>Ga0208490_100040_pt1 | contig 114392 bp, 108 predicted proteins | sample SubbioAug_CSWold_FD_184818 | JGI IMG/M metagenome (GOLD analysis project Ga0208490, IMG submission 184818) | Serpentinite rock and fluid subsurface biosphere microbial communities from McLaughlin Reserve, California, USA - CR11Aug_CSWold (SPAdes) | ecosystem: Environmental > Terrestrial > Deep...
AGACCGCGCCGTCCTTGGTGCCCGAGCATGTCCTGGCACGACAGGCGGCTTGCGCCTGACTCGACTATGGCTATGCCCTATGGGGGGCTGAATAGTTACCGTTGTTGAGACGGTTGATTAGAGCAACGGTCAAATCATCTTCGCCGAAGAATTTCTTCATGCGCTCAAAGCTGTCGCTTTGATTGTCGTGGTGAGGGTATTTGTAAAAAAGAAATGCCTCAAGAAATTTTCGCAAATTATTGCCGAATGAATAAAACGGCTCATGCGAAACCTTTGCGTATTCTGCATCACGACATTTATAGATCTGATGGAATAAGTAATTAAACTCAGTGATGTACTCTTTGGGATAAGAAGGCATTAGCGAAATGGCACTGGTGCCGCCGTTTCTCTCTATTAAGAAGTGCTGATTTCCTCCGTGGTTCTTTTCTGGCGGCAGAGACAGCTTCTTAAGATACTTCAAGAAATCCAGATTATGCGTGGAAATGAACAATTGCTTATAGCGATACGACTTTGAGCCATCAGAGTTCTTGTTGGGCTTGGCAATCAAGCTTTCAATCAAGCTGAACATGAAGAAGATGTGATTTCCGTCCAAGCTTGAAATCGGATCGTCAATGTAGATGATTAATTCTCTGCCTTTGCTTTCTGGATCTTCAAGCTTGGCCATGAAGTAGCAGAATGCGATGAGGCTGCATTCGCCTTCGCTCAGGTTGTACGCCGACTTGCCGTTGCGGGTGATCTCAAACTTGACCGTCGCTTTGTCTGCACCCTCGCGCGCTTCCAGCTTGATCCCGTCATGGCCGAAGAAGTTGCTGAGCAGGGCATTGACTCTTTCCGCCCCCTTACGCTCGTCCTTCTGTTTGGCCCTCAATGTCTGGACCTCAGCCTCGGCTTTACGAATCTCTTTTTCTGCATCGGTGAAGGCCTTGCTTGCGGCATCAGCGGTGGTCTTGAGAGTGGCGATCCGGCCAAGCTCTTTGTCATAGGTTATGGCATCGGCAAAGGCGAACACATCCGCCAGGCGAAGTACCTCTCTGGCACTGGTTTTGTCTTTTTCCAACGTGGCAGTCTTGCCATTGCTCATGGCGATCAGAGCATTAATGTCGGCAACGTGCTTTGCAATTTCCTTGGCGTCATGGGATGGAGTCTTGAGGGTTGTGGGCTGGAACAGGTTGCTCTTCCGAGTCTCAAGCGATTTCTTCAGTGCCTCCATATCCTTTTTGTAGGCGGCTAGCGCTTGGGATAGGGCCTTGCTGCTGGTTTCAAACGCGGCGCGCTCGTCAGCGTAGAACTGCGCACCCGTGAAAGTGTTGAGTTCCGCGATGGTGCCAATCTCGGTGGTGACTGACGTGATAGCCGTTTCCAAGGACATTTCCAAATCGCCAGACTCCTTGCTGAAATGCTCATCGAGCACCTGCCAAATGTCGTGCGGCAGACCCTGTCGGCAGAAGGCACATGTCTCGCGTTTCTCGCGGTGTTGCCCCATACCTTGCTTGACCCAGAGTTGCAAGGCGCTGTCTTTGAGCAATTCCTCAATGGCCTTGGTTGGCGTGATTGTTTTGGATAGTAACGATTCGGCTGTGGCCGTCAAGGATTCCAGCTTGAGGGTAACGGCCAAGGTGCCAATGATGTCAGGCAGGGCTTCCTGCTTGAGCAGACTCAGTTTGACGGCCTGCTGCTCAGCCGTGAGGGCAACGAAGCCAGCCTTCTTGGTGGATGCAATGTCGCTTTTGATATGTCCGATGTTGTAGACAGCACTGCCGTACTGACGGTTCTTCTTGATCTTGTGATTCGCATGAACACGCAGTTTCTCTTCTAGGTCACTGAACGCAGTGGTGTGGGCAAACTTGGTGCGATCGCGCTCTTTCTTTTTGGTTTCCAGATCAAACCGAAGCCCTGCCTTGCCTTCCACGCTGCCAAGCTTGGCTTCAATCGCAGCGATGGCGTCGTCAATCTCTTTGTTCTGCTCACCGACGATGGCAAAGGTCTTGATTACGCCACCGGCTTCCTGATTGACTAGAAAGCTGAGGTTGTCGGTGACGAAGTCGCGGTTGTAGACTCGCACGTCGTAGTTGTGGGCCAATAAGCCAGCATCGGTGACAACACCCTTGTCACCTGTCAGACTGAAAGACGCGCCCACATAGTTCAGCGGAAGTTTGCCATTCTCCAGCGAGCGGAAGACCCGCGAAAGTGTTGTCTTGCCAGAGTAATTGCGTCCGTAGAGAACGTTGAGTCGCTTGAAATATTGGACATTTTTGCCACTGTCCTTAACAGTCTTCTTCCAATCCAAACCTTGGAAGCTGCCGAAGCTACCTATGTCAATCTGATTGATCACCGATTAAGTCCTCCTATAGTAGCCCTCAGGCTATTTTCAATTAAGTGTAGCTTGAGTCTACTAGCCGTGCCCGCTGGGTGTCTAGGGTCTTTTCACGTGAACAGTTGCCAGCCGGCAATGCACTGAATCGAGCAGCGCCTTGTAGATAGTGGCGCCGATAAATAACTCCGCGTCACGAAAACCCGCTAGGAAAGGTCTTACATGGACGTCTCCACCTGCACGCCGTTGATAGCCCACCATGACAGCCAACTTTGCCGAACTGAAAAACGAAGGTACTTCTGAGGAAAATTGACCGGAATCTCGGTGTTCAAGCGACGTCTGCCCCGTATTGGGTAGCACTTGGGTGCGGTATCAAATCCCAACGACTGGGTGCTCAACGGCCTTTCTACGAAGGGCTGCAACCAGCCTTGTGTGGACATTCGCTCGATAGCAAGCAAGAAGCTCGGCACCTCATCCGACCTGCACCCGCCCCCGCGCCTGCACTGCTTCGCTCCGCCTCTCCAGCTCCGCCGGCGTCTGCACAGCCGCCCATTCGCTGGACCGCTGCGCCTCCAGCGCCATCGCGTCACCCAGCGGCAGGCCAAACCCTTCGTCGATCAAGCGTTTGTAGGCGCGCAGCATGGCGGGATCGGCGCTGGCCATGTCGACGGCGAGGGCGAGGGCGGCGGACAGCAGTTCGTCGGGGCTAAACACGCGGTTGACGAGGCCCCAACGCTCGGCGGTGTTGGCGTTGATGAAGTTGCCGCTGAAGGCCATTTCTTTGGCGCGGGGCAGGCCGATCAGGCGGCTGAGTTTTTGTGACAGCCCCCAGCCTGGGATCACGCCGATGCGGACGTGCGTGTCGGCGAAGCGCGCTTCCGTCGAGGCCAGCAGCACGTCGCAGGCCAGCGCCAGTTCGAAGCCGCCGGTGACGGCCGCCCCGTTCACCGCCGCGATCAGCGGTTTGCCGAAGGCGGTGAGGGCGCGCACCGGGTCGTAGGCGGTGCCTGGCACGGGCACGCCTTCGGTGCCGAGTTCGCGCAGGTCCAGCCCGGCGCAGAAGGCTTTGCCCGCGCCGGTGAGCACCACGGCGCGCACCGTGTCGTCGCGGTCCAGCGCCTGCAGCGCCGCCACCAGCTCGGCGCGCAAGCCGGCATTGAGCGCGTTGAGGGCCTGGGGGCGGTGCAGGGTGAGCACGGCGCAGCCAGGTTGGGGGCGGCTCAGGAGCAGGGGAGATGCGGTCATGGTGGGGGCCTTTCACACGGGTGGCCGCAGTGTGCGCGGTACGCCGCTTTTGAAAATCGTCTGTTCCGACGAAGCCCCTGCCGCAGGGCGCCAACAGAATGGCCGCAACCCTTCATCTTCCACCCAACCCGCGAAGCGTCTCTTATGTCTGAAGCCTATATCGTCAGTGCCGTCCGAACCGCAGGGGGGCGCCGAGGTGGCCGCCTGGCCGGCTGGCACCCTGTTGAACTCGCCGCCCAGGTGCTCAACGCGCTGGTGGACCGCACCGGGGCCGATCCGGCGCTGGTGGACGACGTGATCATGGGTTGCGTGAGCCAGGTGGGCGAGCAGTCCACCAACGTGGCGCGCAATGCGGTGATGGCATCGAGGCTGCCCGATTCGGTGCCCGGCACCTCGCTGGACCGCCAGTGCGGTTCCTCGCAGCAGGCGGTGCACTTTGCGGCGCAGGCGGTGATGTCGGGCACCATGGATGTGGTGATCGCGGCGGGCGTGGAGTCGATGACGCGGGTGCCCATGTTCAGCCCCTCGTCGCTGGCGCAGAAGGCGGGCATGGGTTTTTACCAAAGCCCGGCCATCAACCGCCGCTACCACGACGTGGCGTTCAGCCAGTTCGTGGGCGCCGAGATGATGGCCAGCAAGTACGGCCTGAGCCGCGAGGACCTGGACCGCTTCGCCTTGCTGAGCCACCAGCGGGCCATTGCCGCCACGCGGGGCGGTGCGTTTGACGCCGAAATCTTGCCGCTGCCCGTGCGCGACGCGCAGGGCCTGGACACGGCCGAGATTCACCGGACGGACGAAGGCATCCGTTACGAGGCCACGTTCGAGTCCATCCAGGGCGTGAAGCTGCTGCAGGAAGGTGGCGTGATCAGTGCTGCCAACGCCAGCCAGATTTGCGACGGCGCCACCGGGGTGATGGTGGTGAACGAGCGGGGCCTGAAAGCGCTGGGCGTGCAGCCGCTGGCGCGCATCCACCACATGACCGTGATCGGCCACGACCCCGTGATCATGCTGGAGGCGCCGATTCCGGCGACCGAACGCGCGTTGAAAAAAGCCGGCATGAACATCGCCGACATCGATCTGTACGAAGTCAACGAGGCGTTTGCCTCGGTGCCGCTGGCATGGCTGAAGGCACTGGGTGCCGACGCCGACCGCCTCAACGTGAACGGTGGCGCGATTGCGCTGGGCCACCCGCTGGGTGGCTCGGGCACCAAGCTCATGACCACGCTGGTGCATGCGCTGGGCGCGCGCGGCAAACGCTATGGCCTGCAGACCATGTGCGAGGGCGGCGGCATGGCCAACGTCACCGTCATCGAAAGGCTGTAGGCCATCGGCACCGGCTTGCGCGGACAGACCCCGACAACGGCTTGATTAACCCTGAGATCGACGCATGACCCATGACAACGATCACCGTCAGAACAATACCCATCCCCTGCTGCAAGTGCAGGGCGTCACCGTGCGTTTTGGTGGCATCGTCGCACTGGATGGGGTGTCGTTCGATATCCACCGCGGCGAAATCTGTGCCCTCATCGGGCCTAACGGCGCGGGCAAGAGCACGCTGTTCAACTGCCTCTCGCGCCTGTACGACTGCAACGCCGGCAGCATTGCGTTCAACGGCCAGACGGTTTCGCGTCTGCCGCGCCACCGCATGGCCGGAATCGGCATGGGCCGCACGTTCCAAAACCTCGCGCTGTTCCACTCCATGACGGTGCGCGACAACGTGCGCGTGGGCTGCCACAGCAAGCACCACGCGGGCATGCTGCGCAACGCCTTCCGGCTCCCGGGCGCTGCGCGCATCGAGGCCGAGGCGCAGGCCCGCGCCGAGACGCTCCTTGACTTTCTGCAGTTGTCAGAGGTGGCTGAACGCACCGTGGGCGACCTGCCGTTTGGCACGCAAAAGCGTGTGGAGCTGGCGCGCGCCCTGGCTTGCGAGCCGCAGCTGCTGCTGCTGGACGAGCCGGCCTGTGGTCTCAATCACGAAGAGCTGGAAGGGCTGGGCCAGTTGATCTGCGACATCCGCGACCGTCTGGGCGTGACCGTGCTGCTGGTGGAGCACCACATGGGCCTGGTGATGAAGATTTCCGACCGGGTGGTGGCCCTGAACTTCGGCAAAAAAATCGCACAGGGCACCCCGGCCGAGGTGCGTGCCCATCCCGACGTGATCCGCGCCTACCTGGGTGCGGACGAAACCGAAGAAGCACCTGAAGCACAAGAGGCACTGTCATGACCCACTTGCTCGAAGTGCGCGGCCTGCACGCCCGCTACGGTGCCACCCAGGTGCTGAAGGGCCTGGACCTGGATGTGGCCGAAGGTCAGGTGACCGCGCTACTGGGAGCGAACGGCGCCGGCAAGACCACCACGCTGCGTGCCCTGTGCCGTTTCATGGTGCAGGCCAGCGGCTCGGTGACGCTGGCGGGCGAACGCATCGACGGTCGTTCCACCGAACAGATCGCCCAGCTCGGCGTGGGCCATGTGCCCGACGGGCGCGGCACCTTCATGGGCCTGAGCACCGAAGAGAACTTGCAACTGGGCGCGTACGCGCGGCGCACGCGCAGCGGCGTGGCCGACGACATGGAGCGCATCTACGGCTACTTTCCCCGGCTGCGCGAGCGCGCCACGCAACAGGCCGGCACGCTGTCGGGCGGCGAGCAGCAGATGCTGGCCATTGGCCGTGCCCTCATGGGCCGTCCACGCCTGCTGCTGCTGGACGAACCTTCCTTTGGCCTGGCGCCGCTGATCGTGAAAGACATTTTTTCGATCATGAAGCGCATCAACCGGGAGGAGAAGGTGTCGATCCTGCTGGTGGAGCAAAACGCCAAGCTCGCACTCGACCTGGCCGACACCGCCTACCTGCTGGAGACCGGGCGTGTGGTGCTCAGCGGCCCCTCGGCCGACATGCGCCGCAACGACGCCGTGCGTCGCGCCTATCTCGGTGAATAGACCCTACCAGGACCCCCACCCATGAACGAGTTTCTGCACCAACTGCTGGCCGGCCTGGCCACCGGCGGCATCTACGCCAGCGTGGCGCTGGCGCTGGTGATGATTTACCAGGCCACGCACCACATCAATTTTGCGCAGGGCGAAATGGCCATGTTTTCCACCTTCATCGCCTGGACGCTGATCCAGGCCGGCTTCCCGTACTGGGGCGCCTTTGCCATCACGGTGGTGCTGTCGTTCGTGGTGGCCGCAGCGATCGAATTTGCCGTCATCCGGCCCATGCACAACGCGCCGGTACTCTCGGTGGTGGTGGTTTTCATCGGCTTGCTGGTGATTTTCCACAGCCTGGCAGGCTTTCTGTTTGGCTACACCATCAAGCCGTTTCCCAGTCCCTTCCCGGCCGATGCCTGGTACGGAGGCAGCCTGATGTCGGCCCATGAGGTGGGCGCCATCGTGGTGGCGCTGGGCATGGTGTCGCTGTTGTTCATGTTCCTGCGGCTCACGCCGCTGGGCCTGGCCATGCGCGCCGCGGCGCAGAACGCCGCCTCGTCGCGGCTGGTGGGCATCAACGTGGGGCGCATGCTCATGCTGGGCTGGGGCCTGGCCGGCGCCATCGGGGCCGTGGCCGGCATGATGGTGGCGCCGGTGGTGTTTCTGGACCCGAACATGATGACCGGCGTGCTGCTCTACGCCTTTGCCGGGGCCCTCATTGGCGGCATTGACAACCCCATTGGCGCCGTGCTAGGCGGCTTCATCGTCGGCGTGCTCGAGAACCTGCTGGGCACCTATGTGGTGGGCACCGAGCTCAAGCTTTCTGTGGCGCTGGTGCTGATCATCGCTGTGCTCATCGTGAAACCTTCCGGTCTGCTGGGCAAGACCATCGTCACCCGGGTCTGAACCATGCCATCCACCCACGCACCTTCCTTGCCGACCCTGAGTCAAGTTCAAGCGCCGTCAGCGCGACCCGCCCCGGCCATGCGCCCGCCGGCACACAGGGCCTGGCCCTGGGTGGTGTTGCTGGTGCTGCTGGTAGCCGCACTCACTTGGGTGCTTCAGGGCTACCAGCTGTTCCAGGGCACCATGGTGCTGTGCTACGCGATCGCGCTGCTGGGTCTGAACATACTCACCGGCTACAACGGCCAAATTTCGCTGGGCCACGGTGCGTTCTTTGCGCTAGGCGCCTACGCGGCGGCGATTGCAATGGAACATGGCGGTTTGCCTTACTGGGCTTCGGTGCCCGTGGCCGGGTTGGCTTGTCTGGTCGTGGGCTACCTCTTTGGGCGGCCGGCCTTGAAGCTCGAAGGCCTGTACCTGGCTCTGGCCACCTTTGCGTTGGCGGTGGCCATGCCGCAGTTGCTGAAGTACAAGCACCTCGAGGCCTGGACCGGTGGCGTGGGCGGCATTGTGCTCATGAAGCCCGACGCACCTTTTGGTCTGCCGCTGTCGCCAGACCAGTGGCTGTTCCTGTATGCGCTGGTGGTTACGGTGGTGATGTTTCTGATCGGTCACAACCTGCTGTCCAGCGGCAGTGGGCGGGCCATGCGCGCCATCCGCGACCACGCCATGGCGGCCGAAGCCATGGGCGTGGACAGCCCGCACTACAAGTCCATGACCTTCGGCATCTCGGCTGCCTTTACCGGTGTAGGCGGTGCGCTGTCGGCCATTGCGGTGCAGTTTGTCTCGCCCGACTCTTTCACCATGTTCCTCTCCATCTCCCTGCTGGTGGGGGTGGTGGTGGGTGGCCTGGGCACGGTGTGGGGGGCTTTCTTCGGTGCGCTGTTCATCATGTTTGTGCCCAGCTTCGCCGAGAGCCTGTCCAAGGCGGCGCCCTGGGCGGTCTACGGTGTGGTGCTCATCGCCATCATGTTCGCCATGCCCGGCGGCGTGGTGGGCTTGCTGCGCACAACTGCCGATCGATGGAAGCGCAGGGCCGATCAATGAGCGAAGAACCGATGCTGCTGCGCGAACGCCACGGCGCGGTGGCGCTGCTGCGCCTGAATCTGCCCGCGCGGATGAACCCGCTCACCCTGCCGTTGCAGCAGGCGCTGCGCGACACCCTGGCCGAGTTGCGTGCCGACCCGTCGGTGCGCGCGCTGCTGCTCACCGGCACCGGCAAGGCCTTTTGTGTAGGGGCCGATCTGGCCTCCATGTCGCCACCCGAACAGGGCAGCCTCGGGCAGCAGACGGCCGACACGATGCAGGCCCTGTCGAACCGCCTGATTGAAGAGCTGCGCAGCCTGCCGTTTCCGGTGCTCAGCGCCGTCAATGGCGCCTGCGCGGGTGCCGGCGTGGGCCTGGCGCTGGCGGCCGATGTGGTGCTGGCCGCGCATTCGGCCTACTTTTACCTCCCCTTCATGCCGCGCCTGGGTATCGTGCCCGACCTGGGCACCACCTGGTTCCTGGAGCGCAGCGTGGGCCGGGCGCGCGCGGTCGCCCTGTCGCTGCTGGGCGAGCGCCTGGGAGCCGAGCAGGCCGCGCAGTGGGGCTTGGTGTGGCGCTGCGTGGACGCTGCGGTATTGCACGACGAGGCGCTGCAGATGGCACAGCGCCTGGCCGCGTTGCCCGCGCACGCGGCGCCGGAGATCCGCGCGGTCTACGAGCTGGCCGGGTGCCAGACGCTGCCCGAGCAGTTGCACAGCGAAGCCGATCGCCAGCGCGAGCTGATTGACCGACCGGCCTTTGGGGAAGGCGTGCGGGCGTTTCTGAGCAAGCGCGAACCGGTGTTTGCGCCGCGCTGATTCCGCGCAGCCAATATCGTCAGTTCCGACGATGCCCCGAGCGGGGAGCCTTCATACGATGGAACCCGAGCCGATGCCACTGCCGTGAGCACAAACGCAGGGTCCGGTTCGATCGGCCACCACCCTTATGGAGACTCTCATGCCCCAGATTCCCAACGCCGGCCTGCGCCGGTCCTTGCAGCTTGGTGCCAGCCTGGTGCTGGCGGCCTTGTTGCCCCTCTCGGTCCACGCCCAGAAGCAGTACGACCCCGGCGCCACCGACACGGAAATCAAGCTCGGCAACCTGGTGCCGTATTCCGGCCCCGCCTCGGCATACGGCACCATCGGCAAGGCCATGACGGCTTACTTCGACAAGGTCAACGCCAGCGGCGGCTTGAACGGGCGGCGCATCAACTTCATCACCGCGGACGACGCGTACAACCCGGCCAAATCGGTCGAACAGACGCGCAAACTGGTCGAGCAGGACCAGGTGCTGGCCATGGTCGGCTCGCTGGGCACCTCGCACAGCATTGCCGTGCAGCGCTACATGAACGCCAAGAAGGTGCCGCAGCTCTTCGTGGCCACCGGTGCCACGCGCTTTGGCGACCCCAAGGCCTTCCCGTGGACGATGGGCTGGCAGCCCACCTACCAGGCCGAGGGCAAGGTCTACGCCCAGCACATTCTGCAAAACAACCCCAACGCCAAGATCGCCGTGCTGATGCAGAACGACGACTTCGGCAAGGACTTCCACAAAGGCTTCATGGACGCACTGGGCGACAAAGCCAAAACCATGGTGGTCTCCTACCAGACCTACGAGGTGACCGACCCGACCATCGACAGCCAGATGGTGTCGTTCAAGGCCTCGGGTGCCGACACCTTCTTCAACATCTCCACGCCCAAGTTTGCGGCCCAAGCCATCCGCAAGGCAGCCGAGATCGGCTGGAAGCCGGTGCACTACCTCTCCAGCGTGTCGCAGTCGATGAACTCGGTGCTCAAGCCGGCCGGCTTTGATAACGCCGTGGGCATCATCACCTCGACCTACCTGCTCGGCGCCGATGACCCGGCGGGCAAAGGCAACAAGGACGTGGACGAGTACCTCGCGGTGATGAAGCAGTACTACCCCGCCGGCGACCCGTACGACACGCTCAACGTGATTGGCTACGTCACCGCCGCCACCATCGTGCAAACGCTCAAGCAGGCCGGGGATAACCTGACCCGCGAGAACGTCATGAAACAGGCCGCGAACCTGAACTTCACCCCGCCCATGCTGTACCCCGGCATCGACATCAAGACCTCGCCCACGGACTACTACCCGATCGAGAAAAAAACATTGCAGCGTTTCAACGGCAAGACCTACGAGGCGTTCGGCCCCATCTTTGGCGGCTGACCGGGCCTCGCCCGCAACCCCACCCGCACCGCCGGTCCAGCGCAAGCGCCTGATCGCCCGGTGCGGGTGATCCGTTTCATTCCTGGAGACTGTCCCCATGCACGGCCTGATGCAAGACCGCCCGCTGCTGATTTCCTCGCTTATCGAGCACGCAGCCACCTTCCATCCTCATACCGAAATCGTTTCGCGCTTGCCCGAGGGCACGGTGCACCGCACCGACTGGCTCGGCGTGTGCATGCGCTCGCGCCAAGTGGCCAATGCGCTGAAGGGCCTGGGCATCCAGCAGGGCGACCGCGTGGGCACGCTGGCCTGGAACTCCTACCGCCATCTCGCGCTGTACTACGGCGTTTCGGGCAGCGGCGCGGTGCTGCACACCGTGAACCCCCGCCTGTTCCCGGAACAGATCGACTACATCATCAACCATGCCGAAGACCGCGTGCTGTTCTTTGACATCACGTTTGCGCCGCTGGTGGAGCAGCTGGCACCCCAGCTGAAATCGGTCCAGGCCTTCATCGCCATGACCGACCGCGCCCACATGCCGGCCATCAACGTGCCCAACCTGCTGTGCTTTGACGAGCTGATGGACGCGCAGAGCACCGACTACACCTGGCCCGAGTTCGACGAGAAAAGCGCGTCGTCGCTGTGCTACACCTCGGGCACCACTGGCAACCCCAAGGGCGTTCTGTACTCGCACCGCTCCACGCTGCTGCACACGCTGATGGAGCTGGCCCCGGACACCTTCGGCATCAGCTCGGCCGAGACGCTGATGCTGATCGTGCCCATGTTCCATGCCAACGCCTGGGGCGCGCCCTATGCGGCGGCCATGGTGGGCGCCAAGCTGGTGCTGCCCGGCCCGCACCTGGACGGCGAGAGCGTTTACAACCTCATGCACGATGAAAAAGTGACCTTCTCGCAGGGCGTGCCCACGGTCTGGATGATGCTGTTCCAGCACCTGGACAAGAACCCGCAGCTCGACCCGCGCACGCTGGGCGTCAAGCGCATCGGTATCGGCGGTGCGGCGGTGTCGCGCGCGGTGCTGGAACGCTTCGAGAGCCAGTTCGGCGCGGAGGTGGTGCAGGGCTGGGGCATGACCGAAACCAGCCCGATTGGCGTCATCAGCAAGTTGCTGCCCAAGCACGCCGGGGTGGACCCCGAGGAACTGGTCAAGGTGAAGCTCAAGCAGGGCAGGGGCGTGTGGGGCGTGGACCTGAAGATCGTGGACGCGGACGGCCGGGCGCTGCCCTGGGACGGTGTGGCCTTTGGCAGCCTCTATGTGCGCGGCCCGTGGATCGCCAGCGGCTACTACCGTGGTGAAGGCGGCTCGGTGCTCGATGAGGACGGATTCTTTCCCACCGGCGATGTGGCCACCATCGACCCCGACGGTTATTTGCAGCTGGTGGACCGCGCCAAGGATGTGATCAAGTCTGGCGGAGAGTGGATCTCGTCGATCGACGTGGAAAACGCAGCAGCCTCGCACCCGGATGTGGCCGAGTCGGCGGTGATCGGCGTGTCGCACCCCAAATGGCAGGAACGCCCGCTGCTGCTGGTGGTGCGCCGCCCGGGTACCAGCGTGTCGCCACAGGCACTGATGGAGCACCTGGGTGCGCGCATCGCCAAGTGGTGGCTGCCCGACGAGGTGCTGTTCGTCGATGCCTTGCCCCACACCGCCACCGGCAAGCTGCTCAAGACGAAATTGCGCGAGCAGTACCGCGACCACCAACTGCCCACGGCCTGAGTGCGCTGGCGGTTCGGCGGTTGCGCTCGCACGAGGCGCTGCTGCGCCGCCCATGCTGCACCTGCAGGGGCGTCAAACCTGCGCCTCAGGTCCCAACCACCGCCGAAGCCCCGCCATCCACCGGCAGCAGCACCCCGGTGATGTGTTTCCCCGCGTCGGAGGCCAGCAGCAGCACCGCACCCTTCAGGCCTTCGTCGTCGCCAATACGGCGCAGCGGCACGTTCGCCACGATGGGCGCCAGCACGTCGGGTGCCAGCATGTGCTGCGCCATCTTGCTCGGGAACACACCCGGCAGGATCGCGTTGACCGTGATGCCGTGCGGCCCCCATTCGCAGGCCAGCGCCCGCGTGAGGCTGGCCACCGCGCCCTTGCTCGCGTGGTAGGCCGCGGCCTGCATGGAATGCGCGGTGCCACCCAACGCCGCCACCGACGCGATGTTGACGATGCGGCCCTGGCCGCGCGGCAGCATGCTGCGCCGCACCACCTCGCGCGTGAGCAGAAATACACTGCGCGCGTTCAGGTCCATCACCTTGTCCCAGGCGTCCATCTGATGGTCTTCGGCCCGCGCGCCCCAGGTGGCACCGGCGTTGTTCACCAGTATGTCGATGGTCCCCAGTGTGGCCAGCGCGTGGTCCACCAGCGCCATCACCTGTACATCGTCGCGCCCGTCGGCGGCAAACACGTCCACGGTGTGGCCGGCGGCCCGCAGCTCGGCGGCCGCTTCCGCCAGCTCGGGCGCCTTGCGCGAGCTGATCAGCAGGCGTGCACCGGCTTCGCCCAGCGCGTGCGCCAGCTGCAGGCCCAGGCCGCGCGAGCCGCCGGTGATGAGCGCGGTGCGTCCGCGCAGGTCGTGAAGTTGTTGAACGGTGCGGTGGGTTCCCATGGGCGTCTCCTGTGGGGGAAAAATCCTCAGCCTACGGTCGCGTGCGGCTGGGCGCCATCGTCGTTTTAGACGAATGAAGCCTCTTTGGCTTCATTCACCTACAACCAGGAGACATCCATGACCCAGTCCTTCAACCGCCGCAGCCTCGTCGCACTGGCCGCCTCATGCCTTCTGGCCTCGGCTTCGGTACCCGCCTGGGCGCAGTCCACGGCACCGCTGCGGGTGATCCTGCCGGTGGGTGCTGGCTCGGGTGTGGACACCATCGTGCGCACAGCACAGAACGCCTTGTCCAAGGCGCTCGGCGGCCAGGCCGTGGTGATCGAGAACCTGCCCGGTGCGGGTGGCATCACCGGCACCTCAGCGCTGGTCAAGGCCACGCCCGACGGCAACACGGTGGCCTTCATTTCGAACAACCATTCCGTCAACCCGAGCGTGTTCAAGAACATGCCCTACGACAGTCTGACCGACATCACGCCCATCAGTGTGGTCGGAAGCTCGCCCTTTGTGCTGGTGGTCAACCCCAACAAGGTGCCGGCCAAGAACGCCCAGGAACTGCAGGCCCTTCTCAAGAGCAAGCCGGGCGCCTTCAACATGGCGTCGTCGGGCAACGGCACCATCATCCATCTGGCGGGCGAAATGTTTGTTGACGCCGCTGGCGTGCAGGTGCAGCACATTCCCTACAAGGGTATGGGACCGATGATGGCGGACATCATCGGTGGGCAGGTCGAGTTCGGCGTGGCCGCGGTGGCCGCTGCCCAAGGCCATCTGGCGTCGGGTCGCATGAAGGCCATCGGCGTGATGGGCAAGCAACGCGTGGCTTCGCTGCCCGATGTGCCGACCATTGCCGAACAGGGCTTCCCGGATGTGGATGTGGCTGGCTGGTTTGCCCTGGTGGGTCCCAAGGGCTTGCCTGCGGCGCAGGTGGACCGTCTGCACAAGGCCGTGGTCGCCGCCTTTAACGACCCAGAAGTCAGGGCCGCCATGGCCAAGCAGGAAAACGTCATCAATCCGACGACACCCGATGCCGCCGCCAAATTCCTCAAGACCGAACAGGACCGCTACGCAGGTCTGGTGGCCAAGGCCAACATCAAGCTGGACTGACCAGGATCACCGATGGGCATCCAGAAACTCATCGTGGGGATGCCGCTGGCTCACAGCACGCGCGGGCGACCGGGGGCGCCGCCGCGCAGCTGAACCCCCATCGGCCACGGCGCGGGCGGCTGTCGCTCGGCAGGGGGATGGGCGCCCGTGCGCAGGCGTTGCAGATCATGGGCCCACTCGTGCAGCATCATGCGGCGCTGCTCCATGAACTTGGCGTGGTGGTCGGCAACTCCCAGCGGGCCCGCGTTTTCGTGTGCCAGCTGGGCTTCGATTGCATCGGGGTGCATGTTCAGCTTCTGGACCATGAGCGTTCGGGCCATGGCTTACCCGGCGCTCAAACAGGAATGGGGTCTTGTTTTCCCCAGTGCTCACCAGTTTTGGTGTGCTGCAAGGGGCTCACTTGTGCCTTTGAAGTGCGTAAAACTTCAAAAAATCTTTTGGAATCAAGAATTTTTCTGAATATTGACGGACTTCAGGGGACGGTGCGAAATCTGTCAATGGCCTGCCCGGAGGGACTCGAACCCCCGACCTGCTGCTTAGAAGGCAGCTGCTCTATCCGGTTGAGCTACGGGCAGATGGGCTCTGGCAGCTGCCGCGCTGGCAGGTGCTGGAGCAGGGCTCAGATACAGAAAAGGCCCACTGGGTGGGCCTTTTGTGCTTCTCATGAATGGTCGGAGCGGCGGGATTCGAACTCGCGACCCTCTGCTCCCAAAGCAGATGCGCTACCAGGCTGCGCTACGCTCCGACTAAGCTGCGAATTGTACCCGGTGAAATGGGGGTTCTCGGCCGCACCAAAAAATCTTCACCGTTTTTTGTACTGGTCGTGGCCAAACAGGGCGGCCCGCGCCTGGTCGTCCGTCAGCGGTTTGCGTGCGTCGGCCAGCACGGCCACACCACGTTGGACGGCAGGGCGAGCCGCGATGCGGTCGAACCAGTCCTTCAGGCGAGGAAACTCGGCCCAGTCGATGCCCTGGTTTTGCCAGCTGCGCAGCCAGGGGAAGATGGCGATGTCGGCCACCGTGTACTGGTTGCCCGCGATGAACTTCTGCCCGTCCAGCTGCCGGTCCATCACGCCGTACAGACGCCGGGCCTCGTTGGTGTAGCGGTTGACGGCGTACTCGATCTTCTCGGGCGCATAGATTCGGAAATGGTGGGCCTGGCCCAGCATGGGACCGACGCCGCCCATCTGGAACATCAGCCACTCCAGCACCTTGAACTTGGCGCGGTCCGACCGGGGCAGGAATTTGCCGCTCTTGGCCGCGAGGTACAGCAGGATGGCCCCCGACTCGAACAGGCTGATGGGCTTGCCATCCGGGCCGACCGGGTCCACCAGCGCCGGGATCTTGTTGTTCGGGCTGATCTTCAGGAAGTCGGGCTGGAACTGGTCCCCCTGGCCGATGTTGACGGCATGCACCCGCCAGTCCCGGCCCAGGCGCAGCCCACACTCCTCCAGCATGATGTGGACCTTGTGCCCGTTCGGCGTGGGCCAGGAGTAGACCTCGATCATGCTCAGCAGCCGCGCGTCACCGGCATGTCGACCTCGGTCTTGACCACCATGTGACGTGCCAGCTCCAGCTTGGCAATGGACTGGCGGTGCACCTCGTCCGGGCCGTCGGCCAGGCGCAGGGTGCGCTGGTTGGCGTAGGCATAAGCCAGCGGGAAGTCGTCGCTGACGCCGCCACCGCCGTGCGCCTGGATCGCCATGTCAATGATGTCGCAGGCCATGTTGGGCGCCACCACCTTGATCATGGCGATCTCGGCCTTGGCCACCTTGTTGCCCACGGTGTCCATCATGTAGGCGGCCTTGAGCGTGAGCAGGCGGGCCATTTCGATGCGGCAGCGCGCATCGGCAATGCGCTCGTGCCACACCGACTGGGCCGACACGGGCTTGCCGAACGCGATGCGGCTGTTCAGGCGCTTGCACATCAGTTCCATGGCGCGCTCGGCCGCGCCAATGGAGCGCATGCAGTGGTGGATGCGGCCGGGGCCGAGGCGGCCCTGGGCGATCTCGAAGCCGCGGCCTTCGCCCAGCAGCAGGTTGCCCACTGGCACGCGCACGTTTTCCAGCAACACTTCCATGTGGCCGTGCGGCGCGTCGTCGTAGCCGAACACGCTGAGCGGGCGCACGATGGTGATGCCCTTGGCGTTGGCCGGCACGATGATCATGGACTGCTGCGAGTGCCGTGGCGCGTCCGGGTTGCTCTTGCCCATGACGATGTACACGGCGCAGCGCGGGTCTCCAGCGCCGGACGACCACCACTTGCGGCCGTTGATGACGTATTCATCGCCGTCGCGCTCGATGCGGCACTGGATGTTGGTGGCGTCGGACGAGGCCACTTCCGGTTCCGTCATCAGGAAGGCCGAGCGGATCTCGCCGCGAAGCAGGGGCTCCAGCCACTGGTCCTTCAATTCTTCGCTCGCATAGCGCTCGAAGGTTTCCATGTTGCCGGTGTCGGGCGCCGAGCAGTTGAACACCTCGGCCGCAAAGGGCACGCGGCCCATGATTTCGCACATCGGCGCGTATTCGAGGTTGGACAGGCCTTCCGGTGCGCGCGGGCTCTTGGGCAGGAACAGGTTCCACAGACCGGCAGCGCGCGCCTTGGGCTTGAGCTCTTCGATGATGGTGGTGGGCAGCCAGGCGTTGCCCTTGGCGCGGTTCTCGGCAATCTCGGCGAAAAAGCGCGCTTCGTTCGGGTAGATGTGCTCGTCCATGAACGCCAGCAGGCGCTCCCGCATGTCCTTGACCTTGTCGGTGTAATCGAAGTTCATCGTGGCTCCTGGAGCGCCGGGGCGCGGTTTGAAAACAGAGGGTTGCAACAAAACGGGGGCTGTGCAGACCGGCAGGTCTCAGGCCTGGCTGGCGAAGCGCCAGGCCAGTTCAGCCATGGGCCGCGCACCGGCCGCAGATTTGACGGCCTGTTCGCTGGAGGCGGTGCCGGCTTCCACGCGCTTGGCGATGCCTTGGAGGATGGCCGCGAGGCGGAACATGTTGTAGGCCAGGTAGAAATTCCAGTCGGCCTTGAGCTGATCGGGTGTGGCGAAGCCGGTGCGTTCGCAATAGCGGGCGATGTAGTCGGCTTCAGAAGGGATGCCCAGCGCGACCACGTCCAGCCCGCCGATGCCGCGGAAGGCGCCGGGCGGAATGTGCCAGGCCATGCAGTGGTAGCTGAAGTCGGCGAGCGGATGGCCCAGCGTCGAGAGTTCCCAGTCGAGCACGGCCAGCACGCGCGGCTCGGTCGGGTGGAACATGAGGTTGTCGAGCCGGTAGTCCCCATGCACCACGGACACCATGCGCTCGTCCCGCGCCATGGCCGGGATGTTCTGTGGCAACCACTCCATGAGGCGGTCCATCTCGGGGATGGGCTGCGTCACCGAGGCCACGTACTGCTTGCTCCAGCGACCGATCTGGCGCTCGAAGTAGTTGCCGGGCTTGCCGTAGCCGTCCAGCCCGATGGCGCCGGGGTTCACCGTGTGCAGTGCCGCCATGACGCGGTTCATTTCGTCGTAGATGGCGCCGCGCTGCTCGCGGCTCATGTCGGGCAGCGACTGGTCCCACATCACCCGGCCGTCCACGCACTGCATGATGTAGAAGGCCCGGCCAATGACCGACTCGTCTTCGCACAGCACATGCATCTCGGCCACCGGCACACCGGTGTCCTTGAGTGCGCTCATCACCCGGAATTCGCGCTCGATGGCGTGAGCCGACGGCAGCAGCTTGGCCACCGGTCCAGGCTTGGCGCGCATCACGTAGGCCCGCAGCGGCGTGATGAGCTTGTAGGTGGGGTTCGACTGCCCGCCCTTGAACAGCTCGACCGTGAGGGGGCCCGCGAACCCTGGCATGTGCGCCTGCAGCCAGGCCTGCAGGGCGGGGACATCGAACAGGTGCTGGTCGGTGACCGGGCGCGTGCCCGTGAAGTGTTGCGTATCGCTCATGCGGGTTGCCCGTTGTTGGTGGAAGCTCCCCCAGCGATCGCGGTGCGCCCGCTGGAAGGGCTCAGGATTCGGCTTCGGCGATGCGCATCAGCAGGTTGCGGTTGCGCACCACGAGGCCACCCTGTTCGATGCGGATGGCCTCCTCGCGCTCCATCGATTTGAGTTCCTGGTTGACGCGCTGACGCGACGCCCCCAGCAGCTGCGCCAGTTCTTCCTGCGCCAGTTGCAGGCCAATGCGCATTTCGTTGCCGTCGTTCAGACAGGGCACGCCATAGCTGCGCACCAGGTGCAGCAGCTGCTTGGCGAGCCGCGCACGCAAGGGCAGGGTGTTGAGGTCTTCCACCAGGCCGAACAGGGTGCGGATGCGCCGCGCTTGCAGCCGCATGAGTGCTTCGTACAGCTCCACATGCGTGCTCAGGATTTTCTGGAAATCGTTGCGCGCCACGCAGAGCAGGGTGGTCACGCCGTGCGCATAGGCATCGTGCGTGCGCTGGTCGCCGTCGAACATCGCCACGTCGCCGAACCACACGCCCGGCTCCACGTAGGTCAGGGTGATCTGCTTGCCCGACAGCGAGGTCGAACTCACGCGCACCGCACCCTTGGCCACCGCGGTCCATTCGGTCGGCGGATCGCCGCGCGCGACGATCAGGTCGCCGTCTTTGAATCGCTTGACGTAGGCACATCGCAGTATGTCGTGACGCAGGGAAGGAGAAAGGCTGTTGAACCAGCGACCACTGTTGATCGCCTCGCGTTCTTCCATTGTCAGAATCGGTTCGTCCATGGGCTGTCTTATGAGTGACTGAAAACGCCCCGATTGTCGCCACAGAGACCGGGCGGACAGATCAGGAAATGGGTGCGGCCGTGTCCCGCAGGCGTCCGGCGCGGGGCGCGGGTGGCCCAGGATGGCGCGCATGGGGCGGCCGGCGGAGCCGCGGGGACGGCTGTCAGCTGTAGCGGGCGGGCCGCTTCTCCATGAAAGCCGCAATGCCTTCGCCCGCGTTGCCGTGGTGCAGGTTGCGCACGAAATGGTCGCGTTCGGCGGCCAGCTGTGTGTGCAAGGGCGCGCTGGCGGCCTCATTGGCCAGTTCCTTGATGCTGGCCAGCGCGTTCGGCGCGCGTGCGTTGAGCCGTTCGCACAGGGCCAGCGCATCGGCCAGGGCTTCGCCGCTGGCACTGACCTGGTTGATCAGGCCCAGCTGCTGCAGCCGCTCGGCGCTGATGCGATCGCCGCACATCAGCAGCTGCAGCACGGTGGCCCGGGGCAGCGCGCGCATCAGGCTCCAGCTGGCACCGCCGTCGGGCGACAGGCCCACATTGCTGTAGGCCATCACGAACACGCTGTTGTGCGCGCCAACGATCAGGTCGCACGCCAGCGCGAGGGAAAAACCGGCGCCCGCACAGGAGCCCTCGACCGCCGCGACCACCGGCTTGGGGAAGGTGCGGATGGTCTCGATCCAGTTGTGCAGGCCTTCGATGCTTTGCGCCTGCACCTCGGGTGGCCGCTGCCGGTTGGCGAGCAGCCGTTGCAGGTTGCCGCCGGCGCAGAAGTGCTGGCCTTCGCCGGTGATCACGACACTGCGCACGTCGGGGCTGTTCTCGGCCACGTTCAGGGCCTCGACCCCCGCGGCGTAGAGGTCAGGCCCGAGCGCGTTGCGGTGCTCGGGGTTGCTGATGGTCAGCACCATGGTCTGGCCATGGCTGTGACTCTTGAGACTGGCGGTCATGAAAAACCTTTTGCAGAGATCGGGTCCGATAAAACCGGGTGAGGCCCGCTCAGAGGGCGAGCGGTCCAGGCACACCTGCGGAACTGGCTTGGCCAGACCGCAGCTGTGCTCCCCACGGGGGAATGCGCGCAGCGGCGCAGGGGGTCAATGTTCCAGGTGCGTCAGGCTCAGGCCGAGCGCGCCGCGGCGGCGCAGCCAGGGCGAGGGGCGGTAGCGCGGATCGCCATAGACGGTCTGCATGTTGAACAGGATCTCCAGCACGTTGGTGGGGCCGATCCGGTCGCCCATGGCCAGCGGACCCATGGGGTAGCCCAGGCCGAGCGTGACCGCGACATCCAGATCGGCAGGCGTGCACACGCCTTGCTGGCACATGTCGGCGGCGATGTTCACGATGGTGGCCACCACCCGCTGGGTGACGAAGCCACCGCTGTCGCGGATCACGCTCACGGCCTTGCCGTCGCGTGCGAACAGCGCATGCGCGGCGTCGCGCATGTCGGAGCGGGTGGCCGGGTTGGTGGCCAGCACGCGCCGGCGTGTGGCGGCATCGTCGAGCATCATGTCGATGCCCACGGTGCGGGCGGCGTCCAGGCGCTCCACGGCCGCCAGGGTGGTGACGTCCAGGCCCAGCGGAGCGACCAGAATGAGCGCGCCCGACGAAGGCGCGGCGGCGGTCTCGATGCTGGCGCCGAGGTCTTTGAGCAATTGGTACAGCTCAGCCCGACGTGCCGCCTTGGGCGATACCCACACGGGGGGCATGTTCGCCACCTCGGGCACGGCCTGGTCGGCCGGCACCTGGGCCGCGCCGTTCTCATAACGGTAGAAACCTTCACCCACCTTCTTGCCCACCACGCCGCCCGCCAATCGCTGGGCGGTGATGACGCTGGGACGGTAACGCGGCTCGTCGAAGTACTGCCGGTAGATCGATTCCATGACCGGGTGCGACACGTCCAGTGCGGTCAGGTCCATCAGCTCGAACGGTCCGAGGCGAAAGCCCATCTGGTCTTTCAGGATGCGGTCAATCGTGGCGAAATCGGCCACCCGCTCGCCTGCCACCCGCAAGGCCTCGGTGCCGTAACCCCGCCCGGCGTGGTTCACGATAAAGCCCGGGGTGTCCTGTGCCGATACAGGGGTATGGCCGAACTGCCGGGTGAACTCGGTCAGCCGCTGGCACACCGACGGGTCGGTCTTGAGACCGGCAATCACCTCCACCACCCGCATCAAGGGAACCGGATTGAAAAAATGATAACCAGCGAGTTGTCCCGGCCGCTGCAGCGCAGCCGCAATGGACGTGACGGAGAGCGAGGATGTGTTGGTGGCCAGCACACAGTCGGGGCCGACGATGCCTTCGAGTTCTTTGAACAGGCGTTGCTTCACGTCCAGCCGTTCAACAATGGCTTCCACAACCAGGTCGCACGAAGCGAGGTCGTTGACCGTCTCTGCCACACACAGCCGCTCGACGTAGGTGCTCATCACGTCTGCATCGAGCTTGCCTTTGCCCACGAGGGTCTGCCAGGTCGACCGCAAAGCGGCCAGCGCTGCCTGCGCCGCCCCGGGCTGCACGTCGTGCAGCAGCACGGCGCTGCCCGCCTGAGCGGCCATCTGCGCGATGCCTCGGCCCATGGCCCCGGTGCCCACGATGGCGGTCTTGCGAAATATGGGTTGCATAGGGCAGTTATTCCTCTCTTAGCTTCAAACAAGCTATGACAAAATTGTTGTAAATGAAATCAAAAGTCGTTGACGCACGCCGCATCGGCATAGGCTGTATTTTGCTGTCGAATGCCCTGAGCGGTGCTGCGGTGACGCTGGGGCGGCACAGCGGCGCCGCCATCATTGGTCGTCCGCTCGACATCCGCGTCCAGGCAAACCTGGCGCCGGGTGACGATCTGGCCACGCAGTGTATCGGCGCCGATGTGTTTTTTGGCGATGCACAGGTCCCCGCCGGACTGGTACGCAGCCAACCCATCGGCAGCGGCACGGGCGCGGACACCCAGATCCGCATCCAGTCGATGCAGCCGATCAACGAACCGATCGTCACGGTGGACGTCCGGGCGGGGTGCAACGCACCGTTTACCCGACGCTATGTGCTGCTGGCCGATCCGCTCAGCGAGCCGCTGCCTCCTCAGCGGGTGGCGCCGCTACCGGTGATCCCCAGTGGTGTGGACAGCCGCCCGGTCCCTTTTGCCGATGCGGGTGGGTCCAGCCCCGCGCAGGTGCCCGTCGCGCCACCCGGGCAGGCGCCCCGCTCGGTGGTTCAACGCACCGTCCCGCGGGAGCCAGCCCCGGTGGTGCCACGCGCGGCTGTGGCGCGTGAGCCCGCGCTTGCAGCGCGTGGCCCGGCGTCGCGTCTGCAATTGGATCCCCTCGTCTTGGACCTGCAGGTCGAGCGAGACCCTGTTCTGAAACTCAGCATGGACCTGCTGAGCGAGCCCACGTCCGAAGAAGCCCGGGCCGCGGCCGGCTTGATGTGGCGAGCCCTCAGTGCGTCGCCAGACGAGCGGTGGCGCGATGTCCAGCGCCTGGCAGCGCTGGAGGCCGAGGCGCAGGCGCTGCGCGGCCAGGGGGCCCAAGCCAGTACCACCATTGCCGAGCTGAATGGCCGGCTGGCCAGTGCCGAGTCGGGGCGGTACCTCAACGGTGTCGTCTATGCACTGGGTTTTGCGCTGCTCCTGGCGCTGCTGGCGCTGGCGTTGTTGTGGCGCAGGCTCGTGTCTGGACGCGGCGGAGAATCCGGGCTCGCCTGGTGGGCTGCCGACGACGCTTCCATGACGTCCCTGCGCAAACACGACGATGCGACCGAGATGGCGCCCCTGGATCTCGATCTCACGCTTGCCGCGGACTCGTCGATGGGCGACTTCCCTCCGCTATCGGGATCGCTTGGAGCGCTGGACAGCCTCCCGCCCAGCGACAAACGCCTGCCCTCGCTGAGCGGGCGAGACCGGCGCGACTTTGCGCCGAGCCTGCCCGGCATGGCTCGATCGATGGCCACCGAGGAATTGTTCGACGTTCAGCAGCAAGCCGAATTCTTCATGTCGCTGGGCAACGACGACCAGGCCGTCAAGGTTCTGCGCAACCACCTCGCCGACAGCCCGGAGCCCAGTGCACTGGCGTACCTGGACCTGCTCATGCTCTACCACCGGTTGGGACGGCGTGACGATTACGAGCAAGCCCGGGCCGAGTTCAACCAGGTGTTCAATGCTGGCGCTCCGCCCTTTGATCAGTACTCCGACGAGAGCCGGGGTCTGGAAGACTACGAGGCGGCGTTCGGCCGCATCCAGGCCCTCTGGCCGGACCCCCGCGTGCTCGATGTCATCGAAGAGTCGATCTTCCGCGACCCAGGTAACGCGGAGACCGCGGTGTTCGACCTCGAGGCGTATCGCGAACTGCTGCTGTTGCACGCGATGGCCAAAGACATGATCAAGCGCGAAGTCGGCACGTCAAAGCCCGCGCTCGATTTTCAGCACACCAATGTCGAGCCCCTGAAAGCGGCCGCGAAAAAAGTGGCTGTCCGGGCGGCTGCAGGTGCGGCCAGTGCGACGGGTGTGGCGGCCACTGGTGTCGGTGCGGCGGTGGGTGCCGAAGTTGCTGGAGCGGTGGTGAGCCTTGCCGGTGCTGCAGTGGGTGGCGATGCGCTGGAGGAGGTCGCGCCAAGGGTCCAGGACATCGCCCCGGTTGACCTTGATGTCGAGGAAGCGGACGGTGCTTCACCACCGGGATCAGAACCGGTGGCACTGGATGTGGACCTGAGTGACCTGTCGACTTTTTCCATGTTCGAAGCCCTGGTGCTGCTGCACTCGATGGCCAAGGACATGATCAAGCATGAAGAGCTCACTTCGGAAATGGCGGACGAGGCTCAGCACGCAGAAGTCCCTCCGCTGAACATGGAGGAGGTGGATGCCGCCGCTGAGCCCATGGGTGCCCCCTCGTTGGATGGGGACCCGCTGGCCGACTCTTCCGCCGGCGATGGCGTTCTCGCCGTTGCGAAGACGGATCCGGATGGGCTGGATCTGGACCTGAGCGAGACGTCGGATTTCTCTCTGTTCGAAACCGCGCTTCCCCAGCTGCCCGGGAATGTCGAGCCTGCCGCCCCGGCTCTGTCGAACCAAGCACATCCTGCCAGCCAGCCGGGAAATCTCATCGAGTTCGAGATGCCGGACTTCCTGATGCCGGAAGATCCATGGTCCTCAGAGCGCGGCAGGCGACCCCCCGGTGCCTGAGCCGCAGCTCAGCGGCGCACCTGCAACGCGCCCGGGTTGACGATGTTCGTCGGTGTCCCTTTGATGAAGTTCACCACGTTGTCAAAGGCCGACGAGAAGTAGGTCTCGTAGCTCTCTTGCTCCACGTACCCGATATGCGGCGTGCAGATGCAGTTCTCCAGCCGCAGCAGGGCATGCCCCTGCAGGATGGGTTCGGACTCGAACACATCCACCGCGGCCATGCCCGGGCGTCCCCGGTTGAGCCCGGCCAGCAGGGCGTCCGCTTCGATGAGCTCGGCTCGCGATGTGTTCACCAGCAGGGAAGTGGGTTTCATCCGGGAGAGATCGTCCAGCGTCACGCATCCCACGCTGGCTTCTCCCAGCCGCAAGTGGAGCGACAGAACGTCGCAGGTTTCGAAGAAGCCTTCCTTCGACGTGGCCACGTCATGGCCATCCGCCAGAGCCCTGGTGCGAGACGCTTCGCTGCCCCATATCACCACGCGCATGCCAAACGCCCGGCCGTAGCCGGCCACCAGCGCACCGATGCGACCATAGCCCCAGATCCCCAGTATCTTGCCCCGCAGCACCATTCCGATCCCGAAGTTCACGGGCATCGATGACGACTTCAGCCCGGACTGCTGCCATGCACCATGTTTGAGGCTGGCCACATACTGGGGCAGGCGGCGCATGGAGGCCATGATGAGCGACCAGGTGAGTTCGGCGGTTGAAAACGGCAGGCCCACGCCTTCGGCCACCGCCACGCCCCGTTCCGTACACGCCGCCACATCCAGGTGCGCACCCACCCGGCCGGTCTGGGCAATGAGCTTCAGCCGGGGAAGTTTTTCGACCAACTGCCGCGATATTTGCGAGCGCTCGCGGATCAGCACCAGTACATCGGCGTCCCGCAAGCGCACCGCCAGTTGCCCAACCCCCTTGACGGTGTTGGTGAACACTTTGGCGGGGTAGGGCTCGAGCTTCTCGGCGCACTGCAGCTTGCGCACAGCGTCTTGATAGTCATCAAGGATCACAATATTCATGGCCGTATTGTGCCCGCAGGCCCAGGCCTGCCCTTCAGGAAACAGGTCGATCTCCCTGCTCCGTGGCGGCCAGCCGATCCAGCTCGGCGCATACATCGCCGATGCGCCCCGATATCACCACGCGCCCATCGGCACGAAGCACACCGTCCTCTGCGCTGCGGGCCACGCGCGCCGCGCAGGTGCGTGTGGCACCTGGTGCTGGTGCCAAGGCGAAGCCTGCGGAAGGCGCCCGGGTTGATCGGCCGAGCCAGCCCGCTTTGGCAAATGGCGCGAGGGGTTGCGGTGGTGTGCAAGCCGCAGGTGCCAATGCCGGCGCCAGCAAGCTGTCGATCATGTGCAAAGGCTCGCGCCAGGTGCGTGAGTTGAAGAAAATTCCCATGCGAAACTCCTTGGAGGGGTTGAACACAGGCAGGATTGAGAAGATATTCGCCAGCGCAGGGATGTGCCTTTCCGGCGGGACAGCCGCCTTCCAGACCAAACGCCCGCCACCTGCTGAGGCGACGAGAGGGCCGCCGCCTTACAGTTGAAAGCTGTTGCGGATGAGGCCCACAGCCAGGCCCTCGATGGCGAAGGCGTTGTCGCCCGGCGCCACCACGATGGTGGTGTAGTCCGGGTTTTCGGGGCGCAGCTCGATGACGCTGTGAACGCGTACAAATCGCTTCACCGTCACCTCGTCCCCCAGACGCGCCACCACGATCTGGCCATTCTTGGCGTCTTGGGCAGACTGCACCGCCAGCAAATCCCCGTCGATGATGCCCACGTCGCGCATCGACATGCCCCGCACACGCAGCAGGTAGTCGGGTTTTTGTTGAAACAGACTGGGCTCGACCTGGTAGGTCTGATCAACATGCTCTTGGGCAAGAATGGGCGAGCCGGCCGCCACACGCCCCACCAACGGCAGCAACAGCGGCTTGAAGCTGGCCAACGCCGGTGTAAGCTGGTGGCCGCGCGCTTCATTGATGGAGCGCAGGTCCTCAGAGCGCAGTCGAATGCCGCGCGATGTGCCGCTGACGAGTTCGATGGCTCCTTTGCGTGCCAGGGCCTGCAGGTGTTCCTCGGCCGCATTGGGTGATTTGAAGCCCAGCTCGGTGGCGATTTCTGCCCGGGTGGGGGGCGCGCCGGTTCGCGCGATCGCGTGCTGGATGAGTTCCAGGATCTGCTGCTGGCGTGCGGTGAGCTTGGCAGGATAAAACGGTGACTCGTGCATGGGCAACCTCATGAGTGGGCGGATGACGGACAGTCGAATGCCGGGAAACTGTTCGCACATCCAGTACCTGTATTTTTCATCAGTTTCGAGGTGGCGGCAAGTGGAAACTTTTGTGGATGTGTCGCCTGTGCGGCAACGCGTGGTGGTGTTGGGTACCGGCGGCACCATCGCCGGTCGCGCCAGCCGTCGCGATGACAACGTGGGCTACACGGCGGCCCAGATCACGGTGGAGGACCTCGTCGCCTCCGTTCCCGTTTTTGAGGGACTTGCGCTCGACGTGGAGCAGGTCGCTCAGGTCGACAGCAAAGACATGGCGTTCGCTGTGTGGCAGGCGTTGGCGCAGCGACTGGCGTTTCACCTGGCACGGCCGGAGGTTGACGCGGTCGTGGTGACGCACGGGACGGACACGCTGGAAGAAACCGCGTTTTTTCTCCATCGGGTGCTGGACGCGCGCAAGCCGGTCGTGCTGACCTGCGCCATGCGACCGGCGACGGCATGGATCCCCGATGGACCCCAGAACCTGGTGGACGCGATGGTGGTCGCCCGCCACCCCGGCGCCCGGGGTGTGCTCGTCGTCTGCGCGGGTCGTGTCCACAGTGCGTTGGATGTGGCCAAGACGCACACCTACCAGCTGGACGCATTTGACTCGGGCGACGCAGGGCCCTTGGCCCGCGTGACTGAAGGAGTCGTGCAGCTGTTCAGGGCGTGGCCTGAGCCGTCGGGTTGGCAAACGGCGGATTCGTCCGCGGCTTGGGACGGGCTGCTTGGGGCCCGTGAGATGCCGAGGGTGGTGGTCCTGACGAGCCACGCCGACGCGGACGCCACGCAGGTGGACGCGCTCTTGGCTTACGCGCGGTCGCACCCCGAGTCCGCGGTGCGCGGCATCGTGGTCGCCGGCACGGGCAGCGGCACGGTCCATGCACGGCTGGAGGCTGCGCTGCTGAGGGCGCAAGTGCAGGGTGTGCGGGTGGTGCGCACGAGCCGTTGCGCACGCGGACCTGTCATTCCCCACGCCGGGCAGGCCCTGACCGACGTGCTGCAACTGTCGCCAGTGAAGGCGCGCATTGCATTGGCGCTGGAACTGCTGGTCGGTTGATGTGCCATCGCATCGGTGCGCGCAGCCCGAACGTGAAAGAGCCCGGCCGCGGCCGGGCTCTTTCACCACTCGATGCGTTGGCCGATGTCAGTTCGACAAGGCGTCGAAGGCGCGTGCGGTGATCTCGTCCACCGAGCCCATGCCACTGATGGCGCGGTATTTCGGCGCGGCGGCGGCATCGGCCGCGGCCCACTGGCTGTAATAGTCCACCAGGGGCCGCGTCTGTGCGCTGTAGACCTCCAGCCGCTTCTTGACAGTGTCTTCCTTGTCGTCTTCGCGCTGGATCAGCGGCTCGCCCGTCACGTCGTCCACACCCTCGACCTTGGGAGGGTTGAACTTGACGTGGTAGGTACGGCCCGACGCGGGGTGTGAGCGGCGACCGCTCATGCGCTCGATGATGGCTTCGAACGGCACGTCGATTTCCAGCACGTAGTCGAGCTTCACGCCAGCGGCCTTCATGGCATCGGCCTGGGGAATGGTGCGCGGAAAACCGTCGAACAGGAAGCCTTTCGCACAGTCCGCCTGGGCGATGCGTTCCTTGACGAGGTTGATGATGAGATCGTCGCTGACCAGGCCGCCGGATTCCATGACAGCCTTGGCCTCCAGGCCCAGCGGCGTGCCCGCCTTCACGGCGGCGCGCAGCATGTCACCGGTCGAGATCTGGGGGATGCCGTACTTCTGGCAGATAAAGGTGGCCTGTGTTCCTTTGCCCGCACCTGGAGCACCCAGCAGAATCAGTCTCATCACATTCCTTTTTCAGAGTTTCAATCGAGGGCCGCGTCCCTCTGCGGGGCTCCAGAGCCGTCCAGCGTGGAGCGACCGCAGGAGGATAGCACGCAGTTCCCCGACACTGCCTTACAGGAAAGCCCGCTGTATCCAGCCGGGTTGGGGCAGGGCCAGCGGGTCTGGGACGGTCCCGATGGGCGGATCAGCCGGTGGCGAGCAGGGCGCGCACGCGCGCCAGATCCTGCGGCGTGTCGACGCCCGGGCCGGGTGCCTGTGCGCTGATGTGCACCGCGATGCGGTGCCCGTGCCACAGCGCGCGCAGCTGTTCCAGCGACTCGGTGCTTTCCAGCGGCGAAGGCTCGAGCAGCGGAAAGCGCTTGAGGAAGCCAGCCCGGTACGCATACAAGCCGATGTGCCGCAGGGGGGCTGGCGAAGGCAGGGCTTGGACGCCTGTCGCCGCCATGCCGTCGCGCCACCAGGGCACCGGGGCGCGGCTGAAATAGAGCGCGGTGTGCTGCCGATCCAGGACGACTTTCACCACGTTCGGGTTCGTGAAATCGCTCCACTGGTCGATGGCGTGGGCCGCGGTGCTCATCACGCAGTCCGGGCGCTGCAGCAGTTCACTTGCGACCGCATTGATCAGAGCCGGTTCGATCAGGGGCTCGTCACCCTGAACGTTGACCACCACCTCGTCGTCGGCCAGTCCGAGCAGTCCACAGGCTTCGGCCAGTCGGTCGCTGCCCGACAGGTGATCGGCGCGCGTGAGCAGCGCGGGAACGCCGTGCTCGGTGCAGGCCGCGATGATGCGCGCGTCGTCCGCTGCCACCACACAGCGCGTCGCCCGGCTGTTCGCTGCCCGACGGGCCACCCGTACCACCATCGGCACGCCGGCGATGTCGGCCAGTGGCTTCTCGGGGAGGCGGCTGGACGACAGGCGGGCCGGAATCACCACGGTGAAGCGGTCCAGGGGTGGCCGGGAGGTCATGCCTGCGGCGCTGCAGCGGGTGGGCGCGCGGCTTCTTCTTCGGTCAGGGGGCGGGCGACGTGTTCCAGCAGGATGGGAATGCCGTCGCGCACCGGGTAGGCCAGCCGGGCGCTGCGCGAAATCAGTTCCTGTTTGTCGCGGTCAAAAGTCAGTGGGCCCTTGGTGACCGGGCAAACCAGCAGGTCGAGCAGTTTGATGTCCATTGCTCAATGATAGTCGTGCGCTCGGGCCATCGGATCAGCTCCTGAGCGAGAGGCGCGCCAGGCCGGCGCGCACGGCATCCAGGAATGCCGGGTCCGGGTTGAGCTCCAGTGGCACGGCCCAGACCGCTGCGCACGGCTCGTCGGGATCCGACGTGCTCAACAGGGAGAACAGCTTGACCGCGTCCTTTTCCGTGCAAACGACGGTGCCGCCGGCCCCGGTGAGTGCCTGATAAGCCCCAGCGTCGGCGTGATCGGGCAGCGCCACTTCGTTGGACACGGTGAGACCTCGTGATCGCAGCATGTCAAAAAAGACGTGCGGACGGGCGATACCCGCCACGGCGGTCAGGGGCAACCCGGCCAGTGCGGTCAGCGCGAGGCGCTCGCCCCGGGCGTTGACAGCGTGATCGGCCAGGCGGCGCACCGCGTTGAATGCCGGCATGCCCGGCGGAACGTCTACTGGCGGCGGGTTGTGGTCCTCGCGGTGCTGGCGCAGCACCAGCCGCGGCACGGCCTCGTGCCGCACGCGGGGGGGCCAGGCCTCACGCAGCAGCCCGGCCGGCAGCAGCCAGCCATTGCCGATGCCGCGCTCGTCGAACACGGTCACGTTCAGGTCACGCGCCAGGGCGAGGTGTTGCAGACCGTCGTCGCAGACGATCAGGTTCACGTCGGGGTGCGCGGCCAGCAGGGCCCGTGCCGCGTCGATGCGTTGCCGGCCCACGACCACCGGCACTCCGGTGGCGAGCCGGATGAGGGCGGGCTCATCACCGCTTTGTTCGGGCGGCGTGCTGGCCTCCACAGACACGGTGTCGGCGGCTGTGCGCCCGTAGCCACGAGAGACCACGCCAGGGCGCCACCCCGCCGCGCCCAGATGGCGCACAAGCGCCACCACCGTCGGGGTCTTGCCCGCCCCGCCCACCACCACGTTGCCCACCACGATGACGGGAACCGAGAGCCGCTGGGACTGCAGCACGCCAGCGGTGAACAGGGCCTGGCGCAGGCGCAACAGGGCGCCGTAGGCCACCGAGACCGGCCACAGCAGCCACGCACCCGGGCCACGCTGCTGGGCCAGTGCCTGCCAGCGCGCTTGTCGCTCGGCCGAGCGGTTGGGCATGGGTTGACGGGTCAGGGGCGGGTGCGCGCCGATGGCTGGCCCGGCTGCTGGGTGGCAAATGTGATCTGCACGAGGCCGGCACGTCGGGCGGCGTCCATCACGTTGATGACCGCCTGGTGCGTGGCGGCAGCGTCGGCGCTGATGACGACCACCGACTCCGGGTCGCCCTGCGTGGCCTGTCCGAGTGCACGAACCAGCCCCTCCACGCCCGTGCCGTCGATGAGTTCGCGGTTGATCGAATAGCGCCCATCGTTGCTGACGGCCACGATGACCTCACGCGGTTTCTCGCGTGGGGCCTGGGCGTCGGCCACCGGCAGGTTCACCTGCAATTCGGTGAACTTGCTGTAGGTGGTGGTCAGCATCAGGAAGATCAGCACCACCAGCAGGATGTCGATGAACGGGATCAGGTTGATCTCGGGTTCATCGCGGTTGCCCGGGCGGAAATTCATGCCTGGTCTCCCGTGTGCAGGGCGCCCGGAGCCGCTACCCGCCGGCTGGAAAAAAAGCGATGCACCCTCACTTGCGCAGGCTCAGCAGGTGGCGGGCAAAACGCTCCGAGGCCAGTTCCATTGACAGCAGATAGCCGTCGACCATGCCCCGGAAATAGCGCCAGAAGATCAGCGCCGGAATGGCCACGATCAGGCCGAAAGCGGTGTTGTACAGCGCGATCGAGATCCCGTGCGCGAGCTGCGTCGGGTTGCCGCCCCCGGGCGAGGTGCCCATGCCGCCGTCGCCCGCTTGCGAACCGAAAATCTCGATCATGCCGATGACCGTGCCCAGCAGGCCGAGCAGAGGTGCTGCGGACGCGATGGTGGCAATGGCGCCCAGGTAGCGCTGCAGCTTGGCCGCGGCCTGGCGGCCCGCGCCCTCCAGGCTGGAGCGCAGGTCGTCTTCGCTGGCGCGGGGGTTGCTGTTGAGGGTGCGAAAACCGGTGGCGAGCACTTCGCCGAGCACCGAGTTCTGTTCCAGTTGTGTCACCACGTCCGGACCGGGGATGCCGTTGCGCGACACCATGATTGCTTCGTCCAGCAGCTGGGGCGGCACGATCTTGTCTTTTTTCAGGCTCACGAAGCGCTCGATCACGAGGGCCAGACCGAGCACGGAACAGATGATCAGCGGCCAGATCGGCCAGCCGGCCGCTTGTATGATGGAAAACAAATCAGGGGCTCCAGGCAAGTGGCGCCAACCGTGGCGACCGGACTCCAATCGGACGATTATCGCCCAGTGCGTGGGGGCCAGCCTTGCCAGGGAGCCCTCCCGTCGCCCCGGATTCCCCTTCCATCGTCACGCACGCGATGCGTGCCGCGAGCCGCCGGGATTTTCACCATTTGGTGCACAGAATCTGTGGATAACTTTGTGAAGAACCCAGTGGGCAACACGGGTCAGGCGGCGGCCCGCTTGGCTCTGGACAGATCGATGAGAAAACAGGCAACACAAAAAGCTTACGAATCAAGGGCTTGGCCGGCACGCCGCGCCAGCGCACGGTTTGCAGTGCCCAACGTCAGCAGGGCCGCGGCCTGTGGACACATTTGCCCGGGAGTCGCCTGTGTCTGAGCCATTCTCCCTGCCCACGGCGCTGGCCCCGGGCCCGGTGTGGGCGGTTGGGCCGCTGGTGCGGGCCATTGCCGATACCCTCTCGGCCCGATTCAACCCCGTGGCCGTGCAGGGCGAGCTGTCGGGCTTCTCGCGTGCGGCCAGCGGGCATTGTTACTTCACGCTGAAGGACGAAGCCGGACAGCTGCGCTGTGCCCTGTTCCGCCGCGCAGCCGATCAGCTGGACTTCAGCCCCCGCGATGGCCAGCGGGTACAGGCGCGCGGGAAACTGGACGTATATGGACCACGGGGCGATCTGCAGCTGATCGTCGACAGCCTGCAGCCAGCCGGGCAGGGCGCCCTGTTCGAGCAGTTCCTGCGGCTGAAGGCGCAACTGGAGGCCGACGGTTTGTTCGAGGCGTCACGCAAGCGCCTCCTGCCGGTGCAACCCCGCAGCATCGGTGTGGTCACCTCGCTGGGAGCGGCAGCTCTGCGCGACGTGGTGACGGCGCTGCGACGGCGCGTGCCGCACCTGCCGGTGATGATCTACCCCGCCTCGGTGCAGGGTGCGCAGGCGCCAGCGGAGTTGTGCGCAGCGCTGCAAACGGCCTTCCGCCGATTCGAGGCCACGGGCGAGAGCGAGGTGCTGCTGCTGGTACGCGGTGGCGGCTCACTCGAAGACCTGTGGTCCTTCAATGACGAGCGGGTGGTGCGCTTGGTGGCGCAGGCGCCGATGCCGGTGGTCTGCGGTGTGGGGCACGAAACCGACTTCACGCTGGCCGATTTCGTCGCCGATCTGCGCGCGCCCACCCCGACCGCGGCAGCCGAGCTGTGCGCGCCCACGCAGGCGTCGCGCCTGGGTGAGCTGACCTACTGGCAGGAGCGGCTGTCCGCTGCTGCGCTGGGTGGGATCGACCAGCGTGCCCAGCAGCTCGACCGGCTGGCTCAGCGCCTGGGCCGGCCCTCCGCGCGTCTGCACGAGAATCAGCAGCGGCTGGGCGTGCTGCAGCAGCGCCTGCAGGGCGCACTGGCACTCACCGGCCAGCGGCAGAGGAGCCGTGTGGAGGCCCTGGCGCACGCGCTGCCCACCGCGTTGCGACACGCGTTCGACCGGCAGGGTGCACGCCTGCAGCGCTGCGACACCGCGCTGGCCATGCTCGACCCCCGGCTGGTGCTCGAGCGCGGCTATGCCTTTCTCACCGACGAGCAAGGGGCGGCGCTGACCCGGGCCGCGCAGGCCACACCCGGGCAGCCCTTGCGCGCCACACTGGCCGACGGCGAGCTGTCCCTGCGGGTGGAAGGCTGACGGACGCTGCCGCCACGCACCAACCGCAACGCTGTGCAACATAAACCCCGGTGTGGCCCGCTCATTGCCGGCGTGCCTACAATGACCAGCTGCATGCCGACTTGGCGCGAAGCCCCGGCAGCTTTCACCACACAACCAAACGAGGAAACCCCATGGAACACACCCTGCCCGCACTGCCGTATGCCATCGACGCTCTGGCGCCGCACTACTCCCAGGAGACCCTGGAGTTTCACCATGGCAAGCACCACAACGCGTATGTGGTGAACCTCAACAACCTGCAGAAGGGAACGGAGTTCGAGAACATGGACCTGGAGTCCATCGTCAAGAAATCCAGCGGCGGCATCTACAACAACGCAGCCCAGATCTGGAACCACACCTTCTTCTGGAACTGCATGAAGCCCAACGGCGGCGGCGAGCCCAGCGGTGCGCTGGCCGATGCCATCAACGCGAAGTGGGGCAGCTACGCCGCCTTCAAGGAAGCGTTCGTGAAGAGCGCCGTGGGCAACTTCGGCTCCGGCTGGACCTGGCTGGTCAAAACCGCCGACGGCGGTGTGGAGATCTGCAACATGGGCGCCGCCGGCACGCCGCTGACCACCGGTGACAAGCCGCTGCTCACCGTGGACGTCTGGGAGCATGCTTACTACATCGACTACCGCAACATGCGCCCCAAGTTTGTCGAGACCTTCCTCGACAAGCTGGTGAACTGGTCGTTTGCCGAAAGCAACTTCGCCTGAAGTTCACGGCGCAGCCGCACATGAGCCCGAGGGTCCCCGCCTTCGGGCTTTTTTTTGCCTGACCGGAGCAGGGTTCGTTTCGAGGTGCTTGTTGCGGATCGCTTGAGGAAACGCAAAAAAACCGGTTGTCTTGGGTATTAAATTCCACAGGATGAAAAACCGGTTCAAAAAGTGAAGATCAGGTCAGAGCATTGAAAGCAAAATCTCACACTATCCCGTGATTCAGCCGGACCGCGCAGGCGGCCAGCCGGATGCCAACAACGATATCTGGAGAAACAGCATGAGCACGTCGCAACCCACCATCATCTACACGCTGACCGACGAAGCACCGCTTCTGGCGACCAGCGCGTTCCTGCCGATCATCCGCACCTTCACCGCGCCCGCGGGCATCAACGTGGAGGCCAGCGACATTTCGGTGGCCGCGCGCATTCTGGCGGCATTTCCGGAATACCTCACCGAAGAGCAGCGCGTGCCCGACACGCTGGCCGAACTCGGCAAGCTCACCCTGCGGCCCGAAGCCAACATCATCAAGCTGCCCAACATCAGCGCCTCGGTGAGCCAGCTGGTGGCCGCCATCAAGGAACTGCAGGCCAAGGGCTATGCGCTGCCGGACTACCCCGAGTCGCCCAAGACCGAAGAAGAAAAAGCCATCCGCGCGCGCTACGCCAAGTGCACCGGTTCGGCCGTGAACCCCGTGCTGCGCGAAGGCAACTCCGACCGCCGTGCGCCACGCGCCGTCAAAGAATTTGCCCGGAAGAACCCGCACAGCATGGCCGAGTGGAGCCAGGCTTCGCGCTCGCACGTCTCGCACATGCACAGCGGTGACTTCTACCACGGCGAAAAATCGATGACGCTGGACAAGGCGCGCGACGTGAAGATGGAGCTGATCACCAAGAGCGGCCAGACCCTGGTGCTCAAGCCCAAGGTGTCGCTGCTCGACCGCGAAGTCATCGACAGCATGTTCATGAGCAAGAAGGCGCTGGAAGCTTTCTACGAGAAAGAGATCGAAGACGCCCGCAAGACCGGCGTGATGTTCTCGCTGCACGTCAAGGCCACCATGATGAAGGTGTCACATCCCATCGTGTTCGGCCACTGCGTGAAGATCTTCTACAAGGAAGCCTTCGAGAAGCACGCCAAGCTGTTCGAAGAGCTGGGCGTGAACGTCAACAACGGCATGGTCGATCTCTACAACAAGATCGCCACGCTGCCGCAGAGCAAGCAGGACGAGATCAAGCGCGACCTGCACGCCTGCCACGAGCACCGCCCGGAGCTGGCCATGGTCGATTCGGCCAAGGGCATCACCAACTTCCATTCGCCCAACGACGTGATCGTGGACGCCTCCATGCCGGCCATGATCCGCAACGGCGGCAAGATGTGGGACGCCAACGGCCGCCTGAAGGATGTGAAGGCCGTCATGCCCGAGTCGACCTTCGCCCGCATCTACCAGGAGATGATCAACTTCTGCAAGTGGCACGGCGCCTTCGACCCCAAGACCATGGGCACGGTGCCCAACGTCGGCCTGATGGCGCAGCAGGCCGAAGAGTACGGCTCGCACGACAAGACCTTCGAGATCCCCGAAGACGGCGTGGCCAACATCACCGACCTGGAAACGGGCGAGGTGCTGCTGAGCCAGAACGTGGAGCAGGGCGACATCTGGCGCATGTGCCAGGTCAAGGACGCGGCCATCCGCGACTGGGTCAAGCTCGCCGTCAACCGCGCCCGCAACTCCGGCATGCCCGTGGTGTTCTGGCTGGATGCCTACCGCCCGCATGAGGCCCAGCTGATCCGCAAGGTCAAGATGTACCTGCACGAGCACGACACCAATGGCCTGGACATCCAGATCATGAGCCAGGTGCGTGCGATGCGCTACACGCTGGAGCGCGTGATCCGCGGCCTGGACACCATCAGCGCCACCGGCAACATCCTGCGCGACTACCTGACCGACCTGTTCCCCATCATGGAACTGGGCACCTCGGCCAAGATGCTGTCCATCGTGCCGCTGATGGCGGGTGGTGGCATGTACGAAACCGGCGCCGGCGGCTCGGCGCCCAAGCACGTCCAGCAGCTGGTGGAAGAAAACCACCTGCGCTGGGATTCGCTGGGTGAGTTCCTGGCACTGGCCGTGTCACTGGAAGACCTGGGCCTGAAGAACAACAACCCGCAGGCCAAGATACTGGCCAAGACGCTGGATGCGGCCACTGGCAAGCTGCTGGACAACAACAAGAACCCCTCGCCCAAGACCGGCCAGCTCGACAACCGTGGCAGCCAGTTCTACCTGGCCATGTACTGGGCCCAGGAGCTGGCCGCGCAGACGGACGACCCGGCACTGGCGGCCCGTTTCGCCCCGCTCGCCCAGCAGCTGGCGGACAACGAGACCACCATCGTGGACGAGCTCGCCGCGGTGCAAGGCAAGCCGGTGGAGATCGGTGGCTATTACCGGCCGGACTTCGCCAAGCTGGAACAGGTGATGCGGCCCAGCCCGACCCTGAACGCCGCCCTGGCGACCGTCGCGGCCTGAAGAGGCTGATGGGCCCGGTCGCGATGAGCGGCTGGGTCAGCACAAGAAGACCCGCGGGCTGACAGCCCGCGGGTCTTTTTTTATGCCCAACGGCGCCGATCCGCCGGTGCAGGACGACCCGGGGGCGTTCTGCCGGGTCAGCGCCGGGGTTCGAAGGGTCCCCCGCTCAGTCTGGCGCCGGCCTGGATGCCCCGCTTGGCGAACCAGCCCTGGTTCATCTCCAGCACATAGCGCACAGGCTGTGTGGAACAGTGGGAGTCCAGCGTCTGGGGTTTCATATCGGCCAGGTTGACAATGGTGCCGTCATCGGCCACGAACGCAGCGGTCAGCGGCAACAGGGTGTTTTTCATCCAGAAGCACTGCGTGGCGGACTGCTCGAAGACGAACAGCATGCCTTCCTGTACCGGCATGTCCTGGCGGTGCATGAGCCCGATGGACCGTTGCTCGGGCGTGGCCGCCACCTGTGCCTGGATGAGGTGCATGCCCGCCTTGAGCGTGACGCGCGGCAGCTGCAGTTGCGGGCTGCCCTGTGCCCAGGCCGTGGGGACCGAGAGCGCGAACAGGCAGGCGAATCGGGCAATCAAGCGTTTCATGGTTCAGCGGGGAAGTCGTGACACGGCCCATTGTCCGGCATCTGGCGCATGGGTCACGCCCAAAGGGGTGCGCGCATGCGATGGGACTAGAATTTGCCGAGACGTGGCACCCCCTGCCGTGCACCCGGCCCGAGGCCGGGCGCGCACCCCACCCCAACGGAGACCCCCTACATGTACCAGCACATCCAGATCCCGGCCGAGGGCGAGAAGATCACCGTCAATGCCGACATGTCCCTGAACGTGCCCGACCAGCCCATCATTCCCTTCATCGAAGGCGACGGCACCGGGGTGGACATCACGCCGGTGATGATCAAGGTGGTGGACGCCGCTGTGGCCAAGGCCTACGGCGGCCAGCGGCAGATTCGCTGGATGGAGGTGTACGCGGGCGAGAAGTCGACCCAGGTGTACGGGCCTGACGTCTGGCTGCCTGAAGAGACGCTGCAGGTGCTGCGCGAGTACGTGGTGTCCATCAAGGGCCCGCTGACCACGCCCGTGGGCGGCGGTATCCGCTCGCTCAACGTGGCGCTGCGCCAGGAGCTTGACCTGTATGTGTGTCTGCGCCCGGTGCAGTATTTCAAGGGCGTGCCCTCGCCCCTGAAGGAACCCGAGAAAACCAACATGGTGATCTTCCGCGAGAACTCGGAAGACATTTACGCCGGCATTGAATACGAGGCCCAGTCGGACAAGGCGAAGAAGCTCATCCAGTTCCTGACCGAGGAAATGGGGGTGACCAAGATCCGTTTCCCCAACACCTCGGGCATCGGCATCAAGCCGGTGTCGATCGAGGGCACCGAGCGCCTGATGCGCAAGGCGATCCAGTACGCGATCGACAACGACAAGCCCAACGTCACCATCGTGCACAAGGGCAACATCATGAAGTACACCGAGGGTGGCTTCCGCGACTGGGCCTATGCCCTGGCCCAGCGCGAGTTCGGCGCCGTGCTGGTGGACGACGGCCCCTGGTGCAAATTCAAGAACCCCAAGACCGGCCGGGACATCGTCATCAAGGACAGCATTGCCGATGCCTTCCTGCAGCAGATCCTGCTGCGCCCGGCGGAGTATTCGGTGGTGGCCACGCTCAACCTCAATGGCGACTACATCTCCGATGCGCTCGCGGCGCAGGTGGGTGGCATCGGCATTGCCCCCGGTGCGAACCTGTCCGACACCGTGGCGTGCTTCGAGGCGACCCACGGCACGGCGCCGAAATATGCGGGCAAGGACTATGTGAACCCCGGTTCGGAAATTCTCTCGGCCGAGATGATGCTGCGGCACATGGGCTGGAAAGAAGCCGCGGACCTCATCATCAGCTCGCTGGAAAAGGCCATTGCCAGCAAGCATGTCACCTACGATTTCGCGCGGCTCATGGATGGCGCCACGCAGGTCAGTTGCTCCGGTTTTGGCGACGTGATGATCGAGCAGATGTAACGCGGGCGGGCACACCGACGAGCTGTCCAGGGCGCGTCTTCGTGCCGCGTCCTGCACGTTTTGCAGCCGCGTCCACTCAAAGCCAGACGGGCATCGGCGGCGGCGGCCCCTGGCTTACACTGCAGTTTTGCCCAGGGCTGAACCAGAACACCTGCGTTCGGTCCTGAGCCGCCCCTGCGCGGGTTCACCCGAGAATTTCATGCACGACGGAACAGATCCTCAACCACCGCTGACCGAAGAGTCGCGCAAGCGCCGCAAGGGCATCTACATGGTGCCCAACATGATCACCCTGGCGGCGCTGTTCGGCGGCTTTTACTCGGTGGTGATGGCCATGAACGGCCGCTTCGACCTGGCCACGGTGGGCATTTTCGTGGCCATGGTGCTCGACAGCCTGGATGGCCGCGTGGCCCGCATGACGAACACGCAAAGTGCGTTCGGCGAGCAGATGGATTCCCTGGCCGACATGGTCTCGTTCGGCGCCGCGCCCGCCCTGATTGCCTATGAGTGGGTGTTGCGCGACCTGGGACGCTGGGGCTGGATCGCGGCCTTTGTCTACTGTGCGTGTGCGGCCTTGCGGCTGGCCCGTTTCAACGTGAACACCACCGTGGTGGACAAACGCTACTTCCAGGGCCTGCCCTCGCCGGCGGCCGCGGCCATTGTGGCGGGATTCATCTGGTTGATGACGGAAGCCGAGATGGCGCCCACCGATGTGACCTGGGTGATGTTCGCCATCACCCTGTATGCGGGGCTCACCATGGTCACCAACGTGCCGTTCTACAGCTTCAAGGACCTGAGTCTCAAGCGCAGCGTGCCCTTTGCCGCCATCGTGCTGGTGGCGCTGGGCATTGCCGTGATCAACATCCACCCGCCGACCGTGCTGTTTGCGCTTTTCGTGCTCTACGGTCTTTCCGGTTATGCCGTGTACATCTGGCGCAAGGCCAAGGGCCGCCAGACCAGTGTGATCAGCACCTCGACCGACGAGCCCGAGGAGCGTGGTCTGCACGAATGACGCCCTCTATAGGTGTTATCGATTTCCCCAATCGGGACTGGCTGAAGCCTGTGATACATTGGACGCTATGAAACAGATGTCTCTCGCTCTACTACTGGATGTCCGCCACGGGCAGGTTCGGTAACGCGCGAGCGATTTTCCACTAACGGCCCGTTTGCACCTGCAGCGGGCCGTTTGTTTTTGGGCTGCAGGTTTTTATCAGCGTGGTGTCGATCGCCACACACCGGAGCAACGAGATGAGCGACAAACTGATCATTTTTGACACCACCTTGCGGGACGGCGAGCAGTCGCCCGGCGCGTCCATGACCAAGGACGAAAAGCTGCGCATCGCCCGCCAGCTGGAGCGCCTTCGCGTGGATGTGATCGAAGCGGGTTTTGCCGCCAGTTCCAATGGTGACTTCGAGTGCGTGCAGGCGATCGCCAACACCATCAAGGAGTCCACGGTCTGCTCGCTGGCACGGGCCAACGACCGGGACATTGCCCGGGCGGCCGAGGCGCTCAAGGGTGCCCATCGCGCGCGCATCCACACTTTCATCGCCACCAGTGCGCTGCACATGGAAAAGAAGCTGCGCATGACGCCCGACCAGGTGTTCGAGCAGGCCAGGCAGTCGGTTCGCTTCGCACGCAACCTGGTCGAGGACATCGAGTTCTCGCCCGAAGACGGCTACCGCAGCGATCCGGACTTTCTCTGCCGGGTGCTGGAAGCCGTGATCAACGAAGGCGCCACGACCCTCAACATCCCGGACACGGTCGGTTACGCCATTCCCGAGCTCTACGGTGAGTTCATCCGCAACCTGCGCGAGCGCATTCCCAATTCCGACAAGGCGATCTGGTCGGTGCACTGCCACAACGACCTGGGCATGGCGGTGGCGAACTCGTTGGCGGGCGTGAAGATCGGTGGCGCGCGGCAGGTGGAGTGCACCATCAACGGCCTGGGAGAGCGCGCCGGCAACTGCTCGTTGGAGGAGATTGTGATGGCGGTGCGCACCCGCCGCGACTACTTCGGTCTTGATGTTGGTGTGGACACCACCCAGATCGTGCCAGCCAGCCGCATGGTGAGCCAGACCACCGGTTTCGTGGTGCAGCCCAACAAGGCGGTGGTCGGTGCCAACGCGTTTGCACATGCCTCTGGCATCCACCAGGACGGCGTGCTCAAGGCTCGCGACACCTACGAGATCATGCGCGCCGAAGACGTGGGCTGGAGCGCCAACAAGATCGTGCTGGGCAAGCTCAGCGGACGCAATGCTTTCAAGCAGCGCCTGCAGGACCTCGGTGTCGAGATGGAGTCCGAAAGCGAGATCAACACCGCCTTTGCGGCCTTCAAGGAATTGGCCGACCGCAAGAGCGAGATCTTCGACGAGGACATCCTGGCGCTGTGCAGCGACGAGAGCGTGACGTCCGAGAAGGAGCAGTACGGCCTGGTGTCCTTGTCTCAGCGCAGCGAAACCGGTGAGCGGCCACACGCCAGTGTGGTGTTCACGGTGGATGGCAAGGAGATGCATGGCGAGTCGGACGGAAACGGACCGGTGGACGCCTCGCTGAAAGCCATCGAGCTGCACGTCAAGAGTGGTGCTGAACTGGTGCTGTACTCGGTGAATGCCATCACCAGCGGTTCCACCGAGAGCCAGGGCGAGGTGACCGTGCGTTTGCAGCACGGTGGCCGCGTGGTCAATGGCGTGGGGGCCGACCCGGACATTGTGGTCGCCTCGGCCAAGGCTTACCTGAGCGCCCTGAACAAGCTGCACAGCAAGGCAGACCGGATCGCCGCCCAGGGGTGAGTGTTTTCACGCGATCAAACACGCGGTTCGGACGCTCGTTGATCGCTTGCAAGAGATGGCAACCAAAAGTTGCACCTCTTCTTGCTTTCAGTGAAGAAGCAGAAACAAGTTTTTGATATTGCTTGTTTTTTTCATAGTCCCTATACTCCAGCCAGCACCTTTTTTGTTGGCTGGAGTGGATGTATGAACCTGTTGTCAAACCGCTTTCGCCGGGCCTCGCGGCTGGTTGTGAGCGCTGTGCTGCTCAGCGCCCTGGTCGTGCCGCTGAGTGGTTGGGCGGCTGGCGAGAAGGCCGCCGCCAAGCCCAAGAAAGCCGGCTCCGCCCAGCCGGCGTCGGCACAGAAAAAGGTCGCTCCCTCCAAAAGCACCGTCAAGCAGGCCACACGCCGCACCGACACCAAGACCGCGAAAGTGGCCAAGCCCGGCAAGTCGCCCGCTGCAGCGCAGGCGCGCAAATCGTCCACCGTGTCCGCTGCGGCCGTTTCGCGAAAGAACGTCTCGTCCAGGCAAAGCCACATGGCCAAAAGCGTGGTGGCGCCGGACATGGTGAAGGTGTCGGCGCGCCCGAGTGCCACCGAGCACGCCTTGCGTGTGGCTCCGCAAGCCCGCCTGTCCGCAGGCGAGCGACTGGGCCTGCGGGACAGCGCCGACCCGCTCGACCTGAGTTCCAGCGTGGCGCTCGTCATGGACCAAGACACCAACGAGGTGCTGTTCAGCAAGAACGACTCCGCGGTGCTGCCCATCGCATCGCTGACCAAGCTCATGACCGGCCTGGTGATTGCCGATGCGCAGTTGCCCATGGACGAACTCATCACCATCACGCAGGACGATGTGGACGTGCACAAGTTCTCCCGCTCCCGTCTGGCCGTGGGCACCACGCTCAGCCGTGGCGAGCTGATGCACCTGTCGCTGATGTCGAGCGAGAACCGGGCGGCCCATGCGCTGGGGCGCACCTTCCCCGGCGGTATGGCGGCGTTCGTGGCGCACATGAACGCCAAGGCCCGTTTGCTCGGCATGACCGATACCCGCTATGTGGAGCCCACCGGCTTGCTGAGCCAGAACCAGTCCAGCGCCCGGGATCTGGCGACCTTGGTCTCCGTGGCCTACGAACGCCCGATTCTTCGCGATCTGTCCACTTCGCCGGGTCATCAGGTTGAACTGGGACGTCGCACCTTGCAGTTCAACAACTCCAACCGCCTCATCCACAGCCCCAACTGGGAAATCGGTCTGCAGAAGACCGGCTATATCTCAGAAGCCGGGCGTTGCCTGGTGATGCAGACCAAGGTGGCGGGTCGCAAACTCATCATGGTGTTCCTGGATTCCGCCGGCAAGCTGAGCCGGGTGGAAGACGCCGAACGTGTGCGGCGCTGGGTGGAGGCGCAAAGCGTGCAGCCGCTCATGACCCGTCCCCAGGGCTGAACGCGCCATCTGATGGTCTCACACCCATGAAAAACGGCGCCACGGCGCCGTTTTTCAATGTAGACGACGGGCCGATCATCGGCCCGCTGCAGCGTGTCGGCCCGCTGGCAACGCGCCTTGAGCGTTGGGACAGCCCAGCGCGGCAGAAATCTCACTGGCGGTGGCGCGCAGTTTGGACAGCCAGCTCTCGTCGATACGATCCGCCGGCGCCGAAATGGACAGCCCGGCCACCAGTTTGCATTGGTCGTCGTAAATGCCCGCGGCCATGCAGCGCACGCCCAGTTCAAGCTCTTCGTTGTCGCGCGCGACGCCGGCCTGGCGACACAGCGCCAGCTCCCGTTCGAGCAGGGTGAGTTGCGTCAGGCTGTTGCGGGTGTTGCCCACCAGACCGGTGCGGGTGGCGTAGGCCCGCACGCGTTGCGGTTCGTCAACCGCCAGGAAGAGCTTGCCCACCGACGTGAGGTGAAGCGGGGCCCGCCCGCCAATGGCGCGCACCACCTGCATGCCGGAGCGTTCACTGTACGCACGCTCGACGTAGACGATTTCATCGCCCTGGCGCACGCTGAGGTTCACGGGTTGCTGGATCGCCTTGTGCAGTTCGCGCATCGGCACCAGTGCCGCATCGCGGACACTGAGCCGCGCCTTCACCAGATTGCCCAGCTCCAGCAGGCGCATGCCCAGGCGGTAGCTGCCGGCTTCGGGCCGGTCCACGAACCGTCCGATGGTCAGGTCGTTCAGGATGCGGTGCGCCGTGGAGGGGTGCAGGCCGGTTTTTTCGCTGATCTCTTTCAAAGACACGGCGTCTTCCCGGGAAGCGAGCACCTCCAGCAGGTTGAACATGCGTTCGATCACCTGAACGGTGGGGGTCGTGGGAATGGCGTCGGATCGTTTGGTCATGGGCTCGTATGGGGTTGCCCTATTTTACAAGATGAAATTGCATGCCGCGTAGCGCACCGGTCGGGCAGGGTGCATGCCTCGGCGGCGGTTCTGTCAGATTCGCGTCCAACGGTTGTCGATCAGCAACTCGTGTGGGCGAAACCCGGCCTTGTAGCTCATCTTGCCGCTCTGGGCAATCCAGTAGCCCAGGTACACATGCGGCAGGTCCAGCGAACGGGCCTGCTCGATTTGCCACAGCACGCTGTAGGTGCCGAAGCTGGCTTTCTCTTCAGGTTCGTAGAAGGTGTAGACGGCTGACAGGCCGTCGTTGAGCACATCGACAATGGACACCATCTTGAGCTGGGCAGGCGCGCCATTCCGGGCGGGTTCGTGAAATTCGACCAGACGGGAGTTCACGCGGCTTTGCAGCAGGAACTGTGTGTACTGGTCAATGCTGTCGTGGTCCATGCCGCCGCCGGCGTGGCGGCTGTTCTGATAGCGCAGGTACAGCTGGTAATGCTCGGGCAGAAAGCACAACTTGAGCACCCGGGTCTGCAGGTGGGCATGCTGCGCCAGCGAACGCCGCTGGCTTCGGCTGGGCGTGAACCCGTTCACCGGTACGCGCAGCGGTACGCAGGCCTGACAGCCGTCGCAATAGGGACGGTAGGTGAACATCCCGCTGCGTCGAAAGCCGTGGGTGACCAGGTCGGAATAGGCGTCGTTGTGGATGAGGTGGCTGGGCGTGGCCACCTGGGAACGGGCCTGGCGACCTGGCAGATAGCTGCACGGGTAGGGCGCCGTCGCGTAGAACTGCAGCGCCTGGAAGGGAAGTTCTTTGAGGTGCGTCACGCTGGGTTGGTGCCTGGACCAAAGAGTTGCTGCCAGTATACGGGTTCGAATTCCCAGCGCGGCGATGGGTGTTGCACGGCTTGTTTCAGGTGCTGGCAGAAATCCACACGCGGCATGAGCTGGCCGCCGAGCGATGCGAGGTGGGCGGTTTTCTGCTGGCAGTCGATCAGGGGCAGGCCCTTGGCGCGGCAGAAGGCCACCAGTGCGGCCAGTGCAATCTTGGACGCGTTGCTCTGCCGGCTGAACATGGATTCGCCGTACACCATGGCGCCCACGTTCACACCGTACAGGCCACCGGCCAGTTCACCGTCGATCCAGGTTTCCACGCTGTGCGCGGCGCCGACCCGGTGCAGTTGCACATACGCGTGAAGGATGGCCGGCAGGATCCAGGTGCCGCTCTGTCCTTCGCGCGGCGCCCGCGCACAGGCGCTTATCACGCCCTCCACATCGTGGTCCATGCGAATCTCCAGCCGACCTTCCCGCAGCAGCGACTGGATGGTCTTGCGCAGCGAGCGGTGCAGGCGAAACGCGTCGGCCTTCAACACCATGCGCGGGTCGGTGCTCCACCACAGCACCGGTTGCCCCGCGCTGTACCAGGGAAAGATGCCGCGCGAGTAGGCCGCAATCAGCGTGGGCACGTCGAGCACGCCGCCCGCGGCCAGCAGACCGGGCGCAGGATCGTCCGGGCCCCAGGCGGATTCGACGGGCGGAAAGGGCTGGCCCGGTTGCAGCCAGGGCAGCTCTCGCGTGGGTGGCGGTGGCGTCATGGGCGCATTGTGCGATGTTCGCCGGCGCTGAGCAGCGCAACAGCCCGAATGTGCCTGGTCAGGCCGCGCGCCGCGGCGCACGGAACAATGACCAGCAGAGGGCGTTGGCGGCACCAATGCCCACGGCATCGGCCAGCAGATCGGGCCACTCGCCCATGCGCCACCCGGTGCCTGCTTGCAGGAGCTCGATCGCCGCGCCCAGTGCCAGCAACTCAAACGACGTGCGCAGCCGCTGTCGCGCCGGGTAGGCCCAGAACGCCAGGAGCGTCAGAAAGGCGAAACCCAGCGCATGTTGGGCCTTGTCCCACCAGTTGAACACCGGCGCACCCAGGTACGACGAGGGCAGCAGTGAGAGCACCACCAGCGCGGCCAGAACCCCCCAGAACAGCAGTTTTTTCATGGATAGACAGAAGAGGTGTGCCCAACGCAGCGCGAGCCTGCACGCGCGGGTGAGCAGAAGCGGTGGTCCGAAACGATGAAAACAGCGCGATGGTAGACCAGCGGGCCGGGCGACCGCCAGCCAGCCCGTGTCGGCTCCGGCGCCGACCTTACCCGACAAAGCCCATGCAGCCCCACAGGAGCAACACACACACGATCCACACGCTCAGCGTCACCGTGTCGCTGTGCCAGTAGCGGTTCCAGCGGCGCTCCCGCGCCCGCCAGAACGGCGTGTGAACGTGGGGCTCCAGCGGTGGCACCGGGGGGCGTCTGAGCAGCCGGAGCAAGCGCAGCGAGAGCCGGCGGGCTGGGTTGGGGCAGGTTGTCCATGCCGCGGGCATGTGCCAGCCGCTGCGGATCACCACCGCGACCAGGACGGCCGCCAGCAGCAGCGGCCAGAGCAGCGCCCACAGGGCGTCCAGGCTGGTGGTCGTCAACCCATGGGCGCGCATGTCGGGCCATGCCAGCGGCACCCCCAAGGGCATCAGGCACAGCAGCGCCCAGGGGCCCAACAGAGTGCGCGGCGCTGGCTCGGCCGGTGCGCTTGTCTGGTGGTCCAGCATCAGCCAGAGCGCCCGCGCCACCACCAGTGCGGTGGCCAGGGAGCCCAGGCTGAGCAGTGGCAGCCAGTGGGCCGACAGGCTTTGGTCGAGCTGCGCCTTGAACAAGGTCTTGACGGCGGCGCCACTGGTCAGGGGCAGTCCGGCCAGCGCCAGGGCGGGCACCAGCATCAGCCAGACCTGCGCCCGCGTGAGGCGGTAGCGGGAGGCCAGCCCCGCGCCCAGGAACAAGGCGCCTTTGGCCAGCCCGTGGTGCACGGCGTACAGCGCCAGCAGCGCCCCCCAGAGCGGGCGGGTCTGCGGTTGCTGCCAGGCGAGCGCCAGGATGGCCAGCAGATAGCCCACCTGACTGACCGAGGAATAGGCCAGCGCGGCCTTGGCCTTGGTTTGCAGCAGGCCCAGCGCCACACCGTAGAAAGCGCTGATCAGGCCCACCGCCAACAGCACCCCGGCCCAGTCGATCAGCAGGCGATCGTCGCTGGGCATGAAGCGCCACAGGCCCAGGATGCCCGCCTTGATCATCGCGCCCGAGAGCACCGCGCTGGCCGCTGCCGGCGCCGCCGGGTGGGCCAGCGGGAGCCACACATGCAGCGGCCAGAACCCGGCCTTCAGGCCAAAGCCCACCAGCAACAGCACGGCGGTGAGGCCGCCGATGGGTGCGGCCTGCCAGTCGGCAAAACCGACGGCACCGCCCGCTTCGTTGATGCGCAGCAGGAGCCCGGCGTAGAGCAGCATCTCGCCCAGAATCGCCAGCTGCAGGTACAGGCGACCGGCCTGGCGCGGGCCCGCACCACCCTGGTGGACCACCAGCGCGTAGGCGGACAGGCTCATCAGGGTGAAGCCGACGTAGAAACTGGCGCCGTCCTGTGCGATGACCAGCAGCAGGTTGCCGCACCAGCACAGCAGCCAGAACCCGAAAAAGCGCAGCCGGCGCGGGTGGCTTTTCAGGCTGGCAAACGCGTAGACGCTGGCGCACGCCCACAGCAGCGCGGTAAAGCCCAGGAAGGCGCGGGCGACGAGGTCGTCTGCTCCCCATTCGGCCCCGGGCCAGAGCGCGGGCAGCGGCACGGCCGCCGGTGGCCAGAACGCGGCCAGCAGCGCCGGCACGCCGCCAAGCCACAACCAGGGCGTCACGCGGTCGCGCCAGCACAGCAGCAAGAGCGCGGCCACAAGAGGCGCGAGCGGCACCACCAGCCAGCCCATGGCGTCGAGCCCCAGGCCCGCTGCCAGCACGCGGTCGGCCTCCAGCGCCAGCGCCGCGCTCATGGTGCAAACTCCGTGGCAATGATCAGCTGCGCCCAGGCTAGCGGGCTGAAGCCGGTGCCGGCGAGCACGCCCGCCAGCAGCGAGAGGGTGGCGGTGAAGAGGGTGGGGGCGAGCAGCATCCAGTGGGTTTCGCGCCAGCCCGGTGTGCCGCCGCCGAGCTGGGTATCGCCCGGCCAGGCGTCCGGTGCCCGGCCGAACCAGCCGCGGTACAGCACCGGCAGGAAATAGGCCGCGTTCAACAGACCCGAACCCACCAGCACCAGCAAGACCCAGTCTTGCCCCACCTCCAAAGCGCCCAGCCCAAGGTACCACTTGCTGATGAACCCGGCAATGGGTGGCACCCCGATCATGCCCAGCGCGCCCACGGTGAAGGCTGCCATGGTGAGCGGCATGCGCTGGCCAATGCCGTTCATGTCGCGCAGCCGGTGCACATGCAGGCTTTCGGCGAAGTTGCCGGCGCAGTAGAAGAGGGTGACCTTCATCAGCCCCTGGTGCACCAGATGCACCAGCGCGCCGGTGGCCGCAATGGGCCCGAGCAGGGCCACACCCAGGATGATGTAGGACACCTGGCTCACGGTGGAGTAGGCCAGCAGTTTCTTGATCTCGCGCTGCTGCAAGGCCCTGAGCGAGGCGTAGACCATCGTGGCCGCCGCCGCCCAGAGCAGCGGCTGGGCCAGGTCCAGTACCTGCACCGGCCCCGCGCCGAACACGTCGTACACCACGCGGATGATGCCGAAGGCCCCGGCCTTGACCACCGCCACCGCGTGCAGCAGCGCGCTCACCGGTGCGGGCGCGACCATGGCGCGCGGCAGCCAGCCGTGCAGCGGCACGATGGCCGCCTTCACGCCCAGGCCGGTCACCAGCAAGACAAAAGCCAGCGTGAGGCTGAAAGGGTGCTGCTCCACCAGCGCCTTCAGGTAGCCGCCGGGCACAAAATCCGGGCTGCCCGTGAGGGTGTGCAGGAGCGCCACGCCCATCAGCACCAGGGTGCCGCCGCCCAGGGTGTAGGCCAGGTAGACGCGCCCGGCGCGCAGGGCGTCGGGCGTGCCCCGGTGCACCACCAGGGGAAAAGTCGCGAGCGTGAGCAGTTCGTAGAACAGCAGAAAACTGACCAGGTTGCCCGCCATCGCCAGGCCCACCGTGGCGCTCACACACAGGCTGAAATAGCCAAAGAAGCGCGATCGCAGGGGCGAACCACCGAGATAGCCAATCGCATAGAGGGTGGTGGCCAGCCAGAGCACGGACGAGAGGCCGACGAACTGCAGGGACAGCGCATCGGTCTGCAAGATCAGGTCGCCCCCGGGGATGAAGGGCACCACGAAGCGAAAGCTCAGGCCGTGGCTCACGCCCACAATCATCACGCCGGTCAGCACCAGCTTGACGACCACACCCGCCAGATTCAGGAAGGTGCGCAGGCCTTGCTGATCCTCACGCAGGGCAAAAATCACCAGGCCGGGCAGCAAGGAGCTGAGCACGATCAGCAGCGGCAGGGCATTGGCCACGGTCTGGCTCATGGCGCGCCCCCGGTCAGCCAGAGGATCAGCGGGTCGCTGATCAAGGCCATGCCCCACACCAGCAGGGCCGGCAGCAGGGCCAGCCACTGGGCGAACAGATCGGGGCGGTGGTCCGGTCGGGTGGGGTGGGCACGGTCAAACGACAGCACCACCACGCGAAACACATAGCCCGCACTCATCAGGGTGCCGATCAGCACCCCCGCCGCCCAGGGCCAGTGCGCCGGCTCCAGCAGGAGCGGGCGCAGCAACACCCATTTGGCGAGAAAGCCGCCGCTGGGCGGCAATCCGATCAGGCTGCCGCCCGCCACCGCAAAGGCAAACATGGCGATGGGCATGGTCTGGGTGGCACCTTTGAGCACCCCGACACTCTTGCTGCCCAGCGTGGCCTGCATCTCGCCGGCCGCCAGAAACATCGACACCTTGGCCAGGCCGTGGGCCAGCACAAACAGCCACAAGGCGACGTGCAATTCCGGCCGCTGCCAGTGCAGCAACAGCCCCAGCGCCATCATGGCGTAGCCCAGTTGCGCCACGGTGGAATAGGCCACCAGCGTCTTGAGATACGGTGCCCGCAGCGCCGACCAGCCACCAAAAATGAGCGCCAGCACCCCCGCCACCGCGATGACCGGCCCCGCCTCTTGCCCCAGTTCCGCCGGCGCCAGCTCGCTCCACAACAGCCACAGGATGAACAACGGGCCTTTCACCACCAGGGCAGACAGCAAGGCGCTGACCGCCGTGGGTGCGCTGGCATGCGCAGGTGGCAGCCACAGGTGCAGCGGCCAGAACGCGGCTTTGAGCATCAGGCCCAAGGTCATGAGCGCCAGCGCTAGGCGCGTGGTGGGGTCGGCTTTGGCCGCGTCGGCCAGCAGGGCGAGGTCCAGCACACCGTAGTGCCCGTAGAGCAGCACCACGCCGAGCAGGTAAAACAAGGAAGCCACCAGCGACAGCAGCAAATAGCGCAGGGCAGGGACGTAGGCCTTGGCGCCGGAGATCGTCACCATGGCCACCGCCACCAGGCCCAACAGTTCGAGGGTGATGTACCAGTTGAACAGGTCGTGCGAGAGCCAGAGCGCGGCCAGGCTGGCGTGCAGCAGGCTGGACAGGGGCCAGTAATCGGTGCGCTGGGTCTGGCTGTGGCGGCTGCGCTCGGCGTACACCGAGACCAGCAGGTGGATCAGCGCCGTGAACACCAGCAACAGCGCCGACACCGGCATCAGCCGAAAGCGGATCGCCAGCGGGGCGTCCCAGCCGCCCAGGTGCATCCACTGGGCGCCGTCCTGGATGACGCCGTGCAGTGCACCCAGCGCCGCGATCAGGCTGACCAGGCTGGAGCCCATCACCCACCAGCCGGAGCGCGAGCGCGACAGCAGCAGCAACAGCGCCATGGCCAGCGGCGTCAGCAGGCTGATCAGGGCGAGGGTCACGCACCGCCTTCCGGTTTTTTCGTGCGCTCCAGCAAGCCGCTGGCCAGGCGCAGGGCAAAGGCCGTGGCGCTCACGGCAATCACCAGGCCGGTGACGACCAGCGCATGCAACACCGGGTCGGTGGTGTCGCCGCGCCGGGCCAGCGCCACCATCACCATGAACACGCCGCTGCCCATGATGTTGATGGCCATGATGGCGCGCAGCCAGTGGGGCCGCAGCAGCAGGCTGTGCAAGCCGAGCACAAACAGCCCGCCGCCGATGCAGAGGTAGAAGAGCGTCATGCGCGCAGTTCCTCGGGTTCACCCACGACCAGCAGCGTGAGCGTGGTGGCGATGGACAGCGTCGCCGCCGCCTCGATCGTCAGGATCAGGGGGCCCGCCAGCGCCGGGGGATAGGCCAGCCAGGCCGTTCCCACCGGGCCAAAGCCCAGCCCAGGGCCCACCAGGCCGACCACGCCCACGGCCAGAAACACCCCCAACCCGAGCACCACCAGCAGCCGGACCAGCCCGTTGTCCCAGCGCACCGGCGGCAGCAGGTGGTTGAGCCGCAGAATCACCGCACCGGCGGCCAGCAGCGCGCCGGCCTGAAAGGCGCCACCCGGCGCAAAGGCGCCGCGCCACAGCACATAGCCGCCCACCAGCAGCGCCAGGGGCGCCAGCATCCGGGTCCAGGCCAGCAACAGGGGCCAGGGCGGGGGGATGACTTGCTTGGCCGAATGCAGCTGCCGCACCCCGAGCAGGGCCAGCATCAGCACCACGAGCTCGAGCAACGTGTCCCAGGCGCGGTAGTTCAGCAGCACGGCGGTGACCGGGTGGTCCACCCCGGCAGCGGGCAGCTGACCGAGCGCCAGCGCGGGCAGCAGCACCGGGCCCTCTGCCAGTGGCCACAGGGCGCGCAGCAAGACGATGCCCACCAGCAGGGCCAGCAGCGTGGCCGGCAGCACGCGCAGCGGTGGCGCACGCGACGGCCCGGGGGGCGCTTCACCGCAGCGTGCCAGCGCCGAGAGCAGCAGCGCACCCGTCAGGCCCGCACCGATGGCGGCTTCGGCCAGGGCCAGATCGGGCGCGCCCAGCCGCGCCCAGGTCAGCGCGAGCAGCAGACCAAACGCGATGAGCAGCACCACGCTGGTGTACAGCTGGCGCGCATGCAGCACGGCGGTTGCCAGCGTCAGCAGCAGCACGCCCAGCGCGCCGTCGAAAAGCCCGTCAGCGACCATCAAACCGGCGGCCTCCGTTCGCGGGTTCCGGGCGGTTGATCCGCGCCGGCCTCCTGCTCATCTTCCCGTGCATAGCGGGCCAGCAACTGGCAGGCCGTGGCGCCCGAGGCCATCACCAGCACCCAGATCAACAGCATCATGAGCACCGGCTGCCACGCATCCGCCCGCAGGCACAGGCCGAGCACCACCAAGCCCAGCCCCAGGGTGTCGGCCTTGGTCACCGCGTGCAGACGGGCGTACACATCCGGAAAGCGCAGCAGGCCGACGGTGCCGGCCACAAAGAAGAAGGCACCGCCCAGCAGCAGTGGCCAGCTCAGGGCGTGCAGCCAGTCGCTCATGCTGCCCGGCCGCGCAAATACTGCACCAGGGCGGCCGACAGCACCGCCGCCAGCAGGGCCAGCACCAGTGCCGCATCGCGCAGGGCCGGCTGCGCCTGCCACTCGGCCAGCACCAGCAGCAAGGCCGTGCCCGCCGTGCCAAAGAGCTGGATCGCCACCAGCCGGTCGGCCCGGCTGGGGCCGCGCAGCACGCGCCACAGGCCGGCAAGTATCGTCAACAGCAAGAGGGCGGCCAGGGTCATCATGGGGCTGAGGCTCCGAACAAACGCGCCAGATGGGTTTCCATGGTTTCGACCGGCAAGCGCCACGCCTGACCTTGATCCAGCACATGCAAGTGGAGCATGTCCTCGTCGATGTGGCTGGCGAGCGTGCCGGGCATCAGGCCCACCAGGGCCGACAGCAGCAGGCGCACGCGCGGGTTGGCGCATGCAAAAGCGTGGGTGACCCAGGTAGGGTCGAGCGGCATCCGTGGATGGAGCGCACGCCGCGCCACATCCCAGGCACCCACGAACACGGCGTGAAGAAAAAAGCCCACCAGGGGTGGCAGGTGGAACAGCCGCAGTCCCAGCGGTGGCAACCTGAGCCACAGCGACAGCCCCGTGGCGGCCAGAACGCACACCAGCCCGAATGCCCAGCCGCTGGCGCCGCTGAGCAGCAGCCAGAGGGCTGCGTACACCAGCAGCCAATGGGTGCCGTGGCGCAAGAGCGCCTGGTTTGAGCGCGGAGGTATCACACACAGGCTCCTTTGATGGGTTCTGCGGACGAAGGGGTGGCGGCCGATCCGCGGTGAATGCGCCGTGCTTCGGATGCCCCGGCAGCGTTTGGGTCTGCCGGTTCCCTGCGTCGTGCCGGTGCCGAGATGCATAAGATACTGCACAGGTCGTCGGAAAACACACGACCGCGCCCGGTGCTTCTTGCCAGGTGCGCTTCCTGGGCGGGCTGCGCGACAGCCACATCGGCGCACTCTGCCCAACCAGACCCCCACCCAAAAGGACAACATGATCATCGAAATCGCTGACTTCACCGTGCGTGCAGAAGAACGGGACGCCTTTGCCGCTGCCCTCACCCAGGCGGCGGCCACGGTGCTGGCGCGTGCCGACGGCTACCGGGGTCACCAGATCCTGGCCTGCCAGGAATCACCCGGCCGCTTCGTGCTGAGCGTGCAGTGGGACACGGTGGAGGCGCACACGGTGGGCTTTCGGCAGTCGCCCGCGTTCGCCGAGTGGCGCGCCCTCATCGGACCGTTTTTCCAGCAGCCACCGCATGTGGCGCATTTCGACGTGGTGGCGACGGCCTGAACCCGCCTCGTTCCCGGCGCATCGCCACCGCTGCACGCGCCGGGGATCTACGCCACCGGGGGCCTGTGGGCATACAGGCTGAACACCCCGTCGGCGATCAGGCGGCGGAACTGCTGCTCCACCATCTCTTCGATGAGGCGCATGGCCCGGTCGTTCTGCGGCTCGCGGCGGCACGCGAGCACCAGCAGCCGGTTGATCTGCACGCCGGTGATTTCGGACATGACCAGGTCCGCGCCGGCGTCTTTGAACACCGACACCGGCATGATCGTGGCCCAGTTCCCCAGGGCCACCATTTCACGGATCGAATCGACCGAGTCGATCAGCGCCCGCACCGGCAGCCGCTTGCCCAAGGGGCGCAGCTGCTTCTCCACCAGGTCGTGGTGCAGCGTCGTCATGAGCAGGGGCAGGCGCTCCAGTTGCGCCAGCGACACCGTGGGCGGCATGTGCATGCGCGCCGGGGTGACCAGCGTGAAGGGCTCGCCCAGCAGCGGCGTGAGGTTCAACGCGCGGCCCGACTCGGGGTTGGTCACCACCGCCATGTCGATCAGCCCGCGCTCCAGCCAGTCCAGCAAGGTGGGGGTGAAGGCTTCCCGCGTCTTGAGTTCCAGATCGGGCAGCGTGGCCAGGCACTGTTCGAACAGACCCGGCAGCATGATGCGCGACAGCGTGGGCGGCACGCCGAGCACCACGGTCGAGCGCGTGCCGTCCAGCTGCCGGGCCAGCCGCTGGCGCAGCTGGTCGGCCTCCTGGAGGATGCGCTGCGCGGATTCGTAGAGGATCACGCCCGCCTGGGTCAGCCGCACGCCCCGGGGCAGGCGATTGAACAGGGGCACGCCCAGCTGGGCCTCCAGTTCGCGCACCTGGCGCGTGAGGGCGGGTTGGGCAATGGGTATGGCAGCGGCGGCCGCCGTGAGGCTGCCGGCATCCGCAACGGCCACGAAATAGCGCAGCGTGCGCAGGTTCATCAGGGGGCTCTCCAGGTGTCTGCCATCTCAACATGATATGGCAGACGGGGAAATTGCTATTGGACCCAGGCTCTGTTCTCTTCTACTCTCACGCACCCATAACTATTGTGAGACAAGCATGAAAAAACTCTTTCTGAGCGTGGCGGCCACGGTGGCCGTTGCTTTGTGCGGCAGCGCCCTGGCGCAGGCCCCTTATCCGAGCCGGCCCATCAAGATGGTCATCCCCCTGGCCGCCGGCAGCGCGGTGGACAACGCGGCGCGTGTGCTCACCCAGAAGATGGCCGAGAACATGGGGCAGCCCATCCCGGTCGAAAACGTCACCGGCTCCTCGGGTCTGATCGGGGCTGACCGCCTGGCCAAGGCCGCGCCCGACGGCTACACCATCGGTGGCTTCAACGACAGCGTGCTCACCATGGTGCCGCACATCTACCCGAAGGTGCCCTGGAACGCGCTGCGCGACTTCGATCCGCTCTCGCTGGTGGGCACCATCGAATGGGGCATCGCCGTCAAGGCCGACTCGCCCTTTCGCACCGTGGCCGACCTGATCGCCGCGGCCAAGGCCAACCCGGGCAAGCTCAATTTCAGCTCGGGCGGCAATGGCAGCCCGCAGCACATCGGCATGGCGCTGTTCATGAACAGCGCCGGCATCGAGATGACGCACGTACCGTACCGGGGTGCCACCCCGGCGGCGGTGGGTGCGGCCACGGGCGAAGTGGACGTGGCCATGCAAGGGCTGGGCACCATCACGTCCTTCGTGCAAGGGGGCCGTTTGCGCCTGTTGGCCGTGTCCACCCAGCAGCGCATGCCCCAGTACCCCGACGTGCCCACGGTGCACGAGTCGGGCTTGCGTGACTTCTACTTCAACTCCTGGTTCGCCATGGTCGTGCCCGCCAAGACACCGCGCGACATCACCGAGCGGCTGAACAGCGAAGTGCGCAAGGCCCTGGCCGACCCCGTCGTGCGCGAGCGGCTCACCGGCATTGGCGTGACGGTGCGCGGCACCACGCCCGACGAGATGGGCCGTGCGCTGCGCGATCAGTACGAGATGTACGGCAAGCTGATCAACGAGAAGAACATCAAGGAACAGTGAGCGTCACCGAACCGGCCCCGCTGTCGGTTCGGTCTTTCAAGGGCTTGCGGGCCCTTGCCCCTGTGTCCCCGTTCTCCCTTTCTCCTTCTTTCGAGAGTTTCCGTGACTTCCCAACCCACCACCGTTTCCGTCGGATACGAGACGCTGCGCGACTTCATCCAGTCGGCGCTGGCCAGCCAGGGCCTGCCCGAGGGGGATGCCTTCAAAGTGGCCAGTCTCATGGCCGAAGCCGACATGCAGGGCTCTGACGGCCATGGCGTGATCCGGCTGCCGCAGTACATCAAGCGCATCCGCGCCGGCGGCATCAACAAGCACCCCCAGATCCGCGTGGTGCACGAGCGCCCCGGCTCAGCGGTCGTCGATGGCGACAACGGCATGGGCCACCTGGTGGTGTCGCAGGCGGTGGACCTGGCCATTGAAAAAGCCCGCCACTGCGGGGTCGCCTGGGTCAGCACCCGCATGAGCAACCACGCGGGGCCCGCATCGCTGTACTCGCGCATGCCCCTGCAGCACGACATGCTGGGCCTTTATTTCGCGGTCGGCAACGCCAACCACCTCCCGCCCTGGGGCGGAACGGACATGCTGCTGTCGACCAACCCCATTTCAGCGGCGATTCCCGGCGCACAAGAAGCGCCCGTGGTGCTCGACATGGCCACCACCGTGGCTGCTTACGGCAAGGTCAAGGCCAAGGCCAAGCGAGGCGAGCAGATGCCCGTGGGCTGGATGATCGACCGCCAGGGCCAGCCCCTGACGGACCCCAACCGCGCCGGCGAAGGCTTCTTGCTGCCCATTGGGGACTACAAGGGCTATGGCCTGGCGCTCATCGTGGGCTTGCTGGCCGGCACGCTGGGTGGCGGGGCCATGGGCCGCGACGTGGTCGACTTTAACGCCGACCATGTGAGCACCACCAACACGGGCCAGGCCATTCTGGTGATCGACCTCTCGGCCTTTGGTGACCCGGCTGTCTTCAAACAGGCGGTCGACAAGCTGGTGGGTGACATCCGCAACAGCGAGCGCCTGCCGGGTGTGGACCGCATCTGGCTGCCGGGTGAACAAAGCCACTTGCGCCGCGAGCGCTACGAGGTGCAGGGCATTCCCATTGCCCCCGGCCTGCTGACCGAGCTGGACGCGCTGGCCCGCGAACTCAACATCACCCCTTTGCTGCAGGAGTCCCCCGCATGATCACGTCCTTCAACCCGGCCACCGACGAGGTGCTGAGCCGGTTCGAGCCGCACCGCGACAGCCAGATCGAGGAGCGCCTGGCCGCCGCCGCCCGTGCCCAGAAAGCCTGGGCGGCGCTGGATGTGCAGGCCCGGCGCCCCTACCTGTTGAAGGTCGCGCAGTTGCTGCGCGCCAACAAGGAGCGCTACGCCCGCACCATCACCCTGGAGATGGGCAAGCCCCTGGCCGAGGCGGTGGGTGAGGTCGAGAAGTGCGCCCTGAATTTCGAGTACTACGCCGAGCAGGGGGCCAGCTTCCTGGCCGACCAGCCCATGCCCAGCGCCGCCAGCGACAGCCGCCTGGTCTACGACCCGCTGGGCCTGGTGCTGGCCGTGATGCCCTGGAACTACCCGTTCTGGCAGGTCATGCGCGCCGCCGCCCCCATCCTGGTGTCGGGCAACGCCATCGTGCTCAAGCATGCGAGCAACGTGCCGCAATGCGCCTTGGCGATGGAAGCGCTTTTCCGCGAGGCGGACGTGCCCGAGGGCCTGTTCACGGTGCTCTTGGTCGGCGGCGGCGAAGTGGACCGCCTGATCGCCGACGACCGCATCGCGGCCGTCACCTTCACCGGCTCCACGCCGGTGGGGCGGTCCATTGCCGCTGCGGCGGGCCGGGCTTTGAAGAAACAGGTGCTCGAACTCGGCGGCTCGGACCCCTTCGTGGTGCTGGCCGACGCCGACGTGGCGGCTGCCGCCGCGGTGGCGGTGAAGGCGCGCTTTTCCAACACGGGGCAAAGCTGCATCTCGGCCAAGCGCTTCATCGTGGAGCATGCGGTGGCCGATCGCTTTCGCGATGCCTTCGTTGAAGGCGCCCGCCAGTTGGTGACGGGGGACCCGCTGCAGGCCGGCAACACCATGGGTTCGATGGCCCGGCGTTCGCTGCGCGACGAGTTGCATGCGCAGGTCGAGGCCACGCTGGCGCAGGGAGCCCGCCTCTTGATCGGCGGCCGCGCGGTGGACGGCCCCGGCGCCTTCTATGAGCCGACCATCCTGGACCATGTGACGCCGCAGATGACCGCCGCGCGAGAGGAAACCTTCGGGCCGGCCGCCGCCATTCTGCGCGTGGGCTCGCCCGAAGAGGCCATCGCCGTGGCCAACGACACGCCCTTCGGGCTGGGGGCCGCGATCTGGACCCAAGACCTGGACCGTGCGCGCCGCTTGTCGCGCCAAGTGGAGGCCGGCGCCGTCTTCATCAACGGCATGGTGGCCTCCGACCCGCGCCTGCCCTTCGGCGGCACCAAGCAATCCGGCTATGGCCGCGAACTGGCCCACCTGGGGCTGCATGAATTCACCAACATCAAGACCGTCTGGACCGGCCCGGCCCGCGCCTGATGCCGACATCCAACTGCCACAAGGACCCCACATGACCACCGCCACCGACCACCCGCCCGTCGTTCTCAAGCCCGATCAGCTGACCAGCCACGACCGTGGCGGCGGTGCCCGCACCATTCCGCTGGTCACGCCCCACATCGGCGCCACGGGCTTCATCAACGGCATCACCGAATTCGGGCCCGGTGCGGCCATTCCCTTCCACAGCCACAACTGCGAAGAGAGCGTGATGCTGCTGGAAGGCAACGCGATGCTGGACATGGAGGGCCAGGCGTCGGTGCAGCTCAAGCAGCACGACACCACCTGGCTGCCCGCCAACCTCTCGCACCGGTTCCGCAATTTGTCGGCCACCGAGCCCATGAAGATCCTGTGGATCTACGCCCATGCCCAGGCCACGCGCAAGCTCACCGAAACCGGCGAGACGCGTTACGTGTACGCCGAGCACAAGGGCTAGGCTGTCGTGTCGTACCCCGCCCGATGTGACCAGGGGTCATCGACGGGGTCGCCTGTTTCGCTGTGCCGGCGCTGGCTGAAGCCCTGGGCCGGAGCGAGCCGAGTGTGTCCCGCCTCCAGCGGTGCCGGATCGTCAGAGACCCGGGCTTCCCGTCGCAGGCCGGCACCTGCCACACCGATAGAGGCGTCAACGGGCCAGGATGGCTCGCTTGATTTCGTGCACATCGGGTTTCTGGCGCGAGTCCCAGCGAATCGTCCGGATGCCGGCGGTGGCCAGCATCTTGTCGCGTATCTCATCCTTGTGCGGGTTGTGGGTCCGATCGTCGAGCTCGACGACGCACAGCAACTCCATGCTGCGCGAGTAGATCGCGAAGTCCAGCCGTTTTTGGCTGATCGCACGAAACGCCGCCAGGCGCCGCTTCTCGTCACCCGAGACAGGGCGCATCACGGCGGCCATGGACACCTGGGGGAAAACATAGCCGTTGGGATGCGCCATTTCCAGGCGGCGAAAAAACTCCAGTTCGTTGCGGGTCATGATCGGGCAGGGCTCGTAGCGGTGACCGCGGCCTTTCCAGACCAGAATGGCGAACACGACGATCACCGCCAAGATGACCGCGCCCATCAGCACCATTGGTGTGTCTGTCATGCGCCGAGCTCCCGCAGGCCTTCGACGCGTTCCCAGACCAGGGGTCGGCGAGGGCTGTTGAGCGACAAGACCTCGGCGCCATGGCTCATGGGCGACAGCTCACCGTCTTCGGGGCGCCAGCACCAGGCCCGTTTGTCCCGGTGACCTGGCCCAGGCAGGAGATGCTCGCGGTTGGGGGCATGTGTCGTCACGTTGCTCTCTGTTCCGGGTGGAGGTTCGGGTGATGCGCGGACTGTCAGCCCCTGCGCGCGGTGGTGGGTCGGTGGTGCTGCGGGGGACCGGCCTGTTCGGCTGATGACGCCTGGGCCGTCCCACCGCAGAACGCCCACGCGTTCGCGTTTGAAAAGTGTTGAGCACCGCCTGCCGTTCGCTGCCATCCAGACCATGGGCCGCACAGGGCGTGACGATGCGGGCGTGTTCAGCGGGGCACGCGGCCCGAACATCGAAGGTGCCGCATCATAAGGCTCGCTCTTGAGCGTCTGGGTCAGCGCGCAAGACGCAGCGTGAGGATGTGAAGGCGGCCACGCAGAGCGCGCGCAGCGCCAGGGGCACCCGCCCGGGTCAGCGCCACTCGGAAGCCGGCGTGACGGGTGTTTGAAGCTCGTCAAGGATCGACGATGTGCTGCTGCCGACTTCTTGGATCACGGGGCAGCCGTTGGGAGGCGTTTTGCTGAACCTTGGCGCTGGTGCCGGTTGCGTGATGCCATCAATGGTCACAAAGGTGCCCCGTGCGACGTTGTGTGGGTGGTGCGGAGCTTCCTCGAGATCGAGTACCGGTGCAAAACAAACGTCCGTACCTTCGAGGAGCTCGCTCCACTGCTGTCGCGTTTTTGTCGCAAACACATCTGCCAGCTTGGCTTTGAGCGCGTGCCACCGAGTCTGGTCCCACTGGGCGTCAAAGGCGGGGTCATGCAAATCACACTTCTCGCGCAGCAGGGCGTAGAACTGGGGCTCCATTGGACCGATGGAGATGAACTTGCCGTCCAGACACCGGTATGTGTTGTAGAAATGTGCGCCGCCATCACCGTTGTTGGTGCCCGCTTCATTGCTCCAGAGACCGGCGGAATGCCATCCCTGCACGAGGGCCGTCAGCAGAGCTGCGCCGTCTGTGATCGCGGCATCGACCACCTGACCTTCTCCGGTGTTCTGCGCGTGGGCCAGCGCAGCGAGAACGCCGAAGGCCAGCAGCATGCCGCCGCCACCAAAGTCACCGATCAGGCCAGGGGCGACGGTGGGCGCCTCATCTGCTCGGCGGTTGGCGTGCAGCGCGCCAGACAGCGCCACATAGTTGATGTCATGTCCGGCCGCTTGTGACAGGGGGCCGGTCTGGCCCCAGCCCGTCACGCGCCTGTACACAAGCGACGGGCGAAGCTTCAGGCAGACCTCGGGTCCGAGTCCCAGGGACTCCATGACCCCGGGCCTGAACCCTTCGATGAGGAGGTCGGCGCGTGCCACCAGGGCCAGGGCCGCCTGCAGGCCTTCGGAACGCTTGAGGTCCAGGGCAACGGATTCACGGCCTCGCGACAGCACGTCGCTCTGGCGGGCGGTGAGGGTGGCCATGCCCGACGCTTTGCCCGGTTTGACGGGGCGATCGATTCGGATCACTCGGGCGCCCTGGTCCGCCAGCATCATCGCGGCAAAAGGCGCCGGACCGAGCCCGGCAAACTCGACGACGGTCAGGTGAGACAACGGTCCGGCGCGCATCATCACAGCGCCACGACGAAGTCGTTCTTGCCGGCGGTCTTGTTGCTCACGAGGAAGGCCTCGTTGAGCTCGATACCAAAGCCGGGGCCTTCATTGGGATAGCACATACCCGCTTCGAACCGCGGAATGTTCAGGGCGATGTCGGTTCCGGGAGCGATGTTCTTGCTCTCCATGGTGCCGTGAATCATCAAGGGACCGATGGATTCGTTGAGTCCTTGGGTGGCCCATTCGTTGGCCGTCCACAGATGGGCCGAGGGGCTGTGCTCCAGGCCTGAACCAATCATGCAGCCACAGTGCACCGGCAAGCCGCCCAGACGTGCCATCGTCAGCCAGCGTTGGGACTTCACCAGTCCGCCGGCTTTCTGCAGCTTGAGGAACAGGCCGTCAGCCGCCCGGCGGTCGATGATCTCCTTGAGGTTGTGCAGCTCCTGTGCCGACTCGTCCGCATAGATCGGCGTCTTCACGGCCGCGCGCAGGCGGGCCATGCCCTCGATGTCCCAGTGGGCCAGGGGCTGCTCGATCAGGTCCAGGCCGGCGGAGTCGATCCTGCGGATGATGTGCAGGGCTTTCTCGTAGCTCCAGAAGCCGTTGGCGTCGATCGTCAGATAGGCATCCGGGCCAACCGTGTCGCGCACGGCGTGCACCATGTCGATGTCGTCCTGGATCGTGCCGTAGCCGATCTTCATCTTGAACAGGGCAAAGCCGATGTCCTTGGCGCGCTTGGCCTCGGCGGCGACATCCTCCGGCTTGCCGGCGGACAGCACCCATCCTTGACGGGCGGCCTCCATGGTGCGGCCGCCGAGCAGTTCGTAGACGGGTACGCCCAGCAGCTTGCCCTTGAGGTCGTGCAAGGCGAAGTCGACGGTCGCTTTGGCCTGGTTGTTGTCGCGCACGAGAAGGTCCATCTTGGCGACGATCTTCTCGATGCAGCGCGGGTCCTCACCCAGCAGGATGCGAGGGGCGATGACCTGCTGGATCATCCCCATGATGGATTCCTGCAGTTCACCCCGGTACCAGGACGAGGTGTCGCCAGAGTCCGAAAAACCCACCGTGCCGTCGTCGCAGGTGAGCTTGAGGACCACGCTGTCGATGGAGGTGATGCGCGTGTTGGGCATGATGACCGGCTTCTTCAGGGGGGTGGAAACCGGTGTGCATTCGACTTTGACAATCTTTGGCATGGTGTGGGATCAGGGTAGGGGGTACAAGGACGCACGGCGCCGCGCGAGGCGCTCACGCCGTGCAGCGGGACGATCAGAGGAATCAGAGGGGGTAGGCGGGGGCGGCGTTGCGGATGGTCGTCCACTGCCACTGGGTGAACTCGTCCCAGTTGGCCGGTCCACCATGACGGGACCCGTTGCCTGAGGCACCACGCCCACCCATGGGCATCGTGCCGTCATCGTTGACGGTCTGGTCGTTGATGTGCAGCAGGCCCACGTTCAGTTGCTCGCCCAGGGCCATGCCCCGGCCGATGTCCCGGGTGTGGATGCCGGCGGAGAGGCCGTACTCGCTGTCATTGGCCAGTGTGACCGCCTGGCTGTCGCTGTCGAAGGCGGTGATGGCCACCACCGGTCCGAAGATCTCTTCACGGAACACGGGCATGTCGGGCGTCACCTCAGACAGGACCGTCGCGGGGTAGAACGGGCCATTGGGGGTGCCGCCAGCCAGGAGCTTCGCTCCCATGCCGATGGACGCCTGAACGATGCGATCGACCCGTTGCACCTGGGCCGCGGTGATGATGGGGCCCAGTGCCACCGGCTGGGTGTGGGGGTCGCCCACCGGCAGTGCCTGGGCCTTCTCGGCCATGCGGGCCGCGTAGGTGTCGTACTGGCTGCGGTGCACCAGATGGCGCCCGGCGCTCATGCAGATCTGGCCCTGATGCAGCCACGACGCCCAGGATCCGCCACAGATGGCCATCTCCAGATCGGCATCGTCCAGGATGATGAACGAGTTCTTGCCGCCCAGCTCCAGTGCCACCTTCTTGAGGTGTCTGCCCGCCAGCTCGCCCACACGCCGCCCCACGGCCGTGGAGCCGGTGAAGGAGATCATGGTGACGTTGGGGTCGGTCACCAAGGCTTCACCGGCCTCTGCGGCGCCGGGCAGCATGTGCAGAACCCCCTTGGGAAGGCCCGCGGCCTCCAGCATCAGGGCCAGCATCACGCCGCCGCTGACCGGGGTGCGGGCGTCGGGCTTGAGGATCACCGCGTTGCCCGTGGCCAGTGCGGGCAGCACGGCGCGGCTGGAAAGCAGGAACGGGAAATTGAACGGCGAGATGACGCCGACCACGCCGTGCGGTACGCGACGCGCCAGACTGGTGACGCCCTCCACACTGGGCAACACGAGGCCCCGGGACTGGGTCAGCATGGCCGCTGCTTCGTGGCAGTGGTGGATCACCGAGTCGATCTCGAACATCGCCTTGGGTGGTATGCCGCCGGTCTCACGAACGATCCAGGTGGCGAAGGCCTGCCGATGGGCTTCCAGCAGCTCGGCCGCCTTGCGAAAGATCCTGGCCCGTTCGACGTAGGGCATCGCTGCCCACGGTTTCTGCGCCTGGCGGGCCATCTGGGCGCTGGCCTGCACATCCTGTGCATTGGCCAGCGCCACCTGGGCCAGCACCTGCCCGGTGGCGGGTTCGATCACATCCAGTTGTCCGCCGGACAGTGTCTTCCATTCGCCCGCCAGTGCTTTGGCGGACCAGTCCGTGGTGTTGAGCAAATCGGTTGTCATCGGTGATCTCCTGGTGTGTGGGGGTGTTCTGCTGGCTCCCGAGTTCGCGCGGGCAGTGGTGGCGCCACCGCTCCGATCGCATTCGGGGCTGGTGGGACTGTAGATCTGGCTGTGCATTTTGTCAACCAACCGGTTGGTTGACAAAAGTGCGCAAGGCCCACAGAATCGGGCCAACGCTTGCACGCTGCAAGTCAGATCAACCTGAAAACCGGAGAGACAACTTGACCACGACTTACCGTTCGCCCTGGATGACCGAGGAGCTGGACATGCTTCGACAGACAGCCCGGCGTTTCTTCGAGGATGAGGTGGCCCCGCATGCCGAACGCTTCCGCCGTCAGCACCATGTGGACCGTTCGGTCTGGGAAAAGGCGGGTGAACTGGGCCTGCTGTGCATGAGCATTCCCGAGGCCTACGGCGGCATGGGCGCCAGCTTCGCGCACGAGGTGGTCGTGATGGAGGAGCAGGCGCGCATCTGTGACACCACCTTTGGCTTCATTCCCGGCGCCCTCAACAGCCCGGGTTTCTTCCACGGAACGGCGACCCACGAGCAGCTGCTGCGCTGGATGCCCGACGTGGCCCGCGGCAAGAAGATGATCGCGGTGGCCATCACCGAGCCCGATGCCGGCACCGACGTCAAGGCGCTGCGCACCACGGCGCGGCGCGACGGGGACGAATACGTCCTCAATGGCAACAAGATCTTCTGCACCTTGGGTGACCAGGCCGACCTCGTGTTGGTGGCGGCCCGCACGGGTGAGGCCGGTTCCGGCGCGAAGGGCCTGTCGCTGTTCATGGTGGAAAAGGACCAGTGCCCGGGTTTCAAGGTGGCCAAGATCATCGACAAGATCGGCCAGAACGCCCTCAACACGTCCGAAATCTTCCTGGAAGATGCGCGGGTGCCCGCCGAGAACCTGATCGGTGGGGTCGAAGGCAAGGGCTTCTTCCAGCTGATGGATGTGTTCACCCGTGAGCGCCTGTCCATCGGCATCGTGGGCATTGCCTGTGCCGAGCGGGCCATTGAACTGACGGTCGAGCATGCCAAGAACCGCAAGATGCTGGGTCAGACGCTCTGGGACTTCCAGAACACGAAGTTCGTGCTGGCGGAGTGCCTGACCGAGGCGCGCATCGGCCGCGTGTTCATCGACCACATTGTCCAGGACATGGTGGATGGCCAGCCCTTGCAGCCCAACGACGCCATGATGGCCAAGTGGTGGGGCTCGGACAAGCAGTGCGAGATCATCGACCGCTGCCTGCAGCTGTTCGGTGGCTACGGTTATTGCACCGAGTATCCGATCGCTCAGCTGTACATGGACGCACGGGTCGCGAAGATCTACGGCGGGTCGAACGAGACGCTCAAGGACGTGATCGCGCGATCCATGTGACGGACCGTTGACCTGCTCAAATGAAAAAAGCCCGGCGTCTCTTCCGGGCTTTTTTCATGGGTGACGCGCGATCGGTGCCGGACCGCCGGGGCGAACGGCTGCGTCAGGTGGCGTTTGCGCCAATCCCCTTGACCAGCGTCTCGACGAAGTTGTCGGCCACGTCCTGGATCGTGAATTTGCCTTTGCCGGAGTACCAGCGGGGCACCCAGTTGAGGGCGCCAAAGAGCAGGGCCGACACCATGCCCGGGTGGCAGGGGCGGATCACGCCCGACGCAATGCCCTCGGTGATGAGGGCCCGCACCGTCTGGTCCAGGCGCCGTTGAAACTGACGGATGTCATCGCCCGTCATGTTGTCCAGCGGGCCGGCGCCCACCAGCACGAGACAACGCCCGAAGTCGTTGTTCTGGGCCTCGGCCAGGCTGCGGACAAACAGCCGCAATCGGTCCAGCACGGCAATCTCCCGATCCTCCATGCTCTTCATGACGGTGTCCAGATTGCCGAAGGACTTGACCAGGCACTGGTAGAGGATGCTCTCCTTGTTGTTGACGTAGTGGTAGAGCGTGGCCTTGTGCATGCCCAGGCGGTCGGCAATCATGTCCAGCGACGTCGCCTCATAACCGTTCTGCGCAAACAGCTGGGCAGCGGTGCGAAGGATGGCGGTGAGCTTGTCCTCGTGCTTGGTGCCAGGCGAGGCCTTGCGACGCGTGGTGGCGGGTTTGTCCGTCACCCGCTTTCGAGTGGCTGTGCGGCTCTGCTTTTCTGGGGGGGTCGCGTCGGGCATGGGGGGGATTATTGTGCGGAAACGACACCAGCGTCGATGAGGGTCTGGATGCGTGGGGCGTCCAGGCCGGCCTCGGCCAGGATCGCCCGGCTGTGCTCGCCCAGCAGCGGTGCACGGTGCCTGACCTCACCCGGCGTCTCCGACAGCTTGACCGGGATGCCGGGGACGCTGACGGGCGTGGCCGATCCGGGGTGCTCCACCTGCGGCAGCATCTGCCGGACGGTGAAGTGCGGGTCGGCGAAGATCTCGGCGGCGTTGTAGATGGGGCTGAAGGGGACTTTGCCGCCGAAGAGTTCCTTGAGCTCGGCTTTGGTTTTGGTGGTGCTGAAGCGCTCGATGGCCTCTCTCAGAACCCCATGGTTTTCCCAGCGCAGTGCCTCGTTGGCGAAACGCGGGTCATCCACCAGTTCGGGCTGCCCGATGAGCTGGCACAGCAGCCTGAACTGCGGGTCGTGGGGCGCCGCGATGGCGATCACGCCGTCCTTGGCGTAAATCGTGCCGAAGGGGGCAAGCCCCGGAATGCCGTTGCCCACCGGTTCGGGCGATGCTCCCCGGTAACTGTAGGTGCTGACCACCAGTTCCGACAGCGCGAGAATGCTGTCCGTCATGGCGACATCGACATACTGGCCGGTGCCATTGCCCCGTGCGTTCCAAATGGCCGCCATGGTACCGAAAGCCGCAAACAGACCTGAGACCGTGTCGCCGGCGCCACCGCCGACCTTGACGGGGTGGTCCTTGTCCTCACCGGTGACGCCCATCCAGCCGCCCATGGCCTGGGCCACGATGTCAAAAGCTGGCCAGTCCATGTACGGACTGGCGCCGCCGGAGCGGTCGCCAAAGCCGCGCACCGAGGTGTAGACCAGCCGTGGGTTGATCTGGCGCAGGCTCTCGTAACCCAGGCCCAGCTTGTCCAGCACGCCGGCGCGGTAGTTTTCCACCAGCGCATCGGCCTGGGAGGCCAGGGTCTTGAGGAGTTCCTGTCCCTCCGCCGTTTTCAGGTTGATGGCGATGGAACGCTTGTTGCGGTTACACGACTGGAACAGGCCGCCGAAGTGCCGCTGCTGGTCATCGTCCCGGAACGGACCCATGCGCCGGAAAAAGTCGCCCTCCAGGGGCTCGACCTTGATGACATCTGCACCGTGGTCGGCAAGGATCTGCGAACAAAAAGGGCCGGCGAGCGCGTGTGTCAGGTCGAGAACGCGCAAGCCGCGCAGAGCGCCAGCTGTTGGGGTCATACAAATCTCCAGTCAACCAAATGGTTGGTTGATAATAGCAAAAAATGCAGGCTCCATCACGAGAAAGTGGCATTGGATGCGTCCCGTTTTGACGTGGTTTGACAAGCGGAAACATCTACTTGCAAAGAGGAGGGAGCCAGTTGCCAGCAGGTGGCTGAGAACCTAGCGTAAACCCTGATTGCTCGGACGGTCCAGCCCTCGGACACTACGTTAATCAACCAACTGGTTGGTTGATATTGAGTGATCGGCGGCTGTCGCCGAATCTGACGAACCCTGAGCCTTACCTTTAGATGGAGACATGCTGTGATCAAGCTCAAAAAACTGCTCATTGGCGCCGGTGTTCTGGCGTCCCTCGCACTCCAAGGCGCGGGAGCCAGCGAAGTGACGCTGCGCCTGCACCAGTTCCTGCCGCAGACATCGAGCGTCCCGGCCATGGCCATCGCTCCATGGATTGAGAAGGTGGAGAGGGAGAGCGGTGGACGGATCAAAGTCCAGCACTTCCCGTTGATGCAAGCGGGAGGCACGCCGCCACAGCTGTTCGACCAGGCTCGGGACGGCGTCGTTGACATCGTCTGGACTGCGCTGGGCTACACCCCGGGGCGGTTCCCGCGGTCCGAGGTGTTTGAACTTCCCTTCATGGCGAACAAAAACGCTGAGAAGTCGTCTTTGGCGTTTTACGACTACGTGACCACCCATGCCATGGAAGAGTTCAAGGAAGTCAAGTTGCTGGCTGTGCACGTCAACGGGCCGGGTGTGTTGCACACGAAGACTCCTGTGAAGACGCTCGATGACCTCAAGGGCATGCGGGTCCGAGGAGCTTCGCGTATTGTCAACATCACGCTCGAGCAGCTCGGGGCCATTCCAGTGGGAATGCCTGCGCCGGCCGTGAGCGAAGCGCTTTCCAAAGGTGTCATCAACGCCGCATCGCTGCAATGGGAGGTGGTGCCAGCACTTCGGATTCAGCAGATGGTCAAGAACCACACCGTCACAGCGGGTGACCGGGGTCTCTACACAGGGACGTTTGCTTTCCTGATGAACAAAGGCACGTACGAGAAACTTCCCGCGGATCTCAAGAAGGTGATCGACAACAACAGCGGTGCCGGGGTTGCAGCCCTCTTCGGAAAGGCCATGGACGAGGGTGACAAGAAAGGTATCGAGACGGTCAGGAAAGAAGGTAACACCATCATCACCCTGGATGCCGCTGAGACAGCGCAGTGGCAACGCGCCACCTCAAGAGTGCGTGCCATGTGGTACCAGGAAGTGGCCAAGCGGGGGGTAAATGGAGAGAAGTTGGCTGCAGAAGCCGACGCCCTGATGGACAAGCACAGCAGGTAATTCCCATTCCGAGAAGAGAGGTGCAGGGCTGATGACGTCTTGCACTTCTCTCTCGCAGAACAGCAATTGCCGGGGAGGGCGTGTCATCAGTCAAGCCAGACCTCGGCGCCAGCGATGGGGAGGGCGGTAGGGACGTTGCGCCGGAACCGAGGAACACATCGGCTTTCTGGAAACGCAACGGCAGCCGATCGCCAAAGTGGGCCTGCCCAGCGACTTGCAAGGCCAGATGAGCTGAGGCTTCGGAAGTCTTGTACACCCTTCAACGGCAGGTCATGGGTGAATCTGCCTCGTGTGTGCCGCGCTGGGGTTGAGGGGCCGCCGGCAGCGTTTGAGGAGCGGCACAGCCGGGTTGTCACCCAAGGCCCGTGCACCGCGCCCCACAGCCGTGTCCATCAGGAGCGGTCGGGCTTGTCCTGCGGGGGGTCTGCGTCGGCTACAGAGGCCGGGCTCTTCATCGCGGCATCACGCTGCCGCAGCCCGCAGCCCGCAGCCCGCAGCCCGCAGCGAGCGCCAGGCACCAGCGCAGCGCCACCAAGCCGACCATGACGTAGAAGAACTGTTTCGCAGCCTTGTCGCCCGCGGCGGTGCGTTCGCATCGTTTGATGGAAGCCTGATCCTCGGCATGCGGGGCCGGACTCCCCCGATTCGTGCTCCAGCGCTTGCCCTACTTTGCCGCAATCGGATCGTTCTCGCTGCGCGATGGCTTCCTCTTGGGGGCTGCTCAAGAACACAACCCGGTGCCTTTCGCTCAAGGCACGGAATCAGCCGGCGGTGTTTTGCGTATGACACAAGCCTCGGCCGCCTTGCGAATGTCGGACACGAGTCGGATATGGAGGTCCACAAAGCAAAACAGGTTAGCAACTTGCGTTGCTAACCTGTTGATTTTCTTGGCTCCCCGACCTGGACTCGAACCAGGGACCTGCGGATTAACAGTCACCGGGAGCCAGACTTTCCGGTATTTCCTGATACATCTTGCGATCGATTATATCTTTACAAATCAACGATTTGCGTCCAAAGTGGTTTCAGGCCTTTCCAGGGCATTCCAGCCAAAACTGGCACCAGACTGGCACCAGACCAACCGCGGACTATGGCAAAAGATCATCTCTCGGCTGCTGCTGCGGCCATCCAATCGCTTGAGGCGGGCGCGTTCGTCACCCTGAATAGCCGTCTCGATCGCGGCGGCTCGCTGCAGGCCCGCAAGCTGGCCACTGGTATGGTGCAGCTGTATTGGCGGTACTCATATGCGGGCAAGACCAGTCGTGAACCCATTGGGGTGTACGACCCTTCAGCCCCACCGAAGAAGCTGCAGCCGACGGCTCGCGGCTACAGCATCGTGGCGGCGCTGGAGAAGTGCCGGGCGCTGGCCGATGTTCATGTCAGGCGTGCTGACACGGGCGGTCTGCGGGAGGCCAAAGCCGAGACGCGAAAAGCCTTCCTCGCGCAAAAAGCAGAGGAGACAGCAAAGTCATCACGCACGTTGCAAAAGCTGCTGGATACCTACGTTGATCATCTGAAAGTGCAGGGGCGCAGCAGCCATGCTGACGCCCATCGAATCTTCCAACTCCATGTTGCTGAGGCATGGCCCGCCTTGGCCGAGGCTCCAGCGGTCGATCTCACACCCGACCAGGTGCTGGACATGCTGCGGCGCCTCATCGAAAGCGGCAAGGGACGCACGGCAAACAAGTTGCGCTCTTACTTGCGTGCCGCTTACCAGTGTGCCCAGGATGTGCGGACCTTGGCTTCCATCCCGGTTGCTTTCAAGACCTTTGGTGTCGCGTTCAACCCGGCTGCGCAAACACGCCGTTCCCCCCAGTTCGATCGCGCAGACAAACGACCGCTCACCTTGCCTGAGTTGCAGACATACTGGCAGTTGATTGCACAGCGCCCTGGGGCCGAGGCGATCGCACTGCGACTTCACCTGCTGACCGGAGGTCAGCGAATCGAGCAGATCATTCGACTGAAGTGGGCGAATGTCGCTGTGGATGCCTTGACGCTCTTCGATGGCAAAGGCCGCCCCACCCAAGGACCACGCCCGCACCAGATTCCTTTGCTTCCCTTGGTGGTGGCTGACCTCAATCGCTTGAAGCGGGAAGGGGAATTTGTCTTCACCACCACCCAGGGGGAAAAACCCATCAGTGCCCGTACGCTGACGGGCTGGGCACATGACATTGTTGGGACATCCATCGAGGGCTTTCAGCTCAAGCGGATCCGCTCAGGTGTGGAAACGTTGTTGGCGCGCGAGGGACTCAACCGTGATATCCGTGGGCACCTGCAATCCCACGGTGTGACGGGTGTTCAAGCCCGGCACTACGACGGACATGACTACATGACCGAGAAGCGAAACGCGCTGGTGATCCTGCTGCGGGAATTGTCTCGACTCGGCCTGCCAGTCGTGCCACCCGGTGGCGACGGCACGTTCTGACCTGTGACCCGCGAGCGAAGGCATGGCAGAAGCAGTGTGGCGGGCGGGCGGGTCGCTGCGCCGGTCCCTGGCAGCAGATCTTGCGGGCAACGGTGCTGGCGCGAAACCCAGCCATCGAATGCCACTAAAATGCATGAAATTTCAATGAGGATCTGCTCATGCAGGAGACTTCGCCGAACCCCTCTTCGACCAGTGCGGTTTCGCATCTGGCCCGCCAGCTTCGGGCGGGCCGTGTCTACCGCCGGGAAGACCTTGCACACCTGAGCAATGCCGTGGACCGCCATCTGCGGGTGCTGGTCGAACAAGGCAAGCTCAAGAAACTGGCGCCAGGTCTCTACCATGCGCCCAGGGCCTCAGCCTTCGGACCGCTGCCACCGACCGACGAACGCGTGGTGGAGGGTTTTCTGCGCGACAAGGCGTTTCTGGTGTTCTCCCCGTCGTCCTACAACGCGCTGGGCCTGGGGACCACGCAGCTGTACAACCGCACGCTGGTCTACAACCACAAGCGCCACGGCGTCTTCCGTCTCGGCAATCGGCAGTTCGACTTCCGGGTCAAGCCCCGTTTCCCCAAGAAACTGAGCCCGGAGTTTCTGTTCGTCGACATGCTGAACAACCTGGACGAGCTGGCCGAAGACCGTGATGCCGTGCTGGTGCAGGCGCACAGCAAGATGCCCACCTTTGATCAGCCTCGGCTGCGCAAGGCGGTGGCCAGCTTCGCCAACATGGCCACGCGCAAGCTTTTGAGGCAGTGGACCGGTGCCTGAGTTCCTGCACGAACGCCGCGATTTCGATCAGTTGCTCGCGGTGGTCGCCGACGAACGCGGCCTCGACCCGATGCTGGTCGAGAAGGACTACTGGATCATGCACTGCCTCTGGGGGCTGCAGGCGCAGGGCTTCGCTTTCGAATTGAAAGGGGGCACTTCCCTGTCAAAGGGCTTTGGCATCATCCACCGCTTCTCCGAGGACATCGACATCCGTATCGAGCCACCCGAAGGGCTGGATGTGAAGATCGGTCGCAACCAGGACAAGCCGGCGCATGTCGCCTCACGACGGATGTATTACGGCACTTTGGCCGAGCGCATCCGCATCCCCGGTATCGATGAGGTGAGGCGCGACACCTTGTTCGATGATGACAAGATGCGCAGTGCGGGCATACGCCTGACCTACACGCCGCGCGCCAGCGCCCTGGCCGGTGTCAAGGACGGTATCTTGCTGGAGCTCGGTTTCGACGACACCACCCCCAACAGAGCGGTGACCATCACCTCCTGGGCCCTGGAGAGGGCGTTGCAACGAGGGGCTGATGTGTTCGACAACCGCGCCATCAATGTCCTGTGTTATCTGCCCACGTACACCTTTGTCGAAAAGCTGCAGACCATCTCGACCAAGTACCGCCGACTCGATGAAACCCGAGCGTTCCCTGCCAACTTCTTGCGCCATTACTACGACGTGTACTGTTTGCTCGACGTCCCGGAGGTCCAGCACTTCATGCGTCAGCCGGCCTATCAGGAGCGCAAGGCCCAGCGTTTTCGCTCCGGGGATGTGCTGGTGATGACCCAGAACCCGGCCTTCACGCTGGACAATGCAGGCCTGCGGACTCGATTTGCCGAGGAATTTCGCAAGACATCCGCGCTTTACTACCAGGGACAACCATCCTTCGAGCAGATCCTGGCCAGGATCCATCTTCACCTGTCGCTGATGTGAGGTGCGGTTGCCACGGTTCCGGGCACGCGTCGCAGCGAGCAAGCCTTGCGGCATTCTTGGCCTTCTTTTGCGTGGAGCCGTTGATGTCTGGGTCCCGGCGTGCCGCCGTCGGGCTCTGCGGGCTGCGCCCCGTGCCCCTGAGGGTCACGGCCATGCGGCTGCGATCCCTGACCCCTTCGGCCGTCCCCGGGTCCCCGGCCTGCGCGCTGCGCTTGCGTGTTTCACGCAGGCGTATGTGGTGGGGCTGGCTTGCTGTTCCCTTCATCCTGTCACACCGTTCTCGCCGTCAAGGTCTGCGCCCACTGCGTGTGCTGGCGGCCGTGCGGCCGTCTTCGAACCTGTGACCGCTGCGCTGCGGCGTGCCGTTTTCCGGTCCCGGGCAATCCCGCCCGATTCACCGGAGTGCGTCATGCAACACGATCTGTTTTCTTCGCTCGAGTCCTTTCAGGTTTTCTCTGCCGCGGCGGGGCCGCTGCTGGTGCGCGAGGCGGGCGGGCAGTACCGGCCGGCCGGTGCCAATGAGGTCCTGCACGCGGCGCAGCGGCTGCTGGCTTCGCAGGTGCGGGGCAGCGATGTGATGTCCTCACCCGCCGTGGTCAGGGACTTCCTGAAGGCACGGCTGGGTACTCTGCCGCACGAGGTGTTCGCGGTCGTGCACCTGGATTCGCAAAACCGGGTCATCGACTACGTCGAGATGTTCCGGGGCACGGTGAGCCAGACATCGGTCTACCCGCGCGAAGTGGTGCGCGATGCGCTGGTGCGCAACAGTTCTGCGCTGCTGCTGGTGCACAACCACCCTTCGGGGGTGGCCACACCGTCGCGGGCCGACGAGTGCCTGACGCAGACGCTGAAGGCTGCGGCAGCGCTGGTCGATGTGCGGGTGCTGGACCACTTCATCGTGGCGGGCGATTCGACCCGCTCAATGGCCGAGATGGGGCTGGTCTGAGCCCTGGGGCCTGCGGGCCCCTTTTGACTTTTTCTTTCAAGTGCGCGCGGTGCGCGGGCGCGAAGAGTGGGTGTCCAGGCCGGCACAGCCGGCGCGCTGTGGACGCGGCCCGTTCCCGTGCCCGGGGATCGCGGGCTGGGTTTCCTTGACCGCTGCGCGGCAACGACGCCCGCTGGACGAACTGACGCTCGGCCCGCTCCCGGCGCTGTGCTCTGGTCCCGCCCGGACCGCCAGATCGTCCCCCCCGGTCACCCGGCCACGCCCGAAGCCGGGCCGCTGGAAGCCAGGACCGCCAGACAGATCCAAACCCGCACAGCCAGCAGTCCGGAACTCCAGAAGCCCGAAACCCGGAAGGCCGAAACCCCTGACGTGATCGCAGCGGCTCGAACGCCGCGCCAGTCGCTGCGCTTGGGTGGCACGGCGTTCGCAGCAGCCGCCGCTGCTCTGTTCACCTGGTCGCCGGCGCGGTGCTTGAGCGCCCGAAGAGGTGAGGGCAGCGCGTGCGCCAGGCAGCCCACCGCGGCTCCCCCCACGGCGCCCCCATCCACAGGTGAGGGGGACTTGTGGGGGGATCTTTTTCAGCGGTGGGCCGGTGACGGCGCACTGCTTCGGCTGCAGAGGTTGGCCCATCCCCCACCCCTTCCCGCGGGGAAGGGGCCATGCCCACCCCCCGCCCGCCCGTGGGCGGGAGCGAGGAGTCCGAGCAAGAGGATCGGTTTTGAGGAACCCGGATCGGGGTCCGGCTGCATCGCTCTTGCAAGGAGTTTTCCATGGCCCACGTCCACATCATCCAGCGCAATGCGCACCTGGCCAGCGCCGTCCAGCTCGACCACGTCAAGGGGCACGACGGACCGATCGCCCGTGCGGTGCTCACCGCCATCAGCAACCAGTACCGCGGCAGCGGTGCCGAGCGCCAGCAGATGACCACTGCGATCCGCTGGACCCTGTGGGGCCCGCTGGCCGAGAACGCCGCCGCCTACCTGGACAAGGGCTCGCACGTCAACCTGGTGGGCTGGGTGCGCAACGACATCTACCAGGACGGCGACGGCCGCGAGGTGCACGGCCTGTCGTTCACCGCCGAAGAGGTCGATTTCCTGGACAGCCGGGCCCAGGCCCAGGAACGTCAGGTGCGCCGCACGGGGCGCGACACCACCGCGGCCCAGCGCTGAACAGACCCATCCCCTATTTTTCTTCAGGAGCTTTCACCATGAGCACGTTCCTTACCACCCCTCAGCTGGCCACCCGCTTCGGCCGCAACACCTTTGTCATCCGCAGCGAGACCCCACTGGCCGAAGACCAGATGCTTCGGGCCGCGCCGTCGATCTTTGCCGAGGGCAAGCACTGCAGCCGCTCCGAGCGCTACACCTACATTCCCACGATTGAGGTGCTGCGCGGCCTGCGCCACGAAGGTTTCGAGCCCTTCATGGTGTGCCAGAGCAAAAGCCGCATCGAAGGCAAGACCGCATTCACCAAGCACCTGATCCGCCTGCGCCATGCGGGGCAGGTCAACACCCGGCCCGAGGCCAATGAGATCATCCTGATCAACAGCCACGACGGCGCCAGCAGTTACCAGATGCTCGCCGGGCAGTTTCGCCTATGTCCAGCATGACATAGTCTGAACTATGTCCAGCGCCGAACTATGTCCCGTTTCTTCAAGGCCACCTGTTCCTGCAACACTTCCTAGCCAATAGCGCTGGACATAGCAATCCTCCTTTCTGGGCATGTCGCCCGCAAGGAGATCAACTTGGAACCAACCCTTGAGGGCGCGATGGCGCTCGCCCAACGTGCGAAGGGACCCCTCTCGCCACACCTTTCGGCGTTTGTCACGTCATTGATCGGTCAGGGCTACTCCGTTATCTGCGTGCGCGCCAAGGCCTGGCGAGCAGCTGAGTTCGATGCCTGGCTTGACGCGCAGGGCGTCGGTCTTGCCGAGGTCCAGGACGCGCATGTTGAGGCATTCGTGAGCCGACCGTATCAGCCTCGAAGTGACTGCCGGGATACGCCGCGTCGCCACGAGCCACCAGCCGTTCGCCAGTTGCTGCAGTACCTGCGCGCGCAAGGCCTGTGCGCTGCACCATCGCTTGTCGTCACGCCGGCCGATGAACGGGCCACCAGCTTTGCGGAACACCTGCAGCATGAACGAGGTCTGGCCGCCACGACGATCGGCTACTACCGGACCCTCGCCCGCAACTTCCTCGCGCACCGCTTCGGCAGCGACGCCATCGATCTCGGCGCGATCTGCGCCACCGACCTCATCGGCTTCGTTCGGCAGGAAGCGCAGCGCCTTCGCCCGCTTGGCCTGAAGCACGTCGTCAATGGGTTGCGGGCCTTCCTTCGCTATGCCGAGTACCGTGGGGAGATCAACCATGCATTGATCAGCGCTGTACCGGCCGTGGCGGCATGGACAGCGACGCCCCCGCTGCCCCGGGCCATCTCGCCGGAGCACGCGCAGCGCGTCATCGCCAGTTGCGATCTGCACACCGCCGTCGGCCGGCGGGACCGCGCCGTCCTGCTGCTGCTGGCACGCCTGGGCTTGAGAGGCGGCGAGGTGCTCACCTTGCTGCTGGAGGATATCGACTGGGACGCTGGCCTTCTGCGCGTGCGCGGCAAGAACGGCCACCAGTGCCTGATGCCGCTGCCGGTCGATGTCGGCGAAGCCATTGCCGCTTACCTGCGGCAAGGCCGGCCTGCCAGTCCGGATCGCCATGTGTTCCTGCGCACGCGCGCGCCTCATCGATGCTTGCTTCACGGCTCCGATGGCATTGGGTCCATCGTGCGCAATGCCCTCAAGCGTGCGGGGGTCGACACGCCACACAAGGGATCACACCAGTTTCGGCATGCCCTGGCGGTCGGGATGCTGCGGGGCGGGGCGTCTTTGCCCGAGATCGGCGAGCTCCTTCGCCACCGCAGCCAGCTGTCCACCTCCATCTACGCCAAGGTGGACCTCGCTGCGCTTCGCCCACTGGCCCTGCCTTGGCCCGGGAGCTCGTCATGAGCGCGCTTCGAGAGGCCCTGCGCGACTATCTCGAGTTGCGCCGCAGCTTGGGCTATAAGCTGCAAGACGCTGGCCTGCAGCTGCCCCGGTTCATCGACTTCCTTGAGACCCGCGGAGCGTCGCACATCACGACGGCACTGGCGATGGAGTGGGCGCAGCAACCGACCGCCGTGCAGCCGGCTGAGTGGGCGCGGCGCCTTGGTGGCGTTCGGGGCTTCGCGCGCTACCGCCAAGCCAGCGATCCCCTGACCGAGATTCCGCCACTGGGCCTGCTGCCCCACCGGTCCACACGCGCCAGGCCGTACCTGTATTCAGACGAGGAAGTGCAGCGGCTGCTGGCCGCCACCTTGAAGCTGCCGACGAACTGGCACCGCACGCCGCTGTACCCGTGGAAGTACCACTGCTTGATTGGCCTGCTGAGCACGACCGGCATGCGGATGTCCGAGGCGTTGGACCTGCAGGTCCCCGACGTCGACCTTGACCAGGCCCTGCTGACCATCCGCGGCGCCAAGCTCGGCAAGATCCGGTGCATTCCACTGCATCCGTCCACAAGGGATGTGCTGGCGGACTATCTGCGCCGACGCACCGAATTCTTCGGTGCCGCAGTGTCGTCCTACGTCTTTGTATCAAGTCGCGGTAACCGGCTGGATCAGGCGGGCCTGCACCGCACTTTCTACGACTTGTCTCGCAGTGTCGGCCTGCGTGCGGCAGGTGCGAGCCGGGGCCCTCGGCTGCATGACTTGCGGCATCGCTTTGCGGTGAAGGTGCTGACGGCCTGGTATGAGGCAGGCCAAGATGCTGCCCGGCTATTGCCGGTGCTGTCGACGTACCTGGGCCACGTCCGGGTCGAGGACACGTACTGGTATCTCAGCGCCTGGCCAGAACTGATGTCGCACGCCATGGCACGCCTGGAGCGGCGCTGGGGAGCCTCGTCATGACGGCCGACCTTCGGTTGGCCAGTCTGCTGCAGCGCTACTTCACTCAGCGACTGATGCAACAGCGCCAGGCCAGCCCACATACCATCGCCTCTTACCGGGACACGTTCAAGATGCTGCTGCAGTTTGCCTGGAAGCGGCTGCACAAGGCGCCGTCGGCGCTCGCGCTGGCGGACATCGACGCGCCGCTGGTCGCAGCGTTCCTCGATGACCTGGAAGCCACGCGCGGCATCACAGCCCGCACGCGCAACCTGCGGCTGACGGCCGTGCATTCGTTCTTCCACTTCGCATCCTACGAGGTGCCCACCCACGCGGCACAGATTGCCAGGGTGCTGGCCATTCCCGCGAAGAAGTTCACCCGGGCGCTGGTTCCTTTCCTGAGCAGGCCCGAAGTCGATGCGCTGCTGGCGGCGCCGGATTTGAGCACCTGGTTCGGGCGTCGTGATCATGCGCTGATGTTGGTTGCGGTGCAGACCGGTCTGCGGCTGTCGGAGTTGACGGGCCTGCGCTGGGACGACGTGGTGCTGGGCGCAGGGTCGCACGTTCGTGTGATCGGCAAGGGGCGCAAGGAACGATGTACCCCTTTGAGCAAGGCCTCGCGCGCGGTCATGGCGGCGTGGCTGCGTGAACCGCCCAGAGCGCCCGATCAACCCGTGTTCCCCAACGCCAGCGGCGGCCCGTTGAGCGCGCACGGTGTGCAATATCTGGTGGCCAAGCACGCAGCCACAGCCAGCCGTGTCTGCACCTCTCTGGCGCGCAAACGCGTGAGCCCGCATGTGCTTCGGCACACGACAGCAATGGACCTGATGCAAGAGGGGGTCGAACGTTCGGTATTGGCACTATGGCTTGGCCACGAGTCGGTCGAGACGACGCAGATCTACCTCGACGCCGATCTGGAGATGAAGTCGAAGCTACTCGACAAACTGACGCCACCAGACAGCAAGCCAGGTCGGTACCGCCCGGACGACGCGCTGTTGGCGTTCCTGAAGAGCCTGTAGCCGCCTCTCCTATGCCCCGCCTTGCATGCCCACCGTTTCGAGGTGCGACACCGTAGTGCGGGACATAGTTCGGCGCTGGACATAGTTCCGACACATCTGTTGCAACGGTCTGGTGGTGGGCGAGGTGTGCAACGACATCCGCCTGCCGCACAAGGGCAACATCCGCGACGAGGTGATCGAAGGGGCGTTCAAGGTGCTGGACGACTTCGAGGCCGTGGAGGCATCGGCCGACGCCATGAAAGCCCTGCGCCTGCAGCCCGAGGAGGAGCGTGCGTTTGCCACCGCCGCACTGGCTTTGCGCTACGGCGAACGCGGCGAGGGCCAGCTGCCGGCCCCGGTGAGTGCCGAGCAGCTGATTGAGGCGCGCCGCCCCGAAGACCTGGGGCACAGCCTGTGGACCACGTTTCAGCGCGTGCAGGAAAACACCCTGAAAGGCGGTCAGCCGGGCCGGGGCGCCAATGGCCGGCGCCTGCACACCCGCCCGGTCGCCAGTATCGACCGCAGCGTGAGCCTGAACCGGGCGCTGTGGGTGCTGGCCGAGGAGATGCGCAGGCTCAAGGCTTGATCCAGTCAACACCACACCGCCTGCAGGGCCGGCGGTGTGGTGCACCAGACATGCCGACACGCGTTCGCCGGCTGGCGCTGGCTCGCCCGGTACCGGCTGCTGGTTCTCACCGGGTCCAGAACCACGCCGCCAAACCCCAGCTGATGGCCGCTGACAGCACCGCCGTTGCGGCGTGCGTCAGCCACCATTCCCAGGGCCGGGCACCCTGCCGGGCCAACTCCGCCAGCTGCTGCAGCGGCAGCGTGACCCGCTGCAGCGTGGGGTTGAGCTCATTCCTGAACGCCGTGCGGGCCGCGTCCTCCATCGCCCGCGCCTGCGCATCCACGCTGACACGGGCCATCGCGTCGGTCCGCTGCGCGATGTGTTGGACCGCTTTCAGCTTCGTGCTCTCGGTGATGTCGGCCATGCGCGCTTCGTACGCGGTGAGCTGGTCAGCCAGTGCCGCGCTCGCCAGGGTGAGCGCAAGCTGGCTCGCATCCAGCTGGGGCGCCACGGCCTCGACCCGATCCAGCAGTTTCCCCAGATCGCCGATGGCCACGGCCATCAAGGCTTCTCGGGTGGTCGTCAGGTCGTTCACTGGGCCTGCCGCGTCAGGGGCACCACGTGGTGGGCAGTGCCCGTTCCCAGGCCCAGCGCCGCAAAGCAGGCATCGAGTTCGGGCACCACGCCGCTGGCCAGCCGGCGGGTGGCCAGCTTCTGTGCCAGCGCGAGTTTCTCGGTCGTGTGCGGGGCATTGACGATCAGCGCCCGGTAGTCGGTGTCGTCACGGGCCAGGGTGGCGAGGTCGATGCCCTGATGGCGCACCCTGGCGTAGATCTCGTTCGTGCCCAGGCGGCATTCCAGGTTGACGGTGGCGAGCGGGCGCTCAGCCAGGAAGCCCAGCACCAGGAAGAACGTGGACTTGAAGTCAACACCCCTGTCGACCATGTTGAACACCAGGCGAATCTTGGCAGCGGGCACGCCCAGGCGCGCCAGTTCAACCAGCGTGGCGATGGTGTCCTGTTGCTGCTTGAGTGCGGGCACGGTGGGCACCACGAAACCATCAAAGTCCTCGTGGCTACCCCGGTAGCGCTGCATCAGGCCCAGCAGCTCCTCCACGTTGCTGGCCCCAATGTCCACCACCGCGTGGTCGATGGTCTGCAGGTACTCCTGCAGCTCCCCGAACTGCCGACCGCGCAGGGCCTGGCCCTGGCCCTCGTCGGCGTTCAGGCTCTCGATGGCGATCAGTTCCGCGCCGTCGATCCGGGGCAGCAGCAAGTGACGGGCCACGGTGGTCTTGCCCACGTTGCCCGAGAAATTGATGACGGCGATCTTCATGGGAGGTCCTTGGTGTTGAGCCTGGCACGAACCAGGGGGTTGGTGATCCGGCCGTTCGCGAATGCTTCGGCGATCTCCTGGCCGCTGCGCAGGTCGGCTTCGGCTGGGCGATCGGGCGAGGACGAGGGCTGCGGTGGCGATGGCGGCGGCGGCGGTGCGAATCCCGGCGTTTCGGTCGCCACCACCGCGCGTTGACTTTCGGGGCCTGGCCCATGTCCGCAATGGGCGGCTGCGGCAGTGGCGGGGCCGTTGGCCAGCCGGGCCACTTCGCGCTGCACGGTGGCGTTGCTGACGTGCACGCCAGCGGTCGCCAGCGCCTGCCGAATCGCCTCGAAGGTGTAGCCCTGGGCACGCAATGCACGCATCTCTGGCGCAAAGGCCCGTGCCTTGCGTGTGCTGCGGCCGGGCGGCTCGTTCGGGACCAGCTTCATGGTGTCGTTTCTATGCAGTTGCTACTCAGCTGTTATGCAGTGGCTGTGCAGCGGTTGGTCGCTACCGGTTCACTTTGTGCAAGGGCGGTTCGCTGGTGATTCAGTTTGTGCAGGCGCTGTGCACCTTCTGTTCAGTCGAATCGCGTGGCCTTGCCATGGAGCCCATCTTCGATGCGCCATGGGCCGCGACAGGCACTGGATTCAGACCCGAATCCAGCGCCTTGACCCAGGCCTTTCTCAACGACCATGGAGTCAAGGGTGAGTGCAGAGATAGGCGGCGTGCCGCCAGTTTCACAAACGCTCGCTGCGCTCACGTTGTCTCCCTTCGGTCGCCCCATGAACACCCATCCACCCGACTTTGTCTCGGTCGATATGCGCGGTCTCAAGGCCTCGCTGGTCGAGCGCGCTCACACCGAGCGGGTGAGTGTGTCGGCGCTGGTTCGCCGGGCCGTGGCCCGCGAACTGGGCTTGAATGCGGCACCTGTCCAGGTAACACCCGACGTCTTGCATCGCGCGGGAACGCAGGCCGCCATCGTCAAGTTGTCCATCCGATTGACCCACGACGAAGCCCAGCGGCTGGTGGCGGGCGCGGATTCGGCGGGGCTCTCGCGCGGCGCCTACCTGGCCGGTCTCATCGCCGGCATCCCGGCGCTGACGTCCGGTGTCAGCCGAATCGACCAGCTCGCCGCGCTCACGGCGTCCAACGCCCAGCTGTCCAGCCTCAGCCGCAACATCCACGCCCTCACGCGCCTACTGACCCAGAGCAAGGTGCCGCAGGCGCTGGTGTACCGCGACATGCTCGACACGCTCGATGGCGATGTTCGACGCCACCTTAAGGAAGCCGCCGGCTTGCTGGCCGATCTGCGCCCGCGTGGGCAGGCCAGCGAAAGCCGGCGGCGGACCAACCGCTGACACCCAGGAGAACAACATGACCCAGACACCCAACATCGATGGCGTGCTCGTTCAGTGGGGTGATCGTCTGTTCTATCCGGGCAACCGGGTCGTCAAGGGCAAACCCCAGCCACGACTGGATGGGGGTGGTCTGCGGCAGCGGGCCGCCGCCATTCGCCAGCGCATCGAAGCCACGGTGGTGCGCCGGGCGCCGCAGGTCATGGTCAAGGTCACCGGTGGCGGGCGGGGCATGCTCGCCATTGCGGCCCACTTTCGCTACATCAGCAAGAACGGGCGGCTCGACATCGAAAACGAGCAGGGCGAAACCATTCATGAAAAGAGTGCCGTGCACGAACTGGCCGATGATTGGCGGTTCGGGGGCGGCCTGATCGATGACGTGGGGTACCGACGCGAGGCTTTCAACATCATGCTGTCGATGCCGCGCGGCACCGACCCGCAGATCGTTCAAAAGGCGGCACGCGAATTCGCGCAGACCGAGCTGGCCGACCACAAGTACGTGATGGTGCTGCACGACCACCAGGCCAATCCGCATGTGCACATCAGCGTGCGGGCCGAGTCGATGCTGGGCAAGCGGCTCAACCCGCGCAAGGCCGACCTGCAGCGCTGGCGCGAAACCTTTGCCGAGAAGCTGCGGGGGTATGGTGTGGACGCGGAGGCAACGCGTCAGACCACTCGTGGAAAGTACCGCCAGCCCGAGCCGCTGTGGCGACTGAAAGCGCAGGAAGAAGGGCGCTTGCATCGCGCCCCTTCAGCCAAACACAGCGGGCTGCAGGCGCATCCTGCCAAGACGGCGGCTCTGCAAGCCTGGACGCAGATCGGGCTGGCGCTGGCCCAATCGGGCGAGGTGGCCGATCGCCAGCTGGCCGGGCATGTCGCCCGTTTCGTCAGAGAAATGACCGACCACCGGGCGGGCGAACCGCAGCGGAACCCGGTGTGGGCGGAGCAGCAGGGGCATCGGCCGACACATCAGCCCGAACATTCAGCGAATACTTTTCAGCACACCAAGCCAAGAAACATCGATCCGAATCGGTGAGTTTCTTGTGTGGCCTCAAGCCGGTGCCCGTCCCTCGTAAGCCGCCATCAGCAACGGCTTGACCTCTTCAAACTCTTTCATCGAAGTCAGGGTGATTTCGACATCGCCGGTTCCCCAATGCCCGATGTTGCTGACGTCTCTGGCATTGTTCATCGCCTTCACAACGGGCGCAGGATCCAGGTGGAGGAAAAGCAATACCCCCTTTTTGGTCAGCACCACCGTTGCGAAGTTCTTCAGCCGCTTGAACGCCATATACAGCTTGAGCTCTTTGGGCTGCACGTCATCGCCCAGCGAGCTGGCGTAGTTCACCAGTGAAGTCAACACCAGCTTCAAGTCATGGGGCAACGCGCTGAGGTGTTCTGCATAGGTCTTGTCCGTGCCCCCGGTGGCAGCTGTTACCGGCGCCTTGGAGGCCTTGCCAAGCTTGGCTTTGCTGGCAGAGGCGGTGCTGGCGTTGGCCAGTTCGAACAACAACAGATCGTCGCCAAATTTTCGGTAGCGGATCAGCTCAATGTTGCGGTTCATCTGCTGCACCGCGTGCCCATCGAATTTGGTGAAGTCGGATGCAATGCACACAAGACGAGGTGCGCTCCAGTCGATGGCATCGGCGGCGGCCTTGTCCACTTTCTCCAGCACCAACAGCTTGAACTCGGCCTGGTGGTCCATTACCAGTCCAGGTAGTACAGCCCCTGGTTGATGACGTTCTCGCCCACCGAGCGCTTGTATTCGATGATCACCGGGCAGTGGTTCTCGTCCAGGCCAAGGGAGTCGATGCGCCCGCCGTGAGTCTTGCCGGTGGCGTATTCGGATGCCAGGAAGCAAATGCCGAGGAATGTTTGCAGGTTGCCCTCGATCAGGTTCTGCATCGGTTTTTCAAGATCGGATGCCGAGCCTTGCAGCTCGGCGGCTTGGCCCTTGATGATCCGGAAGAGTTTGATGTCGCTCATATTCCGTTTTCTTGACCTGCTTGTTGCCGCGCGCCCTCGACCATATCTTCTGGTTGTGCACAAAACGCGCCCGCCCCCATGGCGAACATCTTCGCCCTGGCAGCACGCGCATACGGCGCGCTAGAGCCCGTCGCTTCGCGCATCTGGACCTGCAACCTCTCCACTGCAGGCATGTCGTTGGCTGCATTGACAATGTCCATCAAGTTCTTGAAGTGGTTTTCCACGTCACGCATGACACGCTTTCTCGCCGTGATCAGATTCCCCAGGTTGAGGCTGTAGAGCTCGATGGACTTGCTGGCTCTGAACTGCTTCGCAATGCCGATGCAGGTCATGCTCAAAACGGCTCGCCCATCGTCAGGGTTGATGTCGATCAGTGCCACATCGCTTCTTACCGTCGGGTCAAGCAACACTGGCAGCTCGGTGCTTAAACACCGGTCATCCCAAGAAGCACAGGGGCTTCCATCCAGCAACGGAAACCAACTGCCTTTGCCTACGGTTTTGTCCGTGGCCTCATCGGTACTCAGTCGGTTCGAGCGACCGGCTGCGTAGCGAAAGTTCTCCACTGAAAAGGCCAGCCACGGGTACCCATCGTCCTCCGAAGCTTCTGCCCGTTTGGCAGCCTTCTTGGGTCGAAAGTGGTCCACGTCGAAGAACGACTGCGGGTCGTTGCTTTCGGAGTACCAGCACTTGCTGTAAGACATCTTGGCCAGGTATCGGGCGAACGCGCGCCAGACATGCCCCTTCTTCTCGATGAATGCCTTCCGCTCTGCCTCAGGTTTGGCCTCCAAGTCGGCCTGCGCCCGCGCGGCCACGTCTAGAACCTTCTGGGGAATGAGGGCCGGGTCGCACTTCACGTAGATCAAGTCTTGGCCCCTTCTTCGGTCAGCTTCTTGATCAGTAGCTTCATGGCAGCGTGGCGACGTTCGATCTCGTCGGGTGACAAGGGCGGTCGGTCTGCGTACCGTACGTCATGCCAGGCACGCAGGAAATCTTGGTAGAGAGGCTCACGGTCCTCGTACAGAAAGCCGCGCCGCGCAAGGTCGTCGTTGAGTTCAATAAGGCGCCGCTCGTCTGCATCTGACTTGCTGGGTTTGTGAGCCAGCGCGTTGCGTTCGTCCACCAAGCGTTGCGTTTCCACATCCAGGCTAGTGGGTAGACCAAATATCTCAGTCAGCGTAGCTGTGAAGCCCATGCCCTTCGGGTCGGCATAAGGAGCAGATGCCGATACGCGCCCGTCTTCCCCTTGTGTGATGACGCGAACCTCTTCTCTGGTCAGCGCCGAAATCGTTAACGGGTTGTGCGAGGTCAGGATGATGTGGCAGTTGTCGGCTTCGGCTGCGATGCCGGTCCAGTCTTCGATTAGCTTGAGGTAGCTGTGCTGCCAGTGCGGGTTGAGGTGGGTGTCGGGTTCATCCAGAAGGAACAGCGCGCGCTTGCCGCGTGAGACGCGGATCAAGCCCAGCACCATCAACAGCTGGCGTTCACCGTCTGACAGATCGGCAAACCCTACATCGCCCGTTGAATCGTTGTTGCGGGTCACCCAAACCAACATTTCGCGAATCAGGTCAGAGATGTCCATCGCCTCCAAGGCATAGAACATGTCGCGCTCGTTCGTGAAAGCGCTGGCGAACTGCTTCAAGTGTTCTCGGCTGGGCACGAAGGCTGCGTACTGCGATTCGCTTTGTAGCTTGTCGCGGTAATCGTCGATGGCATTGCCTTCAAGCGCCATGGGGTGAAAAGCCACCGCCTTGAACAGGCGGGCCGTTCGGCCAGCTGGACCAGCGGCTCCCCACAACTCGTCAGCTTCAGATTTCTTCCCCTTGGCAAACCAAGGTTCCCGAAAATGCGCGAGCAACGAATGGAAGCCGGTGATACCCAGCTTAGACGACAGTTCAGCCGCCACCGTCTTGTCGGGGAACGCGAACAGAGCCAACAACGCCAGTACGCCATGAATCGGGCGGCAGTAAAACAAGCGCCGGGATTCCTGCGCCGCTTTGAAAACCATGTCACTGTCTTCCAGCTTGATGGCGTCGTAATAGCGACGCTGATGGCTGTCGAACAAGGACTCCAGCCTCCGGCTACCGCCCGAGTAGTAGCCGAACACCAAGTCCGGAAACCATTCCTGCTTCCGCTTCTCAAACTCGGTGCGTTTGACCTCTTTGCCGTCCACACGAATGGCTGGTTCCCCCGGCACATTGCTCAGCGTCACGCGGGGCGGCTGCGGCACCATCGGGCCGGGCGGTTGAATGCGGTAGTCCACCCGGTACTGAAAGCGGGGTTCGTTTCTGCGCAGGTCCATCCAACGAAACACCTGGGCAATGGCCTCAATCAGGTTGGATTTGCCCGCACCGTTCTGGCCGATCAGCACGGTGGTCAGCTTGCTCTCGTCGAAATCCACCTCCAGCTGCTTGAGGTTTTTGAAGCCGTCGATGTAGACCTTATCCAGCCGCATGACCGGGCTCCAGCGTGGTGGTGTTGTCCTTGACCAGGCCTTGTGCCACTTCCCAGGCCAGTTGTTTGTAGAAGTCGGCCACCGGTAATTCGGAAACCTTGAACAGCACTTGGGCCACCACCGGTTCGCCCAGGCGGCGCAGATGCCCGGCCAGATAGGGTTTGCCTTTGACGTCTTCGTCTTGTCGGCTCTTGGTCATGGCGGCGGATTCCTTTGGGGTACGAACAACACGTGGTGCGCGAGGCTTGTGAATCTTGGGGAAGAGCGTGGCACCTTCGCGCAGGGCGGCAAGGCGCGCCAGCAGCGCGCTGGCGGGTTCGTCGCTAGGGTCCTGAGGCAACAGATCACCTCGGAAGGCTTTGGCGAGCACCAAGGGGGTCAGGCGCTGGGCTTGGGCACGGGCTGCGGTGTGGCGGGCTTCGATGCGGTCGGCCAACTTGATCAGTGCTTCTACCCGGCGAACGATTTCTTGTTGCTCAGCGATGTCAGGCAATGAGAACTCGAATGCACGAAGTTTCTGAGCATTGATGTTGGACTGACTTACGCCATCGGACTTGACAGTCCAGCAATAGTGACGACCCGCAGTGCTCCCGAGGCAATAGTTTAAGTACTCGGGCAAGAGGTTTTCACCACATCGAACGCGAATGAGATAGCCCGCGTAAAGGGCTGGGCGCTCGCCTTGGTACACCCCTGTTTTTCCCACCAACTCAGGGCTGTTGGTTCGGTTGAACAGCACGTCGCCTTTTTGGAGCGTGTATTTTTTAATCTCAGTTTCGTCCGAAGAGAAGACTAGGTCGCTCCAATCCAACTTGCCGGATTTAATATTCCCCATGCGCAGCACTGGGACTCGCCCCACCTTTGCTGACTTGCTGGCTGAGCCGTACGAAAACCCGCTCGCGTGGTCGCGCAGCTGCACAATCGGCCACGGCGCAGACGCAGGTTGGTGCCACTCTTCGGTCAAAACGCCAGTTGTCGCGGCATCCAGCACGGCCATCCGAAATCGTTTTAACAGCGCGGGGATGGTGTCGAGGCGGTCGTTGCAGGCACTGATCCGGGGCAGCAGGATATCGAGTTGGTTGGCAATGCGGGTTTGTTCTGCATGTGGGGCAACAGGCAGTGGATACGTCATCACTTTTTTCGGCTGTGCTCGTGTCAAGGAGCCACCTACACCGGCAACATCGCTTTCCATTAAGTCCCTGAAAATAGGACTTGAAAAGTAGTGACGCGCGTACTGAGAAACGACTGCTTGTGATCGAAATCCTATCCATTCAGAAGAGGCGATTTGTTCGTTCGACTCTTTCCTTCCAACGGCCCAGACTCGATTGATACGCGGGTTGATTTTGCAAACCAAGACATCACCTTGTTTGACGGTCTGCTTGGTCGAGCCGATAGCCGAACCTCTTAACGTTTCTGGCGAACCAGAAGGAAATGATGGAACGCTGTATAGATCAAACGTCTCGTCAGATCGACGTGCGGGATTTACTGTGCTGGTGGTAAATTCATTCAACTCACCGAAGCTGATCACCTTCCATGATTCTGGCAAGTCACTCATCGCGACCTCCTTCTAGCAACAACCCCCGCCGAGCCAGCCGCTCCCGCGCTTCCACCAGCGCCTCGTGCAACCGCTGTTCCAGCTCGGCCTTGGGTGGCAACTCAGTCCAGTACTCTGCCACGGTGATGCCGTCTTTGTGCATCTGCAGCAGTTCTACCTGTTCGCGGCTGGATTCGGCGCAGAGGATGAGGCCAATGGGCGCTTCTTCCCCCGGCTGGCGCTCGTGTTTGTCCAGCCACTTCAAGTACAGCTCCATCTGCCCTTTATGCGCCGCCTTGAAGCGGCCGAGCTTGAGTTCGATGGCCACCAGTCGGCGCAGGCGGCGGTGGAAAAACAACAGGTCGAGGTAAAAGTCATCGCCGTCGATGACCATGCGCTTCTGGCGTTCAACAAAAGCGAAGCCCCGGCCCAGCTCCAAAATGAAGGCTTCCAACTGGCGCAGGATGGCACCTTCCAGGTCGGCCTCGACGTGCCCTTGGCGCAGACCCAGAAAGTCCAGGAAGTAGGGGTCTTTGAAGACCTGGTGTGGCATGGCCGGTAGCGCGGGCGCCTGCGTGCTGGCGATCTCCGTGCGCTCGAAGGCTTTGCGCTCGATCTGGTGGCTCAACTCGCGCACGCTCCAGCCGTCTTGCGCGGCGTGCTGGGCATAAAACGAGCGTGCTTCCGGGGTTTTGAGCGCCACGATGGCGACCATGTGGCTCCAGCTCAATTTTGCCGACAGTGTTGACATAATCTCGGCGTGCGGGAAGGCCTCGGCAAACTTCACCATGCGGCGCAGGTTGCGGGATTCAAAGCCCCGGCCAAACTCGCTGGAGAGTTGCTTGCCCAGCTGGTCCAGCAGTTGGGCGCCATAGCTGGCGCGCTCGCCGCCCAATACCTCTGCGCTCAGGCGCTGGCCCACCGTCCAGTACAGGCGGGTCAGCTCGGCGTTGACAGCCGTGGCCAATCGCTGGCGGCTGCTGGCGATGAGCGCACGAAGTTCCGCATGCAGGCTGTGGGCGGGCGTGGGCGTGGGCGTCGGTTCGCTCATGCCTGCACCTCTTGCCCTTGCGCGTCGATCAAGAGGTCTTCCAGCGCCGCGTCGGGGTCTTCGCCCAGCTCTTCAAGCAGGGCGCGCAGTTCTGCCATGGCGCCTCCCAGCTCGCGCTGCAGCAGTCGGGCCACCAGGGCCGGATCGTCGCGCTGGGCTTCGGCGGTTTCGGCGCTGTCGTCTTTCAGCCAGGCGATGTCGAGGTTGTCGCCACGGGAGGCGATCTGTTCGCGGGTGAACTTGCGCCAGCGGCCGGTTTCACCCGTATCCACGCGTTGAGCGAGCGTTGCGTAGCAGCCTTTCGGGTCGTCGCCGAACACGTCTTCAAACTTGTCGCGCGGCTGGCTCGCGGGGGCGTCTGCCGGGGTGCGAAAGTAGTCGCGCGTGAACGGGGTGCGCTTGCCAAACTGGGGCATGTTGGCACGCATGTCGTACACCCACACCTCTTTGGTGTTGCCTTTGTCTTTCTCGCCCTTGGTGAAGAAGAGCACGTTGGTCTTGACGCCCTGCGCGTAAAAGATGCCGGTGGGCAAGCGCAAGATGGTGTGGAGGTTGCATTTCTCCATCAGGTCGCGGCGAATGTCGGTGCCGACGTTGCTTTCAAAAAGCACGTTGTCGGGCAGCACCACGGCGGCGCGGCCACCAGGTTTTAGGCTGCGGTAGATGTGCTGCAGGAAGGCAAACTGTTTGTTGCTGGTGATGTAGGTCAGGTCGCCACGGGTGGGCAGGCCGCCACCTTTTTTTGTGCCAAAGGGCGGATTCGAGAGGAGGAGCGTGGCGGACGGGAGCTTGCGGTAGTCCTCACTCAAGGTGTCGCCATAGTCCACGCCGCCTTCAATGCCGTGCAAGAGCATGTTCATCAGCGCCAGGCGGTGGGTGTCTTGCACCAGCTCCATGCCGTAGAAGGTGTTGTGCCGGTAGCGGCGCTGGGCTTCTTCGCTCAGGCTGTCGAAGTCGTTGTGTTGACGCAGGTGGTTGTTGGCCGCGATCAAAAAACCGCAGGTGCCGGCCGCAGGATCCTGAATCACATCGCCCAGCTGGGGCTTGAGCACGGTGACGATGCTGTCGATGAGGTGGCGGGGCGTGAAGTACTGGCCGGCGCCGCTTTTCTTTTCGGTGGCGTTGCGTTCCAGCAGGTTTTCGTAGAGGTCGCCCAGATCGTCGCGCTGCACGCTGTACCAGTCGAGCGCGTCGATGTCGGTCACAAGCTTGCTCAGCGTGGCGGGCTTGGTGATGAAGGTGTTGGCGTTGGCGTAAATAGCCTGCACGGCGCCCTGGCCATGCAAGCCGTAGTCCAGCAGCATTTCTTTGTAGGTGTCGAGCCGGTCGGGAGCGGAGGCGCAAATCAAGTCGGCCCAGCGCACGCCGGGTTGCAGCAGCTTGGGTTCGCCTTTCTTGGGGGCCTTGAAGACGGTCAGGCGTTCTTCCTGCCCGGTCTCCTGCATCATTTTCAGAAACAGCAGGTAGGTGAGCTCGCTCAGGTACTGGTGGTAGGTGACGCCGTCGTCACGCAACACGTTGCAGAGTGACCAGAGCTTGGCGCCGATATCGAGCGCAGCGGTGGGGTTGGGCATGTGATGTGGGGTTTAGCGTTGGGCGGACTGGGGCGGCGGGGCCCACAGCGCGTCGTTAAAGGCTTCCAGCACGGGCTGGAGTTGGCCATTGAAGAGTTTGTCTAGGCGGTTGAAGCCACCGCCTTCGCGTTTGAAGATGAGGTCAGGGTCGTCGAGCGCGGCGCGGTCCACCAGCAGGTTGGCCTTGGTTTGTGCGGCGATGCGTTTGAGCCAGTCGCGCTGTGGGTGGGTCCAGGCTTTGCCGCCGGGCGGATGTGTCAGCAGGGTTTGCATGGCGTGGTCCACACGCTCGGCGTAGGGAACCAGCGCATCGCCCACGGCAGCCTGGCGAATATAGCCAATGATGCGGGCGGCAATGTCTTGGTTGCTGAGTTCGCGCCAAGCGGTGGCCAAGCGCATTTCCGTGAAGCCGGCCTGGTCCAGCGCAAGCACCAGCTCCTTGAGCTGCTGGCGCGTGAGGTCGCGCGGGCGGGTGAGCACGGTCAGCAGGGCGGGCAGCTCATTGCCGTGGCTGGCGATGAATTCCTTGAACGCCTTGAGGTAGTCCTCAGGGCGGCTGGCTTTGCCGTAGCCGCGTTCGACGTTCTTCAGCTGGTCGGGGTGGTCAGAAACGTACACCCCTTGGCCGCTTCCTTCGCGTTTACGGTCGAGTATTTGACCCAGATCGGGGTGTTGGGCAAACCATTTGGCCAGGTCGCCTGGTGGCAGGGCCCTGATTGTTCGGACGAACTCGTCCGGCGTCATGCCGGCCTGGCTCTCAAAGTCCTGGGCGGCCTGGCCTTTGAGGTGGCGCTTTTTGGCCTGGAACTTGGCGAGGAACTGGTCGCGCACCAGCTCACGCGCCGCGTCGTCGGTTACTTGAACCATTTCCCGCTCCAGTTGCGCGAAGGAGATGCTGGGGTTGACCACCACGGGCTTCATGTCGGTCATGTTGCCGATGTGTTCAAAGATGCGAACGGCGTCAATGACCCGGAAGCTTTCCTTAGATTCACCGTCAAAGTCGCACAGGCGGGTGGCACGGCCGAGCATCTGGTCAAACAAAATGCGGCTGTTGACCTGGCGCAGGAAGACGAGGTTGCAGATTTCTGGTACGTCAATGCCGGTGGTGAGCAGGTCCACCGTGACCGCCACGTTGGGCAGGCGCTCGTTTTTGTAGCGGCGGATGAGTTCGAGGGGCTTGTCGGCGTCGCCGGTGATCTTGATGACGGCGTCGTCTTCTACCGAGCCATATTGGACGGCAAAGGCTTGTTTGAGCACCTCGACCACGAGGTCAGCATGGCTGCTGCTGACGCAGAAAATCAGGGTCTTGCGGCGCCCACTGGGGTCCAGCTCCTGGGCCAGGTAGTTGCACACCACCTCGTTGAACGGGCGGGTGATGACCTTGCGGTTGAAATCGTCCACCTCAAGCTTGATTTCGTCCGGTGCCTTGAAGAGTTCGATCTGGTTTTTGGTGGCGTCGTACACCTTGACGTCTTCGCCCACCTTCCATGTCATGCCATGGGTAGAGAGTTCGGTGTACAGCTGAATCGGCGGCTCGTAGTCCACCAAAAAGCCATCGACCACGGCTTCGCGGTAGCCGTAGGAATAGACGGGCGGGCCGAAGATTTCGCTGGTGTGCAGGGCTGGGGTGGCGGTGAGGCCGATCTTGACAGCGTCAAAGTAGTCAAGCACTCGCCGGTATTTGGAGATGTAGTCATCGAACCCGCGAAAGGCCATTTCGGTGTCGGACATCTCGCGATCAAGCGTGTAGCCGCGGTGGCATTCGTCGATGACGATGCAGTCGAACTGGTCCACGGTGGGCGGGGCCACACCGTCAGCAGGGAACAGGACCCGTTTCATCATGCCCTGCACGGTGGCCACCTGCACGGCGGTGTCGTCGTCGGGCTTTTGATCGTCCAGTTCTTTCAGACCGAAGACGTCCGCAAAGGTCTGGAGCCGCTCCATGCGGGTTTCTTTGAACGCATTGGCGGCTTGGATGCCCAGCGCTGAACGGTCAACCAGAAAAAGAATCCGTCGAAAGCGCTTGGCCTTGAGGAGCCGGTAGATCAGTGCAACGCAGGTTTTGGTTTTGCCGGTGCCCGTGGCCATGGCCAACAGAATGGCGCGCTGCCCTTGGCTGATGCAACGTTCCGTCTCTTGAATGGCAGCCTGCTGGTAGTGGCGCAGTGGGAAGCCGTAATTGAAGGCGGTGTTGCTGAGCTCTTGGTCGGCTTGTGCCTCGTCGCGACCCAACAGGGATTGCAGGCCTTGAGGTGAATACCAACCGTCAAGGGCATGCGCCAGGTTTTCTGGACGGCGAAGATCGCAAAACCAGATGCCACTTTTGGTGGCAAGCTGCCGCAGGTAAGGGCGGCCGTTGGTGGAGAAGACAAAGGGGATGCGGAATTCACCCTGCTCGCCCCAGTTTTCTTCGTGGAGAAAGGTTTCTGAGCTGGCGCCAAAGGTGCGGCTGTAACGCTTGCTCTGCTGCAGGGCGGCTGAGACGTCTTTGGTTTCGCGCTTGGCCTCGACGACGGCGAGCGGGGTCAAGTCCTGAAACAGCACGTAGTCGGCTGAATACCCTTCGCAGGGCCATTCGGCAATGGCGATGTTGCGGCCCTTCTCGGGACGGGTTCCTTTGCTGTAGCGCAGGACCTCGGTGTCGGCCTCCCAGCCGGCCTGGCGCAGCTGCTCGTCCACCAGGCGTCGTGTCTGAGACTCGTCGAGGTGGAGCTGCGATGCCGCCGCTGAAGCAAACGATAGAAGCTGGTTTTTGTTGAACTGCGGCGCCGACTTGACCTCGGTTTGCAAGGCCGCCAGGCGCTGACCGAGTTCGGTCTTGGCTTGTTCGGCCTCTGCTGCCACCTGTTCCCAAACCGACCGCTCTTCGTCCAGCGTGGAAAGGCGAGACTGTGCCTGATCCAGTTCGGTCTGTGCCTGTTCGTGTTTCGACTGGTACTCGACCATTGCCCGGCGCAGATCGTCCAACTGGCCCTTTAGCTCAGTGCTTTCGTCCACCGGCGCGGCGGGTGGCAGAAAGGGGCCAGATCGAAAGCCGGGGTCCTTGAAGGTGCGGTGAAACCAAAGGACCAGTTGCCAGGTAAATCGCAGAGAGGCCAGGGCCTTGGCGTGGTTGGCTTCGAGTGCGTGATTGGCTGCATTGCCTGCAACGCGAATTTGATCCAGCAGTTGCTTGACTTCGCGCGGAAGGAAGCCGTCGGCTTGCAAACGTCGGATCAGTTCGTATTGGGACTCTTCCGCCGATGTGTAGAGCCCGATCCGTGCGGCGACCGATTGGGTCAACAACTCTGAAAATTGTCGCAGCTTGAGAAGACTGGTGTTGGGGTCGTCTGTGAAATAGCGCTCTGCCAAGGCGCCGAGGCGCCAGAGTTGCGGCTCATAAGGTTTGAGTACGTCGAAATTTGAACGGCTACTCCCGTGCATATCCATCCGTCATTTATTGACTTCCGCAGACGTTGCGGAACCGGTCGGGTTCTATGAGCCATGGGTCTGGGACTGTCTGACTTTGACATCCACGGGCTTACGGCTCGATTCGAATTTGTTACATCTGGCGACATGCCATTATGAGGACAGTTGGGGCCGTCAACCTGACGACGGCCACGACCGAGCAAAATCAAACGAGAGTTGTCGGTGGTGGCGTATGGACAGAAGGTACACCGTGGCCCGGGCGTCCATGGCTGTGTACAGCAACAAGTCGTCGCCGTGCAGGTACTCGCGCAAGGTATTGGCAGAGCTGTATCGGCGCCACGGCCGACTGGGTTCTTGGTCACCGGCTTGCCGGGATTCGCCGGACTGGATGGCTTGGCGGTGGCCTGTCGGCGCTGCGGCGGCTGGGCGATGGCAGCGTCGGCCTCAAAGGTGTGGCTGGCGGTGATGTCGGCCAGGCCCCGGTTGGCATCGCTGATCAACAGCAGGTGGATGGATGGATGCGTGCGCGCTCCAGCCGGTGGTGGTCGTCCACGTCACTGGCGGCCATTCCATGGCCGGCTCCGTTGAGGGGGTAGAGGACAAGATTTTCTCCATGGTATGCCGCGCTCATGGTTCCGGCGCAGGTCCCTGGCCAGGCGCCGTGTGCACACGCTTTTCTGGCAATGGAGGCATCGCACCCTCTGCCGGTCGCCAGAGCCAACACGGTGGATGGCCGGGCGCGGGAAGAGACGCCCACGGTGCCCGCCCTTCATGCTCGTCATCTGTTTCCCGCGCGATCCACAGCGCACAGGGCTCTGCACCGGTGTCGCTGAGGATGGCGTTGACCACCGGGGTGCTGGCGGGCAGGCTGTAGCGCAGGCCCTTCCTGAAGGATCGGCGTTGGTGCACCAGGTGGTCCACCAGTTGCTGGTCGACGCGGTTTTCCACCGGTAGCCAGTGCTGTGTCACCGGCATCAGCGACAGCTCGCAGACCTTCGGGACCCCCGCCTCGGACACGCTGAACGTCGCGATGACCACCAGGTGCATGTTGTCGGAGGCGCCCCACAGGGTCAGCTCGGTCTCGAAGTGCCTGCTCAGCCTGCGGTAGAGCTGTTCATCAAGCGAGAACGCCTGGTCGGGAACGTGTTTCAGCACGGCTTTGAAGCCATAGCGCGCCGGCGCGATGTCCTTGACCTCGCCAATCAGCAGCATCAGGCGCTGCGGCTGACCGGGTTCTGAATGGGCTTGCGACCATTGCGCCAGCCGCCTGACGTTGATCGCGTCGCGCTGTTCAACCGAGAAGGGCTCGGGGATGTACAGGCGCGAGCGCAGCGAATGGCCCCTCGCGTTCTTGTCTTCAGCCGCCGACAGCAGTTGCCTGCGCACGGTGCCCCAGCTGCGCTTGCTGTCAAAGCCGGGTTGCCACCGCGTCAGCTCGGCCTGGTCCCACAGGTAGTGGAGCAGGCTGCGCAGGGAAAGTCGGTTGCCATCGGTGGCCACACGCTCATGATTGCTCGGTACGGGCGGGCTCTGCGAGCGCCCGGGCAGCTGGGTCAGCGCAAAGTCGAGCTTGAGCGTCGTCTCGCCAGTGGCGGTGTCCTCGGCAATGGCACTGCCCAGCACCTGCCCCAGACCGGAGAGCTCGGCCGGTGGCTCGTAGGACGAGCAGTCGGGTGCGTGCTGGCAGCCGGTGTCGGGCATGCGTTTGACGATGAACCCCCGGTACGGGCCACCCAGGCGCGCCACATACATCTCTATCCCTTGCGCCAGGCACAGGCAGCGGGGCCGCAGGCCTTGCTTGTGGGCGTTGGCGATGGCTTGGGCAAAGCCGGGCGCGTCTTTCGGCCAGCGCTGGCCACCGATGTCGTAGGCCGTGGCGAGCTCTGGGCTGCCTTCACGGTCCACAGCGGCGTGGGTGTCGGTATCGGCGTCAGTGTGCATACGGCACGCCTTCAGCGGGTGGGAGCAGCGCGCTCGCGGGTGCGCTGTTGTTCCGGTCGGGGCTCCACGGCGGGGCGCTGCGATGGCGCCGCCTTGTCATAGACCTTCACCTTGGGCGTCTGGCCGTTGCGTGTGCGCTGGGCCAGCTGGTCGGCAGCGGCGGCCATGACGGCTTCACGCCGCTTCTCGGGCACGCGGTTGGCCACCAGAATGGCTTCGATGGCGGCCAGCACGGTCTTGCGTCCGCCACTGCCGCGCGAAGCGGGTTTGTCTGCGTTGGCGGCGGTGGCGGGCACGGCATTCGCATCCCGGCCGGGCTCGATGCGGTTGACCTGACGCAGTTCGCGTTCGGCCTTGAGGCGTTCCAGATCGGCCGGGTTGGGCTCGTAGCCCAGCGCCTTCACCCCACGGGCAGCGGCCTCCAGCCAGACCGCCCGTTTGAATTCCTCATTGCCCGACACCCGCAGCGAATGCCAGTTGCGCGCTTCGGCCACGTCCACCATGGAGCGGGCCACTGACGGGCTGTTGGTGTCGGTTGCCAGGCGGAAGGTGGATTCGGTGAAGGCCACACGGGAGGTGTCGCCTTTGAAGCGGTACTCGGTCAGGCCCAACTTGACCTCACCCATGGTGACCGGTGCCCGCTTGATGAGGTAGCGGTCCATCAACGCGGCTTCAAGCTTAGCCACCAGGGCGGTGCGTTCGGCCTGGGCATCCATGTGCGCGAACGCTTGCGGTTCGGCGCCCTCGCGGGCGCGTGGTTCGGTCGGGTTGGAGAGCCGGGGAATGGCAGGGCTGACAGTCTCCTGCTGCGCGCGCTCCGGTCTGGTTGACCTGGGTTGATCGGTGACCTCAGGACCTGGCGGGCTGCGGGGCTCTTCGCGGCTCCAATGACCATCGACCTTGTGCACGAACGACTTGTTGCCTTGTGCGTCCTGCGCGACGAACCGGTTGGCGCCGAGCTGATCGGCTTTGGCCACCATGTTCTGAAAGCGGTCGCTGCGGTAGGTGAGGTCGGTGAACGGGTCGCGCAGTTCGTAGCGCTGCGCCGGGGTTTCCTCGGGTGTCTGAAAGGCCCGGATGGCGGCTGCTGCGCGGTTGGCGGGCTCCACTGTGCCGCCTGGTGCACCCAAGGACTCGGGTGTGGCTCGATTCGCGCGGCGGGCGGGGTTGTTGTGGTCGTCCATGGAAACCTCCTGGGGTTGGGGCTGTGGGCTGCGGCTTGGTGGTGGGGTCAGGGCTGTGGCGGTGGCGACGCCTGTTGGATCACGGGCAGGGCGCGGTACACCTCGACCTCCACCCGGCGGTTGAGGTGGCGCCCTTGCGGGCTGCGGTTGTCGCCCAGGTGGTCGCCACTGGGCTGGTGGGTGGTGCGTATGCGCGCGGGGTCTACGCCGCAGGCGACCAGGTAATCGCGCACCGCGTTGGCTCTGGCCTGCGCGACCTGGCTTTCGGCTGCTGTGTCGCTGGCGCCGTCGGTGCGCCCGCGCAGCACCACCAAGGGTGCGTCTTTGGCTTCCTCCACCATGGCCGATGCCTGCGCGGGTGCCATCGACAAATGGGTGCTGTTGAAAGCGAAGGGGACGATGTGCACGCGGTTGGCCATCGCTTGCTTCTGCATCGACGCCAGCAGCTGTTGGCGTGCCGACAGGCGGGCCAGCGTGGCGGTGGCGGTGTCGGCGGCGCGGCTGGCTTCGGTGGCCAGGATGCGGGTGTTTTGCAGCTCGTTCTGGCACACCTGCAGCTCAACGGCCGTCTGGGTGTTGGCCGGGCGCTTGTGTGCCTCGTTCACGCTGGGCGGCTTCGGGGGCGCGCTGCATGCGCTGAGCAGCACGATCAGTGTGCCAATAGACGTGTAGACGCAGAGGGCTCGCATGGTGTTGCTCCAGGGTTCAGGTGGGTTCGGCGCGATCAATCGGATGGGATAGGGGTGGTGAGCAGGACGCCGTCTTCGTCGGCCACGGGTTCGATGGCGCCACCGGGGGCACCGTCGTCGGGCGATGCGCCGACGAGGAAGTCGAGAATGCTCTGTGCGAGTGCGGCGGGTGGCCCAGCGCTCGGGTCGGGCAGCTGGGCCATGTCGTAGGCCAGCTGGTCGATGCGCAGTTGCTCATCCGGCGCCAATTGGTCGCTGGCATAGCGCCAGCGCTGCTGCACGCGTGCCAGGTGCAGGTCCATGTCCATCGGGGGTACGGCGGGCGCGGGGAGCAGGCGGGCCTGAAACACCTTCTCGCGGTGGTAGCGGATCTTCTCGCCCAGGATCGGCTTGCAGTTCTCAACAATCACCACCAGCCGCTCGCGCCCCAGTTCCTTGAATTCCTGCGGCAATAGCAGTGCGCGGCGCTGCTCGCTCTCGTTGCGGCTGACGCTGCTGTGGCCCTGGCCGCTGAAGGAGCGGCTGCGCCCATGCGAGGTGGCACGTTCGGTGAAGTGGCCCAGCATGGCGCTGTACTCGTCGGCGTCGCGCTGCTCGCGTGGCGCATACAGGATCTGCAGGCCGTGATTGGTAGCGAAGGTGCGGGCTTCTTTGTCGCCATACACCGCGTCGAGCTGCGACATCGCCTGCACAACGGTGAGCAGGCGCAGGTTGTAGCCGGCCAGAAACGCCGCCGACTGCGTGATGATGCCGACCCGGCCCATGGCCGTGAATTCGTCGTTGACCAGCAGGCACTGCAGCTTCAGGCTGGCGTCCTGCTCGGGCAGGTGCCGGGTGTTGAGGCTGACCAGTTGCGAGAAGAACAGGTTGAGCAGGGGCCGCGCGCTGGCCAGGCGGTGCGGCGGAATCCGCACATAGACCGACATGTGCCGGCGACGCAGGTCTTCCAGACGGAAATCGTCGGCGCTGGTGGCCGCATCGACGATCGCATCGGCAAAGATCGTCAGCGGCGCATGGAAGGTGGCGACCACGCTGGCCAGCGTGTTCTCTGAGTTGCTCAGCAGGCGCTGCAGCGCATCGACGCATTCGTCGCTCAGGGGTTTACCGGCCTCGCGGCGCTGGTTGATCTGGCCATTCAGGTGGTCCTTGAGTGGCTGGCCCTTGCCGGAGGACTGGCGCAGCATCTCGCCGACGGTGCGGGGCAGCTCGGGCGTTTCCAGCAGCAGCAGGCCCAGGCCCAGGAACAGGTTGCGCGCCTGGTCGTTGAAGAAGGCCTCGGACGAGGTGCCGCTGCCGTCGTTGGGGAAGAACACCTGCCCAATGCCCAGCAGATCGCCGACCCGGTGCAGCGCACTGGTGCGCACGGCGGAGAGCGGGTTCCAGCGGTGGCTTCGGGCGGCTTCGTCGAACGGGGAGAAGGCGTAGACGGCCTGACCGTGGGCGGCGCGGAAGCCGGCGGTGATGGCGTGGTTTTCGCCCTTGATGTCCAGCACCACGACCGAGTCCGGCCAGTTTAGTAGGTTGGGAATCACCACGCCCACGCCCTTGCCGCTGCGCGTGGGGGCCGACAGCATCACCGACAGCTGCCCCGGCAGGCTGATGAAACAGCCCTTGAAGCGCCCGATCAGGATGCTCGGACCCCGTGCATGGGTGCCAGAGCCGAGCAAGCCGGCTCGGGCCACTTCGGCGCTGCTGGCAAAACGCGCGTCGCCGTGCAGCGCGCGGCGGGGTCGTGCGGCGGCGATCAAGGCGCCGGGCAATATCACCAGAAAACCGATACCCGAGACCGCCATGGCGATCAGCAGGCGAGGGCGCAATACGGCATCGTCGGCATAGAACCGCCAGTAGGAGGCAATGCTGCCCCAACTGGCCTGCCGGGGGTCGGCCTTGCTCAGCAGCAGGAACAGCACCCCCGATGCGTAGACCGCCGCACCGATCAGGGCTGTGGCCAGCACCGCTGCAAAGGCGCCCGCAGCCAAGCGCCGGCCCAAGGGCCAGGACGCGAAGGGTGAAGCCAGGCTTTGGTTCATGACAGCGCTCCCTCGCCGGCAGCGCCTGGCGCCTGCAGGGTGCTGGCGCGCAGTGGGTAGGGTCCGGTAGCTTGGTGCCGGCGGCGCGGCGCGTAAGCCACGTCGGCAATGAAGCGCCCGCGCTCGTCCCGGTCGAACTGCACGATCACATCGACCACGATGCGCAGCAGGCCTTTGATCTCGTCCATGCGCAGGCCGCCACCGGCACCACTCTCGCGGATCATCAGCGCCATCTGTTCCAGTGCCAGGTCGCAGCTGCCGGCGTGCACGCTGGTGATGCTGCCCGGGTGGCCCGAGGCGGCCAAACGGATGAAGGAGAAACACTCTTCGCCGCGCAACTCGGCCAGCAGGATGCGGTCGGGCTTCATGCGCAGGCAGGCTTCGAGCAGCGACTTGGCGGTGACCCGGGCCGTGCCCTGGGCGTCCTTGCTGTAGAACAGGTGCACCACATTCGGGTGGTTGGGCAGGGTGAGTTCGGCGGTGTCCTGGATGGTGATCAGGCGCTCGTGTGTCGGCACCTCTTCGATCAGGCCCTTCATGAAGGTGGTCTTGCCCGAACCGGTCTTGCCGCTGACCACGATGGTGCGGTGCTGGCGCACCGCCAGGCGCATGAAATCCGCGTAACGGCCGGCGGCTTTGAGGGCCAGCAGCTCATGCTCGAAAGGCTGCAGGCCGTCGTGGTACGCCGGGCTTGGAGTGGCGGCCGCCTCGCCCATACGGCCAAACAAGCCATCCTGCTCGAAATCGCTCAGGCGCAGCACCACGTTCGACGGTTTGCGGATGGTGATGGACACGGTGCCGCGCGGCACGGCGGGTGGAATGGCGAACTGGATGCGCTCGCCGGTGGGCAGCGTGGCCGAGAGCAGGGGCCGTTCCTGGTTGATCTGCTGGTCGCAGTAGGTGGCCAGCGCCGTGGCCAGGGACAGGCAGCGCTCCTGGGTCATGGCCGGTGCGTGGACGGCCCGCCAGCCGCCCACCGTTTCCACCTGCAGCTCACCTGGGCGGTTCACGCAAACCTCCAGCACGCCAGGGGCGTCGAGCTGTTCGCGCAAGGGCCGCAAGAACTCCACCACCGAGGTGGCGTCGCCGCACCAGCCGTCGAGCGGGTGCGCTTCGATGCCGGGCAGGGTATTGATCGCGTTCATGGCGTTCATGGCGTTCATCGCATTCACCGCTTTGTCGGCTGCAGTTCGTAGACCGACGAGAAGTCCACATCGCGCGCGACGTAGATGCCGACGATGCCGCCCTGGTTCTGGAGCAGCAGGGGCGGGATGTTGATGGTGCTGTCCAGCACCTTCTCGGCCAGCTGGCTGGCGTTGTCGGTGGTCGATGGCAGCACGATGGTGTTGGCCTGCTGGTCTTTGGCCTGGTTTTCGATCACCAGCTGGACCGAGTCGTCGATCAGCGAAAGCAGCATGGCCGCGCCGATGCGCGCGCCCCAGCGGTTGTCCACATGGGCGTCCATCCCCGATTCGCCCAGCTGGCCCGTGCCGGGTGACTCGATGTCCACCGTCACGCCGTGGGGCGTGCGCACCCGCGTCCACAGCACCGGAATGCGCACGCTGCCCGGGCGCACCGAGGCCGAGCGGTATTCGCCGTCGAGGTGCGAGCCGCGCTCGATCAGCAGCACGCGCCCGTTGTCGCCGTATACGTCGCGCTGGACCTGGCAGCCCACCAGGCCCGAGGTGGCGCTGATCACCCGGGTCTTGAGGGCGCAGGTGAAGGCGGTGCCCTTGGGCAGGGTGAGGCTGCGGTCGCCCAGCAGGCTGGCTGCGACTCTGGGCGTGGCCGAGGCTGGAAGCTGTCCGCCAAACAGCGCTGATGCGGAGCCGGGCATGGCGGTGGACAGTCCGGCGGTGGCGGTGGCCAGTGCATCGGATGCGCTGGCGGGCGATGCGGCAGTGCCAGACGCACTGGACGCCGTCGTGGTGCCCTGGGTCAGCTGGTCCAGCAGCGCTTGCAGCTGGCGCTGGTGGTGCTCCAGGCTGCGCGTGGCCGTGGCCAGATCATCGTCGGGGTTCGCTGCCGCGCCGCTTTGGGCATGCGATTCGTCATCGCGGCTCGCCGATCCGCCGCGCTGAGTGGACGCAGCAGCGGCGCCCGTCGGGGTACCCGGGCGCGACGACACCACCATCACCGGCGCGTCTTCCGGCGCCTGGCCCGCAGGCTTCTCGCCGGTGGGTGGGTTCTGCCCCGTGCGCTGCACCCCGATCGGCTCGGCGTCGGCCGGGTCGGGCAGCAAGGCCGGCACGCGCGGGGTGGTGGGCGGCGTCAGGTCGAGCTTGCGCGGCGTGCTGCTGGCGGCCAGCGGCCGGTCGCGCATGGGTGAGGTGTCGGTCGTCGGTGGGTCGGTGGCCGAACAGCGCTGCACCGAGAATCCCGCAAACACCACCACCATGCACCCCATCAGCACCGTCGACAACAGGCCCTTGCGCGACCATTCCAGGGGCGCCCGCTCGGCCACCTGCGGAATGCCGGCTTCGCCCGCGAGTGGCCGCAGCGTGTTGCCTTCGTCGGGCTCGGGCGCTTGAGCTTGTGCTGGCGGTGGCGGTGATTCGGACGGGGCGTGGGTTTCGTCCCGTTCAGGTGCGCTTCTGTCCGGTTCATTCATGCGTGGTTTGTTCATGGGGCACCTCCTGAATGGCGTTCTGCACGCGGCAGCGGTTCCGCCTTGATGACGCGCTGAAGGCCCGGCACCGTGGTCGCGCCCACGGGTGCGATGCCGTCGGGGTCGAATGCGTCGTTCCAGATGCCCACCACCGCCTGGCCGGCGCGCAGCACGAGGCGCCGGCTGACGCGGTCGACCACCAGCAGGTCGTCTTCCATGCGCGTGTTCACCAGGCTCTCGCTGCCGTCGGCCAGTACCTGGAACACGGCGGGCAGTTCGCGCTGGCCGGCGATGCGCAGGTAGGTGAAGCGCCCGTCATCGAACACGAGGCTCGGTGCGATGTCGTGTGATGCCGCACCCTCGGCCATGGAGTACCGTGTGTTCAGCACCGCAGTTCTGGCCTGCAAGCGTTCGGCCACCAGCTGCGCCGTGGGAGGTGCTGTGGGCAGTGTGGGCAGGGCGGCGAGTTCGGTCAGCACCTGCGCCAGCGGGGACGGCTGTGCGGGCGGAGTCACCCGCATCGGGGCCTTCACCGTCAGGCGGTGTACCGGTGGCTGGCGGTCGTCGTCGGGCAGTACCTCCAGGCGAAAGCTGTGCGCGCGCTGGTTGGTTACCACGGCCAGGTTGTTGGGTGCGCTGGCCCCGCGCTTGGCCTTCACAAACACATGCCGCCCACCCGGTTGGGCCGCCACGCACCAGACGGCGTCAAGCTTGCTGCAGTCCGCGCCCAGGCCGGTGGCCACGTCGGTGATGGCCTCGTCGGCATCCAGCACCAGCAGCGCCAGCACCCCGCGCTTGACGGGAATCGTGACCACCGCCGACGGGTCGTAGACCACCTCGCGCAGCCGGGGATCGGGCTGCGGCTCGTTGGCCAGGGCATGGCCAGCGGACCAGTTGCCCAACACCGGACCAACCAGTCCCAGGCCAAGCAGCACCGCAGCACGCAGCGCGTTCATGGGCGGCCTCCAGCGGTTGAGGGGTTGATCTCGGGGTCGGACCGGTAGGCCGTCACGACAAAGCCGAACGGGTTCTCCAGCCGGTCGGCCTCCTTGGCCAGCACCTTGGGTTGGTACTGGTACACGAGGCTGGCCACATGGCGGGTGGTGATGTCCGGCACGGCGCGGTCGGTCTGGCGCACGACCTTGTCGTAGGTGACGCTGGCCTCGCGCTGGTTGGCGCGACGTCCCGGCGCTTCGAGCTGTACGCCCACGATCTGGATGCGCCAGTCCTGCGTGGCGCCCAGCTTCTTGTGCAACGCGGCTTCACCCTCGAACTGCCGGTTGTAGTCGGCAAACACCGTCGGCACCGCCATGCGCGCCACCTGGTCGAAGTCGCGCTGCAGGAACATCCAGCTGTAGCTCTCGCGCGCCCGGACGAAGCTCGCCAGGTTGTGCTTGTCCAGCGCATCGAGCGCCGGCACGGTTTCTTCGCTCAGGCGCTGCTGGATCGTGGTCTCGCCGGTGACGCGGTCCACCACGATCGGGATCTCGACCACGCGGCGCAGCGGGCCCTGCACGAACACCGCGGCGATGCCGACAAAACCCAGCGCCAGACCCGCCACGGCTACCGTCCAGGCCCGGCGTTCGGATCGTTCGAGCAACAGTGTGCGGTCGGTTTCCCAGTCGCGGTTGGTGCTGAAGGCGCTGGCCTGGGCGTCAGATGCGGCATTGAACGTGGCGGCAGCCTGGGCGTCAGCAGCAACCTCAGCCTCAACATCGAGGCCGTATTCCGGCCATACGGCGGCGTGACCTGGTCTCAGGTGGTCGGTCATGGGGGACTCCGGTGGTGCGGGTTTCAGGGCAGGAAATCGGCCAGCTTGCCGGTGCGGTTCAGCATTTCGTACTGGCGTTCGCGGTCGCGCGAGCGGGCGATGCGCTCCTCGCTGTCGGCCATGGCCTGCAGCATCTGCAGCTGCGAGGTTTCGTGGGCCAGCAGGGCGTTCTCGGCGCCCAGGCGGGCCTGCATCTCCAGCACCGACTTCTGGTCGGTGGTGGTGTTGACCTCGTTCATCAGCGCCTGTATCTGGCCCAGCCGCCCGGCGGCGCGCGTCATGGCGTCCTGCAGCAGACCCTTGTGCTGGTACGGCTGCGCCAGCGCCGCCTGGCAGCGGATCTGCTCAGCGCCGGCCAGGTCCAGGCAGTTGTAGCTCATGTCGGCGTCGCGCAAGGCCTTGGCGCTGGCGCTCAGCGCGTTGTAGCCCGAGGTGGCCACGGCATTGAGGTGCGTAAAAGCCTGGGCCGGCACGTAGTTCGTCAACAGCAGGTTGTGGTGCACATCGCCCAGGTTTCGTGGCCCGTTCATGCTGTCGATCTGGGTCTGCAGCTGCTGGATCTGTTGCAGCTGGTGTTGGATCTGGGTGATGTGGTGCGTCACCTGCTGCACCGCCTGCGCCAGATTGGCCACATCGATGACGGCCAGCGGGCCGGCCTGCGCCTGGCTGGCGCTGGCGGTGACAAGGAGGGCGACGGCTGCTCGACGAACGTGGCGCATGGTGAACTCCCGGGGTGTGAGGTGGTCAGGACTGGCCGCGCAGCGCGGCCAGGCGGTAGGCGGCGGCGCGGCCTACCTGGTAACCGCGACGCCCGATGGAAAGCGCCTGCCGGCCAGCGCCTGCGGTGGCGGCACCTGCGGCGTACGGCAAGCCGGCACCGGCGCGGATGACGCCACCAGACCGGGCCGCTGCGCCCTTGGAGGAGGAGCGAAGGCCGGAGACCATCAGCGCGTTCTGGATCATCTGGATGCCCTGCTGCACCGCCGGACCACCGGTGAGGGCCGATGCCAGGCTGGGCGCCTGGAAGCACAGGATGGCCATCAGGATCATGAGCACGCAGTACTTGAGGCTCTCGCCGACCACATTGAATGTGGGCCCGAGAAAGCCACCGTTGACCTGTATGGTCTGAACCACGGCATGGCCCATGTAGGCGCTTAGCCCAAGGGCAAAGAAGGCAAACCAGGTCAACACCACGGCGTTGAGGACCATGGACAACCAGCTGTCGAAGAAGCGGGCGGTTGGGCGCCAAGCCAGGCACAGGATGAACAGGGGCCCAACGGCAATGACGAACGTCAGGAAGAGTTTTGCCAGGGTGATCACGAACAGCGCAATACAGAGGAAGACCACGTTGCCAATCGAGCAGACGGCGGCGGCGAACAGCAGGTCGAGTCGGGTGATGCCCATTTCCTTCATCAAGTCGAGCACAAGTTGACTCGCTCCGTCGTTGAAGGTGTCCAGCACCGCATAGGGCGAGGTCATCGTCATGGGGTCGGCTGCGGTCGGCAGGAAGGTGGTGGCAACCCCTGTCGCGAGCGCATTCGCCGTGTCGGCCACATGGCTGATGTAGGTACCGGATTGCAGGGCAAACGCCAGGATCAAACCCATCTTGACGACCTTCCACAGGAAGACCGGCACCGTTTCGGATACCTCGTTCCTCAGCACCGCCCACCCGTAAAGCAGCACCCAGATCGTCATGGCCGTCAGCGCGATCGGGGCGATGGCCGTCATCAGTGTGTTCACCACCCCGATCACGTAGGTGTCGAGGACCGCGTCAAACTGTGCTCCAACCCATGTGAACATGATCGACCCCTGCTACTGGACAGCGCTCACCGGGAGCTTCATCAAGCTCACACAGCGGTTGGAGATGGTTGGCTCGGCGCATTGCATCCACGTGCCTTTCACCTTCACGATCCAGACGCGAGATCGCTTTTCGGTCCCGAATGTGGATGGGCGGCAGGTCGTGGGCCGGCCGAACACTTCTGTGCATTCGACCAAGCCATCGGTGCTTTCCAGCATCTTCCAGCCACCCGCAGCGCATCCCGGCTTTGCAGCCGGACAGGGGGCCCCGAGAGAAACCCGTGGCAGTGGTGGCACATCGACTGCGGTCGTGCCATTCGGCATCAAGCGCACCGCCTCGTTGCCCTTGACGTACTGGGCACTGGCGACGCTGGTGGTGATGGCTATGGCGATCAACGCCAGAGGACGAACAAGTGTTTTCATGAGCCGCTCCTGATAGTGCGAAGTTTTCTTTCCCGGACTTCCCGCTGCAGCGCAGGCAGCCACTGCGCGGGATCGTCGTCGTGCCGCTCACGCAGCACGTCGAGCAGGGCGACGTTGTCGGTGGTGGCGGAGAGCACGGTGATGAAGTCGTCCAGGCCGCCGAGGTCGAGTTCGCACAGCGCGCTGGTGTGGCCCTGCTTGACCAGGAAGCGCCGACCCCCTTGCGCGCCCAGGCCGCGCACGATCTCGTATTCGGCCTCGCTCAGGCCAAAGCCCTCGACGTACTCCTCGCGCACCGCTTCGGGGTTGGCCAGGAAGATCTTGGTCACGCTTTGTTCGACCATCGTCCGCCCGATCGGGTGGCGCAGCACGTCCGACGGGCTCTGGGTGTCGAAGATGCCCAGGCCGTTCTGCTTGCGGATCGTCTTCTGCTTCTGCTTGGCAAAGTCACTGAAGATGGCGTGGTCCAGCGCCTTCCAGAATTCGGAAATCACATAGATCAGGCGCTGCCCGTCGATCAGCTCTTCCATCACCTGCAGCAGGTACAGCATCACCGGCGTGCGCACCTCGGGCAGGTCCAGAAACTCGGTGGTGTCGAACGCAATCACCGATTCGGCGTCCAGATCCATCAGTTGGTCGCTGGCCTGGTCGAACACCCAGCCCAGCGCGCCGCCCTCGCACCAGCGCCCCAGCCGCTCGTACAGGCTGTTGTGGCCGGCCTTGGGCAGGTTTTGCCGCACGGTGGAGAAGCGGCGCAGGCCCTGCGGCATGCCCGCCACGGTGCGCACCGCGTCTGCAATGGCCCGCTCGTCGGCGGGCAGCAGGGGCAGGGTGGGCGTGGCCACACACAGGCGGATCAGCTGCTCCCAGAACTGCACGCGCGCCGGAGTCGGGTCGCGTTGCAGCGGGTTCAGCTGGGTGGGCTTGCCCGCTTCCAGCGTGAAGTAGCGGCCGTTGAGCGCGCGGATGGCGATCTCGCACCCCCGGTCCAGGTCGAACAGCACCAGGCGCGGCGCCGGGTGCCACTTGCGTGTGAGCGTGAGCAGGAACATCTCCAGCGTGGTCTTGCCCACGCCGGTGGAGCCGATGATGAGGGTGTTGCCCGGCAGCTTCTGGTCCCGGCAGTCTTCGCCCGGCGGGCTGCTGTGCAGGTTCAGGTAGAACGGCTGGCCCGACGGCGTGTGCAGCAGGGCCAGCGCCTCGCCCCAGGGGTTGCCGTCGCGCTTGCCGCGTGCAAAGTTGTGCGCGCTGGCCAGCGCGGCAAAGGCGCGCGATGAGAGCTTGGCCTCGCGTGGGCGCCAGGCCCAGTTGCCCGGCCACTGGGCAAACCAGGCCGCATCGGCCACCAGATCGACCGGTGCCAGCTGCAGGCTCGACGCCTCGCCCACCGCGCCCATGGCCTGGGCGGCCTTGCGCCCAGCGTCGCTCAGGCTGTTCTCACCCGGCTGGCCGAACACCACCAGGCTGTAGTGGTACTCGCCCATGCAGAACTGGCCGTCGCCCAGTTCATCGAGTGCCGTGTCCATGTCGGCGATCTGGCTGGCCACCACGTCGTCGCTGGCGATCAGCTGGTCGCGCTGCAGCTCGAGCGCCCGCATCGCTTCGCGGCGCGGTAGCACCGAAAAACTCTGGGTCTCGATGAACTCGCTCGGCTCATACAGCAGGGCGTTCAGAATGCCCGGCTCCACGGCATCGGCGTATTCCTTGATATCCACCAGCGCCGCGCATCGGCGCTGATCGCCGTGTCGCAGCTCCAGCTTGTCACCCCCAAAGCTCAGCCGCGTGTGGGGCAGGGTGCGGTAGAGCGGGCCGGCCGCCAGCGGCACCGGTTTCCACGACCCGTTGACCAGAAAACCCAGGAACTCGGCGACTTCGGAATAGCGCCGCGCGCCCTGCAGCCGCACGCCCAGGCGCTGCGGTGCAAAACCGCGCAGCACGCGCTCGACGAAAGTCGAGCGCTCCTCCATCACCCGCAGCGCGTCCGCCTGGGCCTGCGCGATGGCGGCCAGCGACCGTTTGCGTGGCTGCAGCACCCGGCTGATGCGCGAGGTGTTGGGCCGGTAGACCAGGGTGAGGTACAGCTCGTTGCTCATCATGGCGCGCCGGCCCAGCCGCGCCTGGTAGGCCTGTGACAGATCGCGGGCAAAGCCGGGTTGTGCAGGGTGCTGCAGCGTGTCGTGCACCGCGCGGTGCACGCGGTGGCTCCAGACCGCCCACTGCCCGCCCGAGAGGTTGCGCAACAGGCTGCACATCGCCTCGTGCCGTTCGCGAATCACATGCTCGTCCGCACATTCGAAGGGCACGCCCTCCAGGCGCCAGACCCGCAGGTAGTCGCCGCCCCGTGTGATCACGTCGTGCTCGGACACCAGGGAAGAGAACGGCACGAAGCGCGCCAGCGGGTTGTCGCGCAAGGCCTGTGTCCAGTAATGGGGCAGGGCGCGCGGGTCTTGTCGCTTACTTTGTTTCAGCTGGGGCGGCTGCCCCGGTGCCGGGCGTGCCGGCTCAAACATGCCAAACATCGCGGGCTCCTCGAAACAGGGTGGGGGAGTAGCTGCGCGCGCGCCAGAAGCGGCGGTTGCGGTCGTGGTGGCGCAGCTTCAGGGCGATGAACACCTGGCGAAAGCGCTGGTCGTCTTGCGCCGTGACCCAGCGCATCCAGAGCAGCACGGGCGCGATGGCGAGCAGAACGCCCGCGGCGACCCACCAGCTGAGCAAGACGCCGCCCCAGAGGATCAGCAGCATGCCGCTGCCAAACAGCACCACGAGTGGCACCAGCGGAATGCCCAGCTTCATCGCGGGCCGGGTGGCGCCTTTGTAGATGGCTTCGGCTTGCACGGTGCCACTCCAGAGTGTCAGGCGCTTTGCGCTTCAGGTCACGATGAAGCTGGCAAAGGCCGCCGCGCCACCAATGAGCGTGCCGCCGATCAGCACGTTGGCCACATCGGCCAGGCGCGCGCCCTGAAAGATCATCTTGAAGCCGGCCCAGATGATCGCGATCGTCACCACGGCAATCGAGATCGTCACCAGGATGGTGTTGACGTTGGTGACCGTGGTGTTGACCTTCTCGAAGCCCTGGGCCATGGCGGCCGGGGCCATGCACCAGGGTGCCAGCAGGGCCAGACGGCGAGACTGACGCAGGAAAGACTGGACGGGTTTCATGGCATTTCTCCTTCAGGGGTGGGGTGGAACAAAACGGGACGGTGACTGCGCGGCCAGCACGACCTTGCGCACATAGCCATGACGAAAGCCGGTCGAGAAATTGCCGCTGTAGTAGCAGGAGAGGGCGCGACGCAAGGCCTGCTGTTCGTTGGGTGCTGCAGGAGCGCGACGGGCGCGGTCGAAACACTCGGTCAGTACGCGCTGCATGGCAGCCAGGTTGCGGCAGGGTTCGAAGGCCGATGACGCGGTCAAGCCCAGGCGTGCCCAGTTGCCCACATTGATCTGCGCCAGCCCGACGCTGAAGTTGCGCCCGGCGTCCTGCAGCGTGCGCACGGCGGCAAGCGCCTCGGCGTGGTGGCGTGGCTGCCGGGGCAGCGCGCCACCGACGACGCCGATGGCCCAGGGGTTGAAGTTGCTTTCCACTCGTACCAGGGCCGTCGCTGTTTCGGGGTGTACCTCAGGGGCGCAGGCTAGCAGCAGGGACAGAAGCGTTGTTGCATCCATGGTCTGCTCCTGAAGGGTCTGCTCCTGAAGGGTCAGCCCTGGCGGAGGGAGGAGTAGTGTGGCTGTTTAAGCCAGGGCTGGCCGCCTATCCCACGAGATGCTTGTGGCGCCACACAAACGCAGGGGCGCATGATCCGTTGCCGAAATGGCACTCTGCAAGTTGTCGACGCTGATGCGGCCATGGTTGTGCTCCCGGTTAGGTGCAGTGAACTGGTGCATCGCGCGCCAGGACTTTGAACACCGTGGAGTCACTGTAGGGCGCAGCTGAGGCGTGTTCGATGCTGGATTCGATGGCTGATCCAGCGGGGTATGGACGATGCGGGGGATGAGGGCGGAGGTTGTGGTCACCATCCGACTTGGATGGGTTGCGGCGTGGAACGCGCAATGATGGGCCGATGGAAATTATTGTGGTGAGCGGCTGTTCTAGGCTGGATGCTGTCGCTCGATTTCTGAGACTGGGCTCTTTCGCGGTACTGAAGCCGGCTTTACCGCAGCCAGGAGGGCCAGTGGCCGGTGCTCACTGAACCGGTCGCTCGGCAGGTGATCACTGGTCAAGTGCCGGGAATGCCCGCTCGGGTCTTGGATGTGCTGATGCTCTCGACCAAAGCAGCTGTTCCTCTGTGTTCTGAAAACCGGACCTTCAGCTCTCAAATGCCATCGTATCCATTGGCTGGCTCTCACGCCCATTGCTCCGCACCCAGGGATCGAGGGCGGCGCCCGACCCGTCGGATGCCAGACCGCTAGCACCCGTAGCCTGTCGTGGGGACACCAGTGCGCCGTTAAGCGCCACCGATGCCGACTGTGACCAGTCCGGTGCCGTCGCACTCCGGACAGGTTGCCCCATCTTTTCGTCCGCTGCCACCGCAGCCACGACACACCGTTTCGCCGGTGCCTGGCGTGCCGGGGGGCGCTTCATCGCCCGGTGAGATGGGCGCCGCCGCCTGGGACGGTTCACGGTCGGCCGCGCAGGCCGGTTGATCGCTGGAAGGTCGTGTCATGGCGTTGTCTCCTTGCCGGTTATGCGGCAAACGGCGTTCCAGAGGCCGTCGGCCGGCACCGCCTCTAGCGACGCGAGCATCCGCTCAAGGCTGTTCTCGGACACTTGCCGAAGCTGGATAGGTGCGAGGACACTGCCCGGCGCAGCCGCTCAGTATGAGATGGCGATGAGCGGTCTACAGCGCTGACCGGTCATTAACTCGGGTTGATCCTGGATGGCACGCGCAAGCCTCACCGTTCGCGGCTGACACCAGCTCATCCAGAATGCCGCAGTGACCTGCATGCGTTCCAGCGCAACGCGCTCGCAGCTGAAGCAACTGCTTCTCCAGCGCCTTCATGCTCTCGAGACGCGCCCGTACGCGAGCCAGCTGAACATCCACCAGTAGGTCCACCTCTGCGCACTGGTCGTCAGGTGCATCCACGAAAACGAGAAGCCGGTTCACATCGGCCAGGGGCATGTCCAGGGCGCGGCAGTGGCGGATGAACGACAGGCGCTCCAGGTGGGCGGGGGCGTAGTCGCGGTAGCCGTTGTCTCGCCGCGCCGGCTCGGGCAGCAAGCCCTGCTTTTCGTAGTAGCGGATGGTTTCCACGTCCACGCCCGTCGCACGGGCCAGTTCCTTGATCTGCATGGTCAAACCCTTGTTTGAAAAGTGATTGACACTGTAGCGACTCCAGGGTTTCCAATGCAGGCATCGAAAGGAAAAACCATGTCTGCCCATTGCTGTGACCACGAAACCCCCAAACCCGAGACCCTCGTCAATCTCCCGCGCTACCGAAAGATTCTCTGGATTGCGCTGATCGTCAACGCTGTCATGTTTCTCATCGAGATCGGCGCAGGTGTGCAAGCCGGGTCGCTCTCGCTGCTGGCCGACGCGGTGGACTTTGCGGGCGACGCGCTCAACTACGCCGTGTCACTCGCCGTGCTGGCCTCGGCGCTGGCTTGGCGCGCTCGCGCGGCCATCCTCAAGGCGGTCAGCATGATTGGCTTTGGCCTGTATGTGCTGGGAACTGCGGTGTGGTCGGTGTGGCACGGCGAGGTACCACAGGCCATGACCATGGGCGTGGTGGCGCTGCTGGCGCTGGTGGCCAACCTGGCGGTGGCGTGGATGCTCTATGCGTTTCGCGAGGGCGACGCCAACATGCGCAGCGTGTGGCTGTGCTCGCGCAACGACGCCATCGGCAACGTGGCGGTGTTCATGGCTGCGCTGGGCGTTTTCGGCACCGGCTCGGCCTGGCCCGACCTCGTGGTGGCCAGCCTGATGGCAACGCTGGCGCTGCAAGGCGGCTGGACGGTGTTGCGACAGGCACGCAGGGAACTGGGTGATGCGCACGGATCAGCGGATCAGCATGGCCATGCGCAATGAGCCAGCAGGCACATGCCTGTTCGACGAGACAGTCCATGCCCGGCTGCTTCACGCAGCGAGGGCGGCGGGTTCCGCCGAGCACGCGTGGCGGTGTCTGGAGGCAGCTCATGTGGTGGGCCAGATCCACTTCAAGCTGCACTGGCAGACGCACGCGAACATGCTGGGTCTGGCGTGGCGCACCTGCGACTGGCCAGAGGCAACAGGCCAGTTGATCCGGCTGGCCCTGGTACCCGTGGGCCACCTGAGCGGGCGTTTGCCGCTGGGCAACCCGGGGCGAGCCACCGTGAGCGCTTTCAAGGCCATGTCCGTGCGCCCTGATCTGACCGCGCTGATAGACCGCGCACGCGGCAACTAAAAAGCCAGCCGCTTAAAATCCGAAGCATGCGAATCTTTCTGCTCGTGCTGCTCTTCACGCTGCTGCCGCTGCAATCGCCTGCAGCGGTAACGAAGGCGTGCTGTGTCCACACCCAGATAGCTGATGGTTTGCATAACAAGCACCACCAGCCTGTTCACGGTCTGGCGATCGCGGTGGTGGCATTTAGCGAAGACGGCGCAGTTTCCAGCAGCAGTTTTGATCTGGATTGCGGGACCTGCCATGCCAACTGCGCGGCTGCGGTGTTCTCGAACTCAGCAAGCTTTGCCGACTCCTCAGGTATCGAGCAGTTTGAACACCACGAAGCAACCCGTGTGCCGCCCTGGCATGCGCGCCCTTACCGCCCACAGTGGCCCACCCCGATCAGATCGGGGTTCAGCACCGCTGCCTGAAGCGCTGACCGGCGCTCCTTCCCCGATCCCCTGTTTTTATGGCTGTCGCTTTAAGCGGCAGCCGCCCCTGGATCGTTTTGGAAGGACTTCTCATGATGACTCGCTGGATTCAGCGAAATCCGCGATGGACATGGCTTGCTGCTGTTGCATCTCTCTTGCTGATGGATCAGATCAGCAAATCGTACTTTTCGACCGCCTTGGAACTTGGCGAAGCCATTCAGGTAACTGAGTGGCTCAATTTTGTGCATGTGCTCAACGCCGGAGCGGCCTTCTCTTTCCTGGCAGACGCTGGTGGCTGGCAGCGTTGGTTTTTTATAGGCGTGTCGGTGGTGGTGGTGGGAGTCGTTTCGGTGGTGTGTCTCGCCCGGCAGGCCGAACCTTTGGACCGCTGGCTCGGGGCCTTCGTCGTCGGTGGTGGAAGTGGCAACCTTGTGGACCGTATACAGATCGGTGCTGTGGTGGATTTCCTGGACTTTCACTGGCGCAGCATTCACTGGCCAGCCTTCAATCTGGCTGACGTGTTCATCGTCAGCGCCGCGCTGACCTGGTGCCTCTTCTCATTGAAGGCGCCGCCGCGCGTGCCGACCCGAAAGGTAACTGAGGAGATGCGTTCATGAAAGAAGGTTGGAGCTGGCTCATGACTGCCTGGGGCGTCGCCCTGGTCGCCACGCTGGGAGCCTTGTTCATTGGCGAGGTCATGGGCATGACGCCCTGCCTGCTGTGTTGGTACCAGCGCATCTTCATGTTCCCGCTAGCGATCATCCTGGGCATGGCGGCCTTTGCCGAAGACCGTCGCGGTGCTGTCTATGCGCTGCCGCTGGCCTTGGGCGGCGCTGCAATCGCTGGGTACCACACCGCATTGGTTGCGGGCTGGGTGCCCAAGTGGTGGGTGCCTTGCGGCAGTGGCCCGTCATGCAGCGAACAGAGCCTGGAAATCCTCAATGGCATCCAGATTCCCTGGCTGTCCCTGCTGGCGTTCGTCGGCATCACCGTATTGCTTATTGTTTATCTGAGAAAGACACGTTCATGAACGCCAAGAAATTTACCGTCGTCGGCCTGGTGGCCATCGTTGCCTTGTTCTTCTACCTGGGGATGAACGCCTATCAGAACCGTGTGCAGACAGCGCAGGATGTTCAGGTCAAGGCCGAGCAAACCCGCTTGGTGCGCATGCACTCACCGGTCTTGGGTCCGCAGGCCGCACCGGTCACCATCGTCGAGTTTTTTGATCCCGCCTGTGAGACCTGTCGCGCGTTCTATCCCATCGTCAAGGACTTGATGGCGCAGTACCCCAACGATGTGCGGCTCGTGATTCGCTATGCGCCGTTTCACCAGGGCTCAGACCGGGTGGTGAAGCTGCTGGAGTCGGCGAAGAGCCAGGGTAAATACCAGACCGTGCTGGAAGCTGTGCTGGCCGCGCAGCCCGCTTGGGCGGACCATGGCCAGCCCAACATCGAGACTGCGTTCACGGTGGCTGAACAAGCTGGGCTGGACATGGCGCGGGCTCGGCAAGACATCGAAAAGCCCGGTATGCAGGCCTTGCTGCAGCAAGACATTGAAGACCTCACAGCCTTGCAAGTTACCAAGACGCCGACCTTCTGTAAGCGATCAATAGACCCCACCCCTTGCGCGATCCCGGGTTTCAGGTCTTGAGTTCAGCGCGGCGCCAGGGCAGCAAGGCCTCGTAATCCTCGACGGT
>Ga0208490_100041_pt1 | contig 113591 bp, 108 predicted proteins | sample SubbioAug_CSWold_FD_184818 | JGI IMG/M metagenome (GOLD analysis project Ga0208490, IMG submission 184818) | Serpentinite rock and fluid subsurface biosphere microbial communities from McLaughlin Reserve, California, USA - CR11Aug_CSWold (SPAdes) | ecosystem: Environmental > Terrestrial > Deep...
CCGTCGATCCAGTCGTTACCCGCTCCACCGTCGATCCAGTCGTCGCCCTCTCCACCCTCGATCACATCGTCTCCAATCGTCCCGATGATCGTGTCGTGGCCGGGCTCTGCCACAGCGTCGGTGGCTGCAGATTGGCCCGTGGTTTCCAAGTCGCCAAACGACGTGTAAAACACCGCCGAAACTGTGATGGTTTTCCCCGCCAAATCGTCGGTAAGCGTGAAATATTCGCTACCTTGTGTCAGATATTCACCGTTCGCAAACCAATAGTAGTACGCGGTTGAAACAGTGGCCCCTCCGTAGGTCACGCTGGCTGATAGCGTTTTACCGGGGCGCGCTTCTCCAGAAATAGTGATGGTAGGCAGCAAGTCGACCACTGGGACCGTAGCCACGCCTAAAGATGTGTATTCGTAGTCGCCGGTGTCCGTCGCAAACTCAGCAGCCACTGAGATGGACTTCCCCACCATGTACTGCATCAGGGTGAGAGCGTCCATGTCATAACCGCTGGCAATCTCATCGCCATCGGCATACCAGCGGTAGTACACAGCACCGCTGACAACACCGTCGTAGTCCAAGGTGGTAGAGAGGGTATTGCCTTGTACAGGACTGCCGTTAAGGGTGAGGATGGGCACCAGATCGGCTACAGGCTCGGTGGCTTGAGGTGAAGACACATATTCGTAGTCACCGGATTCGGTTGAAAACTCCGCAGCCACAGTGATGGACTTTCCCACCATGTTCTGCATCAACGCGAAGGTGTCCATGTCGTGACCACTGGCAATCTCATCACCATCGGCGTACCAGCGGTAGTACACGGAGCCGTTGATAACACCGGCGTAGTTCAAGTTGGCGGACAGGGTGCTTCCTTGTACAGGAGTGCCGGTGAGGGTGAGATATGGTGCTGACATAAGCGGTTTCGAAAGTTGAACCAAGGTATTGCTTTTGATAGGTATTTTGTCTTGTTTAAGGCCTATCCAAAAGGTGCATATCACCAATTTTTAAACTTTGCGCCGCATCTGCACCTGCGATGCAACACCCGGCTGGTTAATTTAGTACTACAGCCACCCTTAACTGGGGCCCTTGGCGCTGGCGTAGCAAAGAAACACGCTCACCTGGCAACTTTCGATGCGCCCGGCCGTGCCGCTGCACTGGCGGCTGACGCCAGCGGAGCGCGTGCACTTCTTCAAGAACCGGTCTCGTCGACCACCAGGACCGCGCGCTCATCACCCAGATGCTGGACAACGTAGCAACGCAACTCGTCGCGCTCGCCGTCCTCATTCCAGCGTGCTGCATCCACTCCATCGGGGCAGCGCTGCCTCATCTGCTCAGCCAGCTGTCAGCCGTTCTTGCGTTTGACCGTGCTCAGCAAACCTTGCAGATAACCTACCGAGCGACAGCGCGGCTCGGTGCAATAGCAGTGAGGGGGCGATTTGCTCATGTAACGCCTTCAAGGCATCGCCCCAATGCCCAAAAAAAGTTCTTACATGCTGCCTCCTGATTCAAAGGACCGACAGCCTTTGAACCAGGGAACATCAAAAAAGTATGGTGGTGGTGTTGGGAATGCCGCTGTGGCCGTGCTCGGCGTCGTACCAGGCAACGAGGGCCTGCCGTGCCAGACACCAAAACACCCCCAAAATCAAGGACCCCTTGCCGAAAGCTGTTCCTTCAGGAGAGCAAGCACGGTTTTCGGATTTGGCCAGATCGATATTTTGTCAATCTCATTAAATCGGTTACTCGCTAATCGGAAAGCGGCTCACCCCCTCACCCTCACCGCCCGCCCATCCACCATCCCACTCCCCGGATACAGAATCACCATCTCCCCCGACTTCAGCCCCTCCTGAACCCAGGCGCTGTCAGCATGGCGGTCCTTGAACGTGACAGGCCGTGCAACGGCCTTCCCCCCCTCCACCACAAACACGCGCCAGCCCTCGCCCTGCCGCACCAGCGCAGCCGAGGGCACGAGCAGCGCGCCGTCCTGCGCCGACACGGTGATGCGCGCATCCACCCGGAAGCCGTCTCCGAGTTTCTGCAGGTCGGCGGCGGGGGCGTTCAGCGTCACCACCACGTTGACGCGCTGTTCTTCAATGCCCAGGGCCGAGACTTTGGTGAAGGCCACCGGGTCGATGCGGGCCACCTGCCCGGCCAGCAGCGGCTGGTTGCGGCCGGTGGACAGTTGCACGGCGGCGCCGGGCGCGATGCGCGGGGCGTCGCCCGAGAGCACGTCGATGACGGCTTCCATGGCAGCGGTGTCGCCGATTTCCAGCAGGGGCTGGCCAGCCTGCACCGGCTCGGCGCTTTCCTTGTGCAGCTTGAGCACGCGGCCGTTCACCGGGCTCTTGAGCTGCCACAGGCCTTGCGCAGCACCGGTGGGCTCGGCGCGACCGAGGGCGGCGCGGGCTTCGCCCAGCGCGTGCTCGGCAGCGGCCTGTTCGGCCTGGCCGGCGCGCAAAGCCTGCTGTGCGGCCTCGCGGGCGAGGCGGCTCTGGTCCCGGGCGGATGCGGCGATGAAGTTCTCCTGCGCCAGTTTGGCGGCGCGTTCGGCTTCCAGCGTGGCTTGCGCCAAGCTGGCCTGCAGGCGCCGCACATTGGCAGCCGCGGCCTGGGTGGCGGCTTCGGCACTGCCCACGCGCTGCTGCAGCACGCTGCGGGTGCGTGCGTCGATCATGGCCGGGGCGGCGGGCGCGAGCACGGCCACCACGTCGCCGGCCTGTACGGCGTCGCCCACTTTGAGCGTAGGCCGCTGCAGCTGCGCGGCGGTGGGGGCGGCCACCAGGTAGCGCTGTTGCAGGCGCAGCTGGCCGTCTTCTTCAATGACCTGCTCGAAGCGGCCCTCAGCCACCTGAGCCACTTCCACGTCGAGCGGGCGCGGGCGGTAGGCGGCCCAGAGCACGGCGGCCAGGGCCGCCACGGCCAGGCCGCCGATGAGCCAGCGGCGCTGGCTGGCCTTGTTGGGCTTGGGGGGTGTGTTCATTCGCGGACTTTCAAAACGGAAACCAGGTCGAGGCGGTCGATGTGGCGGCGCACCAGCAGGGCGCTGGCCACGCCGGCAGCCAGCACGATGAGCGCAGCCGACGCGTAGGTGGCTGGCTCGATCACCACGGGGAAATCAATGGCGTCGCTGGCCATGAGCTGCATCATGAGCGTGGCCAGCCCCCAGCCGGCCAGCGCACCCAGCGGCAGGGCAATCAGCAGTTCGGCGGCCAGCTCGGCCAGCAGCAGCACCGAGACCTCGGCCCTCGTCATGCCCAGCACGCGCAGGCTGGCCAGTTCCCAGGCCCGCTCAGACAGCGAGATGCGCGCCGCGTTGTAGATGATGCCCACCGCCATGGCCACGGCAAACAGGGTGAGGATGCCGCTGAACACGCCCATGTTGCGCTCGGTGCGCTGGTTGAATTCGGTCATGGAGCTGGCCTTGTCGAACACCGAGTTGATGCCGGGCGCCGCCTTCACCGCGGCCCAGAAGGCGGGCATGGCGGCCGGGTCCACCTGCAGCGCGGCGTCGGCCACGCCGTCGCCATCGCCGGCCAGGCGGTTGAGCGTGTCCAGGTTCATGTAGAGCAGCTGGCCGAACATGGTGCGGGCGATGTCCACCACCTCCACCTCCACGCTGCGCCGGTTCCACAGGCGGAACTGGATCTGCACGCGATCGCCCACCTGAGCACCCAGTTCGCGCGCCAGCAGGCCCGACAGCACCACGCCGTGCGCGGGCAGCGCGAGTGCGCCGCGGTCTTCGTCCACCAGGCGCATCAGCTTCGCGTTGCCGCGCAGGGCCATCACCGCCGTGTCGTTCGTTTTGCCGCGCAGCGTCACCTTCACCGGCTCGGTGCGGTAGACCTCGGCGTCGAGCACGCCGGGCAGGCGCTGCAGATCGCGCACCACCGTCACGGGCACCGGGCGGTGGAAGTTGACCAGCACGTCGCCCTGCTGCACCTGGCGGAACTGCACGTCGACGATGTGCGCAATCGCGTCCAGCCAGAAGGCGCCGGAGATCTGCAGCGCCACCGCCATGGCGATGCCAGTAACGGTGAAGGCGGCGCGCAGCGGCCGGCGCTCCAGGTTGCGCACCACCATGCGCGCGCTGGTGGACATGAAGCGCCCCAGGCCCAGCCGCTCCAGCAGGGTGGCGCTGTAGGCCGGCGGCGCGGGTGGCAGCATGGCCTGCGCGGGGCGCAGGCGCACCACGGCGCGAATGGCCGTCCAGGTGCCGGCAGCGGCGGCCAGCGCGGCAATGGCGGCGGAGGCGATGACCAGCCCCATGTCGGTGATGTAGGCCAGGCGGTTGAAGCGGAACACCTCGTCGTACAGGCTGAGCATGCCGCGGCCGATGAGCTGGCTCAGGCCCAGGCCCACCACCACGCCCAGCCCGGCCACCACCAGTGCGAGCTGGATGTAGTGCCATGCAATGGCACCGTCGCCATAGCCCAGCGCCTTGAGCGCGGCGATCTGGCTGCGCTGGGTGGCCACCTGGCGGCTCACCACCACGTTCAGGATGAACATGGCCACGGCCAGGAAGATGGCGGGCAGCACCGTGCCCATCACCTTCAGCTGGGCCAGTTCGTCCGACACGATCTTGGCCGAGAGCTGGCGGTCGCGGCCCACCGCGCCGATGCTGCCGTAAGGCTCCAGCAGGTGGTCCACCGCGTTCAGCACCGGCTGCTCGGCGGCGCCCGCATCCAGCCGCAGCGCCACCTGATTGAAGGCGCCCTGCATGTCGAAGTACTCCGTCATGCGGGCGCTGTCGATCCACCAGATGCCAAAGCCGGTGTCGTCGGGCGCGCCACCCTGCGACGCGAACACGTACTCGGGCGAAATGGCCGTGCCCGCGATGTGCACGCGCTCGCGCCGCCCGTTCAGGATGGCGTGCACCACGTCCCCCGGCTTCAGGTCTCGTGCGGCGGCGAAGCGGTCACTCACCAACGCTTCCAGCACGGCGCCGCGCTCGGGCCAGCGCCCGGCCCTGAGCGTGAGCGCATTCAGGCCCTGGCGCCCGGCGTGGGCGGCGGCCAGGTCCAGCCCGATGAAGCGGCCGGTGACGGGTTGCAGCACCTCGGGCAAGTCCACCTGCGCGTCAAAGGCCACACCCAGCTGCACCTCGGCCACGCCGGGCACGGCGGCCAGACGCTCGCGCAGCTGCGCCGGGGCGCGCTTGACGCCCACAAATACGTCGGCCAGGCGGTTGTCGCGGTAGAAGGCGTCGCGCGAGGTCTGCAGCGAATCGTGCACCGCGAACATGCCCACGAAGCCGGCCACGCCGATGGCCACCACCACGGCGATGGTGAAGACCTGGGCACGCAGGCGGTTCAGGTCGCGCCAGAGCTTGATCTGCAGGGCGGTCACGATGGCACCCTTCGGCCTTCGGCCTGTCCCGCCAGGCGGGAGCCAGCTTGCTTGGGGCGGCCCTGCGCTGCGCTCATGCTCTTCCTTACCAGCTCAGCGACGACGCCGGCTGCTTGTGCGGGTTGTCGCGGCTCTCGACGATGCGGCCGTCGGCCAGGCGCAGCACACGGTCGGCCATGTCGGCGATGGGCGCGTTGTGGGTGATGACCACGGTGGTGGTGCCCAGCTCGCGGTTCACGTGTTCGATGGCCTGCAGCACCATCACGCCGGTGGCGCAGTCGAGCGCGCCGGTGGGCTCGTCGCACAACAGCACGGCCGGGCGCTTGGCAATGGCGCGCGCGATGGCCACGCGCTGCTGCTCGCCGCCCGAGAGCTGCGAGACGAAGTGGTGCCGGCGCTGCGCCAGGCCCACGAGGGCCAGCGCCTCGGCCGGGTCCATGGGGTCATCCGCCAGGTCGGTCACCAGAGCCACGTTTTCCTCGGCCGTGAGGCTGGGGATGAGGTTGTAGAACTGGAACACGAAGCCCACGTGCTCGCGCCGGTAGCGTGTCAGCTCGGCGTCGCCCGCGCCGATCAGCTCATGCGTCTGCCCGCCGTGCGTCCACTGCGCCGTGCCGCTGGTGGCCGTGTCCAGCCCGCCGAGGATATTGAGCAGCGTGGACTTGCCGCTGCCCGAGGCGCCCAGCAGCACCACGAATTCGCCGCGCACGATGTCCAGATCCACCCCGCGCAGGGCGTGCACCGCCGTGTCGCCTTCGCCATAGGTTTTGGTGAGGGAGCGGGCGGTGAAAACGGCGGTGGAGGGTGTCGTGGAAGCGTGGGTGGCGGTGTCCATGGCCCATTGTTGACATGGCCGGTTTTCTGGCGGCTGACATGCGTCAAACCGGTCGCAGGCGTCTCGCGGGGACAACAAGGTACTGGCAGCCACCACCGTAGCGCGCGTGAAGCCATCCAGCAAGTCAGAGCGGGCATCACGCTGGAAGCGGCGTGATCCAGCGCGGCTGCGGTTCCACTGTTCGGCGAGGCAAAGAGAGTTTTACTTCATCTCTGGGGGCTGGCAAGCTCGGGGTATGCCAAGCTTGCCGCTGACCCAGATCCTTCCCGTGTTTGTCCAGGGGCTCCTGCTGAGCCTGGGCCTGATCGTGGCCATCGGCGCGCAGAACGCCTTTGTGCTGCGCCAGGGGCTGCGGCGCGAACACGTGGCGCCGGTGGTGCTGTTCTGCGCCCTTGCGGACGCGCTGCTGATCACCGCTGGCGTGCTGGGCATGGCGCAGGCACTGGGCAACAGCCCTGGCGTGGCGCGGGCCATGGCGCTGGCGGGCGCGTCCTTTCTGGCCTGGTACGGCTGGCAGGCGCTGCGCCGCGCGCAACGCGCCAGCCAGCTGCAGGCGGCAGGCGGCGGTGCCGGCCTCACCCGCGGTGCAGCGCTGGCGCAGGCCGCCGCCTTCACCCTGCTGAATCCGCATGTCTACCTGGACACGGTCTTGCTGGTGGGCAGCATCGGCGCCCAGCAGCCGGCCGGGCTGCAGGGCTGGTTCATCGCCGGGGCCAGCATCGCCAGCCTGGGCTGGTTCACGGCGCTGGGTTTCGGTGCGCGCTGGCTGGCGCCCTTCTTCGCCCGGCCTCGCGCCTGGCAGGTGCTGGACGGACTGATCGGCCTGACCATGTGGGTGCTGGCCGCGCTGCTGGTGCGCCACGCGCTGGCCGGTGCATGATGACGAACCCGGCTGCTGACCGCCTTTGACCAAGCCCCGCCATGTACCGCCCCACCGCCTTTGAAGAAGACCGCCCCGAGGTGCTGCACGCGCTGATGGCCGACCACCCGCTGGGCCAGCTGGTGACGCACGGCCCCGAGGGGCTGGACGCGAACCCCATTCCCTTCGAATTCGACGCCGCGGCCGGCCCGCAGGGCACGCTGCGCGCCCATGTGGCGCGCGCCAACCCGCTGTGGCAACAGGCCGCCGGCGCCGAGGTGATGGTGATCTTCCAGGGGGCACAGGGCTACATCTCCCCCAACTGGTACCCCAGCAAGCCCGAGCACCACCGCCATGTGCCCACCTGGAACTACGCCGTGGTACACGCCCATGGCCCCCTGCGGGTGATGGACGACGAGCGCTTCGTGCGCGGCCTGGTGGCGCGCCTCACGCGCGAGCACGAGCAACGCTCGCAGCAGCCGCGGCCCTGGAAGATGGGCGATTCGGCACCCGACTTCATCGACGGCATGCTCAAGGCCATCGTGGGCATCGAGATCCCGCTCACACGACTGACGGGCAAGTTCAAGCTGGGCCAGAACCGCGAAACACGCGACCGCCTGGGCGCCGCCGACGGGCTCGCCGCCCTCGGGCACGAAGCGCTCGCGCAGGCCATGCGCGCCGCGCAGCCGCGCTGAAGGGCGCTGCACCGGGCGCTTGCCCGGCGCGCGGCGACCCGCCCATACGGGGATTCCAGGGGTCTGTTGCCAAGCGCGCGACTTACACTCGTTCCAACCTTGCGCGGGAGACAACCGCCTCGCGCAAGCCGGCCCACACCGCTCATGAACCTGCACCGCATCGACCTCGTTTCGCTATCCCTGTTCAACCTGGTGGCGCGAACCGGCAGCATCAGCCAGGGGGCCGAGCTGGCCAGCCTCGCCATTGGCGCGGCGAGCAAGCGCATGGCCGATCTCGAACTCGCCTTTGGCGTGCCGTTGCTGGAGCGCCATTCACGGGGCGTGAAGCTCACCCTGGCCGGCGAGGCCCTGCACCGGCATGTGCAGCGCATCCTGAACGACGTGGACCAGATGAGCGGCGACCTGTCCGACCATGCCAGGGGCGTCACCGGCGAGGTCCGCCTGTGGGCCAACACCTCGGCCATCACGCAGTTCCTGCCAGCGGATCTGGCCGCGTTCGTGGGACTGCGCCCGGGCCTGCGCATCGAGCTGAACGAAGCCGACAGCCGCGAAGTGGTGCTGGCCGTGCTCGACGGCCGTGCCGAACTCGGCATCTTCGCCGACCGCACGCCAGAGCTGGGCCTGCAGACCGCGCTCTACCGCCGCGACCGGCTGGTGCTGGTGGTGCCGCCGGGCCATGCACTGGCGCGCCGCCGCAAAGCCGCGTTTGCCGAGGCGGTGCAATACGACTTCGTGAGCCTGTCGCAATCGACCTCGCTGGCCCAGCGGCTGGCGCTGGAGAGCGGGCAGCTGAGCCAGCCGCTGCGCATCCGCATCCATGTGCGCAGCTTCGACGCCATGTGCCAGATGGTGCGCGCGGGTCTGGGCATCGCCGTGCTGCCCGTGGCCGCCGCGCAGCCCCTGGCCCGCGCCATGGGCTTGCGGGTGATCGACCTGAGCGATGCCTGGGTGGAACGCGAACTGCTGCTGGGCGCGCGCGACTTCAGCGCGCTGGCCCGCCCGATGCGCAGCCTCTTCGACCACCTGCGCGCCGGGGTGGGCTGAAGGGGAAAACGGCCTGCGCTTTCGCCGTTGGCGAAACCTGCTTTGCCCAAGCAACGCTTCTGCCGCGCGGGGCGGGCTCCTAGACTGCGAGCCATCCCACCCACCGGCCCGCACCGCCCCCATGACACACGCCCGGCGAACCCTGTTCGACAAACTCTGGCAAAGCCACCTCGTCGACGAAAGCGATGACGGCGAGTGCCTGATCTACGTGGACCGCCACCTGGTCTACGAGGTCACCAGCCCCCAGGCCTTCGAGGGCCTGCGCCTGTCGGGGCGCCAGCCCTGGCGGGCCGAGACGGTGATCGCCGTGGCCGATCACAACGTGCCCACCACCGCGGCGCAGCGCGCATCGACCGAGGCCATCCAGGACCCGCTCTCGCGGGCCCAGGTGCGCCAGCTCGACCGCAACTGCCAGGAATTCGGCATCACCTTCCACGGCCTGGGCAGCCGCACACAGGGCATCATCCATGTGGTCGGGCCCGAACAGGGCGCCACCCTGCCGGGCATGACCGTGGTGGCGGGCGACTCCCACACCAGCACCCACGGCGCCTTCGGCGCCCTGGCCTTCGGGGTCGGCACGTCCGACGTGGAGCACGTGCTGGCCACACAGTGCCTGGCCCTGCGCCCCATGAAACGCATGCTGGTGCAGGTCAACGGCGCACTGGCGCCCGGGGTGTCCGCCAAGGACCTGGTGCTGCACCTGATCGGCGTGCTGGGCACGTCCGGCGGTAACGGCCACGCGATCGAGTTCGCCGGCAGCGCCATCCGCTCCCTGAGCATGGAAGGCCGCATGACGGTGTGCAACATGGCCATCGAGGCCGGTGCCCGCGTGGGCCTGGTGGGGGTGGACCAGACCACCATCGACTACCTGGCGGGCCGCCCGCAGGCGCCGTCGGGCGCGCAGTGGGAGGCGGCCGTGGCGGCCTGGCGCACGCTGGTCAGCGACGAAGGCGCCGAGTTCGACCGGGTGGTCACCATCGACGCGCGCGATGTGCAGCCCATGGTGACCTGGGGCACGTCGCCCGACATGGTGGTGGCCATGGACGGCCACGTGCCCGACCCGGCGCAGGAAGCCGACCCGGTGCGCCGCGCCGGCATGCAGGCCGCGCTGTCCTACATGGGCCTGCAGCCCGGCACACCCATGCGTGAGGTGTGCATCGACAAGGTGTTCATCGGCTCGTGCACCAACGCCCGCCTGGAAGACCTGCGCGCCGCCGCCGCTGTGGTGCGCGGGCGCCGCGTGGCACCCGGCGTGGTGCAGGCCCTGGTGGTGCCCGGCTCCGGCTTGGTGAAGGCCGCGGCCGAGGCCGAAGGCCTGGACCGCATCTTCACCGAGGCCGGCCTGGAATGGCGCGAGCCCGGCTGCTCGATGTGCCTGGGCATGAACGACGACCGGCTGTCGCCGGGCGAGCGCTGCGCCTCGACCAGCAACCGCAATTTCGAGGGCCGACAAGGGCCCGGTGGGCGCAGCCATCTGCTCAGCCCCGCGCTGGCAGCGGCAGCGGCGATTGCCGGCCACCTGGCCCGCGTGGAAGACCTGCCACCCGTCCAACTGCCCGCGCAGGAGATCGCATGAAACCCTTCGACCAACTGCAATCGCTGGTGGTGCCCGTGGACCGGGCCAACGTGGACACCGACGCGCTGATCCCCAAGCAGTTCATGAAGTCCATCAGCCGCACCGGGTTTGGCGACAACCTGTTCGACGAGTGGCGCTACCTGGACCGCGGCGAGCCGGGGCAGGACGTGTCCGGGCGGCCGCGCAACCCGGCCTTCTCCCTGAACCAGGCCCGCTACGCGGGTGCGCAAATCCTGCTGACACGCGAGAACTTCGGCTGCGGCTCCAGCCGCGAGCACGCGGTCTGGGCACTGGCCGACCATGGCATCCGCGTGCTGCTGGCCCCCAGCTTCGCCGACATCTTCTTCAACAACTGCTTCAAGAACGGCCTGCTGCCCATCGTGCTGCCGACCGCCCTGATCGACCAGCTGTTCCAGGCCGTGCACGACCACCCCGGTTTCACGCTGAGCGTGGACCTGCCGGCGCAGACCCTGCGCTCCTCCACGGGCCAGTGCACCCGCTTCGACATCGACGCCTCGCGCAAGCAGCGCCTGATCCAGGGCCTGGACGACATCGGCCTGACCCTGCAGAAGACAACCCGCATCCGCGCCTTTGAGGCGCAACACCGCCTGGCCAGCCCCTGGCTTTTCAACTGACCCACCCCCAAGAGGAGACAAACCATGTTCACCAAACGCCGCACCCTGCTGGCCCTGGCCCTGTCGCTGGCCGCAGTTCCCGCCCTGTCGCAGGACCGGTACCCCAACCGGCCCATCACCCTGATCGTGCCCCACGCCGCCGGCGGCGCCAACGACACCATCGCGCGCGTGATCGCGCAGAAGCTGGGCGAGCAGCTCGGCCAGAACGTCGTGGTGGAAAACCGCGTGGGCGCCGGCGGCAACATCGGCACCGTGGCCGCAGCCAAGAGCCGCCCGGACGGCTACACGCTGATCCTGACCGCCGACAGCTCCATGGTCATCAACCCCTCGCTGTACAGGAGCACGGGCTTCGACCCGCTGAAGGATTTCGAAGCCGTGGGCAGTGTGGCCACGGCCGGCTACGTGCTGGTGGCCCACCCGGCCTTCCCCGCCAAGAACGTCGCCGAACTGGTGGCGCTGGCCAAGCAGCAGCCGGGCAAGATCAACATCGGCTCGGCCGGCAACGGCACGCTGAACCACCTGATCGGCGAGATGCTGGGCAAGGCGACGGACATCAACTTGACGCACGTGCCTTACAAGGGCGCCGCCGCTGCCGCCACCGACCTGGTGGCCGGCCAGGTGCAGGTGTCGGTGCAGAGCCTGCCGTCTTCCATCTCCTTCATCCGCTCGGGCCGCATGAAGGTGCTGGGTGTGGTCAACCCCAAGCGCCTGCCGGCGGTGGACGCCCCCACCATTGGTGAAACGGTGCCCGGCTTCGGCGCGACGCCGTGGTACGGTGTGTTCGCACCGGCCGGCACGCCGCGCGCCATCATCACGCAGCTGAACGCCGAGATCGCCAAGGCGCTGGATTCCACGGAGGTGCAGGAGCGACTGGCCGCCGTCGGCTGCGAGCCCTTCAAGTCCACGCCGGAACAGTTCGCCCAGCTGGTGCGGGAAGACCTGCCGCGCTGGGCCCGCATCGTCAAGGAATCCGGCGCCACCATCGACTGAACGGGAGACCCGCCTTGACCATGCCACCACTTCAGCCAGGCGCCCTGCAGGGGCTGCGCGTCATCGAGATGGGCCAGCTCATTGCCGGCCCCTTCGTCGGCAAGACGCTGGGCGACTTCGGCGCCGACGTCATCAAGATCGAGCCGCCGGGCACGGGGGACCCGCTGCGCAACTGGCGCCTGCTGCAGGACGGCACCTCGGTGTGGTGGCAGGTGCAGTCGCGCAACAAGCGCTCGATCGCGCTGGACCTGCGCCACCCCGAGGGCCAGGCCATCGCCCGCCAGCTGATCGCCCAGGCCGACGTGCTGGTGGAGAACTTCCGCCCCGGCACGATGGAGGGCTGGGGCATGGACTACGAAACGCTCTCGCGCGACAACCCCGGCCTGGTGATGCTGCGCATCTCGGGCTATGGGCAGACCGGGCCCTACCGCGACCTGCCCGGCTTTGGCGCCATTGGCGAAGCCATGGGGGGCCTGCGCCACCTCACCGGCGAGCCCGGCCAGGTGCCGGTGCGCTGCGGCATTTCCATTGGCGACACGCTGGCGGCGCTGCACGGCACCATCGGGGTGCTCACCGCCCTGCACCACCGCAACGTGCACGGGGGCAAGGGCCAGGTGATTGACGTGGCGCTGAACGAAGCGGTGTTCAACGTGATGGAAAGCCTGATCCCGGAATACAGCGCCTTTGGCGCGATCCGCGAGCCCGCGGGCTCGGCGCTGCCGGGCATCGCGCCCTCGAATGCCTACCGCTGCCAGGACGGCGTGGTGCTCATCGCCGGCAACGGCGACAGCATCTTCCGCCGGCTGATGCAGCTGATCGGGCGGGACGACCTGGGCAACGACCCCGGCCTGGCCAACAACGCCGGGCGCGTCAGCCGGGTCCAGGAACTGGACGCCGCCATCGAGGCCTGGACGCGCACGCGCAGCTCCACCGAGGTGCTGGCCGCCCTGGGCGAAGCCCGCGTGCCCGCCGGGCGCGTGTACACGGCCAAGGACATCGTCGAAGACCCGCACTACCGCGCCCGCGACATGATCCTGACCCAGACCACCCGCGACGGCCACCAGATCGAGGTGCCCGGCGTGGTGCCCAAGCTGCTGGGCACGCCCGGCCAGGTGCGCAGCGCCTCGCCCCGGCTGGGCGAGGACACCGATGCCGTGCTGGGCGAACTGGGCCTGGACGCGCAGGCCATTGCACAGCTGCGCGAATCGAAGGTGGTGGCATGAGTGCATCGCTTTGGCAGGGCGCCGGGCGCCGCATCCACCTGCAGGAGGTGGGCACACGCGACGGGCTGCAGGCCGAGTCGGCCTTCGTGGAGACGGACCAGAAGATCGCGCTGGTGAATGCCCTGTCCGACGCCGGCCTGTCCAAGATCGAAGTGACGGCCTTCGTCTCGCCCAAGGCCATCCCCGCGCTGCGCGATGCCGAACAGGTGCTGCGGGAGATCCGCCGTGCCCCCGGCGTGGTCTACAGCGCCCTGGTGCCCAATGTGCGCGGCGCCGAGCGTGCCGTGGAGTCGCGCGCCGACGAGCTGAACCTGGTCATGTCGGCCAGCGAGAGCCACAACCTGTCCAACCTGCGCATGACGCGCGCCCAGTCCTTCGCCGCGCTGGCGGAGGTCGCGCAGGCCGTGCGCTCGAGCGGGGTGGCCATCAATGTGTCGCTGTCCTGCGCCTTCGGCTGCCCCATGGAAGGCGATGTACCCACACCCGTGGTGCTGGACTGGTGCCGCCGCTACGTGGAAGAACTCGGCGCCCGCGGCGTGACCCTGTGCGACACCACGGGCATGGCCTTCCCCTCGCAGGTGAACGCCCTCACCCGGGCGTTCCGCGAGCGCTGGCCCGACACCGAGCTCACCCTGCACTTCCACAACACCCGGGGCATGGGCCTGGCCAATGTGCTGGCGGCCATCGACGCCGGCGCCGACCGCTTCGACGCCTCGGTCGGCGGCATCGGCGGCTGCCCCTACGCGCCGGGTGCGTCCGGCAATGTGTGCACCGAGGAAATCGCCCACGCGCTGGCCCTGATGGGCTACGACACCGGTGTGGACCTGGAGCGCCTGCTGGCCGCCGCCGCCCGCCTGCCAGGGCTGATCGGCCACGACGTGCCCAGCCAGGTGCTCAAGGCGGGCCGGCGCCTGGACCTGCACCCGCTGCCGGCGGACTTCGCAGCCATCGCCGCACGGGCAGCGGGCCGGGCAGCCGTCTGATCCTGCGTACCCCGGGCCTTGCACGGCCGGTGAGCGGCCTAGCGTTCACACCAACCAGGGGGTTCATCCCTCTGGCCGGCGCAGGCCGCGCCCTGCCCGGCCCCGCCCTCGTCCGGCACACGACAGCAGCCCACGCGTGGCAGCCGCACAATCGCAGCGGTGCAAACCCGACATTTCTTCCAGCTGCTGTTTCTCTCTGCCCTGTGGGGCGCGTCCTTCCTGTTCCTGCGCATCGCCAGCCCGGCGCTGGGCCCCTGGGTGCTGGCGGGGCTGCGCGTGGTGCTGGCCACGCTCACGTTAGCGGTGGTGATGCGCGCGCTGCGGCACGACTGGCCGTGGCGGCACTGGCGCGAACTCTCCTTTCTGGGTTTTCTCACCGTGGCCGCGCCCTTCGTGCTGTTCTCCTGGGCGGCGCTGCACCTGCCCGCGGGCTACAGCGCGCTGCTCAACACCACGGCGGTGCTGTTCGGCACGCTCTCGGCCGCGTGGTTCAAGGAAGACACGCTCACCGCGCGCAAGCTGCTGGGCTGCCTGGCCGGCTTTGCGGGCGTGGGCCTGATCGTGCGGCTGGGCCCGGTGCAGCCGACCACCACCACCGTGCTGGCCGCCCTGGCCTGTGTGGCGGCCGCCGCTTGCTACGGCCTGGCATCGCCCTTCATGAAACGCGCCACCACCCACATGCAGCCGCTGGCCATTGCGGCCGGTCTGCACGCCATGGCGATGCTGATGCTGCTGCCCGGTGCGGCGCTGGCCCTGCCGCAGGCGCGCTTCACGCTGCCGGCCACGCTGTCGATGGTGGTGCTGGGTGTCGTCACCTCGGGCCTGGCCTACTGGGTGCACCTGCGCATCATGCGCCACGTGTCGCCGGTGGCGGCCATGAGCCCGGTGTTCCTCATCCCGGTCTTCGGCGTGACCTGGGGCCACCTGTTCCTGGGCGAGGCGCTGTCACCCGGCATCTTCGCGGGTGGCGCGCTGGTGCTGCTGGCCACGGCACTGGTGACGGGCTTCAATCCACTGCGCCGCAACCCCGTGGTGGACCCGGCGCCCTGAGCTTCACAGTCGGCCCCGCGCGACACCGCTGCACGCGACGCGGTGAGCGCAAGTCGCGCCCGGGCGAAAATACGGCATCCCTGCTGACCAAGGCCTCCCCATGAAAAAGATCCTGATCCTCAACGGCCCGAACCTCAACCTGCTGGGTACGCGCGAGCCGGACCAGTACGGCCACACCACGCTGGCCGATGTGGAGGCGTTCTGCCGCGCCCACGGCGAGCAACTGGGCTATGAAGTCGAGTGCCTGCAGAGCAACTGGGAAGGCGCGCTGATCGACAAGATCCACGAATACGGCCGCCTGCACCGGGCGGGCGAGGCGCTGGGCGTGGTGTTCAACCCGGGCGCGTACACACACACCTCGATCGCGCTGCACGACGCCATCAAGGGCGTGGACCCGCTGCCGGTGATCGAATGCCACATCTCCAACGTGCACGCACGGGAAAGCTTCCGCCACCACTCCTGGGTGTCGCCGGTGGCGGCCGGCATCGTGGTGGGCTTCGGCGTCGACGGCTACCTGATCGCCATGGACGGCCTGGTGCGCAAGTTCACGAACTCGGCCGCCACCCGCCCGGCCTGAGCGCTCTTGGCATCGCACCCGCCGTTTTGACGCCCGGCCCCTATCCCCGCCCGGCCCTGGGCATTGCGCTGGCGGTCACCGCCACGCTGTGCTTCGCGCTGCTGGACACCACCTCGCAGTTCGTGGGTGCGGTGGTGCCGGTGCTCATGGCCGTGTGGCTGCGCTTCGTGGTGCAGACCGGCATGACCGTGGTCCTGCTGTGGCCGAGCCAGCGCATGGCCCTGTTCCACACCCGCGCCCCCGGCTGGCAGCTGTTGCGCGGCGCGCTCATGGTCTGCTCCGGCACCGTGGCCTACATGAGCCTGCGCTTCGTGCCGGTGGGCGATTTCACCGCCATCCTCATGCTGGTGCCGCTGGCCATCACGGTGCTGGCCGCGCCGTTGCTGCGCGAGCGGGTGCCCGCCCTCACCTGGTGGCTGATCGCCGGCGGCTTTGCGGGGGCGCTCATCGTGATCCGCCCCAAGGGCAGCGACTTCCAGGGCGCCATGCTGCTGCCGCTGGCCCTGGTGCTCATCAACGCGCTCTACCAGATCGTCACCAGCAAGATGGTGAAGACCGAGGACCCCGGCACCATGCACTTCTACACCGGCCTCACCGGTCTGGTGTTCGGCACACTGGCGCTCCCCTGGTCATGGGCGCCCATGGCCACCTGGGAACTCTGGGCGCTGGTCGCGCTGATGGGCGTGTTCGGCTCGCTGGGCCACTACGTGATGATCCAGGCCTACCGGCGCGCCCCGGCCTCGCTGCTCACGCCCTACATGTACGCGCAGATCGGCTTTGCCACCCTGGCCGGCTGGATCGTGTTCGGCTACACGCCGGACCGGTGGACCTTGCTGGGGGTGGCGCTGATCGCGGTGTGCGGCGCCCTGGGTGTGCGCGTGCGGCATCGCTGAACCGCGCCGCCTCACAACGCCGTCGAAACCCGGCGCCGGGCCGTCATGCTCCAGCCTGGCGCACCCGCCCCAGCTGCCGCAGGCGCCATGCACAGCCCATGGCCACGGCCGCACAGGCAGCGGCCAGCCAGAACACGCTGGCCAGCCCGAAGGCCGAGGACAGCAGACCGCCGCCGACACCGCCCAGAACACCGGGCAGGCCATAGCCCACCACCGTGTAGAGCGCCTGCCCGCGCCCGCGCAGGCGGCCGCTGAAGTGCTGCGACAGCAGGGCGATGCAGACCGTGTGGTGCGCCGCAAAGGTGATGGCGTGCAGCGCCTGCGCCAGCAGCAGAAGCGGCCACACCAGCGGCAGGCCGGCGGTCAGCCCCATGCGCAGCGCCATCAGCCCGGCGGCCAGCACCAGCCAGCCGGGCAGCGACAAGCGCGGCAGCCAGCGCCCCTGGGTGAAGAACCAGCCGATCTCGATCACCACCGACACCGCCCACAGCAGGCCGATCACCGTCTTGCTGTAGCCCAGCGCGTCCAGGTAGAGCGAGAAAAAGACGTAGATGAAGATGTGCGACAGCACATGGAAGAACACCGCCAGGAAGAACCAGGCCACCGCCGGCTGGCGCAGCACCGGCCACACGTCGGGGTGCGGCTCGGTGGGGTGCGCGCTTTCCTTGAAGTCCGGCAGCAGCCACACGCTGCCCATCACCGCCAGCAGGGTGGCCAGCGTCCAGCCCGGGAAATCCCCCAGGCCGAAACGCTCGAACCACCAGCCGGCCGCCACCACCGTGACCAGAAAGCCCAGCGAGCCCCACAGGCGCACGCGGCCGTAGCGCCGGGCATCGAAGGCGCCCCCGTGGCTCACCAGGTGCGCCAGGGCGGCTTCGCTCATGGGCATCATGCCGCTGGTGTGGGCGAACATGAGCAGCAGCACCAGGAACAGCGCCACACCGCCCAGCTCGAACCACAGCCCCAGCGACAGCAGCACCGCCGCGGTGGCACCAAAGCGCAGCAGCTTGACCCGCTCGCCCGTGCGGTCGCTCAGCGTGCCCCAGGCGTAGGGCGCGAACAGGCGCGTGGCCGACTGCACCGAGGTCAGCACGGCAATGGCGATCAGGCTGAAGCCCAGCTCCTTCAGCCAGAGCGGCAGGTAGGGATTGAAGAAGCCGATGTGCGCGAAATAGCTCGCGGACAGCGCGGCGAAGGGGAAGAGATGTTTTCGCTCAGCCATGGATCAGCCGCACACGGGAGTTGTCGGTGGGGCCGGCCGGGAGTCCAGCCGGGCTGGCTGACACGCTGGGGTGCACCCGCCCACCGCCGCAAGCGCGCCCGGGCAAACGGTCGGGAGCCGGCACCCGACCGTTCAGAGGCGAGCGGCCGCCGCGATATCGGGCGTCTCGACCGCCACATCGCCACACTGCGCCCGGTGCCGCAGCGCGTGGTCCATCACCACCAGCGCCAGCAGCGCTTCCATGATGGGCGCGGCGCGGATGCCCACGCAGGGGTCGTGACGGCCCTTGGTGATGACCTCGGTCGGCGCGCCCGCCACGTCGATGGACTCACGCGGCACCAGGATGGAACTGGTGGGCTTGATGGCCACCGACACGTCCAGGTCCTGCCCGGTGCTGATGCCACCGAGCACGCCGCCGGCCTTGTTGCCCACGAAGCCGCCCGGCGTGAGCGAATCGCCATGCGTGGACCCCTTGTCGGCCACCGACGCGAAGCCGGCGCCGATCTCCACGCCCTTGACGGCGTTCAGGCCCATCATGGCGTAGGCGATGTCGGCGTCGAGCTTGTCGTACAGCGGCTGGCCCAGGCCCACCGGCATGTTTTTCGCGACCACACGCAGGCGCGCGCCGCACGAATCGCCGCTCTTGCGCAGTGCGTTCATGTAGTCCTCCAGCGCCGACACGTCGGCCACCGGGGCGAAGAAGGGGTTGTTCGGCACATGGTCCCAGTTCTCGAAGCCGATGGGCACCTCGCCGATCTGTGTCATGCAGGCATGGAAGGTGGTGCCGAACTTCTCTTTCAGCCACTTCTTGGCCACCGCGCCGGCCGCCACCGTGGGCGCCGTCAGGCGGGCCGAGCTGCGACCGCCGCCGCGCGGGTCGCGCACGCCGTACTTCTGCCAGTAGGCGTAGTCGGCATGGCCGGGGCGGAAGGTCTGCAGGATGTTGCCGTAGTCCTTGCTGCGCTGGTCGGTGTTGCGGATCAGCAGCGCAATGGGTGTGCCGGTGGTCCGGCCTTCGTAGACGCCGCTGAGGATCTCCACCGCGTCGGGTTCGTTGCGCTGGGTGACGAACTTGCTGGTGCCGGGGCGGCGGCGGTCCAGGTCGTGCTGGATGTCGGCCTCGGTCAGCGCCATGCCCGGCGGGCAGCCGTCGATCACGCAGCCGATGGCCGGGCCGTGGGATTCACCGAAGTTGGTGACGCAAAACAGGGTGCCGAAGGTGTTGCCGCTCATGGGGCTGGATTATCCCCGAGGGCGGCGCTCCGCCCTGAACGCTGTTCACCGGGCGGACCCGCCAAGCAAAACGCCCCGCAGGCGGGGCGCTTCACGCAGGGGCAGGGCCAGTCAGGGCGCCGGGGTCTCGCTCGGGCTGGACTCGTCTTCCGGCCAGTCGCGGATGTAGGCCTTGAGCATCTTGTTCTCGAAGTTCTGGCTGTCCACCACGGCCTTGGCCACGTCGTAGAAGCTGATCACGCCCATGAGCATCTTGTTGTCCATCACCGGCATGTAGCGCGTGTGCTTCTCCAGCATCATGGGGCGCACCTGGTCCAGTTCGGTCTGCGGCGTGCAGCTCATGGGGTGGTCGTCCATCACCGTGCGCACGGTGCGGCTGCCCAGCGTGCCGCCGTTCTTGGCCAGCGTGTGGATCACCTCGCGGAAGGTGAGCATGCCGACGAGTTCGCCGTACTCCATCACGGCCAGGGAACCGATGTCGAACTGGGACATGGTCTGCACGGCCTGGTCCAGGGTTTCGTCCGGGGTGCAGGTGTAGAGCGTGCCGCCCTTGACGCGCAGGATGTCGCTGACTTTCATGGCTGATCTCCTCGGGGTTGTCGGTGTCGCCAGCCGGTCTGGCATGACTGCAAATATAGCCCACAATAACTCTCAAAACCAACGCGCCTGCGCCCGCCAGGTCGCTAATTGTTCACTGGAGACAACCCCCCATGCCCGGCTATTCCGACCCCGGCTTCGACACCCTGGCGCTGCACGCTGGCGCCGCGCCCGACAGCACCGGCGCCCGCGCGGTGCCCATCCACCTGACCACCTCGTTTGTCTTTGAATCGAGCGAGCACGCCGCCTCGCTGTTCAACCTGGAGCGCGCCGGCCATGTGTACAGCCGCATCAGCAACCCGACCAACGCCGTGTTCGAACAGCGCATGGCCGCGCTCGAGGGTGGCATCGGCGCCATTGCCACCGCCAGCGGACAGGCGGCCCTGCACCTGAGCGTGGCCACGCTGATGGGCGCGGGCGCCCACATCGTCGCGAGCACCGCGCTGTACGGCGGCAGCCAGAACCTGCTGCACTACACGATGCGCCGCTTCGGCATCGAGACCACGTTTGTGAAGCCTGGCGACATCGACGGCTGGCGCGCCGCCGTGCGGCCCAACACCAAACTGTTCTTCGGCGAGACCGTGGGCAACCCGGGCCTGGACGTGCTCGACATCCCCACCGTGGCGCAGATCGCGCACGAGGCCAAGGTGCCGCTGCTGGTGGACAGCACGCTGACCACGCCCTACCTCATCAAGCCCTTCGAGCACGGGGCCGACCTGGTCTACCACTCGGCCACCAAGTTCCTCAGCGGCCACGGCACCGTGATCGGCGGCGTGGTGGTGGACGGCGGCAGTTTCGACTGGGAAGGGTCGGGCCGATTCCCCGAACTCACCGAACCCTACGAGGGCTTTCACGGCATGACCTTCAGCGAGGAAAGCACCGTGGGCGCCTTCCTGCTGCGCGCGCGGCGCGAAGGCCTGCGCGACTTCGGCGCCTGCCTCAGCCCGCACAGCGCCTGGCTGATCCTGCAGGGCATGGAAACCCTGAGCCTGCGCATGGACCGGCACATGGCCAACACCGAAAAGGTGGTGGGCTTCCTGGCCAGCCACCCGCTGGTGAGCCGCGTGGGCCACCCGCTGCTGGAGTCGCATCCCAGCCATGCGCTGGCCAACCAGCTCTTGCGCTTCGGCGCCAAGGGCGCGGGCTCGGTGTTCAGTTTCGACATCAAGGGCAGCCGCGAGCAGGGCAAGGCCTTCATCGAAGCCCTGAAGATTTTCAGCCACCTGGCCAACGTGGGCGACTGCCGCTCGCTGGTGATCCACCCGGCCAGCACCACCCATTTCCGCATGGGCGACGAAGCCCTGGCCGGCGCCGGCATCGGCCCGGGCACGATCCGCCTGTCCATCGGGCTGGAGGATGCGGACGACCTGATCGATGACCTCAAGCGTGCGCTGAAGGCGGCGGAAAAAGCGGCCTGAACCGTTCACACAGCAGGGCCATTCGGGCTGAGACGGTCGAAGCCCTCACCCACCCAGACATTCCACCACCCCGTTCGGGCTGAGCCTGTCGAAGCCCTCACACACCGCCTCCTTTCGCGGCCCTTCGACAGGCTCAGGGCGAACGGGCAAGAAGATCGCACCATGCAATTGCAAGTCAACGGCGCCAACACCTACTGCTACACCGGCGGCAAGGCCTTCGACCCGGCCAGGCCCACGGTCGTGTTCATCCACGGCGTGCTCAACGACCACAGTGTCTGGATCCTGCAGAGCCGCTACCTGGCCCACCACGGCTGGAACGTGCTGGCGGTGGATCTGCCAGGCCACTGCAAAAGCGGCGGCGAGGCGCCGGCCACGGTCGAGGCCGCGGCCGATTTTGTGGCGGCCCTGCTCGACGCGGCGGGCGTTCAGCGCGCCGCGCTGGTTGGCCACAGCTGGGGTTCGCTGATTGCGCTGGAGGCGGCGGCCCGGCTGAAGGAGCGCGTGAGCCACCTGGTGCTGGTGGGCACGGCCTACCCCATGAAGGTGTCGCCGGCGCTGATCGACTCGTCGCTGAACGAGCCCGAGAAGGCGCTGAAGATGGTCAACGTGTTCTCCCGCAGCACGCTGGCCGCGCCACCCTCGGTGCTGGGCCCGGGCACCTGGGTGTACGGCGCGGGCATGGCGCTGGGGCGGCGCGTGCTGCGCAGCAACCCGGCGGTGAACGTGTTCCACCGCGGCTTCGTGGCCTGCGACCGCTACGCCAACGGCGAAACCGCCATCGGCCAGATCACCTGCCCGGTGCTGTTCCTGCTGGGGTCGCAAGACCAGATGACGCAGGCGCGCGCCGCACAAGGTCTCATCAAGACCGCCACGGCCGCCGGCAAGGCGGTGCAGGTCACCAGCGTGCCGGTGGGTCACCACCAGATGAGCGAAGCCCCGGAGGCCACGCTGAGGGCGATCTCGGATTTCCTGCAGCGTGCCGGCTGACCTGCACCGCTGGGCCATCGCACGGGGCGCCTGCATCCACGGGGCACGGCGCCCCCACGCCCGAACGGCCTGCGCTACCCGCCGACTTCACATCCCGGGCGGGGTGCGTGACCGGGTTGTTTTTTCTGCTGGGCGAACCGGGTGTGCCCGCGTGTGGTGCGGGGCTTTGTGCGTGACATGCACGGGGCTCAGGCGCCGGGTGTCGCTGGGTGCTTCGAATGGCGAGGCCAGGGGAAACAGACTCTCCAGGGTGGCCCGCACCTGGGCCAGTCGAGGGTCTTGGCCGTGCGCGTCGTCGGTGGTGTCGTTGATGCAGAAAAAGGCCAGCTCGCCGCTGGCCTGTACCAGCGCCGCGAGTTGCTGCGACTGATCGACGTCGCCCGTGGCCACGTACAGGTGCGGGTACTCCCGCATCCGGGCCACCCCGTGCGCCAGCGCCCAGCGCAGCACAAAGTCGGACACCAGCGTCGGGTTGTCCCAGGTGCGGAACACCCCCGAACGCACCCGTTCGAACAGCTCCGGCGCCTCGTCTTCCAGGCGGAACAGCAGCGACTTCAGCATGGGCCGAGGCGAGTGCGCAAAGGTCCGGGGCGTGTGGCGGTAACCGGCCGCGGTGGTGGAGGGCGCCTGCTGCAGCCACCGCCCCGACAGCCGGCTGGCGTTCTCCAGCGAGTGGTCACCGGGCCGCATGGGACCGTCGGGCACCTCCGGGTCGTCTGACCAGGCCGCGTAGAAGCCACCCGGCCAGAACCAGTGATCCAGCCGCACGGGAGCGCCGAAAAACACGTCGTCGTTCAGATAAAAGTAGCGCTCGGACAAACCGGGAATGCGGTGGATGTACGACTCGATGTTGCCCGAGTCGAAGGTGGGCAAGCGTTCGGCCGGCAACAACTCGGTGTGGCTCACCACCGTCAGGCGGCGACTGTCGCGCAGCCAGGACGGCGTTTGCCCATCGGTCACCAGGTACACGTGGCCATGGTGGGGGAAGAAGCGCTCCAGCGCACGCAGGCTGTAGCGCAGTTCGTCGTTGTCCCGAAAGCGCCCTTCCACATTGCTGTACAGCGCCATGGACGCTGTCTGCGCCGCATCCATGCACAGGGCCGCCTGGTGCCTTTTGGCTCGCCAGACGGGGTCGTTGCCGTCCACCCAGAGATAAACAATGTCGATCGGAGATTCGGCAGCAGGGGAATGCATCGCGCTGTTAAGAAAGTGATGGAGAAGGCGGCTGGTCATCCCTGCAGACCGCTTCATTGCGCCGCTGGGTGCGCCAGCGCACAGACAAACCGGACACATTGGCGAGCGGCATGGTACGAAGGTTTGCCGCCAACACGGCGTTCACGGGTTATTGGGGCGCCCCAGCGCTCCCCCTGGGTCACCGCCAGGCGCTGCGGCAGCACCGCCGCGAACACGGTGCGCCCGCCTGCCAGAATGGCAACATGAAGACGCACCACGCCCCCGCATCCATCCCCGAAACCATCACACCCTCCGTGTCCCCGGAACGCGCGCACGCCATCGCCGCCAGCTTCGACCTGCGCGCCCTGCCCGCCGACTTCCTGGCCAACCCGTACCCGGCGTACGCCGCGCTGCGAGAAACCGAGCCGGTGCGGCGCATGCCCGACGGTTCGTACTTCCTCACGCGCTACGCCGATCTGGTGGCGGTCTACCGCGACGCGCAGACCTTCAGTTCCGACAAACACGTCGAGTTCGCGCCGAAGTACAACGTGGCGCCCTTCGGCAGCGACACGGCGCCTTCGCCGCTGTTCGAGCACCACACCACCAGCCTGGTGTTCAACGACCCGCCGCTGCACACCCGCGTGCGCCGCCTCATCATGGGCGCGCTCACGCGCCGCGCCATTGCCGACATGGAGCCCGGCCTGATCCAGCTGGTGGACAGCCTGCTGGACGACCTGGCAGCGCGCGGCGGTGGTGACCTGATCGAAGACTTCGCGTCGGCCATTCCCGTGGAGATCATCGGCAACCTGCTGGACGTGCCCCACGCGGACCGCGACCCGCTGCGCGCCTGGTCGCTGGCCATCCTGGGGGCGCTGGAGCCGGTGGTGACACCTGAGCAGCACGCCCTGGGCAACCAGAGCGTGACCGAGATGCTGGACTACCTGCGCACGCTGGTGGCCAGGCGCCGCCAGTCGCCGGGCGACCCCGAGCGCGACGTGCTCACGCGCCTGATCCAGGGCGAGGCCAGTGGCGAACAGCTCAGCGAAGTGGAACTGCTGCAAAACTGCATCTTCCTGCTGAACGCGGGGCATGAAACCACCACCAACCTGATCGGCAACGGGCTGATCCTGTTGCAGGAATTCCCTGCCGCGCGCGAACGGCTGCTGGGCGAACTGCGCACCGCTGCGGACGCCGCGGCGCAGGAGCCGATCCTCACGCTGGCGGTGGACGAATTCCTACGATTCGAGTCCTCCAACCAGCTGGGCAACCGCCGGGCATTGGTGGCCACCACCGTGGGCGGCGTGGACCTGCCGGCCGGCGCGCTGGTGACGCTGTGCATCGGCGCCGCCAACCGCGACCCGGCACAGTTTCCCGACCCCGAGACGCTGGACCTCGGCCGCACGCCGAACAAGCACCTGGCGTTTGGCTTCGGCATTCACCAGTGCGCCGGCCTGAGCCTGGCCCGGCTGGAAGGCCGCGTGGCCATTGGCCGCTTCCTGCAACGCTTCCCTGACTACCGTTTGAGCGAGGCACCGGTGCGCGGTGGACGCGCCCGTTTCCGGGGTTTTCTGGCGGCGCCGTTCAGCGTGCGCTGAGCACACGTCCGTTCGCCCTGAGCCTGTCGAAGGGCTCCGCCCGAACAGACGAGAGCAAGCTCGGCCCGAACGGATAGAGGAACTCAGCTTGAACGAGCGAAGGCGTCCCCGCCCGAACGGGGTCGGGAACGCTCAGCCCGAGCCCACGGAAGGCCCCACCACCTCCGCATGCGGCACCGCGGCGGTCGGAACCGTGGCCAGCGCCTGCGCCACCGTCAGCCGCGCCCAGCCGCTTTCGCTCCAGAAACGCTGGTTGCCGGGCTGCTGGCTGAGCAGCAGACGGTCCAGCAGGGGGGCCAGCAGCGTGTGCGCCGGGTCCACCAGCAACACATAGCGCTCATCGTCTTCGTCCAGCCGGCCCAGCCAGTCCAGGCCCACCAGCGCCGCCACGGGTTCCTCCAGCTGAAGGGGATCCACCCGCATCAGCTGAGCCAGCAGCTCCAGGCTCAGGCCCTTCTGCGGCTCACCGCGGGCACGGCCCAGGTGCTCCAGCACCTCCAGCGACAGCTGGAAGTTCCAGCCCGGCGTGCTGCCGCGCCGCGCCACGCCCGAGAGCAGGCTCGGCAGGTAGGCCGACACCACCGCGCCCAGCAGCACGATCACCCAGGCCACGTAAATCCACACCAGCAGGATCGGCACGGTGGCAAAGGTGCCGTACACCACCGAATACGTGGGCACCAAGGCCAGGTACCAGCCCAGCACATTCTTGGCCACTTCCAGACCCAGCGCCACGAACACACCGCCCACCAGTGCATGGCTCCACCGCACATGGGTGTTGGGCACGTAGCGGTACAGGGCCGCGATGCCCACCATCACCAGCCCGAACTGCACCGACTCCAGCAGGAAGCGCACGCCGCCCGGCAGGGCCGACACCACGCCGCGCGAGGCCGTGACCGCGTACGACGTGAGGGTCAGGCTGCCCGCCAGCAGCAGCGGCCCCAGCGTGAGCAGCGCCCAGTACACCAGCACCCGCTGGGTCAGCGAGCGCGACTGGCGCACGCGCCAGATGTCGTTGAGCTTGCCGTCGATGGTCAGCACCAGGGCCAGGGCCGTCACCAGCAACACCAGCGCACCGGCCCAGCCCATCTGCCCGGCTTTGCCAGCGAATTCGTTGAGGTAGCTCAGCACCTGCTGGGCGATGTGCGAGGGCACGAGGCTGCGGATGAGCCAGTCCTGCAGCGTGTCCTGCAGGCGTGCAAACACCGGGAAGGCGCTGAAGATGGCCAGCGCCACGGTGAACAGCGGCACCAGCGAAATGGTGGTGGTGAAGGTCAGGCTGCTGGCGGTGATGCCCAGGCGGTCTTCACCGAATCGTTCGCGCAGGGTCAGCGCGGTGTTCTGCCAGGGAAACTTCAGCACATCGCGCCACAGCGCGCGCGCCAGGGTCTCGATCGCCCGCAGGCGCTCATTCAGGGTCATCCCGGTATCATGCCACCGGCCTCATCCGAGCGCCCTGCTTCCTCCGGGGAGCCTCCACCGCCCTCCGCCTCACACCATGACCGACCCCCATCCCGCACCTGCCCCTTTCCCTGATGTCTCCGCCGCGGTGCGCCAGACCCGCTGGCTGGCCGTGGGCAGCCTGCTGGGCCTGATTGTGCTGGGCCTGGCCTGGGAACTCTGGCTGGCGCCGATTCGCCCGGGTGGTTCGTGGCTGGCGCTGAAGGTGCTGCCGTTGACCATCCCCCTGGCCGGCCTGCTGAAGAACCGCATGTACACCTACCGCTGGCTCAGCCTGATGGTGTGGCTCTATTTCACCGAGGGTGTGGTGCGCGCCACCAGCGACGGCGGCCTCTCGGCCGGCCTGGCCGCCCTGCAGGTGCTGCTGTGCATCTCGCTGTTTGCCGCCTGCGCGCTGCATGTGCGCATCCGCCTGCGCGCCGCCGGCCAGGAGGCCGTGGACGCCGACAAGGCCCAGCATGCCGCGGCCACCGGCGCCGCGGCCGACCCGGTGGCGCCACCGCCCCGGCCCCAAAACTGACCCTGAAGGGATTCCCGATGACCACCTTGCTTGACCAACTGCGGGGCGTCGTCGGCGCCGCCCACGTCCTGACCCACGAAGACCCGGCCACCGACCTGTCGGCCTGGGAAAACGACTGGCGCCAACGCGCCCGCGGCCGTGCCCTGGCGGTGGTGCGCCCGGCCAGCACCACCGAGGTGGCGGCGGTGGTGAAGGCCTGCGCGGCGGCGCGGGTGTCCATCGTGCCGCAGGGCGGCAACACCGGGCTGGTGGTGGGCTCGGTGCCCGACGACAGCGGCACGCAGGTGGTGCTGAGCCTGGGCCGCATGAACACGGTGCGCGCACTCGACGCGGCCAACCTCACGCTGACGGTGGACGCTGGCTGCGTTCTGCAAAATTTGCAGCAAACTGCGCAGCAGGCCGGTTTCCTGTTCCCGCTGAGCCTGGCGGCCGAGGGCAGCTGCACCATCGGCGGCAACCTCGCCACCAACGCCGGCGGCACCCAGGTGCTGCGCTACGGCAACACGCGCGACCTGTGCCTGGGCCTGGAGGTGGTCACACCGCAAGGCGACATCTGGCACGGCCTGTCGGGCCTGCGCAAGGACAACACAGGTTACGACCTGCGCGACCTGTACATCGGCAGCGAAGGCACGCTGGGCATCATCACCGCGGCCACGCTCAAGCTGTATCCCCAGCCCGCCGCGCGTCTGACCGCCTGGGCCTCGGTTCCCACGCTGGAGGCCGCGGTGGCCCTGCTGGGCCTGGCGCACCAGCACCTGGGCCCGGGGCTGACCGGCTTCGAGGTGATGGGCAGCTTCGCCCTGAGCCTCGTGCGCAAGCACTTCCCCACCCTACGGGTGCCCTTGCTGGACACGGGCAGCGAAGCCGCCGAGCTGGAAAACGCCGGCGCCACCTATGCCGTGCTGCTGGAAAACAGCGACAGCGAGTCCGAGGAACACGCCCGCACCCAGTTCGAAGGCCTGCTGGAAACCGCGTTTGAACAAGGTGTGGTGCTCGACGCGGTGGTGGCCGAAAGCATCGCCCAGGCCCGCCAGCTGTGGCACATTCGGGAAAGCATTCCGCTGGCGCAGGCACAGGAAGGCCTGAACATCAAGCACGACATCAGCCTGCCGGTGTCCAGCATTCCCGCCTTCTGCGCCGAGACCGACGCCTTGCTGCAGCAGGAGATACCAGGCGTTCGGCTGGTGAATTTCGGCCACCTGGGCGACGGCAACCTGCACTACAACGTGCAGGCGCCCGCCACCGGCCGGTATGCCGACGATGCGCCGGCCTTCCTGAACGATCAGGAGAAACGCATCAACACCCTGGTGTTCGACGCCGTGCGGCGGTTTCACGGCTCGATCAGCGCCGAGCACGGCGTGGGCAGCCTCAAGGCACGCCAATTGCCGAGTTACAAGGACCCCGTCGCGCTGGACCTCATGCGGACCATCAAACGCGCGCTCGATCCCCACAACCTGCTGAACCCCGGCCGTGTGATCTGCCATGACCCGCCCCCTGCCATGCCCGCGCCCTGACCGTTCCTCACTTGTCGCCTGTACGGCGCTGGTCGCCCTGTTGCTGGGCAGCGCGCTGCCGGCGGTGGCCGCGCCATCGGATACGCAGCGGCAGCAGGCCGCCGCCTGGCGCGAGGAGGCCCGGGCGCACGAACACGGCGAGGGCGTGCCGCGCAACGCCGACAAGGCGGTGGCGCTCTACTGCAAGGCGGCCCTGGCAGGCGACACGCTGGCGCGCTACAACCTGGGCTGGATCTACGCCAACGGGCGCGGCATGGAGCGCAACGACGCCTACGCCGCCTATTTCTTCAAGCTGGCCGCCGACCAGGGCGACGGGCCGGCGCAGCGCATGCTGCAGTCGGTCGGGCCTGACGCAGCCAAACCGCCCTGCGTGACCGAACTGAACAACGCCGCCCTGGCCCGGCGCCGTGCGGCGGACATCGCCAGTGCCACCACCGGACTCGAACCCGTGGCGCTGGCGAACCCGACCTTGACGAACCCCGAACTGCTGGCCACCAATGCCCAGCAGCGCAAGATCATGGAGATCGTGCAGCGCGTGGCGCCGGAATACGGCATCCACCCCAGCCTGGCCTACGCCATCATCCGGGCCGAATCCAACTTCAATCCGCAAGCGGTGTCGCCCCGCAACGCCCAGGGGCTGATGCAGCTCATCCCTGCCACAGCCGAGCGCTTCAAGGTGAGCAAGCCCTTCGACCCGGAGCAGAACATCCGCGGCGGCCTGTCGTACCTGCGCTGGCTCATGGCCTACTTCAAAGGGCAGGTGCACCTGGTGGCCGCTGCCTACAACGCGGGCGAAGGCAATGTGGAGCGCTACCGGGGCGTGCCGCCCTTCCCCGAGACGCAGGGCTATATCCGGCGCATCCAGGAGGTGTTTCACCTCCAGCAGCATCCCTACGACGAGGCCGTCACCAAACCCACGGCGCACTGGCTGCGCATCGTGGAAAACAAGCGACCCTGAAGGCGACCGCAAAACCGCCACAATAGCGGGCTTCGCCGCTGCGGGCGCTCAACGCTCCAGCCCCTGACCATCCGCCACCGTGGCGGCCGTTCCCGCGATTCTCGATGACCACCCGCCCTGTCCGCTCCCAGTACGAAGATTTCCTGCGCCACGTGTTCACCACGGGCGTGCAGAAAGCAGACCGCACCGGCACCGGCACCACCAGCGTGTTCGGGCACCAGATGCGTTTTGACCTGAACGAGGGCTTTCCGCTGGTGACCACCAAGAAGGTGTTCTTGCGGGCCATCATCGTCGAGCTGCTCTGGTTCCTGCGCGGCGACTCCAACGTGAAATGGCTGCAGGACAACGGCTGCACCATCTGGGACGAATGGGCGCGCCCCGACGGTGACCTGGGACCGGTCTACGGCGTGCAGTGGCGCAGCTGGCCCACGCCCGGCGGTGGCCACATCGACCAGATCCAGCAGGTCATCGACACGCTCAAGTCCAACCCCGACAGCCGGCGCATCATCGTCAGCGCCTGGAACGTGGCCGAACTCGACCAGATGGCGCTCATGCCCTGCCACGCCTTCTTCCAGTTCTACGTGGCCCCGCCCCAGGCGCCGGGCGGGCGCGGCAAGCTCAGCTGCCAGCTGTACCAGCGCAGCGCCGACATCTTCCTGGGCGTGCCCTTCAACATCGCCAGCTACGCCCTGCTCACCCACATGGTGGCGCAGCAGTGCGACCTGGATGTGGGCGAATTCATCTGGACCGGTGGGGACTGCCACATCTACAGCAACCACCACGAACAGGTGGAACTCCAGCTGAGCCGCCAGCCCTTCGCCTACCCGACGCTGAACATCAAGCGCCGGCCGGCCTCCATCTTCGACTACGCCTTCGACGACTTCGAGGTGCTGGGCTATGAGAGCCACCCCGCCATCAAGGCACCGGTGGCGGTTTGATCCGGCGCTGCTCGCGCCCCACTCCCATCCGTTCGCCCTGAGCTTGTCGAAGGGCTTCGACAGGCTCAGACCGAACGGCGTTTCTGCGCTCCAACCCTCTTCTCAGTCCCATGATCTCCCGCCGCCAACTCTGGGCGCTGCTGGCCCTCACGCTCATGTGGGGCGTCAACTGGCCCATGATGAAGCTCTCGCTGCAGCAGCTCAGCCCGCTGTACTTCCGCGCCAGCACCATGCTGCTGGGTGCCGCCTGGCTGTTCGCCTACGTGGCCTGGAAAGGCGAGCGCATGTGGCCGCGCGGACGCGAATGGTGGGCCATTGCGCTGCTGGGGCTGCCCAATGTGCTGGGCTGGCACACACTCTCCATCTTCGGCGTGCAGGAACTGGCGTCGGGGCGCGCCGCCATCCTGGGCTTCACCATGCCCATCTTCACGGTGCTGATCGGCGCGGCCTTTTTTGGCGAACGCATCACGCCGCGCGTGCGCCTGGCCGTCATCAGCGTGAGCGTGGCCATTGGCCTGCTGCTCTGGCACGAAATGCAAAGCCTCAGCGGCAAGCCAGCCGGCATTGCGTGGATGCTGGGCGCGGCCGTGTCGTGGGCGCTGGGCACACTGATGTTCCGCCGCGCGCACCTCACGCTCTCGCCGCTGGTGGTCACCGTGTGGATGCTGCTGCTGGGCAGCGGTGTGCTGTGGGTACTGGCCCTGTCGCTCGAACCCCTGCCCGATCCCGCCGGCTTCTCGCTGCCGATGTGGCTGAGCCTGGCCTACGGCGTGCTCATCAACTACGGCTTTGCGCAGCTGATCTGGTTCGGCATGGCACGCAACCTGCCGCCGGCCACCAGTGCGATGAGCGTCATGGCGATTCCGCTGGTGGGCACGCTCAGCGCCACCCTCATCGTGGGCGAGGTGCCGCACTGGCAGGACTGGTTTGCCATGGGCTTTGTGATGGTGGCCATTGCCAGCGTGCTGCTGCCACCGCGTGTGCCGTCGCCATCCGCCGCCTCGGCACCCGAGCACTGACAATCACCGCATGTCACATCCCGCTCCCACTGCTCCGCTCAAGCTCATCTACGCCCGCGCCGCCAATGGCGTCATCGGCCGCGACAACCAGCTGCCCTGGCACCTGCCCGAAGACCTGGCGCACTTCAAGCGCACCACGCTGGGCTGCCCCGTCATCATGGGCCGCAAGACCTGGGACTCGCTGCCGCCGAAATTCCGACCGCTGCCCGGCCGGCTGAACATCGTCGTCACCCGCGACACCACCTGGCAGGCCGACGGCGCCGCGGTCGCGCATTCGCTGGAAGCCGCCCGCGCCTTGTGTCCGTCGGGGAGCGTCGCCTGGGTCATCGGCGGCGCGCAGATTTACGCGCAGGCATTGCCCCTGGCGAGCGAAGTCGTCGTGACCGAGATCGCCCGCGATGTCGACGGCGATGCGTTTGCCCCGACGCTGGACGCGTCTTGGCGGGAAGGCGCGCGCGAAACGCACACCTCGGCAGGCGGACTGCCCTTCGCCTTCGTCACCTACACGCGCCAGCCCTGAGACGGCGCGCCAACCGGGCCCCACCATGCAACTTGCCACCTGGAACATCAACTCGCTCACCGTGCGGCTGCCGCAGGTGCTGGATTGGCTGCAGACGCACCCGGTCGACGTGCTCGCGCTGCAGGAACTCAAGCTGACCGACGAGAAGTTTCCCGCCGACTTCGCCGTCGCGGGCTACCACGCGGTGTGCTTCGGGCAGAAAACCTACAACGGCGTGGCGCTGCTGACGAAAGAACCAGCGCAGGACGTGGTGCGCAACCTGCCGGGTTTTGAGGACGTGCAGTCGCGCGTGCTCACCGCCACGGTGGGCGACGTGCGGGTGATCGGCGCCTACTTCCCGAACGGGCAGGCACCGGGCACCGACAAGTTTGCTTACAAGATGCACTGGCTGGAGGCCATGCGCGAATGGGTCCGCGCCCAACTGGTGCTCCACCCCAAACTGGTGCTCATGGGTGACTACAACATCACCTTCGATGACGCCGACGTGTGGGACCCGGTGGGCCTGGCCGGCACCATCCACTGCACCGACGAAGAGCGCACCCATCTGCGGGCACTCATCGACCTGGGCCTGCACGACGCGGTGCGCCTGTTCGAGCAGCCCGAGAAGAACTACAGCTGGTGGGACTACCGCGACTTCGCCTTCCGCCGAAACCGCGGCCTGCGCATCGACCACATCCTGATTTCCGACGCGCTCAAGGCCAGCGCCACCGCCTGCGCGGTGGACAAGCTTCCGCGCAAGAACGAACGCCCGAGCGACCACGCGCCGGTGGTGCTGACGCTGGCGTAGCCCTTTCCGAAGCGCCGTGCCGGGCTCCTTCCCCCAGGGGGGAAAGGCTGGGATGGGGGCTCTTGGCACACCCAGGACATGGCTCCGAAGCGAAGCCCGGGCGCTCGCTGCCCCCCACCCCAACCCTCCCCCAGTGGGGGAGGGAGCGAAGACAATCCCTCCGGCGACGAAGGTGCGGAAACGCCCACCCCAGCGGCGAGCGAGCGAGCGAAAACACTCACTCCAGATCGAGTTCTTGGATCTTTCGCGTGATCGTGTTACGCCCGATGCCCAGCTTGTGGGCCGCCTCGATGCGGCGCCCGCGCGTGTTGAGCAAGGCGGTCTGGATCAGCTGCGTCTCGAAGCGGCGCGTGAGCGCGTCCCACACGTCGGTGCGACCGCTCTCCAGCAAGCTCAGGGCCTCGGCCTGCAGGCCCGACTCCCAGGCCGCGGGCACCCGGGTGGACACCAGGGCCGCAGGCGCCAACCCCGGTTCGAACGGCATGTCTGCCATGGCTGGCCCGGGCATCGTCGGCGCAGGGGCTGGCGGAAGCGGGCTGGCCAGCGAGGCCGGAGCGGGCTCGGCCCAGCCCAACGGCACGGGAGCGGGTGGCTGCTCGGCCGGAACAGGGGGCACCAACTCTGGCGAGCCCGCCATGGCCAGCACCTCGGGCGGCAGGTCTTTCACCTCGATCACCTGCGCCGGCGCCATCACCGTGAGCCAGTGGCACACGTTTTCCAGCTGGCGCACGTTGCCGGGAAAGTCGAACGTCCCAAGCAAGCGCAGGGCCGCTTCCGAGATGCGCTTGGGCTCCACGCCCAGCTGCTTGGCGCTCTGCTGCAGGAAGAAACGCGTGAGCATGGGCACGTCTTCGCGGCGCTCGCGCAGCGCGGGCAGGCGCAGGCGGATCACGTTGAGGCGGTGGAACAGGTCTTCGCGGAACACGCCTTCTTTCACCCGCTGCTCCAGGTGCTGGTGCGTGGCGGCGATCACGCGCACATTGGCGCGCACGGCGCTGTGGCCGCCCACGCGGTAGAAGTGCCCGTCGGACAGCACGCGCAGCAGACGCGTCTGCAGGTCGAACGGCATGTCGCCGATTTCGTCCAGGAACAGGGTGCCGCCGTCGGCCTGCTCGAAGCGGCCGCGGCGCATGGTCTGCGCGCCGGTGAAGGCGCCGCGCTCGTGCCCGAACAGCTCGGACTCCAGCAGGTCCTTCGGAATGGCGGCGGTGTTGATGGCCACGAACGGCCCGGCGGCGCGTGGCGAATGCTTGTGCAGGGCGCGGGCCACCAGCTCCTTACCCGAACCCGACTCGCCGGTGATCAGCACCGTCACCTGGCTCTGGCTCAGGCGGCCGATGGCGCGGAATACGTCCTGCATGGCGGGCGCCTGGCCCAGCATTTCGGGCGCGGCGCTCATGCGCTCCTCGGCCACTTCCTCGCGCTGGCTTTCCTCCACCGCGCGGCGGATCAGCTCCACCGCCTTGGGCAGGTCGAAGGGCTTGGGCAGGTATTCAAACGCGCCGCCCTGGAAGGCCGACACGGCGCTATCCAAGTCGGAGAAGGCCGTCATGATGATGACGGGCAGCCCCGGCAGTCGCTCCTTCACCTTCTCCAGCAGATCGAGACCGGAGCCGCCGGGCATGCGGATGTCGCTCACCAGAATCTGCGGCCCCTCGTGCTCCGGGGTGTTCTCCAGCGCACTCAGCACGTCCTGCGGGTTGGTGAAGCTGCGGGTAGGCAGGTTCTCGCGCAACAGCGCTTTCTCAAGCACGAAACGGATCGACTGGTCGTCATCCACTATCCAGATCGGCTTCATGTACGGGTCATCCCTTCGTCACGCTTCGCGTGTGGTTGTGAGCATCAAGGCAACGGAATCAGCAGTTTGAAATCCGTGTGGCCTGGCACGCTCTCACACTCGATCAGACCATGGTGTTGCTGCACGAAGGTTTGCGCCAGCGTCAGCCCCAGGCCGGAGCCGCCTTCGCGCCCCGACACCAGCGGGTAGAAAATGCGGTCCTTGATCGAGTCTGGAACGCCAGGCCCGTTGTCGATGACATGCAATTCCAGTGCCAGCCGATAGCGCTGCTTACCGAATGTCACCTGACGGCCCACGCGCGTGCGAAAGATGATCTCGCCCTCGCCGGCGGCGATGCTGTGTTGCAGCGCCTGTGCCGCGTTGTGCGCGATGTTGAGCACCGCCTGGATGAGTTGCTCCCGGTCGCCGCGGAACTCGGGAATCGAGGTGTCGTAATCGCGCACCACCCGCAGGCCCTTCGGAAACTCGGCCAGGATGAGCGAGCGCACGCGCTCGCACACCTCGTGGATGTTCACGTCGCCCACCACATGCGGGCGGCGGTGCGGCGCCAGCAACCGGTCCACCAGCGACTGCAGCCGGTCGGCCTCGTGGATGATGACCTGCGTGTACTCGATCAGCTCCTTGGATTCGAGCTCCATCTGCAGCAGCTGCGCCGCGCCCCGGATGCCACCCAGCGGGTTCTTGATCTCGTGCGCGAGGTTGCGGATGAGTTCCTTGTTGGCCTGCGCCTGGTCGATCAGGCGCTCTTCGCGCTCCTGCCGCGTCTGCTGCTCCAGCGGCAGCAATTCGACGATCACCTCGCCGGTGGTTTCCGTCTGCGCCACCACGACGTGCACCGGCAGCGGCTCGTGGTTGAGGCGCTTGAGCCAGGCGTCGTAGCGCAGCGCGGCGAATTCGTTGCCGCGGGCGCCGGCCAGCGCGTTCTGCAGCAGCTGGGGATCGGTGAAACAGTCCTGCAGGCGGGTGCCGCTGATGCTGCGACGGGACATGCCCAGCGCGTCCTCCAGCGCCGCGTTGGCATAGAGCACCGCACCGTCGTCGGCGACCACGGCCACCAGTGTGGCCAGCAGGTCCAGCGACTGGAATCGTGGCATCAGGGGGGCCGTGCGGGCGGGTGCCGGCGGGGTCCTGGCGGCGGCCGGGCGCGGCGCAGGGGCGGAACGGGGAGTGGGTGAAGGTGGGGTTTTCAAGCCGCTATTTTGCGGCAGTTCCCACCGGTGCCGAGGCACCGCCGTTGAAGCGACCGAGTTCGCGGCGCAGGCTGTCCACATCGCCCTGGGCACGCGCCACGGCGGCCTTGAGTTCGGCCACGCGGTCCAGGTAGCGCTGGTAATTGCGCGATTCGATGCCCTGCTTCTCCGGCTCGCCGTTGGCGTACTCCTTCTGCGCCTGGGCCAGCCGCTCTTCGGCACGGCGCATCTCGGCCTCCAGAATGGCGCGCGCATCGCTGTCGCGGGCACGCTGTGCCGCCGAATCCACGCGCTCACCAGCGGGGCGCGGCGCGGCGCCAGGCTGCGTGGCTCGGGGTGCGGCAGCGGGTGGCCGCGCGTCGGGGGCGGTGGTGGCCGCAGGGGTGGGGGCACGCTGCGGAGCCGTGCCCTGCACGATGGTGATGTTGCCACCCTCCATCAGCGTACAGCCGCGGCTGCGCGCCACCTCGGCGTTGTTCGTGTACTCGTTGCCGCAGCGGTAGATGCGCTCCTGGGCCAGCACGGGCAACAGGCTCAGGCCAGCCAGGGCGGCGCCCAGGCACCGGAGGATGGGGATCGGCATCGAAGAGGAAAACAAGGCGACTCCAGCAACTCGGGCAAGAAAGAGGCGGGCCCACAGGCGACCGCGGTTTTGAGTATGACGGAATCGGACGGTGAAAGTGCCCGGCGCCCGCCTGCCGGCTGAAATCAAGGAACCAATGAAAAAAGGACGGCAGCTGCCGTCCTTTTCAAGGGCTTGCGACCACCCGGCCAAGGCCGGGCTGGCGATCACAGGCTGAAGTACATGTCGAATTCGACCGGCGACACTTCGATGCGGCTGCGGTTGACTTCGCCCATCTTCAGTTCGATGTAGGCATCGATCATGGATTCGGTGAACACACCACCCTTGGTCAGGAAGGCGCGGTCCTTGTCGAGTGCTTCCAGGGCCTGGTCCAGGCTGTGGCACACGGTGGGGATCAACTTGTCTTCTTCGGGCGGCAGGTGGTAGAGGTCCTTCGTGGCGGCTTCGCCCGGGTGGATCTTGTTCTCGACGCCGTCCAGACCCGCCATCAGCAGGGCCGCAAAGCCCAGGTAGGGGTTCATCAGCGGATCGGGGAAGCGGGCTTCCACGCGACGGCCCTTGGGATTGGCCACGTACGGGATGCGGATCGAGGCCGAGCGGTTCTTGGCCGAGTAGGCCAGCTTCACCGGGGCTTCGAAGTGCGGCACCAGGCGCTTGTAGCTGTTGGTGCCGGGGTTGGTGATGGCGTTCAGGGCACGGGCGTGCTTGATGATGCCGCCGATGTAGTACAGCGCGAATTCCGACAGGCCGGCGTAGCCATCACCGGCGAACAGGTTCTTGCCGTCTTTCCAGACCGACTGGTGCACGTGCATGCCGCTGCCGTTGTCGCCAGCGTAGGGCTTGGGCATGAAGGTGGCGGTCTTGCCGTAGGCGTTGGCCACGTTGTGGACCACGTACTTCTGCAGGATGGTCCAGTCGGCGCGCTCCACCAGGGTGGAGAAGCGGGTGCCGATTTCGTTCTGGCCAGCGCCGGCCACTTCGTGGTGGAACACCTCGACCGGGATGCCCAGCGATTCGAGGATCAGCGACATTTCGGCGCGCATGTCCTGCGTGCTGTCGACCGGGGGCACGGGGAAGTAGCCGCCCTTGACGGTGGGGCGGTGGCCGCGGTTGCCGCCTTCGAGCTTGGCGCCGGTGTTCCAGGGGGCTTCGTACTCTTCGATCTCGTAGAAGCTGTGGCCGGGTTCGGTGCTCCAGCGCACGCCGTCGAAAATGAAGAATTCGGGTTCCGGTCCGAAGAAGGCCGTGTCGCCCAGGCCGGAAGCCTTCAGGTAGGCTTCGGCGCGCTTGGCGATGGAACGCGGATCGCGCTCGTAAGACTTGCCGTCGGCGGGCTCGATCACGTCGCAGGTCAGGATCATCGTCGTCTCTTCAAAGAAGGGATCGATGTTGGCCGTGTTCGGGTCGGGAATCAGCTGCATGTCCGAGGCTTCGATGCCTTTCCAGCCGGCAATGGACGAACCGTCGAATGCGTGACCGGAGGTGAACTTGTCTTCGTCGAAGTGCGACACCGGCACCGTGGTGTGGTGCTGCTTGCCCCGGGTGTCGGTGAAACGGAAGTCAACAAACTTGACTTCGTTGTCTTTCACCATTTGCATGACGTCTGCGACGGTCTTGGCCATCAAATACTCCTGTAGCTGGGTGAGTGGAAATGAAAACGACCATCTGGCAAAGCAGCTTTTGTGCCATCGCCCGCCACCGGAACCCCAAGGCGTCCGTGACCACGCTCGTTCGGGGAATTATCGCTGAGCCCGCCGCTTATCCGGACGCACCGTCACGGACCAGCGAGCGCATGCACGCAGTGCAATACGGGCGTGCAGGGGTCGTTTCAGCGGTTCGATGCCTTTATTTGGTGCATTAACGGCAAATGCACCGTTCAGGTGCCGCTCAAGAACGCACCAATTCAGGGCCCAACGTGGCTCCGCTGGCCTGCAGACCCACCAGCAACTCGGCAAAGGCCGGGTCCACATCGGGTGGAGCGCCCTTCACGCCCAGTTCGATGTGGCGGCCATAGGTGGGGTGGTCCACGCTGGGCAGGCTGAACACCTTGACCGCGTGGCCGCGCTCGATCTGCTCCATCAAGGGGGTGAGTGCCGCCTCCATGGCCCCCATCACCACCACCGAGCGTTCCATCGAACGGCGGCTCTGGTGGCAATGGCGGTATTGCTCGTCCAGCACCCACTCGATCATGGGCCAGGCCATCACCGGAAAGCCGGGCACGAAATGCACCGCACCGCCACCCGGCCCGTCACAGCTGAAGCCGGGGATCTTGTTGTACGGGTTGGGGATGATGCGCGAGCCCACGGGGAACACGCCCATGTTGTAGCGGTGCACGTTGTCGGGCCGCTGCGGGTCAAAGGTCTGGCCCTGCTCGGCCGCGAGGTCGCGCATGCGTTGCTCGATCAATTCCCGGGCCGTGGGATGCAGCGCCAGCTCCACGCCCAGGGCCGCGGCCGCGCACTGGCGGGTGTGGTCATCGGGCGTGGCGCCGATGCCGCCGCAGCAGAACACCACGTCGGCGCTGGCGAAGGCATCGCGCAGCACGCCGGTGATGCGGCCCCGGTCATCGCCGACGCAGCGCGACCAGCTCAGCGGCAGTCCCCGGGCCGCGAGCAGTTCGATCACCTTGGGCATGTGCTTGTCGGATCGTTTGCCCGACAGAATTTCGTCGCCGATGATGACGAGGCCAAAGGCCGGAAGGGGTGTGGCGCAGGGGGAAGCAGGGGTGCTCATGCGGGGGGAAATCCGGGGGGTTCGGGTGGGGGCAGCGGACGGGCGACGGGTGCGGCAGCAGCGGCAGCCGGGGGCGGGATCACCGGCTCGGCGTCCAGCACCTCCAGCGGCTCGGTAGCCCGCAGGCGCTGCAGCGCGGTGAGGGCAAAGTGGGCGAACCACAGCGAGGCGAATGCAAACACCAGGGTGTAGATCCAGATGGCCACCGGCACCAGCAGGGGCGCCAGCGCGATGAACATGGCGCCCGAGGCCCAGAGCAGCGTGGGTGCCGCGCCCAGGTAGCCGCTGAGAATGCCCATCACCAGCAGGGTGCCGCGGTGCCGATGCAGGATGAGCTGGCGCTCTTCCCGGGTGGCGTGGGTGGCCAGGGCGTCGAAGGCGAACACGCGGTAGGTGAGCCAGCCCCAGATCAGCGGCGGCAAGATCAGCACCAGGGGCGGAATCAACCACAGCGGCATCGACAGCACCAGCGCCACCACGGCCAGCAGGGTGGAGCCGAGCGACCACAGCAGGCCCACCGCCCACGAACCGCCATGGCGGCGTTCCAGCAACGGATAGCGGCGCTGACCCACCAGCTCCACCATGGCCGGCGTCATGAACAGGGCCACCAGCAGCAGGCACAGCATCACGATCAGGGGCGTGGCGAGCACCAGCACCAGCAAGGGGGCGAACACGGTGCGCAGCGAACCCAGCCCCAGCCGGTCGAGCCAACCCAGGAAGGCCTGCACCAGCTCGTAGTCTTCCAGCCAGGCGGCCACGGACGCCACCGCGCCTTCCCAGAAGAAATAGCCCAGGCCGAACGAGAGCAGCACCATCACGACCAGCGGCAGAAAGGACAGCGCGATCACGCGTGGGTGCATGCAGTACGCCACGGCGCGCCACAACGAATCCAGCATCAGGTTCATGCTGCAAGAATACAGGGATTCCATGGCGGCACAGGTGCCGCAGGCGCGAGGAGACGGCATGACAAGCGTTGAGATTGAAGGGGTTCGGCTGGAAGTGCAGCCCATTGCGGGGCCCGGCACGCGCGCCCCGCTGGTGTTCCTGCACGAAGGGCTCGGTAGTGTGGCCATGTGGTCGCAGCGCGGGCGCCACTGGCCGGCCGAGCTGTGTGCCGCGACCGGGCGGGCCGGGTGGGTGTATTCGCGCCGGGGCTACGGCCAGTCGGACCCGATTCCCGACGGGCGCGGACCATCGAGGGATCAGGGAACGTGGTCCACCGGGCGGCACCGGCCCGACTACATGCACCGGGAGGCCTGGCAGGTGCTGCCCACTCTGCTGGCGCAACTCGGTGTGCAGCGCCCGGTACTGGTGGGCCACTCGGACGGCGCCACCATCGCCCTGCTGCATGCCAGCCAGCGGCCGGTGGCGGCGTGTGTGGCCATCGCCCCGCACCTGGTGGTGGAAGACGTGGCGCTGCGCGCCATCGAACAGGCGCGGCAGCTCTACCTGGACACCACGACGCCCCCGGGGCTGCGCGGGCGGCTCCAGCGCTACCACGCCGACGTGGACAACGCATTCTGGCAATGGAACGACGTGTGGCTCAGCGAAGCCTTCCAGGCATTCGACATCCGCGCCGAGTGCACAGAGATCACGGCGCCGGTGCTGGCGATACAGGGCGAACAGGACGAATACGGCACGCTCTTGCAGCTGGAGGAACTGCACCGCACGGTGCCGCACGCCCAGCTCTGCGCCCTGCCCGCCTGCGGCCACAGCCCGCACCGCGACCAGCCCGACGCGTTGACGGCGGCGGTCCGCGCGTTTCTGGCCGATGTGGCGTGAAAGCCTCCGGCTGCGTCACCTCTGTTCTGACGGGCTGCGCCCGTTCGGGCTGACCGTGCCCATTCGGGCGGCCCCCCGTTTGGGCGCCTCCTCCGTTCGGGCTGAGCTTGTCGAAGCCCCGCACCGAACCCGCCGCCAACGCCTCAGCGCACCGGCACCTTCTGCGTGAGCGAGGCCACCTCGTCGGCCGTCAGCCAGCGCCACTGACCCGGCAACAGGTCCGCCGGTAGCGCCATCGTGCCGATGGCCGAACGGTGCAAGCCCTCCACCCGGTTGCTCACCGCCGCCACCATGCGCTTGACCTGGTGGTACTTGCCCTCCGTGAGGGTGAGGCGCAGGTGGTGCTCGCCCACCGCTTCGCACGCGGCGGCGCGCACCGGCTTCGGGTCGTCTTCCAGCACCACGCCTTCGAGCAGGCGGGCCACCTGGCGATCGTCCAGCGGGTGCTTCACCTGCACCTCGTAGACCTTGGGCACGTGGTGGCGCGGCGAGGTCATGCGGTGGATGAACTTGCCGTCGTCGGACAGCAGCAGCAGCCCCGTGGTGTCCTGGTCCAGCCGACCCACGGCCTGCACGCCGGCGGCGGCGCCGCCGCCGCGGTTGCGCAGCGGTCCGGGCAGCAGGGTGTAGATGCTGGGATAGGTGCTGGGCTTCTGCGAACACTCGTGGCCCGCCGGCTTGTGCAGCATCAGGTAGGCCTGGGCGTGGTACTGCCATGTTTCGCCCTGCACCCGGAACGACAGACCCTCCGGTTGAATCAACTGTGTGGGGTCGGTGGAGGTTTCTGCGTCGGGCCCGACCTGTACCAGTCCCTGCTGGATCAACCCGCAGCAAATGCGGCGCGTGCCAAAGCCCTGTGAAAAAAGAATGTCCTGCAACTGCATCATGATCTTCGCATTGTCGCCGCTGCCCGGGCTCTCCTGGCCGCCCCTGCGGCTTCGGCGACAATCCGCAGCACCCATTTCACGCCAGCTCCCCTCGCCGCGCACCGCCCACGGATGAAAGCCAAGCTCAAGCAACTCCTGCCTTCGCGCGAGTCCCTCCACAACAACCGCTGGCTGAAGTGGATGGGGCCGGTGCTCCACCATCCCAGGCTGTGGCATTTCAGCCGCAAGGGCATTGCGCTGGGCATGGCACTGGGCATTTTCTTTGGGCTGCTGATCCCGGTGGCGCAGATCCCGTTCTCGGCTTCGGTGGCGGTGCTGCTGCGGGCCAACCTTCCGATGGCCGTGGCCAGCACGCTGGTGACCAACCCCGTGACGTTCGGGCCGGTGTACTACGGTGCTTACCGGCTCGGGGAATTCGTTCTGGGCAAGCGCGCCGTGAGCGACCGCCAGGCGGTCATCATCCTGGAGAAGGTGGAGCCGGCCACCGATGTCTCGCGCGACTGGCGCCAGCGCATGCTGGTCTGGTTCGACTACCTGCGCACCGTCGGCAAGCCGCTGGCCCTGGGCCTGGCCATCGTGGCCACCCTCAGCGGCATCGCGGTCTATTTCCTCATCAACGCGCTGTGGGTACTCAAGACCCGCTGGTCACGGCGGCGGCGCCTGCGCGCCCGGGCTGATCGCGCCGACGCCGAGACCTGAGATGGTGCAAGGCGGTCGCCCATGACCGCCGTCACCCCGACAGGCACCCGCTCCGAGTGCCCCTTGACTGGAAGCGTGGCGCGTGCGCGCTCAGGTCGTGGTGCGGGGGGGTGTATCGGACAACAGGCAGGCCTCCACCACCTGCAGATCGTTGTCTTTGGCGAAATTCATGCAGAAATCCCAGGCCATCGGCTCTTCTTCGCGCAGATCAACGTGGACCACCACGCACTTGATGCCGTTGATGGTGTTGGGCACGCACCAGGGCGAGTAGCTCAGGTGGCTGCCCGGGTGGGCGCCACCCGGACGAAACTGGCTCATGACTCCCGCCAGGCGTTCGGCCCAGTCGCTGGGGCGAAAGGTGCGGCCACTGCGCGTGACGCCCTGGATGAACACTTGTTTGGCGGTGGGTGAAACCATCGGGGTAGCCTTCGGGTGGAGGGCCCTGGGAGGGACGTGAAACCATTGCCTCGGCGAGGATCGCTCGCGGGGAAACAGCGTGGGGTATTGTATCTTATATAAGACTTGCGCCAAGGGATAACCCGTACCCCACACGGACACTTCCGTGGCTCGATGCCACATGGGTCGCATGTGCACCGGGCCACGGTTGCGCCAGCGCATACCCCTAAAATCGCTTTTCAACGGCTCAACCCTCGTTGAGCCGCTTCTTTTTTGGCCTTTGTCCACCGGAGTCCCGCATGACCGCTGCCTCGCCTCTCGCCGCTGCCTCGCCCCACGTGATGAACACCTACGGTCGCCTGCCGATCGCCATGTCTCACGGCCGAGGCTGCCGCGTCTGGGACGTGAATGGCAAGGAATACCTGGACGCACTGGCGGGCATCGCCGTGAACACGCTCGGCCACGGCCACCCGAAGCTGGTGCCGGCGCTGCAGGACCAGGTGGCCAAGATGATCCACTGCTGCAACTACTACCATGTGCCCGACCAGGAGCGCCTGGCACAGATGCTGGTGGAGCGCTCGGGCCTCACCAACGTGTTCTTCTGCAGCACCGGCCTGGAAGCCAACGAGGCCGCCCTGAAGCTGGCGCGCAAGTTCGGCCACGACAAGGGCATCGAGCGCCCCGAAATCGTGGTCTATGAAAAGGCCTTTCATGGCCGCAGCATCGCCACGCTCTCGGCCACGGGCAACCCCAAGATCCAGGCCGGCTTTGGCCCGCTGGTGGAGGGTTTCATCCGCGTGCCGGTGAACGACATCGACGCGCTCAAGGCCGCCACCGCCGGCAACCCGAACGTGGTGGCGGTCTTCTTTGAAGCGATCCAGGGCGAAGGCGGCGTGAACCCGATGACGGTGGGCTACATGCAGGACCTGCGCGCCCTGTGTGACGCGCAGGACTGGCTGCTCATGATCGACGAGGTGCAGTGCGGCATGGGCCGCACCGGCAAGTGGTTTGCACACCAGTGGGCGGGCATCCAGCCCGACGTGATGCCGCTGGCCAAGGGTCTGGGGTCTGGCGTGCCCATCGGCGCGGTGGTGGCCGGCCCGAAAGCCGCGGCCATTTTCCAGCCCGGCAACCACGGCACCACCTTCGGCGGCAACCCGCTGGCCATGCGCGCCGGTGTGGAAACCATCCGTATCATGGAAGAGGAAGGCCTGCTGGCCAACGCCGCCACGGTCGGCGCGCACCTGAGCGGTGCACTCGAAGCCGGCCTGAAGGGCCTGCCGGGCGTGAAGGATATCCGCGGTCAGGGCCTGATGATCGGCATCGAGCTGAACAAACCCTGTGGCGCCATCACCCAGCGCGCGGCCGACGCCGGCCTGCTGCTGAGCGTGACGGCCGACAGCGTGATCCGCCTGGTGCCGCCGCTGATCATGACCACCGCCGAGGCAGACGAAGTGGTGGCGATCCTGGTCCCCATCATCCAATCCTTCCTGGCAGAGTGAGCACCGCCATGAACCTGAAGCACTACCTGCAGTTCAAGGACCTGAGCGCCGACGAATACGGCTACCTGCTGTCGCGCGCGGCCTTCATCAAGGCCAAGTTCAAGGCCGTGGAAAAGCACCAGCCCTTCGCCGACCCCGACCGCACGCTGGCCATGATCTTCGAGAAGGCCAGCACACGCACCCGCGTGAGCTTCGAGGCCGGCATGTACCAGCTCGGCGGCTCGGTGGTGCACCTGACCACGGGCGACAGCCAGCTGGGTCGTGCCGAACCGATTGAGGACAGCGCCAAGGTCATCAGCCGCATGGTGGACCTGGTGATGATCCGCACCTTCGAGCAGAGCAAGATCGAAGCTTTTGCGGCGCACTCGCGCGTGCCGGTGATCAACGGCCTCACGAATGAGTTCCACCCCTGCCAGATCCTGGCCGACCTGTTCACCCTGGTCGAATACCGCCCGGCTGCCAGCGGCAACCCGCTCGACGCCCTCAAGGGCAAGGTCGTGGCCTGGGTGGGCGACGGCAACAACATGGCCCACACCTGGCTGCAGGCGGCCGAGCTGCTGGGCTTCACCGTGCACGTGAGCACGCCCAGCGGCTACGAGGTGGACCCTGCACTGGCCGGTATCACCGACCGCCGCTGTTTCCAGATTTTCCAGGACCCGCGCGAAGCCTGCGCGGGTGCCGACCTCGTCACCACCGACGTGTGGACCAGCATGGGCTACGAGGCCGAGAACGAAGTGCGCCGCGCGGCCTTCAAGCAGTGGTGCGTGGACGAGGCCATGATGGCCGTGGCCAAACCCGATGCGCTCTTCATGCACTGCCTGCCAGCCCACCGTGGCGAGGAAGTCAGCGCCGAGGTGATCGACGGCCCGCAAAGCGTCGTGTGGGACGAGGCGGAGAACCGCATGCACGTGCAGAAGGCGCTGATGGAGTACCTGCTGCTGGGTCGCCTGGGCTGAACGTTTCGCGCATGAGTGCCTGTACCAGCTGCGGCGCCTGCTGCGCCAGCTTCCGCGTGGACTTCTCGGTGTTCGAGACGCAGTCCGAGGGTGGCAGCGTGCCCGACGGCCTGTGGGTGCCGGTCACCGATCACATCGCCCGGATGCGCGGCACCGACCATGGGCGCCCGCGCTGCGCCGCGCTTGGGGGCCAGGTCGGCCAGAAGGCCACCTGCGGCATCTACGAATGGCGCCCCAACCCGTGCCGCGAATTTGAAGAAGGCAGCGACGCCTGCGCCCAGGCACGTCGCAGGCACGGGCTGCCAGCGCTGGGCCCCGGGTTCTTTACCGCCTGATGGATTGACGGCCCCATGCAAGCCCTGCTCGACGCCATCGCCACGATGGCCATGCCCACCGATGCCCAGCGCATTTTTCACGGTCGCGGCGGTCTGCACCCGGGTTGCGAAGCCTGGACGCTGGACGCCTACCCGCCGGTGTGGCTGCTCACCAAGTTCGGCGCCGCGACGCCCGACGAGGTGACGACCCTGACCGCCGCGCTGCACGCGCGCCAGGTGCAGCTCAATCCAGACCAGCCGCTCCATGCCGTGCTGCAGACGCGCGTCGAAGGACGCAGCGAAGCCGTCCTCCTCGCTGGCAGCGTGCCCGAGTCGCATGGGGTGACGGAAGACGGCGCGCGCTACCGCGTCAACCTGCTGCGCGGGCAGAACCACGGCCTGTTCCTGGACATGGCCGAGGGTCGGCGCTGGGTGCGCGCGCACGCACAGGGCCACAAGGTGCTCAACCTCTTCGCCTACACCTGCGCGTTCTCGGTGGCCGCCCTGCAGGGCGGCGCCAAGGAGGTGGTGAACCTGGACATGGCCCAGGGCGCGCTCACCACGGGGCAGCAGAACCACCAGCTCAACGGCATCACGAGCGGCGCCAAGTTCCTGGCGCACGACCTGTTCAGTTCCTGGGGCAAGGTCACGCGCATGGGGCCGTACGGGCTGGTGATCGCCGATCCGCCCAGTTTCCAGCGCGGCAGCTTCGTGGCGAACAAGGACTACGCCCGCCTGGTGCGCCGCCTGCCCGACCTGCTGCGCCCGGGTGGCCACGCCCTGCTTTGCCTGAACGCGCCCGAGATTCCCGAGGCTTTCCTGCACGAACTGCTGGCCGCGCACGCCCCCGAACTGGAGATGGTGCAGCGCCTGCCCAACCCGGCGGCGTTTGCCGATGTGTCACCCGACCGCGCGCTCAAGGTGCTGGTGGCACGCCTGCCACCCTTGACCTGAGGCAGCAATTGCTTCAGACCTGAATGATTTCAGCGGGCCGTTGGAAATAACCGACACCATGGTTTTTTGGCCGGTGCTACCGTCGCCGGACCATGAAAAAGCTTTGGGACATCTCCCCACCCATCCAGGCGGCCTCACCGGTTTTCCCGGGGGACACCGCGTACTCGCAGCAGTGGATGGCGAGTATCGGGCCTGGCTGCCCGGTCAATGTCAGCGCCATCACCCTGAGCCCGCATGTGGGCGCGCACGCCGACGCGCCACTGCACTACGACCCGGCCGGTGACGCCATCGGCGCGGTGGACCTGCAAGCCTTCCTCGGCCCCTGCCGCGTCATCCACGCCATCGGCTGCGGGCCGCTGGTCCGGCCCGAGCACCTGGCGCACGCCTTGGGCGATTTGCCGCCGGGCTCTTCCCAAGGCGAATCACCCCCCCCGGGGGGCAGCGGGCCGCGTAGCGGCGGCGCGCGGGGGCTACCCCCGCGGGTGCTGGTGCGTGTGTACGAGCGCATGCCGCAAGACACCTTCGACCACGCCCTGACCGCCTTCGCCCCGGAAACGGTGGCGCTGCTGGCCGACCGGGGCGTGGTGCTGATCGGCATCGACAGCGCCAGCATCGACCCCGTGGACAGCAAGACCCTGGACAGCCACCAGACCATCCGCCAGCGCGGCCTGCGCGTGCTGGAGAACCTGCTGCTCGACGACGTGCCCGAAGGCGACTACGAGCTCATCGCCCTGCCGCTGAAGCTGGTCACAGCGGACGCCTCGCCCGTGCGCGCCGTACTGCGCGAGTTGCCCACACACCCCTGACCGAAGACGCACCGTTCGCACGCCCCTTCATCCGTTCGGGCTGAGCCTGTCGAAGCCCTCACCAAATCCCGCCCCATGACCACCCTCCAACACTGCCAGGCCCTCGACGCCACCGACCCGCTGCGTCCGCTGCGCACCCAATTCCACCTGCCGGCCAACACGATCTACCTGGACGGCAACTCGCTCGGCGTGATGCCGGCGGCAACCCCCGCGCGCGTGGCCGACGTGGTCACCCGTGAATGGGGCACCGACCTGATCCAGAGCTGGAACCAGAACGGCTGGTTCAGCCTGCCGCAGCGCGTGGGCGACCGCATCGCCCGCCTGATCGGCGCGGGCGCTGGCGAGGTGGTGGCCACCGACACCACCTCCATCAACCTCTACAAGGTGCTGTCCGCAGCCCTCAACATCGCCGCCCAGGACCGCCCCGCGGCCCGGCGCATCGTGAGCGAGCGCAGCAACTTCCCCACCGACCTCTACATCGCCGAGGCGCTGTGCAAGGAACGCGGGCTGGAGCTGGTGCTGGTGGAGCCCGAAGGCATCGCCGACGCCCTCAGCGCCGATGTGGCCGTGCTCATGCTCACGCATGTGAACTACCGCACCGGCGCCATGCACGACATGCCCGCGGTCACGGCCGCCGCGCACGCCGTGGGCGCGCTCATGGTGTGGGACCTGGCGCACAGCGCCGGCGCCGTGCCGGTGGACCTGCGCGGCGCGAACGCCGACTTCGCGGTCGGCTGCGGCTACAAGTACCTCAACGGCGGCCCCGGCGCCCCCGCCTTCGTCTGGGTGAACCCGCGCCACACCGACCGCTGCTGGCAGCCGCTGGCCGGCTGGTGGGGCCACGCCGCGCCCTTTGCCTTCACGCCCGACTACCAGCCGGCCCCGGGCATCACGCGGTACCAGTGCGGCACGCAGCCCATCATCAGCCTCTCGGCGCTGGCCTGCGGGCTGGAGGTGTTCGAAGCGGCCGAGTCCCTGGGCGGCATGACGGCGCTGCGCGCCAAGTCGCTCGCGCTGACCGACCTGTTCATCCAGCTGGTCGAAGAACGCTGCGCCGGCCACGGGCTGGGCCTGGCGACACCGCGCGAACACGCGCAACGCGGCTCGCAGGTGTGCCTGACCAGGAGCGAAGGCGCCTACGCCATCGTGCAGGCGCTGATCGCCCGTGGCGTGGTCGGCGACTTCCGCGCCGGCGATCCTTCGACCCTTCGACAGGCTCAGGACAGGCCAGGCTCAGGACGCACGGGAAGCACGGACATCCTGCGCTTCGGCTTCACGCCGCTCTACATCGGTTTCGAGGATGTGTGGCACGCGGTCGAGCATTTGAAACAGGTGCTGGAGACCGGCGAATGGCAGCGCCCGGCATTCAACCAGAAACACGCCGTCACCTGACGTTGTCCGATCAAAACCGCCGTTCGGGCTGCGCTTGTCGAAGCCCTCTACATCCCGCATTGCACAAGCCCTTCGACCAGCTCAGGGCGAACGGAGACAAACCATGACCTGCCCCCACAACCCCGTTTCGGCGACCGCCCCCGCCGCACACCACACCGAAGCCATCGTCGCGGAAGAGAAAGCCCAGCTCGACTTCAGCCAGTCCATGAGCTATGGCGACTACCTGCAGCTCGACGCCATCCTCAGCGCCCAGAAGCCGCTGTCGCCGGCCCACGACGAGCTGCTGTTCATCGTGCAGCACCAGACCAGCGAACTCTGGATGAAGCTGATGCTGCACGAGCTGCAGGCCGCCATCCAGCACATCGCCCGCGACGAACTCAACCCCGCCTTCAAGATGCTGGCGCGTGTGAGCAAGATCATGGAGCAGCTGGTGCACGCCTGGGACGTGCTGGCCACCATGACGCCGCCCGAGTACAGCGCCATCCGGCCCTACCTCTCCAGCTCCAGCGGCTTTCAGAGCTTCCAGTACCGCTGCATCGAATTCGCGCTAGGCAACAAGAACGCCGCCATGCTCAAGCCCCACGCGCACGCGCCCGAGCGGCTGGCGCTGGTGCAGGCCGCGTACCAAGCCCCGTCGTTGTACGACGAAGCCCTGCGCCTGCTGGCGCGCCGCGGCCTGGCCGTGCCGGCCAGCCATACCGAGCGCGACTGGACCCAGCCCTACGAAGCCAGCGACGCGGTGGAGCAGGCCTGGCTGCAGGTGTACCGCCACCCCAAGGACCACTGGGACCTGTACCAGCTCGGCGAAGAACTCACCGACCTGGAAGACGCCTTCCGGCTCTGGCGCTTCCGCCACGTCACCACGGTGGAGCGCGTCATCGGCTTCAAGCGCGGCACCGGTGGCACCGGCGGCGTGAGCTACCTGCGCAAGATGCTCGACGTGGTGCTGTTCCCGGAGATCTGGAAGCTGCGCACCGACTTGTGATAATGGGCAGATGCGCCCACCCACCCGCCTCTCGTTCACTTCCGTGGCCCGAATGCGTGCCACTGCCGCCCGCCTGATGCGCCCGCTGCTGGCGGCGCTGGTGCTGCTGTTGGGCGGTGCACCGGCATGGGCGCAGCCGGTGGTGGTGGCCGCGTCCGACCTGAAGTTTGCGCTGGAAGACGTGGCCGCGCAGTTTCGCCGCGACGGCGGCGGGCCGGTGCGGCTGGTGTTCGGCTCCTCGGGCAACTTCTTCCGGCAGATCCAGCAGGGCGCGCCCTTCCACCTGTTCCTCTCGGCGGATGAAGACTTCGTGTTCAAGCTGGCCGACGCCGGCAAGACGCTGGACCGTGGCCACCGATACGCCGTGGGCCGCATCGGCCTGCTGGTGCCCAAGGGATCGGCGCTGAAGGCCGATGGCGAGCTGCGCGACCTGGCCCTGGCGCTGAAAGACGGCCGGCTGCAGAAATTCGCCATCGCCAACCCCGAGCATGCCCCCTACGGCACCCGCGCCATGGAGGCCCTGCAGCACGCCGGGCTGTGGCAGCAGATCCAGCCCCGGCTGGTGCTGGGCGAGAACATTTCCCAGGCCGCGCAGTTCGCCACCTCGGGCAGCACCCAGGGGGGCATCGTGGCGTATTCGCTGGCGCTGGCGCCCGCCGTGGCCGCGCAGGGCAGCTTCGCGCTCATTCCTGAAGCCTGGCACCAGCCCCTGAACCAGCGCATGGTGCTGCTGCAGGGTGCCGACGCCACCGCCCGCGCGTTCTACGCCTACCTGCAGGCGCCGGCGGCCCAGGCGGTGCTGCGCCGCTACGGCTTCAGCCTGCCCGACGGCGCCGCACCCCGCACTCCCTGAGCGGCTGCGCGCGTGGACTGGACCGCCCTCTCCCTCTCGCTCAAGCTGGCCGCCGCCACGGTGGCGCTGCTGCTGCCGCTGGGCTTGTGGCTCGGGCGCTGGATCGCGCGCACGCCCGCGCGCTGGAAGATCTGGGTCGAAGCGGCCATGCTGCTGCCGCTGGTGCTGCCGCCCACGGTGCTGGGCTATTACCTCTTGGTGGGGCTGGGCAACGCCTCGCCACTGGGCCAATGGGCGCAGCAGCTTTTTGGCGTGCAGCTCACCTTCAGCTTCACCGGCCTGCTGATCGCCTCGCTGGTGTTCAACATCCCGTTCGCCCTGCAGCCGCTGCAGCGTGCCTACGAGAACGTGCCGCCCAGCCTGCACGAGGCCGCACTGGTGTGCGGACTGTCCAGCTGGGAACGCTTCACCCGCGTGGACCTGCCGCTGGTGTGGCCCGGCATCATGTCGGCGGCGGTGATGACCTTTGCGCACACGCTGGGCGAGTTCGGCGTGGTGCTCATGGTGGGCGGCAGCATCCCGGGGGAAACGCAGACCATCGCCATCGCCATCTACGACCGCGTGCAGGCCTTCGACACCCGCGGCGCGCACCTGATGTCGCTCACGCTGTTGCTGATTTCGCTGGTGGCCATCGCCGCCTCGCTGCTGGCCAGCCGCCGGCTGGGCCGGCCCACCCGCCCGGCAGAGGCCGCACCATGAGCCTGCAGGTGCGCATCGACCAGACCCTGCCCATGCGCCTGAGCGGGTCTTTCCAGTGCGCGCCGGGCCAGCTGGTGGCGCTGGTCGGGCCATCGGGCGCTGGCAAGACCTCGCTGCTGCGCGGCGTGGCCGGACTCATGAAGCCGCAGAACGCGCGCATCAGCGTCGGCACCGCCTGCTGGTGCGACACCGGGCAGCGCCTGTTCGTGCCGCCACAGCAGCGCAACGTGGGCCTGGTGTTCCAGGACTACGCGCTGATGCCGCACATGAACGCCCTGGACAATGTGGCCCTGCCGCTGCGCGGGCCGCAGCGCCTGGCGCGCGCGCAGGAGATGCTGCGCCGGGTCGGCCTCACGCCCGAACAGATGCAGCGTCGGCCAGCGCAGCTCTCGGGCGGTCAGCAACAGCGCGTGGCGGTGGCACGCGCGCTGGTGCGCGAGCCAGCGGTGCTGCTGCTGGACGAGCCGTTTTCCGCCGTGGACCAGATGAACCGGCAGACGCTCTATGCGCTGCTGGCCGAGTTGCGGGAGGACATTGCCGTGCCCATGGTGCTGGTCACGCACGACCTGAACGAAGCCCGCCTGCTGGCCGACGAGCTGGTGGTGATGGCCGAGGGCGTGGTGCTGCAGCAGGGCCGGGCCGACGCCATCCACCGGGCGCCGCGCAACGCGCGCGTGGCCGACATCGTGGGCATTGCCAACCGGTTCGACGGCGTGTGGCTCGGCCCCGATGCCCACAGCCCTGCCGGCACCGGCTGGCTGCGCTGGGGCGCAGGGAATGCGGCCTTGCGCCTGCCGGTGCGCGACAAGGGCCGCATCGAGCCCGGCCAGTCCGTGACCTGGGTGGTGCCGGGCGAGGCGCTGCGGCTCTGCGACCGCAGCAGCGCGCCAGCTTCGCCCGACCAAGCCCTGCCGCTGCCGGTCGAGGTGCTCACGCTGCGCCACCTCGGCGACGTCTGGCTGCTGAAGCTGCAGGGCGTGAGCGGACCGCGCGCCAGCTTCCAGCTCATGCTCACCGGCCCGCAGGCCCGAGCCTACGCGCCGAGCGAATCGCTCACGCTCTGCCTGGATCTGGCGCGCGTGCACATCATGCCCATCAAGACCGCCACGGGCACCCTCACGGCGGCGCTAGGCGGCTGACCGCCCGACGGGTGACCCGCCACCGCTGCGCCGCTCAGTTCGGGCGGATGTTGTTGCGCCGGATCACCTCGGCCATGGCGGCCGTGTCGGCCTGGACGCGCTGGGCCAGGCCTTCGGGGGCGGTGCCGGCCACCTGCCAGCCCTGGTTCAGGATGTTCTGGCGGATCTCGGGGCGGCGCACGATCTCGGTCAACACGACCGCCAGCCGGTTGACGTGCGCCTTGGGCAGGCTGTTGGGCGCGGCCATTGCGTTCCAGATCTCCATCTGCATGTCGCGCACACCCAGCTCGGCCAGGCTCGGCAGCTCGGGCACCACGCTGCTGCGCCCGCGCGAGGTGACACCGATCGCGCGCAGCTTGCCCGCCCGCACCTGCGCCATGGCCAGGCCCGGCGGCAGCAGGGCCATCTGCAGCTGATCGCTCAGCATCGCGGCGATCACCTGCGGATTGCCCGGGTACGGCACATGCACGGCGCCCATGCCGGCGTGGCCCTTGAGCAGTTCCATGCCCAGGTGGGCGACAGTGCCCACACCTGGCGTGCCGTAGTTCCAGCGGTCGCCGGCCTCCCGGGCGGCATGGAAGAACTCGGCGCCGCTCGCCGTCATGCTGGCCGGTACCGCCAGTACCAGCGGGGCCACCGCCAGCAGGGACACCGGCGTCAGGTCCGTGAGCGGGTCGTACGGGGTGGCCGGGTTGAGGATCTTGGCGATCGTCATGTTGCCGTTGATCATCAGACCGAGGGTGTGGTCGTCGGTGGCGCGGGCGACCAGATGGGCTGCGATGTTGCCGCCGGCACCGGGGCGGTTGTCCACCACCACCGGCTGGCCCAGCGCAGCCGACAGCGGCTCGGCCAGCGCACGCGCCATCAGGTCGGGCGAGGAGCCGCCGGGAAAGCCGACCACGATCTTCAGCGGGCGGTTGGGCCAGGCAGCCTGTGCCTGCGCCTGGGGCCACACCAGGGTGGACGCCAGCGCCGCCGCGCCCGCGATGGCGTGGCGTCGGGAGGGCATGCGAGGGGCGTTGGTGTCGTGCGGGTTCATGGTCGTGTCTCGTGTCGAATGGAAAAAGCTCAGGGCGTGCCCACCGGCGCGGGCGGCCCGCTGTAGAGCCAGGGATTGTCCAGCAGGTGCTCCCCCAGTGTGGCCATGGCCATGTTGCGGCCCAGGCGAACCAGTCCGGTGGCGTGGAAGATGCTGCCGTTGCGGGCCGAGCGGGCCTGCACACGGGCATTGCGCTGCCAGCGGGTGCGGGCATAACGGGCCAGCAGACCAGGCCAGTCCACCGCGCCAGCGGACTGTTGGCACAGGCGGCCAATGGTCCACGCGTCTTCCAGTGCCATGGCCGCGCCTTGCGCCAGGTAGGGCCGCAGCGGGTGCGCCGCATCGCCCAGCAAGGCGATGCGGCCCTGCGCGTGCTCATGGGCGCCTTGCATCGGCGCCCGGTCGTTCAGCGCCCAGAGCTTCCAGCCCGGCACGGCGTCGAGCATGGTTATGAGGTCGGCACAGGCGGGGCCCATGGCCCGGCGAAGGTCAGTGGCCTGGGCTTCGTGGCTCCAGCTCTGCGGATCGCTGCCGGGTGGCCCGCCGTGGCCCTGGCCCAGCACGCCGTGCACCACCGCCACCACGTTGAACCACTCGCCCCCGCGCACGGGATAGTGCACCACGTGCAGGCGCGGCCCCAGCCAGGCCGTGACCCGGTTCTGGCGCAAGGCGACGGGCAGATCGGCGCTGCGCACCATACCGCGGTAGGCCAGGTGGCCGCTCACGCGCACGGGCCGGGCGCCCAGCAGCTGGGTGCGCACACGGCTCCACAGGCCGTCGCAGCCGATCAGCGCCTCGCCTTCGAAGCGGTCTTCGTTTTCACAGGTGACGTGCACGCGTTCGGCGGTGGATTCACACGAGGCCACGCGGGTGCCCGTGTGCAGGCGCACACCCGCCTCGGCCTGCACGGCGCGCAAGAGCAGCGCGTGCAGGTCGGCCCGGTGCACCGTGGCATACGGCTGGCCGTATCGGGCGGCCGCCCGCTCGCCCAGGCGCAGCGTGCCCAGCGTGGCCGCGCTGTGGGCGTCGCGCACATGAAGCGCTTCGGGAAACGCGGCACATTCCCGCAGCGCAGCCACCAGCCCCCAGGCGTCCAGCACCCGCACGGCATTGGGGCCGAGCTGCAGGCCGGCACCCACCTCGCCCCAGGCACGGGCCTGCTCCAGCAAGTCCACCGCCCCCCCGGCACGAGCCAGGGCCAGCGCACAGGCCAAGCCCCCGATGCCACCACCAGCCACGACCACTTGTTTGTTCATGGGCGGGATTGTGCCCGCAGGCGCCCGGCGCATCTCGACGCAGGGCAAGGCGGGCGCGGCTCAGACGGCCGCTCCGCCCGGCGTCCTGACATCCTGAGCAATGAGTTGTTCCAGCGGGGCCGGCGTTGAATGGGCGAGAAGCAAGCCGCCCGGCCACCGGTTCGGCCCTGCGCCCAGTCCGGCGCTCCGGCGCTCTGGTTGTCAGATCAGCCGGTTGAACCACAGCAGCGAGAACCCGGCCGCCAGCAACGACAGCACCGCCGCCGCCAGCGCCAGCAGGCCTGAAATTTCGGTTTCCTTCTTCTCCACGGTCAGGCGTGTGCTCAGCGACTCGTAGACCTTCTTCAGGTTTTCGGCGGTACCGGCGTAGAAGTACTCGGCCTGCGTGGCACGGGCCACGGATTTGAGCGTGTCTTCGTCCAGCCGAACCCGCATGGACCAACCCTCGAAGCCGATCACCTCGCCGTCCACCGTACCCACACCCACGGTGTACACGCGCACCCCCCGGTCGGCCGCGAGCCTGGCCGCCTCTTCTGTGTCCACGCCCGTGGTGCGCTGGCCATCGGTGAGCAGGATGATGGACGCAGACGTGTAGGAGCCAGGCGCGACCGGCTCGAAGGGCTTGCGGTCCTCGCGCGGCTGGTCGAGCGATCGGCCCTGGGGCGCGAACGGGTCGTTGTGGCGGCCCTGCCCCATGTTGGCCAGGTCGATGCCTTCACCCGGAAACAGCTCGCCCAGTGCCACCACGATGGCGCTGCCGATGGCGGTGGCGCGCTGCAACTGGAACTTGTCGATGGCGGCCACCAGGTCCTCGCGGCTGAGCGTGATGGGCTGCACCACCTGCGCCGAGCCGGCAAACGCGACGATGCCCACGCGCACATGACGCGGCAACTCGGCCAGGAAGGCCTTGGCCGCGTTCTGCGCCGCCACCAGCCGGTTGGGCTCGACATCGGTGGCGCGCATGCTGCCCGACACGTCCATGGCCAGAATGATGGTCTGCTGCTGCGAGGGCAACACGATGGTGGCCATGGGCCGGGCCGAGGCGAGCAGCATGGCGGCAATGGCCAGCAGCAGCAGCACCGGTGGAATATGGCGCCGCCAGCCCGGGCCGCTGCCCATGGCCTCGCGCACGATGGACAGGCTGGCAAAACGCACCGCCGTGTGCCGGCGCCGGCGCAGCAGCCAGAGGTACAGCAGCACCAGCAGCGGCAAAGTGGCCAACAGCCACAGAAACTGCGGCCAGAGAAAGGTGACGGGCCAGTTCATGATCGTGCTCCAGAGGGGGCGGCGCTTGCCAGCGTCAGGTGGCCGGCCGTGGCCGTGCGTGCGCTGTCGCGCCCCTGCCGGGTGCGCCGCTTGCGCAGCTCGGTGAAGCGCAGCACCGCGTCGGCCAGGTCGTCGTCGGTCGACAGTTCCAGCGTGTCCACCCCGGCACGGCCGAGCGATTCGCGCAGCTGCGCTTCCCGCTGCGCGGCGATGCGGGCGAAGCGCTGCCGAAAGCCGGCGTCGTGCGTGTCCACCAGCAGTTGCTCGCCGGTTTCGGCATCGCGAATGGGGATGAGCCCGAGGTCGGGCAGCTCCAGTTCCAGCGGGTCGAGCAGGCGCACCGCCACCACGTCGTGGCGCCGGGCCAGTTCGCCCAGCGGCTGTTCCCAGCCGGGTTCGCTGATGAAGTCCGACACCACAAACACGGTGGAGCGCTGGCGCACGGTATGCACCGCGGTGCTCAGCAGGTCGGCGAGACGCGTTGGGCCGTCGGCCGAGGTCGCGCTGCGACCAGGGGGCTGGGGTGGCTGCTGGATCAGGTGGATGAGTCGCAGCAGGTGCGCCCGGCCGCCACGCGCGGGCAGCACCGCATCCACTTCGGGCATGCCGCGCGAACCGTAGAGCACCGCGCCCACGCGGTTGCCGTGGCGCGTGATGAGACGCGCCAGCACGGCGACCACTTCACGCAGCACGCCACTCTTGCGTTGATCGCCCGAGCCGAAGTCCACCGACGGGCTGAGGTCGAGCAGAAACCAGGCGGCCATCTCACGGTCTTCGGTGAACACGCGCACATGGGGCTGCTGCAGCCGGGCGGTCACGTTCCAGTCGATGTGGCGCACGTCGTCGTGGTGCTGGTATTCGCGCAGGTCCGCCAGGTCGAGCCCCGAGCCGCGCATGAGCGTGCGGTAGTCGCCCTGCAGCAGCCCGTCGAGGCGCCTGATGACGGTCCATTCCAGGCGACGCATCAAGGTATCGGCCTGCTCCACCGGCAGGGGCGGCGGCACTGCGGGGGGCGCCGGGCGGGGCTTGAACAGACCGAACAGCATGGGGTTCTCGCCGGAAAATGGGGCGGTGGCGTCAGGCGGCTGCGCGCTGATCGTGTTCCAGCGGCCGTGCCGGGGGTTTGACGGCCGCCATGACGCGCTCGACGATGCTTTCACCGCTCAGGCCTTCCGACAGGCCTTCGTACGAGAGCACGATGCGGTGGCGCAGCACGTCGGGCACCAGGTCGCTCATGTCTTCGGGCAGCGCGTAGCTGCGCCCGCGCAGCATGGCCAGCGCCCGGGCACCTTCCACCAGGCCGATGGTGGCGCGCGGGCTGGCGCCGTAGGTGATGAGCCGCGCCATGTCCTTCAGCCCATGCCGCTCGGGCGTGCGCGTGGCCGACACGAGCTTCACCGCGTACTGCACCAGCGACGGGTCCACGTACACCGCGCGGCACTGCGTCTGCAGGGCCGCCAGCTGGTCGGTGGTGGCCACGGCGTTGACCTGCACGGCGGGGCCGGTGACGCGCTCGACGATGACGAACTCTTCCTCATCGGTCGGGTAGTCCACCAGCACCTTCATCATGAAACGGTCCACCTGCGCCTCCGGCAGCGGATAGGTGCCCTCGGTTTCGATGGGGTTCTGCGTGGCCATCACCAGAAAGGGACTGGGCACCTTGTGCGACTCGCCTGCAATGGTCACCTGCCGCTCCTGCATCACCTCCAGCAGCGCGCTCTGCACCTTGGCCGGTGCGCGGTTGATTTCGTCGGCCAGCAGCAGGTTGGCGAACACCGGCCCCAGCGAGGTGCTGAAGTCACCCGTCTTCTGGTTGTAGATGCGCGTGCCCACGAGATCGGCCGGCACCAGGTCGGGGGTGAACTGGATGCGCCGGAAGCGCCCCTGCACCACATCGGCCAGCGTCTTGACGGTGAGCGTCTTGGCCAGCCCGGGCACACCCTCCACCAGCAGGTGACCCTGCGCGAGCATGGCCACCATCACCCGCTCCAGGAAGCGGTCCTGCCCGACCACGACCCGCTTCACTTCATACAGGATCTGCTCCATCAGCTGGGCGGTGTCGTTGTTTGAGGGCTCGGTCATGCAAGGCTCCTGATCAGAAGGGTGGAAGGCCGGCGGCGCTGGCGGCGCTTTCGATGGGCACGGCAAAACCGATGCCGACAAAGGTGCGGTGGCTGGTGGGGTTGAGGATGCCGGTCACGATGCCCACCACCTCGCCGTCCATGGTGACCAGCGGACCGCCCGAGTTGCCGGGGTTGGCCGCCGCGTCGAACTGGATGAGGTTGCCGATTTCCTGCTCGCCCTCGGGTGAGCGGAACGAGCGGCCCAGCCCGGAGATGACACCGGATGAGGTGGAAGGCCCGATGCCGAACGGAAAGCCCACCGCCACCACCTGGTCGCCCGGCACCAGGTCGCCGGTGCCGCGCAATGTGGCCGCGAACAGGTCATCGGGAATCGTGTGGGCCTGCAGCACCGCCAGGTCGTTTTCGACCTGCACGCCCGTCACACTGGCGGACGATTCGGAACCATCGGCAAACATCACCTCGATCTTGCCCCCTCCCTGCACCACGTGCAGGTTGGTCAGGATCACGCCCTTGTCGACGATCACCACGCCGGTGCCCACGCCGTGCTGCACGTCGGCGCCGCCAGGTGTGCGCACATAGGACACCACGCGCACCACCGACGGGCGGATTTTCTCGGCCGCGCGCGCAGCGGCCGACGGCATGTTCTGGGTGGTGAGGGTGCGCAGCACGGCGGCATCGACGTCGGCCTGGGTGAGCGTTCGGCTGCCAGCCGGACCCCGCGTCAGCGTGCTCGCAAGCAAGAGGGCCGACAGCAGCGCCATGGCGGCCCACATCGCCCGTGGGTTGACGGCGGCACGGGAAAGTGCGCCACGCCAGCCCGGTGTCGGCTGTGCTGCCTCGCCCTGCGGCGCCGGAGCCGCGGGACTGCGGCCGTTGCCGCCCGCACGATCACCGGCAGGCAGCTCCGCAGAACGACCACGGACCGTGCGGCTGTAGAGGGCAGGCTTTCGCATCATCGACTCCTCAGAAGGGCAAGGCGGTCGGCGGGACCAGGGTCCAGCACGGTGGCCAGGGCAATGGTTTGCTCACATCATGCCGCGTTGCGCGCAACGGCTCAAGCCGTCAGCAATTGCCTGAGTACGTAGGGGAGGATTCCCCCCGATCGGTAGTAGTTCACTTCCACCGGCGTGTCGATGCGCAGGGTCACCTTGAGTTCCTGCCGCTCACCGCTGGCACGCGTGATCACCAGTGTGGCGTCGCTGCGCGGCAGCAGGTCGGGGTGCGGCAGCACGTCGATGGTCTCTGTGCCGGTCAGCCCCAGGCTGGCCCAGGAGTCGCCGGCCTTGAACTGCAGCGGCAGCACGCCCATGCCCACCAGGTTGGAGCGGTGGATGCGCTCGAAGCTGCGCGCGATCACTGCCCGGATGCCCAGCAGCTGCGTGCCCTTGGCCGCCCAGTCGCGGCTGGAACCGGTGCCGTACTCCTCGCCCGCAAAGATCACGGTGGGCACGTCGGCGGCCTGGTAGCGCATCGCGGCATCAAAAATGGACAAACGCTCGCCGGCCCCTTCCCCCTCGCCCTGGAACAGCGTCCAGCCGCCCTCGGGGCGCGAGCCGTCGGCGGCCGACGGCAGCATGAGGTTCTTGATGCGCACGTTGGCAAAGGTCCCGCGCATCATCACGTCGTGGTGACCGCGCCGGGCGCCGTAGCTGTTGAAGTCCGGCTTGAGCACGCCGTGCTGGCGCAGCCACTGCCCCGCGGGCGACTGCTCGGCAATGGAGCCGGCCGGTGAGATGTGGTCGGTGGTGATCGAGTCGCCAAACAGGGCCATGATGCGGGCGCCGCGCACCGCCGGCGCCTGCCGGGGCGGCTCGGCCAGTTCAAAGCTTTCAAAGAATGGCGGCTCGGCAATGTACGTGCTGGTGGGCCAGTTGTAGGTGTTGCCGCTCACGCCCTCGATGCGCTCCCACAGGGCGCCGGGTGCACTTTTCACGCGCTCGTAGTTTTCGCGGTAGGCGCGGCCGTTCATGGCGGTGGACATGAGCGCCTGCACCTCGTCGCTGCTGGGCCAGATATCGCCCAGGAACACGGCGCGGCCATCGTGTCCTTTGCCCACGGGCTCGGTCATGAGGTCGGTCAGCACCGTGCCCGCGATGGCATAGGCCACCACCAGCGGCGGGCTGGCCAGGAAATTGGCCTTGATGTTCGGGTGGATGCGGGCTTCGAAATTGCGGTTGCCCGAGAGCACGGCGGCGCAGACCAGGTCGTTGCTGGTGATCACCTCGTTGAGCTCGGCGCTGAGATCGCCCGAGTTGCCAATGCAGGTGGTGCAGCCGTAGCCGACGAGCGAAAAACCCAGCTGTTCCAGATACGGCAGCAGCCCCGCTTCGCGCAGGTACTCGGTGACCATGCGCGAGCCGGGCGCCAGCGAGGTCTTGACGTGCGGCTTCACCTTCAGCCCGGCTTCAACCGCTTTCTTGGCCAGCAGACCGGCGGCCAGCAGCACGCCAGGGTTCGAGGTGTTGGTGCAGCTGGTGATGGCGGCGATGAGCACATCGCCGTTGCCGACGGTGAGCGAGCTGACCTTGGGCAGTTCCTTGGACGGCGACTCTTCCTTGGCGATGTCGTGGGCGGGCTTGTTGGCCACCATTTCGGCCTCGAAACGCGGCACGCCGGTGGGCGCTGGCCGCTCTTCTTCCTCGGCCGACGGGGTGGTGGTCTTGCCACCGGCTTCGTCTTCGCTGCGCGGCTGGTAGCGGGTGCTCAGCATCTCCGCCGGCTGATTGAAACCATTCTCGGCACCCGGCTTGCTGAACAGGCTGGTGAACTGCTTGGCCACCTGCCCCAGCTCGATGCGGTCCTGTGGCCGCTTGGGGCCGGCCAGGCTGGGCGTGACCTCGCCCAGGTCCAGGCACACGCGGTGCGAATAGGCGATCTGGCTGGCGCCGATGGACGAGCCGGGTGCGCCGGGCACACCGAACATGCCCTGGGCGCGGAAGTAGGCTTCCAGCGCGTCGATCTCTTCCGGCGTGCGCCCGGTGCCGCGGAAATAGTCCAGCGTCTTGTCGTCCACCGGGAAGAAGCCCATGGTGGCCCCGTATTCGGGCGCCATGTTGGCGATGGTGGCGCGGTCGGGCAGCGCCAGCGAGGCTGTGCCCTCCCCGAAAAACTCGACGAACTTGCCCACTACCTTGTGCTGGCGCAGGATCTCGGTCACGGTCAGCACCAGGTCGGTCGCGGTCACGCCCTCGCGCAGGTGCCCGGTGAGCTCGAACCCGACCACATCGGGCGTGAGGAAGTACACCGGCTGGCCGAGCATGGCGGCCTCACCCTCAATGCCGCCCACGCCCCAGCCCACCACGCCAATACCGTTGATCATGGTGGTGTGGCTGTCGGTGCCCACCAGCGAATCGGGGTAGTACACGCCGTCCTTGCAGTGCACACCGCGCGCCAGAAACTCCAGGTTCACCTGGTGCACGATGCCAAAACCGGGAGGCACGAGCCCAAAGGTATCAAAGGCCTGCATGCCCCACTTCATGAACTCGTAGCGCTCACGGTTGCGCTGGAACTCGAGCTTCATGTTCAGGTCGATGGCGTCGGGCGTGCCGTAGTGGTCGACCATCACCGAGTGGTCCACCACCAGGTCCACCGGCACCAGCGGCTCGATCTTTTTCGGGTCCTTGCCCAGCCGCTCGGCCACGCTGCGCATGGCGGCCAGGTCGGCCAGCAGCGGCACGCCGGTGAAATCCTGCAGGACCACGCGGGCCACCGTGAACGGGATCTCTTCGGTGCGCTCGCCCTGCGGCTGCCAGCCGGCCAGTTCGGCGACATGCGCAGCGGTGACGCGCTCGCCGTCGCAGTGGCGCAGCACGCTCTCCAGCACGATGCGCAGGGAAACCGGCAGGCGGTCGATGTTGGGGAACTGCTGCGCCAGCGCAGGCAGCGAGTAAAACTGCCCCTGGATGCCCGCCGCGGTGCCAAAGGCCTTGACCGTGCTGGCAAATGGATGGCTGGTCGACAGCGCGGTGGCTGCCACTCGGTGTTCCATAGAGGCTCCTCAAGTGGTTGAAGACAGTCGATGCATTCTTGCACTGGCGGCTCACCCTGTCGGCGTCAGGGTGGCCAGCCGCCCGAACCAGCCCCCCAACGCCGCATCAGCGGCGGCGCACGATCAGCGTAGAAGCCATCGGGGAGGCCGAAGGGACAGGCACTCAGGCTTCACTGCGAAGGTGTGGCCGGGGGGGTGCCGGTGGTGGTATTGGGGGTGGTGGTATTGGGGGTGGTGCCGGGGGTCGACGAACCCGTTCCGGTCCCTGTGTCGCCCGAGGTGCCACTCCCCATGCTGCCACCGAAAATACCGGGGGGTGGCGGGCGACCCAGACTTCCGCTGTCGCCCGTGCTGCCCGCACCGCCAGGCGCAACGGGCACGCCGGGTACGCCCCCGGCACCTGGGGTGGTGGAACCCGACGACCTTGTCGCATCGGTCGCGGGCTCGGTGCCCGGCGTATTCACCGTACCGGATGAGCCCGATATTCCTGTCTGCGGCAGACCGGACGAGCCGCTGCTGGACGCGTCATCGCGGCCACAAGCGGCCAGCCCAAGGGCGGCGGCCACGGCCATCAAAGCAAACGAGTGTTTCATGCGTGTTCCTGGTTGTTGAGTGGGTTCGGTGCCTGCGGGCACCGCGACATCACTTGGCTCACGTGGCAAGATTGGCTCCCAAACCCGGCACGGCCAGCCTAGACATCCGACACACGGTCGTCTGTGCGCTGGCATACAGCCCAGTCGCAGCTGGGCTGGAAGAGCCGCCGCTACCATGTTCCGCATGCACACCCCCTCCGCGTTCCCCGACCTGCCCATCGCCCAGGCGCTCACACAACAGCTGCATGCGATCGAAGCCGGCTGGCCGACGCCCCGCGTGCGGCGCCTGCACCTGCCCCGCCGCGACACGGCAGCCGGCCAGCACGATGCCGAGTTCTGTGCCATCGAGCTCGACGACGGCGCTTTCGGCCTCTCCTACGTGCTGCTCAACCACACGCTGGATGCTCTGCTGGCGACCGCAGAGACAAGCGCCCTGCCCCTTGCGGGTGCCGACCCCATGGCGCTGGCCCGTCGGCTGATCGACGGCGACGCGGTGGAGCGCGCGCTGGCACTGGCCGCCATCAACGCCATGACCGACTCGGTCTGGCGCCGCATCGGTTACGAGCCGCCCGAGGCGGGCAACTCGCTCGGTGACATCGCGCTCACGGCCCACGACCACCTGGGCATGATCGGCTTCTTTCCGCCCCTGGTCAGACGCGTGGCCGAGGCCGGCGGGCGGCTGTCGGTGGTGGAAATGGACGAAGCCATGGTGCTGCGCCAGCGCGAGCGCTTCCCCGGCGTCACCATCGGGCTCGACCGCACGCTGCTGACCCCCTGCAACGCCGTCGTCGGCACCTCGACCATGTTGCTCAACGACACACTGGACGCCATGCTGGCCGCCGCGCCGAACGCCACCCGATTCGCGCTGATCGGCCCGTCGGCCGGTCTCTGGCCCGACGCCTTGTTTGCACGCGGTGTGACCCTGCTGGGTGGTACGCGTGTGACGGACGGCCCCGGTTTCGAACAAGCCTTGGCAAAGGGCGACTCGTGGAGCGCCGTCACCCGCAAATTCGCCATTGCCCGGGACGCCTGGCCGGGCTGGCAGGCGCTGACCGGCGTGAACTGACGCAGCCCACGTCCGGACCCGCCAGCCCCACAGGAAGAGTCTGCGCTCCTGGGTCGATCTCGCACGGCGGTGCAACAGCGGTCGATGCCGGAGTTGTCAGCTGATGACGCCCGACACAGGGCCAACCGGTCAGGGACGGTTCGCCATCAGGAGCTCGTACAGGCCCTGCGCGGCCGATGACAAGGCCCGGTCGGCCCGGCGCACGAGAAAGACACGCCGCCTGAGGCCCTTGGCCTGGACCGGTCGGGCGCACAGCGCTTGCTCGCCAAAATGGAACAGCGTCAGCGCGGGCACGATGGACACGCCCAGGCCCTCACGCACCATCGCCACCACCGTGCTCAGCTGCTCCAGCTCCAGCACGCTGTGCAAGGGCCTGGGGTGCGCGGCCATCTCCACATGCTGCCGCACGCTGCTGGAGCGCGCCAGCTGCACGATCGGGTAACGCGCGACTTCACTCAAGCGCACCGGGCCCTGCGACTGGCCCAGCGGGTGGTCACGGAGGAACACCACATGAAAGTCGTCGGCGCAAAAGGGCTCGGTGCGCAACTCAGGCGCATCGACACGCGCCGACGCGATGGCGAAGTCGGCTTCCCCCGACCGTACCCGGGCGATGCAGCGATCCGACAGCACATCGGCCACATCCAGCTCAATGCCGGGATGGGTCTGGTGGAAGCGGGCCAGCAGGGGCGGCAGCCAGCCCGCGGCCAGCGAAGGCAACACGGCCAGCGAGACCCGGCCCCGGCGCCGGGCCACATGGTCGCGCACGTCCGAGACCGCCGCTTCGGTGTCCTGCAGCAGGCGTTCGGCCGCCGACAGAAAGGTCTGCCCCTCAACGGTGAGCTCCACCTGGCGGGTCGTGCGATCGAACAGGCGGCCGCCCACCTGTTCTTCGATGCCACGGATCAGCGCCGAGAACGCGGGCTGCGACAGGTGACACAGGGCCGCGGCCCGCGTGAAGCTGCGCTGCTGCGCCAGATGGACAAAGGCCCGGAGGTCGCGGGTCGAGATATTGATCTGCATGACAGATCAATGTATCTGAACTTTGAGTTTTACAGATGAATTCCGTCAGCCTACAGTGTGCCCATGAAAACGGACACCCCCCTTCACATCGGCTCTGCGGCGGGCTTCTCGGGTGACCGATCCGACGCCGCCGGACCGGTGGTTGACGAGCTCATCCGGCTCGGAGGCCCTGCCGTGCTGGTGTTCGAGACGCTGGCCGAACGCACGCTGGCCCTGGCTCAGCTGGCACGCCGCGACGACCCGTCGGCCGGCTACGAACCCTTGCTGCAGGACATGCTGGCGCCGGTGCTGGCGCGCTGCCTGGAACACGGCATCCGCATCGTCGGCAACTTCGGTGCGGCCAACCCACACGGCGCGGCGCTCCACATTGGGCGGATGGCCCGCGAACTGGGCCTGCGCGCGCCACGCATTGCCGTCATCGAGGGTGACGATCTGAGCGGACCCCGCCACCGTGCCCTGCTTCAGCACACCTTCGGTTCGCAACTCGACGGCCTGCGCATCGTCAGCGCCAATGCCTACATCGGCGCCGAATCGATTGCGCAGGCCCTGCGGGCGGGTGCGGACGTCGTGGTGGCCGGGCGCATTGCCGACCCGGCGCTGGCTCTGGGTCCGGCGCTGGCCCACTTTGGCTGGGACATGGACGACTGGGACCGGCTGGCCGGCGCCACCATGGCGGGGCACCTGCTCGAATGCGGTGCCCAGGTCACAGGTGGCTACTACGCCGACCCGGGCATCAAGACCGTGCCCGGCATGGCCCGGCTCGGTTACCCGGTGGCCCGGCTGGAGGCCGACGGCTGCTGCGTGATCGGCAAGCCCATGGGGACCGGCGGCCTGATCGACCGGCATGTGGTCACCGAGCAGCTGCTCTACGAAGTCCACGACCCGTCGGCCTACCTGACACCGGACGTGGTGGCCGACATCAGCCGCGCGCGGCTGGAGGAGGCGGGGCCGGATCGGGTCGGCCTGAGCGGCGTGGTGGGCCATGCGCGCACCTCCACGCTCAAGGTCAACATCTGCCACGAAAACGGCTGGCTGGCCGAAGGGGAAATCTCCTACGCAGGCCCCCGGGCCGAGGCCCGGGCTCGGCTGGCGGCCGAGATCGTGCGCGAACGCATGGGTCCGGATGTACCGATGCGCACCGACCTGATCGGGGTCATCAGCGTGCTCGCCGACGACGGCGGCGTTGCGCTCACACGCCGTCCGTGCAGCGATGCACAGGACGTGCGCCTGCGCCTGGCCCTGCGCCACGCCGACAAGGCCGTGGCCCGGCGCCTGCTGCGCGAAGTGACCGCGCTCTACACCTGCGGCCCGGCGGGTGGCGGTGGCGTGCGCACCCAGCTGCGCCCGACACTGGGCACGGTCTCCGGCCTGGTCCCTCGGGACCAGGTGCCGACCCGCTTTTATCTGCTGGAGGAGCACGGCCATGCATGAGCTGCCAGTTCCGCTGTGGCGCGTGGCACACGGACGCACGGGCGACAAGGGCAACCGGTCCAACATCAGCCTGATCGCCTGGCATCCATCGTTCTACCCGATTCTTGAAGCCCAGGTCGGTGCCGAGCGGGTGCGGGAGCACTTCCATGCGCGTCAACCGGGCCGCGTCGAACGCTTTGCCCTGCCCCAGTTGCACGCCTTCAACTTCGTGCTGGACGACGTGCTCGACGGCGGCGTGAACGATTCGCTCAACCTGGACAGCCATGGCAAAGCCCTGTCCTTCCACCTGCTGGCCATGACCGTGCGCATGCCGGACCACCTGGCTCACCTGCTGGTGGGCCCGGCCGACTGATTTCCTCATCACCATCCATTCAAAGGAGACAAAAATGAACCTCACCCCCCACTCCCGTCGCCGCATGCTCGCTTGCGCCGCCACCCTGTTGCTGGCGCCCACCGCCTGGGCCCAGACAGCGGCCTTTCCGAACCGGCCGATCACCTTCGTGGTGCCCTTTGCGGCGGGCAGTGCCACCGACACCCTGGCGCGCGCGCTGGCCAGCTCGGTCGCCGAGCAGACGGGCCAGCCCGTCATTGTCGACAACAAGGCCGGCGCCAGCGGCATGATTGCGGCCCAGGCCGTGGCCCGTGCACCCGCCGACGGCTACACGGTGATCATCAGCACCAACACCACCCATGCGGCCAATGAGCACCTGTTCAAGCGCATCGCCTACGACCCAGTGAAGGACTTCGCGCCCATCACCGGCCTGGGCAAGGGCGGCATGGTGATGGTGGTGCGGTCGGACGCACCCTTCCAGAGCGTCGGCGACGTGCTGGCTGCCGCGCGCAAGGAGCCGGGCAAGCTGAGCTTTGCCAGTGGCAGCGCCTCCAGCCGCGTGGCGGGCGAGCTGTTCCAGCAGATGGCCAACGTCAAGCTGCTGCATGTGCCCTACCGCAGCAACCCGCTCGGCGTCACCGACCTGCTCGGCGGCCAGGTCCACATGATGTTCACCGACACATCCACCGGCATGCCCCAGGTCACGGCCGGCAAACTGCGCCCACTGGGCGTGACGACCAGCCAGCGCAAGGCGGTACTGCCCGATGTGCCGACCATTGCCGAAGCCGGCGTGCCAGGTTACGACATGGGCTACTGGTTCGCCGCCTACGCCACGGGTGGCACCCCTGCGCCGGTGGTCGCACGCCTGAACCAGCTGCTGCACCAGGCCATGAAGACACCGGGTGTCCAGCAGTTCTACACCGCCAGCAGCGGTCAGGCCTTCCCCACCTCGCCCGACGAATTGGCGCGCTTCCAGGCCTCGGAAACCACGAAATGGGGCCGCGTGATCAAGGCCGCCGGCATCGAGCCGGAGTGACGCGAACGGCACGTCCATAAAAAAAGCGGCCCGCGGGCCGCTTTCTTGTTCACCCAGCGCGAACGCTCAGGCCGCCACACCCTTGGCAGTTTCGGCGTACTCTTCGATCTGGTCGAAGTTCAGGTACTTGTAGATCGCCGCGCCGTCTTTGTTCACGATGCCCATGGCGGCGTGGTATTCGGCCACGGTGGGGATGTGACCCAGCTTGGACGCAATGGCCGCCAGTTCGGCCGAAGCGAGGTACACATTGGTGTTCTTGCCCAGGCGGTTGGGGAAGTTGCGGGTCGAGGTGGACACGACCGTGGCGCCTTCGCGCACCTGGGCCTGGTTGCCCATGCACAGCGAGCAGCCGGGCATCTCAGTCCGGGCACCGGCGGCGCCGAAGCTGGCGTAGTGGCCTTCCTTGATCAGCTCGCTCTCGTCCATCTTGGTGGGCGGTGCCACCCACAGCTTGACGGGGATGTCGCGCTGGCCGCCCAGCAGCTTGGCGGCGGCACGGAAATGGCCGATGTTGGTCATGCACGAGCCGATGAAGGCTTCGTCGATCTTGGTGCCGGCCACGTCAGACAGGAACTTGGCGTCGTCCGGGTCGTTCGGGCAGCACAGGATGGGTTCCTTGATGTCGGCCAGATCGATCTCGATGACGTGTGCGTATTCGGCGTCCTTGTCGGCTTCGAGCAGGTTGGGGTTGGCCAGCCAGGCTTCGACCTTTTCAATGCGGCGCTGCAGGGTGCGTGCGTCGGCGTAACCGTCGGCGATCATGTTCTTCATCAGCACGATGTTGCTGGTGAGGTATTCCTTGACCGGCTCGGGGTTGAGCTTGATGGTGCAACCGGCGGCCGAGCGCTCGGCGGACGCATCGGACAGCTCGAACGCCTGCTCGACCTTGAGGTCGGGCAGACCTTCGATTTCCAGAATGCGACCGGAAAATTCGTTGATCTTGCCGGCCTTGGCCACGGTCAGCAGGCCTTGCTTGATGGCGTACAGCGGAATCGCGTGCACCAGGTCGCGCAGGGTCACGCCGGGCTGCATCTCGCCCTTGAAGCGCACCAGCACCGACTCGGGCATATCCAGCGGCATCACGCCGGTGGCGGCACCGAAGGCCACCAGACCGGAACCTGCGGGGAAGGAAATGCCGATGGGGAAGCGGGTGTGCGAGTCACCGCCGGTGCCCACGGTGTCGGGCAGCAGCAGGCGGTTGAGCCAGCTGTGGATCACGCCGTCGCCGGGGCGCAGGGCCACGCCGCCACGGCTGCTGATGAACTTGGGCAGTTCGCGGTGGGTTTTCACGTCCACTGGCTTGGGATAAGCGGCGGTGTGGCAGAACGACTGCATCACCAGATCGGCACTGAAGCCCAGGCAGGCCAGGTCTTTCAGTTCGTCGCGGGTCATGGGGCCGGTGGTGTCTTGCGAACCCACGGTGGTCATCTTCGGCTCGCAGTAGGTACCGGGGCGCACGCCCTGGCCTTCTGGCAGGCCGACCGCGCGGCCCACCATCTTTTGCGCCAGCGTGAAGCCCGCGTTGGTGGCCACGGGCGTGGTTGGCAGGCGGAACAGCGTGGAAGCGGGCAGGCCCAGGAACTCGCGCGCCTTGGCGGTCAGCGAGCGGCCAATGATCAGGTTGATGCGGCCACCGGCGCGCACTTCGTCAAACAGCACGTCGCTCTTGAGCTTGAACTCGGCAACAACTTCGCCGTTCTTGACCAGCTTGCCGTCGTAGGGCAGCACGTCCACCACGTCGCCCATTTCCAGCTTGGACACGTCCACCTCGATCGGCAGCGAGCCGGAGTCTTCCTGCGTGTTGAAGAAGATGGGGGCGATCTTGCCGCCGAGCGTCACACCGCCAAAGCGCTTGTTGGGCACGAAGGGGATGTCCTGGCCGGTGGCCCAGACCACCGAGTTGGTGGCCGACTTGCGCGAGGAACCGGTACCGACCACGTCGCCCACGTAGGCCACGAGGTGACCCTTGCTCTTCAGGTCTTCGATGAACTGCATCGGACCGCGCTTGCCGTCTTCTTCGGGGCGGAACGCGGCATCGGGACGCGTGTTCTTCAGCATCGCGAGGTAGTGCATCGGAATGTCCGGGCGCGTGGTGGCGTCCGGCGCGGGCGAGAGGTCGTCGGTGTTGGTTTCGCCCGGCACCTTGAAGACGGTGACGGTGATCTTCTGCGCGACTTCAGGGCGGCTGGTGAACCACTCGGCGTCGGCCCAGCTCTGCATCACTTCCTGCGCCACCGCGTTGCCGGTCTTGGCCTTCACGGCCACGTCGTTGAAATAGTCGAACATCAGCAGCGTTTTCTTCAGCGCGGCGCCGGCCACAGACGCCACTTCGGCGTCGTCCAGCAGCTCGATCAGCGGGTGCACGTTGTAGCCGCCCACCATGGTGCCGAGCAATTCGGTGGCCTTGGCCTTGGAGATCAGGTCCACTTTCTCGTCGCCGTGCGCCACAGCGGCCAGGAACGAGGCCTTGACCTTGGCTGCGTCGTCCACACCCGGGGGCACGCGGTGCGTGAGCAGGTCCATCAGGAAGGCGTCTTCACCGGCGGGCGGGTTCTTGATCAGTTCGATCAGGGCGGCCACCTGCTTGGCGTCGAGCGCCAGCGGGGGAATGCCCAGGGCGGCGCGTTCGGCAACGTGGGCACGGTACTCGGTGAGGAAGGAGGACATGGCTATCTCCGGTGGGGTGGGTAATGGTGGGCAGGGTGGGTAGGGGATCACGCAAGCAACCAGCCACGCAGCGACTCGGGCAAGGCATGCCCGGTCTGGTGCGCGCGTTCGATCACTTGCCAGTAGTAGCGGTAGCTGGCGCGGTCGTGCAGGCGGCCTTCGAACTGCACCGGCGCCCAGTCGGCGGCAACGGCGGCCTCGACGATGGCCAGCGCGGTGTCGATTTCCGCTTCGGTCGGCGCAAACGCCGCAACGATGGGCCGGATCTGGTCCGGGTGGATGCTCCACATGCGGGTGTAGCCCAGCTCGGTCGCGGCCTGTCGCGCCGCGGCCTGCAGCGCCGACAGGTCCTTGAACTCGGTCACCACGTTGTGCGACGGCACCTTGCCGTGGGCGTGGCAGGCCGCGGCCATCTCCAGCTTGGCGCGCAGCACATGCGGGTGGCTGAACTGCCCGGCCCGCGTCATGGCAGAAGCGGGAATAGCGCCGCCATGGGCCGACACGAAGTCCATCAAGCCGAAACTCAGCGAGGCCACGCGCGGGTGGGCCGCGATGTCAAAAGCGCGGTGCACCGCCGCCGGTGACTCGATCAGCACATGCAGCGGCAGTGCCGTGGCACCGGCTGCCTCCATCGCGGCGACAGCGCGCTGCACATCGGCCAGCGACTCGACCTTGGGCACCATCAGGTGGCACAGGCGCGTGCCGGCCCGGCCCACGATCAGGGCCACATCGGCATCAAATTGGGGGTGGTCAACGGGATGCACCCGGGCCGCCACGCGGGCGGTGGGGGGGGCGCTCAGCGCCAGTTCGGTGACGAGGGCCGCGTGCTCGGCCTCGCCGCCCACCGGGGCACCGTCCTCGCAGTCCAGCGTGACATCGAAGACACAGGCGCCGAACTCATCCGTCAACTCGGCCTGCAGCTGCAGGCTTTTCCGCATCCTTGCCTCGACACCGCTGTAGTGGTCGCAGACCGGCAACGCGAACGCGCCGGCCTGGGCTCCTGCAAGAATGTCGCGCGGGTGCGGTTTCACGGACGGGTTACAGCGCGGTTACCAGCTCAGAGCAGGTGCTTGACGCCGTCTTTTTCGCCTTCCAGCTCGGCCAGCGTCTTGTCAATGCACTCCTGGCTGAACGCGTCGATCGGCAGGCCTTCAACAATCTTGTATTCGCCACCTTCGCAGGTAACGGGGTAGCCGAACATCGTCTCAGCGGGGATGCCGTACTCACCCTGCGACGGGATGCCCATCGTGACCCAGGCGCCGTTGGTGCCCAGTGCCCAGTCGCGCATGTGGTCGATAGCGGCGTTGGCAGCCGAGGCAGCCGACGACAGACCGCGGGCCGCGATGATGGCCGCGCCACGCTTGCCCACGGTGGGCAGGAAGGTGTTGGCGTTCCAGTCGTGGTCGTTGATGGTGTCCTTGACGGACTGGCCATTCACCGTGGCGAAACGGTAATCGGCGTACATGGTGGGCGAGTGGTTGCCCCACACGGCCAGTTTCTGGATGTCGCCCACGGCGCAGCCGATCTTGGCGGCGATCTGGCTGGCAGCGCGGTTGTGGTCCAGGCGCAGCATGGCGGTGAAGTTCTTGGCCGGCAGGTCCGGGGCCGACTTCATGGCGATGTAGGCGTTGGTGTTGGCGGGGTTGCCCACCACCAGCACGCGGACATCACGGGACGCGACGGCGTTCAGGGCCTTGCCCTGAGCGGTGAAGATCTGGGCGTTGGCGGCCAGCAGGTCGGCGCGCTCCATGCCGGGGCCGCGGGGACGGGCGCCAACCAGCAGGGCGTAGTCGGTGTCCTTGAAGGCGGTCATCGGGTCGCTGTGGGCTTCGATGCCGGCCAGCAGCGGGAACGCGCAGTCTTCCAGTTCCATGATCACGCCCTTGAGCGCGTTCTGGGCTTTCTCGTCGGGAATTTCGAGCAACTGCAGGATCACGGGCTGGTCCTTGCCCAGCATCTCGCCGGAGGCGATACGGAACAGCAGGGCGTAACCAATCTGACCAGCGGCACCGGTGACGGCAACGCGAACGGGCTTCTTGCTCATGGTGAAAAACTCCAGAAAAGACGGAAAGTGGATAAGAAAAACAGGGGAAACCGGTTGGCACCCGAGGCGGCACGAGCCATGGGGTTTCCCCGATGTTCCGCTCCCCGGACAACTGCCGAGTGTACTCTCGCAAACCCGCATGCGTCAATTTGTCTTATGTCTTATATAAGATATGATTGCAGCCATTCAGTGGTACCCACGAGTCCCGATCCTGCCCATGGCCACCCCTTCTGCCGCCTCTCCCGAACCGTCGCCTGCGGAACGCCGCACGGCCGGCGAGCCACTGGCGCCAATGGGCAGTGAGGTGGTGGGCGCCAGCGCCTCAACGCCCGCTTTCAGTCCGCTCTACCAGCAGATCAAATCGCTGATCCTGCGCAGCCTGCAGGGCGGGGAGTGGAAGCCCGGCGAAATGATCCCGAGCGAAGTCGACCTCGCGGCGCGCTACCGTGTGAGCCAGGGCACGGTGCGAAAAGCCATCGATGCCCTCGCCACCGACAACCTGCTGGTGCGCCGCCAGGGGAAGGGAACCTTCGTCGCCACCCACGCAGAAGCCCACACCCAGTACCGTTTCCTCAGGCTACTGCCCGACACCGGCGACCTGGGCAGCCAGGGGCCGGCCGCGCGCCGCATCATCGAATGCCGGCGGCTGCGGGCCAGCGCCGAGGTGGCACGCCAGCTGCTGCTGCGCACGGGCGACCCGGTGCTGCAGGTCAAGCGGGTGCTGGCCTTTGCCGGTCAACCCGCCATCCTCGAAGACATCTGGCTGCCCGGCGGTCCGTTCAAAGGGCTGACGCTGGAAACCCTGTCGGAAGACCAAGGGCCCATGTATGCGCTCTTCGAAACCCAGTTCGGGGTGCGGATGGTGCGCGCGGACGAAAAGATCAAGGCCGTGGGCGCCGATGAGGACGCCGCCGTCCTGCTGGGCGTGGAGCGGGGGGCGCCGCTGCTGAGCGTCGAGCGCGTGGCCTATACCTACAACGACGTCCCCATGGAACTGCGCCGCGGGCTTTACCGCACCGACAGCCGGCACTACCGGAATGACCTGAATTGACAAAACGGCTCAAGCGTGCCATCAAAAGTCAGAGCAAACATCCGAGTGTCAGCCTCCGGTATGCCGCGTTGCAATAGAATTTGACCGCTCGCGATTCAAGTTACAAGCGAGTTACATACCCCTTCCACCCCCTGTCCTCCCCGGAAGAAAGCCCCCACCATGACCGAGTTGACCAAGAAGCGGCCAGAGTTCCGCAACATCAACGCCTTCAAGGATCTCACCACTTACCGCCTTCCACCGGCGGGCTGGGTGTCGATCCTGCACCGCGCCAGCGGCGGCCTGATGTTCATCCTGCTGCCATTGATCGTCTGGATGTTCGATACCTCGGTGTCCTCCGAACTCTCCTTTGACACGTTCTCCGCTGCCTTTTCGACCGGACTGGGCTTCATCCCCGGTTGGTTCTTCAAGCTGGTCGTGCTGGCCATCATCTGGGCCTACCTGCACCACCTGATCGCTGGCGTGCGCCACCTGTACATGGACAGCTTTCACGCGGTGAGCAAGGCGTTCGGCAAATCGTCCGCACTCGTCACGCTGGTGTTGAGCATCGGCCTGACGGTGGTGCTGGGCGCCAAACTGTTCGGCCTGTACTGAACGCCGCCCCCGCATTCATTCGAGGATCAAGACATGTCTGTCAACTACGGTTCCAAGCGCGTCGTCACCGGCGCCCATTACGGCTTGCGCGACTGGCTCGCCCAGCGCATCACCGCCGCCCTCATGGCGGTCTTCACCCTCATCGTGGTGCTGCAGGTGCTGTTCACCAGCGGCCCCATCGGCTACGAATCCTGGGCCGGCATCTTTGCCGCCCAGTGGATGAAAGCACTCACTTTCGCGGTGTTTCTGGCGCTGACCTACCATGTGTGGGTCGGCATGCGCGACATCTGGATGGACTACGTCAAGCCCGCCGGCATCCGTCTCGCCCTGCACGTCTTCACCATCGTCTGGCTCCTGTCCTGCCTGGGCTGGGCTGTTCAAGTTCTCTGGAGGCTCTGAAGCCATGACCGCTACCGCCAATCTCCCCAAGCGCCAATTTGACGTCGTGATCGTCGGAGCCGGTGGCTCCGGCATGCGCGCCTCGCTGCAGCTGGCCCGCGCCGGCCTGAAGGTGGCCGTGCTTTCCAAAGTGTTCCCCACCCGCTCGCACACCGTGGCGGCCCAGGGCGGCATCGGCGCCTCGCTCGGCAACATGAACGAGGACAACTGGCACTACCACTTCTACGACACCATCAAGGGTTCGGACTGGCTGGGCGACCAGGACGCCATCGAATTCATGTGCCGCGAAGCACCGAAGGTGGTCTACGAGCTGGAACACTTCGGCATGCCGTTCGACCGCAACCCCGACGGCACCATCTACCAGCGTCCCTTCGGCGGTCACACCGCCAACTACGGCGAGAAGCCGGTGCAGCGCGCCTGCGCCGCGGCCGACCGCACCGGCCACGCCATGCTGCACACGCTGTACCAGCAGAACGTGCAGGCCCGCACCACCTTCTTCGTGGAATGGATGGCGCTGGACCTGATCCGCGACGCCAGCGGCGACGTGGTGGGCGTGACCGCGCTGGAAATGGAAACCGGCGAAACCTACATCCTGGAAGCCAAGACCACGCTGCTGGCCACCGGTGGCGCCGGCCGCATTTTCGCGGCCTCCACCAACGCCTTCATCAACACCGGTGACGGCCTGGGCATGGCGGCACGCGCCGGCATCCCGCTGCAGGACATGGAGTTCTGGCAGTTCCACCCCACCGGCGTGGCCGGTGCGGGCGTGCTGCTGACCGAAGGCTGCCGCGGCGAAGGCGCCATTTTGCTCAACAGCGAAGGCGAGCGCTTCATGGAGCGCTACGCGCCCACGCTGAAAGACCTGGCCCCGCGCGACTTCGTCTCGCGCTGCATGGACCAGGAAATCAAGGAAGGCCGTGGTTGTGGTCCCAACAAGGACTACGTGCTGCTCAAGCTCGACCACCTGGGCGCCGAAACCATCCACAAGCGCCTGCCTTCGGTGTACGAGATCGGCGTGAACTTCGCCAACGTGGACATCACGCGCGAGCCGATTCCCGTGGTGCCCACCATCCATTACCAGATGGGCGGCATCCCGACCAACATCAACGGCCAGGTCGTCACGCCCGACGGCAAAGGCGGCCAGGCCATCGTCAACGGCCTCTACGCCGTGGGCGAATGCTCCTGCGTGAGCGTGCACGGCGCCAACCGCCTGGGCACCAACTCGCTGCTCGATCTGCTGGTGTTCGGCCGCGCCGCCGGCAACCACATCGTCCAGTACAACGATAAAAACAAGACCCACAAGCCGCTGCCGGCCGACGCCGCTGACAAGACCCTGGCGCGTCTGGCCCGTCTGGACAACGCCACCGGTGGCGAGTACGCCCAAGACGTGGCCAACGACCTGCGCGCGGCCATGCAGCAGCACGCCGGCGTGTTCCGCACCCAGGCCAGCATGGACGAAGGTGTCGCGAAGATCAATGCGATGCGTGCACGCGTCAACGCGATCGGTCTGGGCGACAAGTCCAAGGTGTTCAACACCGCCCGCATCGAAGCGCTGGAAGTGGAGAACCTGATCGAGAGCGCCCAGGCCACCATGACCTCGGCCGCTGCCCGCCACGAGTGCCGTGGTGCCCACACCGTGAACGACTACGAGCGTCCGGCCGACGATGCCCAGTTCCCGCTGGGCCGCAACGACGCCGAGTGGATGAAGCACACGCTGTGGCACAGCGCCGACAACAGCCTGACCTACAAGCCGGTCAACCTGCAGCCGCTGACGGTTGCCTCGGTGCCGCCCAAGGTCCGCACCTTCTGATACAGAACCGAACTGGAGCACCGACATGGCACTTCGCACATTCAAGATCTACCGCTACGACCCGGAAAAAGACGCCAAGCCCTACATGCAGACCATCCAGGTCGAGCTCGACGGGCACGAGCGCATGCTGCTCGACGCGCTGATGAAGCTCAAGGCCGTTGACCCCACGCTCTCCTTCCGCCGCTCCTGCCGCGAAGGCGTGTGTGGTTCGGACGCCATGAACATCAACGGCAAGAACGGTCTGGCCTGCCTGACCAACATGAACACCTTGCCCGGCGTGATCACCCTCAAGCCCCTGCCCGGCCTGCCGGTGGTGCGCGACCTGATCGTGGACATGACGCTGTTCTTCAAACAGTACAACAGCATCAAGCCCTACCTGATCAACGACACCGTGGCCCCCGAGAAGGAGCGCCTGCAAAGCCCCGAAGAGCGCGACGAGCTCAACGGCCTGTACGAGTGCATCCTGTGCGCCAGCTGCTCGACCAGCTGCCCCAGCTTCTGGTGGAACCCCGACAAGTTCGTCGGCCCGGCCGGTCTGCTGCAGGCCTACCGCTTCATTGCGGACAGCCGCGACCAGGGCACCGCCGAGCGCCTGGACAACCTGGAAGACCCGTACCGCCTGTTCCGCTGCCACACCATCATGAACTGCGTCGACGTCTGCCCCAAGGGCCTGAACCCGACCAAGGCCATCGGCAAGATCAAGGAAATGATGGTGATGCGCTCGGTGTAAAAGCACCCCCTGCGCCGCTTCGCGTCTTCCCCCTGAGGGGGACGCACCCTGTGGCCTGGCAGAGCCAGTTCCACGGGTGCCCTGGGTGAGACAGTGTGCGCCGGAAGCTTTCTTTCTTTCTTTATGAACCCTTCTGACATCACTTCTGCTAACGCCCTGCTTGACGAGCGGGGCCTGAGCAAGCTGCGCTGGCGCTGCCGCCGGGGGCTGCTCGAGAACGACCTGTTCATCGAGAAGTTCTTCGAGCGGCACGCCGCCAGCCTGACTGTCAGGCAGGCTGAAGCTCTGGGCGTTCTAATGGATTTGTCCGACAACGATCTCCTCGATCTGTTGCTGGGTCGCAAACCACCCCAGGGCGAACTGGTTCGTGATGACGTCACGACCGTACTGAGCATGCTGCGCGCAGCCCGACTACCCGTTTAGACCCCTCTAAAGGAAACCGCATGAAACTCGTCGACAACAAAGCCACCCTGTCGTTCTCCAACGGCAGTCCCAGCGTGGACCTGCCGGTGTACGCCGGCAACATCGGCCCGGACGTCATCGACATCCGCAAGCTGTATGCCCAGACCGGCATGTTCACCTACGACCCGGGCTTCCTGTCCACGGCATCCTGCCAGTCGGCCATCACCTACATCGACGGTGACAAGGGTGAGCTGCTGTACCGCGGCTACCCCATCGAGCAACTGGCCACCCAGTGCGATTACCTCGACACCTGCTACCTGCTGCTCAACGGCGAACTGCCCAACGAGACCCAGCGCGGCGACTTCCACAAGCTCGTGATCAACCACACCATGGTGAACGAGCAGATGCAATTCTTCCTGCGTGGCTTCCGCCGTGATGCGCACCCCATGGCGGTGCTGACCGGCCTGGTGGGCGGTCTGTCGGCCTTCTACCACGACAGCACGGACATCAACAACCCGAAGCACCGCGAGATAGCCGCGATCCGCCTGATCGCCAAGATGCCCACGCTGGTGGCCATGGCTTACAAGTACGGCATCGGCCAGCCCTACATGTACCCGAAGAACGACCTGAGCTACTCGGGCAACTTCCTGCGCATGATGTTCGGCACGCCCTGCGAAGAGTACGTGGTCAACCCCGTGCTCGAGCGCGCACTGGATCGCATCTTCATCCTGCACGCCGACCACGAACAGAACGCCTCCACCTCCACCGTGCGCCTGTGCGGCTCGTCGGGCACCAACCCGTTCGCTGCCATCGCCGCCGGTGTCGCCTGCCTGTGGGGCCCGGCCCACGGTGGCGCCAACGAAGCCTGCCTGAACATGCTGGAAGACATCCAGCGCCAGGGCGGCGTGTCCAAGGTTGGCGAGTTCATGGAGAAGGTCAAGGACAAGAACAGCGGCGTGAAGCTGATGGGTTTTGGCCACCGCGTCTACAAGAACTACGACCCCCGCGCCAAGCTCATGCAGGAAACCTGCAACGAAGTGCTGGCCGAGCTGGGCCTGGAAAACGACCCGCTGTTCAAGCTGGCCAAGGAACTGGAGAAGATCGCACTGGAAGACGAGTACTTCGTCAGCCGCAAGCTCTACCCCAACGTCGATTTCTACTCCGGCATCGTGCAGCGCGCCATCGGCATCCCGGTGAACCTGTTCACGGGCATCTTCGCGCTGGCCCGCACGGTCGGCTGGATCGCCCAGCTCAACGAGATGATCAGCGATCCGGAATACAAGATCGGCCGCCCGCGCCAGCTGTTCACCGGCTCGCCCCGCCGCGACATCAAGCCGTTGGCCGAGCGCTGATCGCCACCGCGTCGCCGGGTGACACTCACCCGGCTGCCGCCACGCCCGCTGCGCCTTCCGGTGCCGCGGGCGTTTTTCATCCGGACGCATAAAATAGCCGGTTCGACAGCTTCGCCACGACAGCCAACGGGACCTCCATGGGACGCACGCTCTACGACAAGATCTGGGACGAACACGTCGTCCACACCGAAGAAGACGGCACCGCCGTGCTGTACATCGACCGCCACCTGGTGCACGAAGTCACCAGCCCCCAAGCCTTCGAAGGCCTGCGCGAAACGGGCCGCAAGGTCTGGCGTGTCAGCTCCATCGTGGCCACCGCCGACCACAACACGCCCACCACCGGATGGGATCAGGGCTACGACGGCATCACCGATCCGATCAGCAAGGAACAGATCACCACGCTCAACAGCAACATCGCTGAATTTGGCGCGGCGGCCTTCTTCCCCTTCATGTCCAAGCGCCAGGGCATCGTGCACGTCATCGGCCCGGAGAACGGCGCGACCCTGCCCGGCATGACCGTGGTCTGCGGCGACAGCCACACCTCCACGCACGGCGCCTTCGGCGCACTGGCGCACGGCATCGGCACCAGCGAAGTCGAGCACGTCATGGCGACGCAGACCCTGCTGGCCAAGAAAGCCAAGAACATGCTCGTGAAAGTCGAGGGCCAGCTGGCCAGCGGCGTCACCGCCAAAGACATCGTGCTGGCCATCATCGGCAAGATCGGCACCGCTGGCGGCACCGGCTACACCATCGAATTCGGCGGCTCGGCCATCCGCGCCCTGTCCATTGAGGGCCGCATGACGGTCTGCAACATGGCCATCGAGGGCGGCGCGCGCGCCGGCCTGGTGGCGGTGGACGACAAGACCATCGAATACGTCAAGGGCCGCCCGCTCTCCCCCACCGGCCTGGAGTGGGACCAGGCCGTGGCTTACTGGAAGACGCTGCAGTCCGACCCGGACGCGGTGTTCGACGCCGTGGTCGAACTCGACGCGGCCCAGATCGTGCCGCAGGTCACCTGGGGTACTTCGCCTGAAATGGTGCTGGGTATCGACGGCCGCGTGCCCGACCCGGACAAGGAAAAGGACCCGAACAAACGCGGCGCCATCGAACGCGCGCTGACCTACATGAACCTGCAGCCGGGCAAGCCGCTGAACGACATCTTCGTGGACAAGGTGTTCATCGGCTCCTGCACCAACAGCCGTATCGAGGACATGCGCGAAGCCGCCGCCGTGGTGAAGAAGCTCGGCCAGAAAGTGGCCAAGAACATCAAGCTGGCCATGGTGGTGCCGGGCTCCGGGCTCGTCAAAGAACAGGCAGAGCGCGAAGGCCTGCACGAAATCTTCAAGGCCGCCGGATTCGAGTGGCGCGAGCCAGGCTGCTCCATGTGCCTGGCCATGAACGCGGACCGGCTGGAGCCGGGCGAGCGGTGCGCCAGCACCAGCAACCGCAATTTCGAAGGCCGGCAAGGGGCGGGTGGCCGTACCCACCTCGTCTCGCCTGCGATGGCGGCAGCCGCGGCCGTGCACGGGCACTTTGTCGATGTCCGGCAGTTCGCCTGAGAGCCCATCCATGAAACAGATTGCCAGCCTGTGTGCCCTGTTCGTCGTGCTGCTGCTGACCGGCTGCAACACCGTGAAAGGTGTGGGCCAAGACGTCCAGAAGGCCGGACAGGTCCTGGAAGACGCCGCCCGCAAGAGATAAAACCATGAAAACATTCACCGTGCACAAGGGCCTCGTCGCCCCGATGGACCGCGAGAACGTCGACACCGACGCCATCATTCCCAAGCAGTTCCTGAAGTCGATCCGCAAGACCGGGTTCGGTCCGAACCTGTTCGATGAGTGGCGCTACCTGGACAAGGGCGAACCGGGCCAGGACCCGGCCAGCCGCCAGCCCAACCCCGACTTCGTGCTCAACCAGCCCCGCTATGCCGGCGCCTCGGTGTTGCTGGCGCGCAAGAACTTCGGCTGCGGTTCCAGCCGCGAACATGCGCCCTGGGCCATCGACCAGTACGGCTTTCGCGCCATCATCGCGCCGAGCTTTGCCGACATCTTTTTCAACAACTGCTTCAAGAATGGCCTGCTCCCGATTCAGCTGCCGGAAGCCACCGTGTCGCAGCTGTTCGACGAGGCCCTGGCCTTCCCGGGTTACGAGTTGACGATCGACCTCGAGCGCCAGGTGATCGTGAAACCGGGCGGCGACGAAATCCCTTTCGACGTGCAGGCCTTCCGCAAATACTGCCTGCTCAACGGCCTCGACGACATTGGCCTCACCTTGCGCCACAAGGACAAGATCGCGGCATTTGAAAACGAACGCCTGATGCGCAAACCCTGGCTGGCCCATTCGATGTGAACAGGCTCCCCCGGGCTGCGTACGGCGCAGCCCCCTCCAGGGGCGTTGCCGGCGGCCAGGCCAAGCCCGCGGCACCGCTACCTGGCGTCGTCTTTCCCTCCCTTCATTCAGACATCTCTTATGAAAATCGCAGTTCTCCCCGGTGATGGCATTGGCACCGAAATCGTCGCCGAAGCGGTCAAGGTCCTGAACGCCCTGGATCTGCCCTTCGAAATGGAGAGCGCCCTGGTTGGCGGCGCGGCGTATGACGCCCATGGTCATCCACTGCCCGAGGCCACCCTGAAGCTGGCCATGGCCAGCGACGCTGTGCTGTTCGGCGCGGTGGGCGACTGGAAATACGACACGCTGGACCGCCCGCTACGCCCCGAGCAGGCCATCCTGGGCCTGCGCAAGCACATGGGCCTGTTCGCCAACTTCCGCCCTGCCATCTGCTACGAGCAGCTGGTGGGCGCTTCCAGCCTCAAGCCCGAGCTGATTGCCGGGCTGGACATCCTGATCATTCGCGAGCTGACGGGCGACATCTACTTTGGCCAGCCGCGTGGCCGGCGCATCGCCACCGATGGCCACTTCCCCGGTGCCGAAGAGGCCTTCGACACCATGCGCTACAGCAAGCCGGAAATCGAGCGCATCGCCCACGTCGCCTTCCAGGCCGCCCGAAAGCGCAACAAAAAGGTCACCAGCGTCGACAAGGCGAACGTGCTGGAAACCTTCCAGTTCTGGAAGGACGTGGTCACCGAGGTGCACGCGCAATACCCCGACGTGGAACTGCAGCACATGTATGTGGACAACGCGGCCATGCAGCTGGTCAAGGCGCCCAAAGCCTTTGACGTGGTGGTCACCGGCAACATGTTCGGCGACATCCTGAGCGATGAAGCCTCCATGCTCACCGGCTCCATCGGCATGCTGCCCTCGGCCAGCCTGAACACGAAGAACCAGGGCCTGTACGAGCCCAGCCACGGCAGCGCGCCCGACATCGCCGGCAAGGGCGTGGCAAATCCACTGGCCACGATCCTGTCGGCCGCCATGATGCTGCGCTTCAGCCTGAACCAGGAGGCCGCGGCGCTGCGAATCGAAACCGCCGTGCAGCGGGTGCTGGCACAGGGCCTGCGCACGCCCGACATCTACAGCGAAGGCACCACCAAAGTGGGCACTTCGCAGATGGGCGATGCGGTGGTGAACGCCCTGCGCGCTTGACCATGGGCCCACGGGGTCGGTCCGGCCAGGCTGGCCCTGATCACCCTGCTACCACAGCAGGCCGGACATTGTCAGTTTGGAGAACGGTACCATCCGGTAGAATTACGACCCATGTTTGCCGCCCGCCCGTTCGCCCTGAACATCGCAACCGCCGCCTTGGCGCTTGTGGCTGCGCGCGCAACCATCACCAAAACCACGACCATTAAGGGCTGATCCAGCTCCGGTATCGTCGTGCGCCCTCCCTGGCCAGACGAGCCGGGGCAGACAGGCCGGTCGGGCACTGTTTGTAACTTTTTAAAGGGCGTTGAAATGAGCAAGTTGGTAGGACTGGTGGGCTGGCGTGGCATGGTCGGCTCGGTGTTGATGGACCGCATGGTCGAAGAACGAGACTTCGACCTGATCGAACCCCTCTTTTTTTCCACGTCGAATGCCGGCGGCACAGCCCCGGCCATGGCAAAGAACGAGACCACGCTGCAGGACGCGTTCGACATCGACGCACTCCAGCGCTGCGACATCGTCATCACCGCCCAGGGCGGTGACTACACCAGCGAGGTGTTCCCCAAATTGCGCGCCGCCGGCTGGAACGGCCATTGGATCGACGCGGCCTCCACGCTGCGCATGCAGCAGGATGCGGTCATTGTCCTGGACCCGGTGAACATGCCGGTGATCAAAGACGCCCTGGGCAATGGCGGCAAGAACTGGGTCGGCGGCAACTGCACGGTGAGCTGCATGCTCATGGGCGTGGGCGCGCTGTACAAGGCCGGGTTGGTCGAGTGGATGTCCACGCAAACCTACCAGGCGGCCTCCGGTGGCGGCGCCCAGCACATGCGCGAACTGCTGACGCAGTACGGCACGCTGAACGCCGAGGTCAAGAGCCTGCTGGACGATCCCAAGAGCGCGATCCTGGAAATCGACCGGCTGGTGGCGGCCAAGCAGCGCGCCCTGACCAGCGCCGAGACCGCCAACTTCGGCGTGCCGCTGGGTGGCTCGCTGATCCCCTGGATTGACAAGGACCTGGGTATCGGAAAAAGCCAGGACGAGCCTGGCTGGGGCATGTCCAAGGAAGAGTGGAAGGGCATGGCCGAGACCAACAAGATCCTCGGCATGGGCGAAGGTTTCGGCTCGGCCGCCATCCCGGTGGACGGCTTCTGCGTGCGCGTGGGCGCCATGCGCTGCCACAGCCAGGCGCTGACCTTCAAACTGAAGAAAAACGTGCCCGTGGCCGACATCGAGGCCATGATCGCGACCGACAACCCGTGGGTGAAGCTGGTACCCAACACGCGCGAAGCCACCATCCGCGACCTCACGCCAGTGGCCGTGACGGGCACGATGACGATCCCCGTGGGCCGGGTGCGCAAACTCGCCATGGGCCCCGAGTACGTGGGTGCCTTCACCATCGGCGACCAGCTGCTGTGGGGCGCCGCCGAGCCGCTGCGCCGCATGCTGCGCATCCTGCTCGACGCCTGAAACACGCGCGCGCAACGGTCTCCAAGCCCGCCTTGGCAACCGCTGCGCGCGTTGCAAGCGCACAACGTGAACCCGAGAGGAAATCGACAAGAGGTTGCCGCGTCAACTCAAGCGGTGTGTCAGCTTGTCACTCTAATGTGTTGATGTTAAGGTCAATTTTCGGTCTTTCACGTCGAGGTCCAAGTGCCATTCAACTCTCGCCACAAACCCTCCCTCACCACACCGGCCCCGACAAGAGGGATGGGTTCGCGCGGCGTTTCCCGGATTCACGCCATCGCCGCGGCGGCGGTTCTGAGCACGGCCTTGTTTCAAGCTGGCGACGCACAGGCCCTGGCGCTGGGCCGCATCGTCGTGCAATCGGCGCTGGGAGAGCCCCTGAGGGCCGAAATAGACGTACCCGACATCACCCCTGAAGAAGCGGCCAGTCTGCGTGTGGGCTTGGCGTCTGGCGACGCGTTTCGCGCTGCCGGAATGGACTTCAATCCGGCCCTCGCCAGTCTGCAGGTCAGCCTGCAACGGCGTCCCGATGGCCGGGCCTACCTGCGCTTGACGAGTCCGCGGGCGGTCACCGAGCCCTTCGTGGACCTCATCGTTGAAGCCAACTGGGCCGCAGGGCGGATCGTGCGCGATTACACGCTGCTGTTCGACCCGCCCAACCTGCGCGCAGGCACCCCGGTGGCACCTCTTCCCCCGGTGATGACGCCAGCGGCGCCCGCTGTCCCCGCACCGCCCCTGGCCCAGCCGAGCGCTCCGGCACCGTCACTGTCCGCGCTGCCTCCCGTATCGGCGCCGCCTCGTGCAGCACCGCCCGTGGCGAGCCGGCCGGTGACGCCACCCGGCAACGCCACGGAGACGGCGCAGGTACGCGTGCGACCGGGCGACACCGCCGGACGCATTGCCGAGACCCACCGCACCGCCAACGTGTCGCTCGACCAGATGTTGGTTGCCCTCTTGCGCGGCAATCCGGGTGCCTTCATCGGCGGCAACGTCAACCGCATCAAAGCCGGCTCGGTGCTGGATTTGCCCAGTGAGGCCGAAGCCGGCTCGGTGAACCCGGGCGACGCCCGCCAGATGATCGCCGCGCAGAGCCGTGATTTCAACGAATTCCGCCGACGCCTGGCCGGCTCGGTGCCCGCAGCAGCCGTTGCCGCAGCGGACCGACAGGCCAGCGGACGCGTGCAGGCCGAAGTGGACGACCGCAACCCGGTGGCGCCCGCACAGGACAAGCTCACCCTATCCAAAGGAGCCGTGGCAACGCCCTCGGCCGCTGAAGAAAGGATTGCGCAGGAACGCCAGGCCCGTGAAGCTTCGACGCGGGTGGCCGAACTTTCGCGCAACATCGACGAGCTCGCCAGGCTCGGCAACAACACAGCGCCAGGCGCTGTGGCACCCGGCGCTGCGGGCACGCCTGCCGCCGCGTCGCCGGCGGTGCCTGCGATACCGGCCACCACCATGGCTGCGGCGGCGCCCCCCCCTGCGTCCAGCCCCGAGGCGGCTGCTCCGGTGACGGCCTCGCCTGGCAATCCCGCCGTGGAAACCACCGACATGGCGACCCCACCGGCGCCTGCCCCCTCGGCCGACCCTGAGCCAGCGCCGCCCCCCGTCGCGGCACCGGCATCGCCACCGGCCGTGCCACCTGCAGCAGCCCCGCAGGATGAGCCGTCGTTCATCAGCAGCCTGGCCGAGAACCCCTTGGTCCTGCCGGGTGTGGCGGCCCTGCTGGCCCTGCTCGGCGGTCTGGCTGTGTACCGCCTGCGTCAACGCAAGCAGGCAGTCGGCGTGGACAGCTCGTTCCTGGAGAGCCGCCTGCAGCCAGACTCCTTCTTCGGCTCCAGTGGCGGGCAGCGCATCGACACCGCCGAGACGGGTGCGTCGGGCTCCTCCATGGTCTATTCGCCCAGCCAGCTCGATGCGGCCGGTGATGTTGACCCGGTGGCCGAAGCCGACGTTTACCTGGCCTACGGTCGCGACCTGCAGGCCGAAGAGATTCTCAAAGAAGCCATGCGCGGCACACCCACGCGCGTGGCGATTCACAACAAGCTGCTGGAAATCTACGCCAAACGGCGTGACGCCAAGGCATTCGAAGTCGTTGCCATCGAGGCCTACGCGCTGACGCTGGGCCAAGGCCCGGAATGGGAACGGGCCTGCGAGCTGGGACGCGAACTGGACCCCGCCAATCCGCTGTACCAGCCCGGCGGAGCGCCCAGCCCGAAGGGCGGGATGGTCTCTGCTGCGGCAGGCGGCGCCATGGTCACCATGCCTTTCGGCAACAGCACGCTGAACCCACCCGACGAGAACGAAGCGCAGGACGACAGCGTCGAGCTGGATCTGGACTTCTCTCTCGACGAACTCCCGGCATCCGCTCCGCTGGCCACCGAGCCCCTCGCCGACCAGGCAGCCGGTGGTGTGACATCGGAACTGGACCAGCTGGACCAGCTGGACAGCCACGAAGCGCTGGACCCGAAGGCGGTATCGCGCGGCGATGGTGACCCGATGTTGATGGACTTCGATCTGGACTTTCTGTCCGAACCGGGCGCGCTGGTCGCCAGCGAGCCAGCACCTGCAACGCACGGCACCGATCGGGAGCCACTGCGCTTCGATCCGCAGGAGGAGTTGTCGGACTTCGGACTGGACGAATTGCAGGCCGAGTTGGCTGGCAGCGAATCCCTGCCGTTGCCAGGTGCGACGAGCCCCACCGATGCCGAGATGCTGACCTTCGACCTGAACGACCTCAACCTGGACCTCGACCCGGAACTGTCGACGGCCGAGGCCGAGGGCGCGATGCCTGCCGAAGAGAGTCCTCTGGACACCAAGCTCTCGCTGGCCGAGGAGTTCCGGGCCATTGGCGACCTGGAGGGTGCCCGTTCTCTGGCCGAAGAAGTGCTCGCCGAAGCCACCGGCACGCTGCGGACCAAGGCTCGGACTTTCCTGGCGGACCTCGCCTGACCGCAGCCAGTCTCGGGACACCGTTCTTGCCCAGCCCTTCTTCCGAACGACCGCCATCGCCCGATACCGCGGCACCAGGTCAGCGCGTGGCCTTGGGCGTGAGCTACAACGGCTCGGCCTACGACGGTTGGCAGAGCCAGCCCAGCGGGCGCACGGTGCAGGACCACCTGGACCGCGCGCTGAGCCGTTTCGTCGCCCAGACCTCCATCAGGACACTCTGCGCAGGGCGTACCGATGCCGGGGTGCACGGTCTGATGCAAGTGGTGCACTTCGACAGCCCGGTGGTGCGCCCCGACAGCGCCTGGGTGCGCGGCACCAACAGCTTCCTGCCCGCTGACATTGCCGTGCAATGGGCCCGGCAGGTGCCCCCCGGTTTCCACGCCCGAGCCAGCGCACGCGTGCGCCGCTATGCCTATGTGCTGCTGGAGTCACCGGTGCGCCCGAGCGTGGACGCCGCGCGTGTGGGCTGGGTGTTTCGCCCGCTCCATCTCGACGCCATGCAGGCTGCCGCAGCGTACCTGATGGGGGAACACGACTTCACGTCGTTCAGGGCCTCGCAATGCCAGGCGCACACGCCTGTGAAAGACTTGCGACGCATCGACATCACGCGCCGGGGTGCCTACTGGCGCTTCGAGTTCGAAGCCAATGCCTTCCTGCACCACATGATCCGCAACATCATGGGTTGTCTGATTGCGGTGGGCACCGGGAGCAAGCCCCCGAGCTGGATGGCCGACGTACTGCAGGCACGCAGCCGGGACGTCGCGGCCCCCACCTTCTCCCCGGACGGCTTGTACTTTCTCGGGCCGCTGTACGATCCGTCGCTGGATCTTCCCACGCGCACGCCCGCCTTCGACTGGTTGCCGTAGGCCACCACCCCCGCGCCGGGACGACACGGTGCGCACCCCAACGCTGTCGGCGTTGCCCCAAGGGCCCGGTGAAATCGACTGCACGACGCCCTTGAACCACCCCTTTTACGTATGAGCAGCACCCACCGGACCCGAATCAAAATCTGTGGCCTGACCCGCGAGGCCGACGTGGACGCCGCCGTGCGGGCGGGCGCCGATGCCATCGGCTTGGTGCTGTACCCGCGCAGCCCGCGGTTTGTCACGCCAGAGCGGGCAGCCGAGCTGGCACGCCGGCTGCCCCCCTTCGTCACACCGGTGCTGCTCTTCGTCAACGCGACACCGGCCGAGCTGCGGCGAGGCCTGGATGCGCTACCACATGCGTTGCTGCAGTTCCATGGCGACGAGACGCTGGCCGATTGCCAGGCAACGGGTCGCCCGTTCATCCGCGCCGCCCGCATTCCCCCCGGCCCGGCGGGCGCCGGCTTCGATCTCCTAAAATACGCGCAAGACTTCGTCTCCGCCCAGGCTGTTCTGTTGGACGCCCATGTGGACGGCTATGGCGGCGGCGGTCAATCCTTCGACTGGACAGCATTCAATTGGTCACATCCACTTCTAAACGCCAGCTCTCGCCTCGTTTTGTCTGGTGGACTCACGCCTGCAAACGTGACCGATGGCATTCGCCGCGTACGGCCCTGGGCCGTTGACGTGAGTTCCGGGGTTGAGGCCAGCAAAGGCATCAAGGACCCGGACAAGATGCACGCCTTCGCCGCTGCCGTCCGGGCAGCCGATGCGCAACCGATGGACCGCTCCGCCTGAATTCCCCGCCGGGGACTGCCGGGGCACACCGACCCGAGACCCCATGGACCACTACCAGCAACCCGACATCCGCGGCCACTTCGGCATCTACGGCGGCAGTTTCGTGAGCGAAACGCTCACCCACGCCATCAACGAGCTGAAGGCCGCTTACGCGAAGTACCAGCACGACCCGGACTTCCTGGCCGAATTCAGGAGCGAACTCGCCCACTTCGTGGGCCGGCCCTCGCCGGTCTACCACGCCGCCCGCATGAGCCGCGAGACCGGCGGCGCCCAGATCTTCCTCAAGCGCGAAGACCTGAACCACACCGGCGCGCACAAGATCAACAACACCATCGGCCAGGCCATGCTCGCCCGGCGCATGGGCAAGCCGCGCATCATTGCCGAGACCGGTGCCGGCCAGCACGGCGTGGCCACCGCCACCATCTGCGCGCGCTACGGCCTGGAATGTGTCGTCTACATGGGTAGCGAAGACGTCAAGCGCCAGAGCCCCAACGTCTACCGCATGAAGCTGCTCGGCGCCACCGTGGTGCCCGTGGAAAGCGGCAGCAAGACGCTGAAGGACGCGCTCAACGAGGCCATGCGCGACTGGGTGGCCAACGTGGACAACACCTTCTACATCATCGGCACCGTGGCCGGCCCACATCCCTACCCCATGATGGTGCGCGACTTCCAGAGCGTAATCGGCGAGGAATGCCTGGTGCAGATGCCCGAGATGCTGGCGTCGGCCGGCTGCGCCAGCCCGCAGCCCGACGCCGTGGTGGCCTGCGTGGGCGGCGGCAGCAACGCCATGGGCATCTTCTACCCCTACATCAACCACGCGGCCACGCGCCTGATCGGCGTGGAAGCGGCCGGCGAAGGCATGGAGAGCGGCAAGCACTCGGCTTCGCTACAGAAGGGCAGCCCGGGCGTGCTGCACGGCAACCGCACCTATGTGCTGCAGGACGACAACGGCCAGGTCACCGAAACCCACAGCGTGAGCGCCGGCCTGGACTACCCCGGCGTCGGCCCGGAACACGCCTTCCTCAAGGACATCGGCCGCGCCGAGTACGTGGGCATCACCGACGCCGAGGCGCTGGAGGCCTTCCACTACCTCTGCCGCACCGAAGGCATCATTCCCGCACTGGAATCCAGCCACGCCATTGCCTACGCCATGAAGATGGCCAAAACCATGCGCGCGGACCAGTCGATCCTGGTCAACCTGTCCGGCCGCGGCGACAAGGACATCGGCACCGTGGCCGACCTGTCGCAGGCCGACTTCTACTGCCGACCGAGCTGCCGCGGGCAGTCGGTCAAGGGCGGCGCCGATACCTCCACCATCGCATTCCCAAAATGAGCCGCATCGACACCGCCCTGAGCGCGCTGAAAGCCCAGAACCGCAAGGCCCTGATCCCCTTCGTCACCGCCGGCTTCCCCTATGCCGACATCACGCCCGAACTGATGCACGGCATGGTCGAGGCTGGGGCCGACGTGATCGAACTCGGCGTGCCGTTCTCCGACCCGTCGGCGGACGGCCCGGTGATCCAGAAGGCTGGCGACCGCGCGCTGGCCTTCGGTATCGGCCTGGTGCAAATCTTGGCCATGGTGAAAACCTTTCGCGAACGCAACACCAGCACCCCGGTGGTGCTGATGGGCTACGCCAACCCGGTGGAGCGCTACGACCAGAAACACGGCGACGGCGCCTTCGTGCGCGACGCCAGTGCGGCCGGCGTGGATGGCGTGCTGATCGTCGACTACCCACCCGAGGAATGCGAGGCCTTCGCCGCCGCGCTGCGCGCGCACCAGATGGACCTGATCTTCCTGCTGGCACCCACCTCCACCGACGAGCGCATGGCGCAGGTGGCGCGCGTGGCCAGCGGCTATGTGTACTACGTGTCGCTCAAGGGCGTCACCGGCGCCGGCACGCTGGACGTGGGGCAGGTCGAGGCCATGCTGCCAAGGATCCGGGCCCATGTGAACGTGCCGGTGGGCGTGGGCTTCGGCATCCGCGATCCCGAAACCGCGCGCGCCATCGGTCGCACGGCGGATGCGGTGGTGATCGGCAGCAAGATCATCCAGCTGATCGAGAACGCGCCACGCGAACAGGTGGTCGGCATCGCCGCCGACTTCCTGCGCTCCATCCGGCAGGCGCTGGACACCTGACCTCACGGGCCGCGCCCGGGCACCCGACCCGGACGCCGGCCCTGCTGCGCCGTGCGCGGTGCATGGTTTAATTCGCAGACATGGCCGGGCTTGAACCGACCGGCACCCGCAAGGAGAAATTGACGATGTCCTGGCTTGAAAAGCTGCTTCCGCCGAAGATCACCCACACCGACCCGACCGAGCGCCGCAGCGTCCCCGAAGGCCTGTGGATCAAATGCCCCAGCTGTGAGGCGGTGCTCTACAAGAACGACCTGGAAAAGAACCAGAACGTCTGCCCGCACTGCAGCCACCACCACCGCATCGGCGCCCGCGCGCGGCTCAACGCCTTCCTCGACGCCGAAGGCCGCTACGAAATCGCCCAGGAAGTGCTGCCGGTCGATGCACTGAAGTTCAAGGACAGCCGCAAGTACCCCGAGCGCCTCAAAGAAGCGCTGGAGAACACCGGCGAGACCGACGCGCTGATCGTCATGGGCGGCGCCGTGCAGAGCATCAGCCTGGTGGCGGTGTGCTTCGAATTCGATTTCATGGGCGGCTCCATGGGTTCGGTGGTCGGCGAGCGCTTTGTGCGCGGTGTCGAGGAAGCCATTGCCCAGAAGGTGCCCTTCGTCTGTTTCACCGCCACCGGCGGCGCGCGCATGCAGGAGGGCCTGCTGTCGCTCATGCAGATGGCCAAGACCAATGCCGCCCTGACCCGCCTGGCCAAGAAGGGCCTGCCCTACATCAGCGTGCTGACCGACCCGACCATGGGCGGTGTGAGCGCCGGCTTTGCCTTCGTGGGTGACGTGGTGATCGCCGAACCCAAGGCCCTGATCGGCTTTGCCGGTCCGCGCGTGATCGAGAACACGGTGCGCGTGAAGCTGCCCGAGGGCTTCCAGCGCGCCGAATTCCTGCAGACCAAGGGCGCGGTGGACTTCATCTGCGACCGCCGCGAACTGCGCTCCACCGTGGCCAATGTGCTGGCCATGCTGCAGCGCCAGAGCGCCGACGCGGTGGCCGCCGATTGAGCAGCGAACCTGCGGCCGGTCCGCTCACGCTGACCCAGCTGCCCCTGTTCCCGCTGCAGACCGTCCTTTTCCCAGGCGGTTTGCTGCCCCTGCGCATCTTTGAAGTGCGCTACTTGGACATGATCGGGCGCTGCCACAAGGTGGGCGCTCCGTTCGGCGTGGTGTGCCTCTCGGAGGGCGCCGAGGTGCGCCGGCGCGACCCCGGGGCGCCAGCCAATGGCGACGGTTTTGCGCGCGAGGTGTTCCACGCCACCGGCACGCTGGCGCAGATCGACCACCTGGAGCGCCCGCAGTCCGGCCTCATGGTGATCCGCTGCCGCGGCCTGCAACGCTTCCAGATCACGCGGCGCCAGCAGCTGCGGCACGGCCTTTGGGTGGGCGACGTGACGCTGACCGCACCCGATACGGTGGTACCGGTCCCCGAACATCTGGTGAACGCTCGCGACGCGCTGCAGCGCCTGCTGCAGACCCTGCGGACCCAGAACCCGGCCGCCCTGGCCGATCTGCCCATGCAACCGCCCTACCAGTGGGACAACAGCGGCTGGGTGGCCAACCGCTGGGCCGAACTGCTACCGGCCCCGGCCGAGCTGAAGCAGCGGCTGATGTCGCTCGACAATCCCCTGGTGCGCCTGGAGCTGGTGAGCGACCTGCTGGAGCGTCTCGGCCTGGAAGGCTGACCCACGCCCGAGGCCGCGGGCGGCTCACGGCAGCAGCAACAGCGCCTGCATGTAGCGCTCGCTCACCATCAGATCGTCCCAGCCCAGCGCCGACCGCGCAGGCAACAGGGCCAGGCGCCGCGCCTCGCTGGCAGCCGAGGGCTGCCAGCGCCCCTCCACCACCGCACGCGACAGGGCGTCGATGGCCTCGTCAATCGGTGCGCCGCCGTCTACTACCGACTGGTTGCACAGCAGCACCATGTCGCAACCGGCGTCGAGCGCGGCCAACGCGGCCTCGGTGAAGCCCACCTCGCGTCCTTCGATCTGCCGGGCGCCCGCCATGCTGAGGTCGTCGCTGAACACGGCGCCGTTGAAGCCCAGGCGATGGCGCAACACGTCCTGCAGCCAGCGCGCCGAGAAACCGGCCGGCCGCGGGTCCACGCGCGGGTAGACCACATGGGCCGGCATGAGCGCCTGCAGGCTGGCCGAGAGCCAGGCATAGGGCGCCGCGTCGTCGGACAGGATGGCACTCAAAGAACGCTTGTCGACCGGAATCGCCAGGTGGGAGTCGGCCTTGACGAAGCCGTGACCGGGAAAGTGCTTGCCGCAGTGCGCCATGCCGCTCTGCAGCAGGCCATGCATGAGCGCCTGCGCCAGCAGCGTGACCACGCGCGGGTCGCGGGCGAAGGCGCGGTCGCCGATGACGGTGCTTTCACCGTGGTCCAGGTCGAGCACCGGCGCAAAGCTCAGGTCCACGCCACAGGCGCGCAACTCGGCGCCCAGCACGTAGCCGGTGGCCGTGGCGGCGTTGGCGGCACGCAGGGCCGGGCCACCGTCGGGCTCGCCCTTGCGCGGCGGCTGCATCCACATCGCCCCCAGGCGGGCCATGGGCGGCAGGTGCGTGAACCCATCGGTGCGAAAGCGCTGCACGCGCCCGCCCTCGTGGTCCACGGCGATCAGCAGATCGGGCCGCACGGTCTTGATCTGGCGGCACAGGCGCGTGAGCTGGGCGCGGTCCTGCCAGTTGCGGCCGAACAGGATCACGCCACCCACCAGCGGGTGGGCCAGTCGCTGGCGGTCCGCGGTGGTCAGGCTGTGACCGGCCACGTCGATGATGAGGGGGGCGTGAGCGTGCATGGTGTGCAGGAGGAAAGGGTTCAGTCGCGTTCGACCACCACGAAGCTGGCGGCGTAGTCGGTCTCGTCGGTCACGGTGACAAAGGCCCGCCAGCCCTGCGCCTCGAACCAGGTTTTGAGTTCGCCGTGCAGCACGATCACCGGCTGGCCGCTGGGCAGGTTGACGATCTCACAGCGCTGCCACGTCATGGGCATGCGCATGCCCAGGCCGATGGCCTTGGAGAACGCTTCCTTGGCGGAAAACCGAGTGGCCAGGTAGCGCAGGCCCCGCTGCGGCCAGCGCGCGCCGCGCTGCTGCCAGACGGCGAACTCGGCGTCGGTGAGCACCTTGCGCACGAAGCGTTCGCCCTGACGCTGCCAGGTCGCCTCCACGCGCCGGATGTCGCAGATGTCTGTGCCGATGCCGACGATCATGCGCGCGTGAAGGCCGCGTCGATGCAGCCGAGATAAGCGCCCACGGTGGCCGCGTACCCCATCTCCAGCGCGTCCCCGATCAGCGCGTGCCCGATCGACACTTCGCTCACGCCGGGCACCGTGGCCAGGAAGGCCGTGAGGTTGTCGCGGTTCAGGTCGTGCCCCGCGTTCACGCCCAGGCCGGCGTCCAGCGCGGCCTGTGCGGCGGCGCGAAAACGCTGCAATTGCGCGTCACACTGGGGTGTGGCCCAGGCGGCGGCATAAGGCTCGGTGTACAACTCCACGCGGTCCGCACCCACGGCCCGCGCGGCGGCCATGGCGTCGGCCTCGGCGTCCATGAACAGGCTGACCCGCGCGCCCAGCGCCTGGGCCTCGGCGATCAGCGGGCGCAGGCGCTCGGCATCGGCCGGGAAACGCCAGCCGTGGTCGCTGGTGAACTGGCCTTCGCTGTCGGGCACGAACGTCACTTGGTGCGGGCGAACCGCGCGCACGAAGCCCATCAGATTGTGGAAGGGGTTGCCCTCGATGTTGAACTCCCGGTCGGGCCAGTCCTTCATGAGCGCCGCGAGTTCGTGCACGTCGTGAGCGCGGATGTGGCGTTCGTCCGGCCGGGGGTGCACCGTGATGCCGTGGGCGCCCGCCTGCAGGCACAGGGTGGCCGCCCGCGTGACGGAGGGAATGCCCAGGTGTCGCGTGTTGCGGACCAGCGCCACCTTGTTCAGGTTGACGGACAGGGCGGTGCGGGCGAAAGATGCGGGGTCCACGTTCATGGGGCTGCGTTGGAAAAAGGGTCCGGAAGGATTGCCTCGGCGGGCACCATGGCCCCTGGAGGGCGCCGCATGGCCTGCACATCGAGCATCAGCTGGCGGGTCTTGAACACCCGCAGCCCGCAATGGTAGTGCAGCAGATGGCGCAACTGCGGCTGCAGGGCCGGCAGGCAAGGCGCGCAGGCCCGCATCGTGGCGATGAAGGGCGAGGCGTCGTGCAGGGCCGCCTGCAAGGCCAGGCATTGCTCGCCGCTCAGGGCGTGGCTGTCGTCGGCATGGGCGGCGCGCAGGCCGTGCTCGGGCGTCAGCACATACGCCGCGGCCGGGTCCAGCGGCACCAGGGAACTGCCCTCGCGCGACAGATCGGGGAGCAGCCCGATGTCCTTCAGGAGCAGCAGTTCGAAGGCCCGCAGGATGAGCTGCTGGGCGTCTGCCCGCTCGGCCAGCAAGGCCACGGCCAACCGGAAATGGTCGAACAAGGCGGCGTGCGGGTCGTCGCGGGCCAGCAAGCGCATCAGCAGTTCGTTGAGATAACTGCCCGACAGCAACGCGTCCCCGGTCGGCATGACATGCCCACCCTGCCACTGGGCCGACTTCAGCGTGCGCACCTCCGCGTCACCGCCCCAGCTCAGGTGCAAGGGCTGCAGCGGCAGCAGCACCGGGCGGAACTGCGAGGTCGGCCGCTTGACGCCTTTGGCCACCAGCGCGATGCGGCCGTGGTGGCGGGTGAACACCTCCAGGATGAGGCTGGACTCGCTCCAGTCGTAACGGTGCAGGACGAAAGCCGGTTCCTCAACCGTTCGGCGCGTGGCCATTCGGAATCACTCGTAGCCGAAGGAGCGCACGCGCGCGTCGTCGTCGGCCCAGCCCGAGCGCACCTTCACCCACAGCTCCAGGAAGACCTTGCAATCCCAGAGTTTCTCCAGTTCCTGCCGGGCTTCGGTGCCGATGCGCTTGAGCTTCTCGCCCTTGTCACCGATGACCATGCCCTTGTGCCCCTCGCGCTCCACCACGATGGTGGCGGCGATGCGCCGGAGCTGCCCTTCCTGCTCGAACTTGTCGATGATCACCGTCGAGGTATAGGGCAACTCGTCGCCCGTGAGGCGGAACAGCTTCTCGCGCACCATCTCGCTGGCCATGAAGCGCTCGCTGCGGTCGGTCAGCTCTTCCGGATCGTGGATCCACGGCTGCTGCGGCAGGTATTTTTCGCAAATGGCAAACAGGCGCTGGATGTCCTTGCTGTTCTTGGCCGACATGGGCACGAACTCGGCAAAGGCGTGGCGCTCCTGCATGGAGCGCAGCCAGGGCGCGAGATCGCCGCGGCGGTGCACCAGGTCGAACTTGTTGGCCAGCAGAATCACCGGCACGTTCGCCGGGAGCAGGTCCAGCACCTTGGCGTCGGCCAGGTTGAAATGGCCGGCCTCGACCACGAAGACGATCAGGTCCACGTCGTTCACCGCGCCCAGCACGGTCTTGTTCAGCGCGCGGTTGAGCGCGTTGCCGTGGCGGGTCTGGAAGCCCGGGGTGTCCACGAACACGAACTGATTTGGCCCCACTGTGCGGTAACCGGTGATGCGGTGGCGTGTGGTCTGCGCCTTGCGCGAGGTGATGCTGACCTTCTGGCCCACCAGCGCATTGAGCAGCGTCGACTTGCCGACGTTGGGCTTGCCGACGATGGCCACGTAGCCGCAGTGCTGCTGGGCCGGGTCGATCGGCTCCGCGACGGGCGGCTCGTCGGCATCTGGCGACGCGTCTGCCGCCTGCCGATCGCCGGGACGACCCAGCGCGCGCGCCAGCATGGCGTCCAGCTCGGGGTTGTCAGGCGCTGCCGGCGGCTGCGATGAAGAGGGAGAGGGAGCGGGTGGACGGGGCATGGAATTGAATGACGGACAAGGGGCACCGGAAACCGGCGCCTGAAGAAGGGGCGAGAGGCGGCGCGTCAGGAACGGCGCGGCGGCGGGCTGGTGAGCAGGTGTTGCAGCATGGCGGCGGCAGCGGCCTGTTCACCGGCACGCCGCGAAGCACCAATCCCCCGCTCACTGCGACCGGTTTCGGTGATGGTGCATTCCACGTCGAAGGTCTGCTTGTGGGCTTCGCCCAGCGTGGCCACCACGCGGTAGGCGGGCAGCTTCATTTTGCGCGCCTGCAGCCACTCCTGCAATTCGGTTTTCGGGTCTTTGCCCATGGCGCTCATCTGCGCGTTGAGTTCCACACCGCTGTAGAGCCGACGCACCAGCGCAGCCGCCACGTCAAAACCGGCGTCCAGGTAGACCGCGCCGATGATGGCTTCCAGAGCGTCGGCCAGGATGGAGGGCCGCTTCTGCCCGCCGGAGCGTTTTTCGCCGTCCCCCAGTCGCAGGCAGGGTGACACGCCGAGCGTGTTGGCGAGTCCAAACAGGGTGTCCTGCTTGACGAGATTGGCGCGCACGCGCGAGAGGTCGCCCTCGGGCAGGTCGGTCAGTTTTTCGAACAACAGGCCCGACACCGCGAGGTTGAGGACCGAGTCGCCCAGGAACTCCAGCCGCTCGTTGTGGTCGGCCGTGAAGCTGCGGTGCGTGAGGGCGCGCTCCAACAGCCGCGGGTTCGAAAAGGGATGGCCCAGGCGCCTTTCCAGCGCCTGCAGATCGGGGCTCAGCGTCACGCGCGACGCGCCTCTGGTCGCCACAGGAAGCGCCCCATCACTGGGAACGCCCCGCGTACTTCATCACCAGATGCGCCGGGCCCACCAAGTGAATTTCACGGCTGTAGGCAAATGACACCACGACACGGTCGCCTTCCTTGCTCACATCCAGATCCTTGCCTGAAATGGCACGGATGTCGTTGACCTGGGCGGCCTTGTCAAACAGGTTGCGCACATCCGTGACCGTGGAACCCACCGCCGCCGCGTTGGCGGCCTTCTGCACCGCCATGTACTCGACATAAGTGGGCACCACCTGCGCAAGCACCACGCCGGCAGAGGCCAGCACGGCGCCCACGATCAGCAGGCCGAGGAAGGTCAGTCCGCGTTGTTGTTGTCGGGTTCTCATGTGTGCTCTCCAGGCGTGCCGCTGTGGTTCAGTCGAATCGGCCAATGCGTCCGAGGTCGCCAAAGTTCATCCAGATGAAAAATGCCTTGCCGACGATGTTGGCCTCGGGCACGAAACCCCAATACCGGGAGTCCAGCGAGTTGTCGCGATTGTCGCCCATCATAAAATAGTGGCCAGCCGGCACCTTGCACACCACGCCTTCGACGGAGTAGCGGCAATTGTCGCGGTCCGGAAACTCGGTGGCGCCGGGAATGAAGGCCGGACGGTCCTCGTCGTTGAGTGTGTTGTAGGTGCGCGCGTCCAGCGTTTCGGTGAACTGCTGCGAGTAGCGCATGGTGCCGCTGTCAAAGAACGCCGGTTGTGCCACCCGGGGCACCGGCCGGCCATTGACCGTGAGCTGTTTGTTCAGGTAGGCCACTTCATCACCCGGAATGCCGACGACACGCTTGATGTAGTCCAGGCTGGGTTGTGGCGGGTAACGGAACACCATCACGTCGCCACGCTCCGGCACGTTGTTCTCGACCAGCTTGGTGTTGAACACGGGCAGGCGCACGCCATAGTGGAATTTGTTGACCAGGATCAGGTCACCGACGTGCAAGGTGGGAATCATCGAGCCCGACGGGATCTTGAAGGGCTCAAACAAAAAGGATCGCAGCACGAACACGGCCAGGATCACCGGAAACAGGCCGGCCGTCCAGTCCAGCCACCAGGGCTGCATCAGCAGCCTTTGCCGTGCCGGCTCCACGTCGGCGTCGTTCTGGATGAAACCCTGCTGGCGCAAGGCCGCCTGGCGCTGCTCGTGTTCATCCAGCAGGCGCTGGGCGTCGCGGCGGCGCTGCGGCAGGAAGACCAGTTTTTCCAGCACCCAGTACACCCCGGTGACCACCGTGGCCAGCATGAGCAGCAACGCAAAGTTGCCTTCGACCACCCCCATGTACCAGGCCGCGGCATAGCCCACGAAGGCCGCCAGGACCACGCCCGTGACCGCACTCATGACGGCCTGCATCAGTCTTGCACCTGCAGAATGGCGAGGAATGCTTCCTGGGGAACTTCAACCGAGCCAATCTGTTTCATGCGCTTCTTGCCTGCTTTCTGCTTTTCGAGGAGTTTGCGTTTGCGGCTGATGTCGCCACCGTAGCATTTTGCCAGCACGTTTTTGCGCAAGGCCTTGATGGTCTCGCGCGCGATCACGTTGCCGCCAATGGCCGCCTGAATGGCCACGTCAAACATCTGCCGGCTGATGATCTCGCGCATCTTGGCCACCACTGCGCGACCGCGGTACTGCGACTGCGAGCGGTGCACGATGATGGACAGTGCGTCCACCTTCTCCCCGTTCAGGAGAATGTCGACCTTGACCACGTCGGCCGGGCGGTACTCCTTGAACTCGTAGTCCATGGACGCGTAGCCACGGCTGACCGACTTGAGCTTGTCGAAGAAGTCCAGCACGATCTCGCCCAGCGGCATGTCGTAGGTCAGCATGACCTGCTTGCCGTGGTAGGCCATGTTCAGCTGCATGCCGCGCTTCTGGTTGGCCAGCGTCATCACCGCACCCACGTATTCCTGCGGCATGTACAGGTGCACGGTCACGATGGGTTCTCGGATTTCCTCCAGGCGGCCCTGGTCGGGCATCTTGGAGGGGTTTTCCACCAGAATCACCTCGCCGTCGGGCTTGACCACCTGGTAGACGACGCTGGGCGCGGTGGTGATCAGGTCTTGGTCGAATTCGCGCTCCAGCCGCTCCTGCACGATCTCCATGTGCAGCAGGCCGAGAAAACCGCAGCGGAAGCCGAAGCCCAGCGCCTGCGACACCTCCGGCTCGTACATCAGCGCGGCGTCATTGAGCTTGAGCTTCTCCAGCGCGTCGCGCAAGCCGTCGTACTGGTTGGCCTCGGTCGGGTACAGACCAGCGAACACCTGGGGCTGCACTTCCTTGAAGCCTGGCAGCGCCTCGGTGGCGGGGCCCAGGTTGTTCGGCAGCTTCTTTTCCAGCGTGATGGTGTCGCCCACCTTGGCGGCCTGCAACTCCTTGATGCCGGCGATGATGTAGCCCACCTCACCCGCGTTGAGTGCTTCGCGCGGCTCGTTGCCCGGCGTGAAGACCCCCAGGTTGTCGGCGTTGTACACCGTGTTGGTGGCCATCATCTTGAAGCGCTCGCCCTTGAGCAGCCGCCCGTCGACCACGCGCACCAGCATCACCACGCCCACGTAGGCGTCGTACCAGCTGTCCACGATCATCGCGCGCAGCGGTGCATCGGGCTGGCCCTTCGGTGGCGGGATGCGGGCCACCACACCTTCCAGAATGTCTTCCACCCCCATGCCGCTCTTGGCCGAGCAGGGAATGGCGTCGGTGGCGTCGATGCCGATCACGTCTTCGATCTCGGCCTTGGCGTTGTCCGGATCGGCGTTGGGCAGGTCCATCTTGTTGAGCACCGGCACCACCTCCACCCCCAGGTCGAGCGCGGTGTAGCAGTTGGCCACGGTCTGGGCTTCCACGCCCTGGCTCGCGTCCACGACCAGCAAGGCGCCTTCGCAAGCGGACAGCGAGCGACTCACCTCGTAGGAAAAGTCCACGTGGCCGGGGGTGTCGATCAGGTTGAGGTTGTAGACCTGACCGTCGCGTGCCTTGTACTTGAGCGCGGCGGTCTGGGCCTTGATGGTGATGCCCCGCTCCTTCTCGATGTCCATGGAGTCCAGCACCTGCTCGCTCATCTCCCGGTCCGAGAGGCCGCCACAGAGGGAAATGATGCGATCTGCCAGGGTGGATTTGCCGTGGTCGATGTGCGCGATGATCGAGAAATTGCGGATGTGGTTCATCGAGAAAAACAGCTCAGCCAAAGAGGGAAAACACATCTGCCAAGGGCGGCAGGAACCATAAAAAAGGGCGCGTCATGGTCTGACGCGCCCGGAACCAACAATCAAGGGCAACTGCGATAGTTGGGGTTTCATTGTAGGCAAAAAGCCTGGAAAGCCAACCATCCGGCTCCGTGGACAGTCCTGTTGCCACACGGCGACGCTGAACTTATCCACACGATACGCACTGGGCATTCAACCGATCGCCCCGTCGTTCACGTGCACCCGCCAACTTCCCGGCGGTCACTTTCACATTCTGAAGAACGTCCCGCAGGGAATGGATCAATCGCCCGCGTGCAACATCGCATTTTATCGAATTTGGTCACGAGCCCTCGGGAAAGCTCGGCAAAGACACAGCGGCGCCACGAAGCCTTCTGTCGCCAGGTGTCGCATCGCGACCACGGTGCGCACAATACCTCTCAAGACTAAGGGGTTATTTCCGCCCCGCCTGTCGGAGGTCAACCGTCATCGCACGGGCCGTATCACCGCGTACTGCGCCCATTCGCCGCGTCGGAACAGCACGTTCACCGGGCGGGATTTGTCGAGCCGCGACAGGGCGGCTTCCACGTCCTTGATATTCGCCACCTCGACGTTGGCCACTGCCACGATCACGTCGCCTTCGCGCAAGCCCGCTCGTGCGGCTGGACCTTCTGCCGATGTGACGCGCACGCCCCCCTTCACGTTGAGCTCGGTCTTCTCAGCCGCCGTGAGCTCCGCCAGGTTCAGACCCAGCGCAGGCGCCGCGCCCGCTGCGGGCGGCTTGGGTGTGTCGGGGGCTGCTGCGCGGCGCTGTGGCTGCTCGGGCTCCAGCTCGGCAACGGTCACCGCCAGATCGCGCTGGCTGCCGCGGCGAAAGACCGTCATCGTGCTCTTGTTGCCGGGCTGGGTGTTCCCAACGAGACGGGGCAGATCCACGGAACGGTCGATTTCCTTGCCGTCGAACTTCAGGATGATGTCACCCGGTTCCACACCCGCCTTGGCAGCGGGCGAATTGGGCTCCACACCGCGCACCAGCGCACCTTTCGGCTGCCCCAGCCCGATCGACTCGGCCACCTCCTTGCTCACCTGGTCGATCTGCACACCGATGCGTCCGCGCGTCACGCGCCCGGTGGTGCGGATCTGGTCCGAGACGCGCACCGCTTCGTCGATCGGAATGGCAAAGGAAATGCCTTGGAATCCGCCCGAGCGGGAATAAATCTGGCTGTTGATGCCGACCACCTCGCCACGCATGTTGATCAGCGGGCCGCCCGAGTTCCCGGGGTTGATGGCCACGTCGGTCTGGATGAAGGGCAGGAAGTCGCCCGTGTCACGCTTCTTCGCGCTCACGATACCGGCGGTGACCGTGTTCTCCAGCCCGAAGGGTGAACCGATGGCCATCACCCATTCGCCCACCCGCAAGCGGTTCACATCGCCGATTTTCACTGCCGTCAGGCCGGTGGCCTCGATCTTCACGACCGCCACGTCGGTGCGCTTGTCGGCACCCACCAGGCGGGCCTTGAATTCGCGCTTGTCGGGCAAGGTCACGATCAGCTCGTCCGCGCCGTCCACCACATGGGCATTGGTCATGATCAGACCGTCAGCGCTCAGGACAAAACCCGATCCCACGCCACGCGGCTGTGCCTCACCGGGCGGTCCACCGCGCTCCGCACGCGGACCTCGCGGCGTCAGGCCAGGTGGAACCGGAATACCGAACCGACGGAAGAATTCCAGCATCTGCTCGTCTGCGCCCGGGCCGGCTTCGGCGTTGGCGTTGGCGCGCTCCAGGGTGCGGATGTTGACGACCGAAGGCCCGACCACGTCCACCAGATCGGTGAAGTCAGGCAAACCGCGCACACTGGGTGCCACTGGCACGACAGGAGCCTGTGCATGTGCCGCCGTGGGCAACCCCATCCAGCCTGCCGAGCCGCCAACCACCAGCGCACCGGTGCACAGCAGGGCCATCAGCGGCGAACGAACAGAACGCAGGGAGCGGTTCAAAGGGCGAAGCGTCATGGTCATCCTTTACACACGTGCAAGAACACAAACGAAAGAAACTGAAAGTGTGCGCTCCCTCAGGAGCGCCGGGCGGTGCTACCGGGCACGCTCCAGTGCCTGCGCAAAGCGCGACAAGGTCGAGGCCGGCACTTCACCCATGGCCGTCAGCCAGTGGTTGCCGATGCGCCGGGTGATCGAGTGCGTGGCGCCGGTCACGGCGGTTTTCTCGGCACCATGGCGCTGCGCATCGTAGGTTTCGACAAAAAGCGACACCGAGGCCAGCCCGTCCGAGTACACGCATTGCAGGGGCGACGGCCCGGCCGAGGCCACCGACGCTTCCCGGGTCTGGCAGCTCATGGGCAGGAAGCCGGGCACGCTCAGCTTCAGCTGCCAACCTTCTTTCTCCAGGCTGGTCTTGCGCATCGTCGGACGCTGCACGTCGTAGCCCTTGGTGTCGTTCATCTGGCGGCTGAGCTTTTCCATGCTGACGGGGGCGTCCATCTGCAACTCAGAAAACGCCACCTGCTCCAGCACCGCGCCCTGTTCGCCCAGCGTCTGCAGCTTCACCACCAGCCCGGTCTTTTTCTCTGACCAGACCCGGTAGCCGAACCGCAGCGCATCGCGGGGCACGATCTCGACCACGTCGGCGAGGTAGCCGGCCACCCGTTCCGATCCGGTTTCGCGCACACCGTAAAACTCCGGAATGGCATTGGCCGGCGTGCGCAACAAATCCGGGAACAGGCCCAGCGACTCGCGCTTCTCCACCAGTGCCGTGCGCGACTCGGGAACGAAGGTGATCACCTCGTTGTTGCGACGAATGGTGCTGCGCGCAGCCCCGGTGAGGGTGTCCACGCGCTCCATCTGCTGGGCACCGTCGCACACATGCCAGATGCGCGAGGCCGACATGTTCGAGCCGGCCGTGACCACCAGCGTGCCCATGTAGGCGCGCTGCCGCGACGCGTCGTGCATGCGCATGAGCCAGTCATTGACCGTGCGCGATCCTGTGGCCGCGGTGGGGGCCGTCGGCTGCGCTTGCGCCGGCACCACAAAACCCGTCGCCAGGGCCAGAAGAGCCGCCAGCGACCAGCGCCGAACCTCGCGCGTGGTTCGCTCACGGGCCAAGCCGAGGCCACCCCGGCAACGGGAACTCAAGGGTGCATCAGCAGCAAAAGCGAGCGTCATGTCGTTCAACGTGCGGGGGCGTCGTAGGTGGCGTTGCGCAGGAATCCGGCGGGCATCTGCAGGGCCGACATGCCGCCGTACTGGCGGTGCTCGGCCAGACGCTCCTCCAGCTGCGCATCGCGAATGACCGGTCCCTGAGGGGTGTTCACCACCACCTCCTGTCCGCCCGCTGAAGGCGGTGCGACGGCCACTGGCACCTGGGTCGAAGAGGACGGGCTGGTGAGGGCGGCCATCTGCCCACCGCTGGCGGGGCTGCCGGGTGCCGTACCCAGCAGGGTCCAGCTCACGGCCATCACCGCGGCCAGCGAAGCAAAGCCGGCCACCATCTTCCAGCGAAACACCGCATCGTTGGCGGCTGGGGCCCGCACATGGCCTGCCACCGGCGAGGTCGAAGCGGGCGGCAGCACCGACGGGGTCGCCGAGACAGCCGTGGGAAGCGCTTCTTCGGCAGCCAGCCGATCGCGCACGCCGGCAAGAAAATCCATCGGTTTCTGCGCGCCCAGGACCTGATCCGAGCCGCGCAGCACATCGCCAATCACGTGGTAGCGGGCCCATTGATCGGGCCATTCGGTGTCATCACCTGCCGAGGCCAGGCATTGTGCCCACTCTTCATCCGTGCGAAGTTCGCCGTCCGCCAACGCGGAAAGGGCTGACAACGGCAGGTCAGTGGCCTCACCCGGCAGCGGGACGGGCGAGGGCAGCGTGTGTTCCTGGGCGGCGTTCATTGTTCAAGTTCCATAAATCCGGGCAGTGGTGGGCTTGGGCCATCAAGCGCACAGCACTTACCAGCGTTTACCCGTCTGGCGGTCCAGCATGGGCTTGATGCGGTTGGAGATGGCTTCGCGCGCACGGAAGATGCGGGATCGCACCGTTCCGATAGGGCAGTCCAGCGCTTGGGCAATCTCTTCATAACTCAAGCCCTCAATCTCCCTCAGGGAAATCGCCATGCGCAACTCTTCAGGCAGTGCATCCATGGCCGCGTTGACCGCTTGCGCGATCTCCTTGCTGGCCAGCACCGCCTCGGGCGTCTCGTTGTCAGCGACGTTCGAATTTAGTTCGCGATCGGACGAGGAAGTTTCATCGTCGTCAGCCGATTTCATCTGCGACTGGAAAACCAGCGGATCGCGCTTGAGCTCCATGAGCTGTTTTTTGGCCGTGTTCACCGCGATGCGGTAGAGCCAGGTGTAGAACTGGGCATCGCCGCGGAACTGCGCCAGCGCGCGGTAGGCACGGATGAAGGTTTCCTGGGCAATGTCCTGCACGAGGTCGCTGTCGCGCACCATGCGGCCAATGAGCCGCTCGACACGGCGCTGGTACTTCACCACCAGCATCTCGAAAGCGCGCTGCTCTCCTGCCAGGGTGCGCTGCACCAGCATGACGTCGCTGTCGGGCGGCTGCGGGGAGATGTGGTCTTCTGGTGTCATGCGCGGCGAAATATAACCCACCCCATGGTAGGCGAGCGGGAGCCAGGGCGGGAAACGCCGCCGTGCATCATGCCTGTGCCGCGCGCAGCGCACGGCGAAGATCGCCCCAGCGCGCCGGGTCGCGGCTGGCCTCGACCCACACCCAACGGTGTGCAGCGTCGGGGTTGCGCAAACGCAGCAGCGCCCGCGCCTGCAGGTCGAGCACGAGCTCGACCCGTTGCAGTGGTGAGCCGTCCTCGTGCACCGCGCGGCGCCAGCGCCAGACCCCGGTGCCCGTGGGCGCTGCGCCCAGTGCATCCCACTGCAGCAGGCCCACCGGGGTGCGGCGCCAGCTGCTCCAGGCGAACACCGCCCAGGCCATCCATGCCAACGCACCGACGAGGCCGATCGAGAGCCGGGCTGCCTGGCCCATGGGGGCCTGAGAGGACAGTGCCAGAAGAGTCCACCACCAGTGAGCGAGCACGGCAAGGGACAGACACCCCAGGCCCAGAAGCGCACCGGCGTAGAAACGGCAACGCCCCACCGGGTACAGCACCGATGGGGCGTTGTGCATGGGCTTGCAAAGAAGGCGCTGTTGTCAACCGGTGGTCAGACTCGGCGGAACACCAGCGTGCCGTTGGTGCCACCAAAACCGAAGTTGTTCTTCACGGCCACGTCGATCTTCATGTCGCGCGCCGTGTTGGCGCAGTAGTCCAGGTCGCACTCCGGGTCCTGGTTGAAGATGTTGATGGTCGGCGGGCTCTTCTGGTGGTGCACGGCCAGCACGGTGAACACACTCTCGATTCCTCCCGCGCCACCCAGCAGGTGACCCGTCATGGACTTCGTGGAATTCACCACCACCTGACGCGCGTGATCGCCCAGCGCAGCCTTGATCGCATTGGTCTCGTTCACATCGCCCAGCGGGGTGGAGGTGCCGTGGGCGTTGAGGTAGTTCACCTGATCGGGGTTCACGCCGGCGTTGCGCAGCGCGTTCACCATGGCGCGGCGCGGGCCGTCCATGTTGGGCGCGGTCATGTGCCCGGCATCCGCACTCATGCCATAGCCCGAGAGCTCGGCGTAGATTTTCGCGCCGCGTGCCTTGGCATGCTCGTACTCTTCCAGCACCATCACGCCGGCACCCTCGCCCAGCACGAAGCCGTCGCGGTCCTTGTCCCAGGGGCGGGATGCCGTGGCCGGATCGTCGTTTCGCGTGGACAGTGCGCGCATGGCAGCGAACCCCCCCACGCCCAGCGGCGACACCGTCGATTCGGCACCGCCGGCCACGATCACGTCGGCGTCGCCGTATTCGATCTTGCGCGCCGCCTCTCCGATGCAATGAAGGCCGGTGGTACAGGCGGTGACGACGGCGAGGTTCGGACCCTTGAAGCCAAAGCGCATCGACACATGGCCGGCGATCATGTTGATGATCGAGGCCGGCACAAAGAATGGCGAGATCCGGCGGGGACCGCGGCTCACATACTCGGCGTGCGTCTCCTCGATCAGCGGCAGACCACCGATGCCCGAGCCGATCACGCAACCGATGCGGTTGGCCAGCTCCTCGTCGAGCGCGTCGCCCACGGGCAGCCCGGCATCGACCACCGCCTGATGGGCTGCGGCAATGCCGTAATGAATGAATTGATCCATCGAGCGCGCTTCTTTGGCGCTGATGTACGACTCCAGGTCAAAACCCTTCACTTCGCCGGCGATCTTGCAGGAGAAGTTCGAGGCGTCAAACCGGGTGATCAGGTCGATGCCGGAGCGACCGGCAAGGAGATTGGCCCAGGCGTCCGCCACCGTGTTTCCCACGGGGCTGATGCAACCCAGGCCGGTCACGACAACGCGACGTCGGCTCATGAATGTCCCTCACGCTCTGTGTTGCGTGTGATGCGCTGCCACCCCATGGGGCTGCGCCCCCTCGGGGTGACCGTGCGTTGGCTCATGGAATGGTTCAGGCCTTCTGGTGGGCCAGGGCGTAATCGATGGCGTTCTGCACCGTGGTGATTTTTTCTGCGTCTTCGTCCGGAATTTCGATACCGAATTCGTCTTCGAGGGCCATCACCAGCTCCACCGTGTCGAGCGAGTCGGCGCCCAGGTCGGCCACGAAAGCCTTCTCGCTGGTGACCTGACCTTCTTCCACGCCGAGTTGCTCGGCAATGATTTTCTTAACACGTGCTTCGATATCGCTCATAAGTCCCTCTGAGGGTGGTTGAAATACAGACCGTCATTTTAGCCCGCCGGGAAATCGCTTCCCTCGGCTGCCCGCCGGACGGCTTTTGCGGCGTTGAGTCATCGTTTGCCGCGTGCTCAGGACATGAACATGCCGCCGTTGACGTGCAGTTCCTGCCCCGTCACGTAGCCCGCCTGCGGGCTCGCCAGATAAGCCACGGCGTGCGCAATGTCCGCTGGCTTGCCCAGATGGCCCAGGGGAATCTGGCCCAGCAGCGCCTTTTGCTGCTCTTCGGGCAGCGAGGCCGTCATGTCGGTGTCGATGAAACCCGGGGCCACGCAGTTGACCGTGATGTGGCGACTGCCCAGCTCACGGGCCAGCGCGCGCGTCATGCCCGCCACACCGGCCTTGGCGGCCGCGTAGTTGGCCTGTCCCGGGTTGCCGGCGGCGCCCACCACGCTGGTGATGCTGATGATGCGGCCGTAGCGCTGCTTCATCATCGGGCGGATCACGGCGCGGCTCATGCGAAACACGGCCTTGAGGTTGGTGTCGAGCACGGCGTCCCAGTCGTCATCCTTGAGACGCATGGCGAGCATGTCGCGCGTGATGCCTGCGTTGTTCACCAGCACCTGCAGGCCGCCGTGGGCCGTCACGATCTCGTCGATCAGCGCTTCGGCTGCCTGGGCATCGTTCACGTCGAGCCGGGCACCCCGGCAACCCTCGGCCGCACCACTCACACCCTGCAGGGCCGCGCCGATGCGGGCAGCACCCTCGTCACTCGTCGCGGTGCCGATCACGATCAGGCCGCGGGCGGTCAACTCATGAGCAATGGCCGCGCCAATGCCGCGCGACGCACCCGTGACCAGGGCCACCTGGCCCGCCAGTTTCTGTTCAGACATGTTTTCCTCTGTGCATCAGGCCAGCAGGGCCTGGACGTCCGCCAGCGAGGCGGGATCAAAAAGGGCCGCGCCGGTCAGGGCCGGGTCGATGCGCTTGACCATGCCGGCCAGCACCTTGCCCGGGCCGCACTCCACCAGCGTGTCCACGCCGCGCGCCTGGATGGCCTGCACGCACTCCACCCAGCGCACGGGGCCGAAAGCCTGGCGAAACAGGGCATCGCGGATTGCATCGGGGTCGGTCTGCACGCGCACATCGATGTTGTTCACGACCGGGATCTGGGGTGCGGCCAGCACGGTGGCGGCCAGCTGCTCTTTCAGCTTCTCCGCCGCCGGCTTCATCAAGCTGGAGTGGAACGGTGCCGACACCGGCAGCGGCAACGCGCGCTTGGCGCCTGCGGCCTTGAGCATTTCGCAGGCCTTTTCGACCGCGGCCTTGCTGCCCGCGATCACGGTCTGGACCGGATCGTTGAAGTTGACGGCCTCCACCACCTCGGCGCTGCCCGGGCCAAACGTGGCCTGCGCCTCGGCGCAACCGGTGATGACGCGGCCCGCGTCCATGCCCAGGATGGCGGCCATGGCGCCCGTGCCCACCGGCACGGCCTCCTGCATGGCGGCGGCGCGAAAGCGCACCAGGGGCGCGGCCTGGGCCAGCGACAGCACGCCCGAGGCCACCAGAGCCGAATACTCACCCAGCGAGTGGCCCGCCACCACGGACGGCAAGGACCCGCCTTCGGCGCGCCAGATGCGCCAGGCCACGACACCGGCCACCAGCATCACCGGCTGCGTGTTGGTGGTCAGCGCCAAGGCTTCCTTGGGGCCGCCGTGGATCAGCGCGCCCACGTCCTCGTTCAGCGCGTCAGAGGCCTCCTTCAGCGTTTCCAGCAGCACCGGATGATCGCCCCAGGCGTCCAGCATGCCCACGGCCTGCGAACCCTGGCCGGGAAAGACAAATGCAAAGTTCTTCATGGATTGCTTGTTCTAAGACTTCTTGTTCAGAGAAAAACCGAGACAGCGTCAGCAGACACCCGGGAGAGAGGCCGTGCAGTCTCAGAAATCCAGCAGCACCGAACCCCAGGTGAAGCCGCCGCCCACGCCTTCGAGCATCAGGGTGTCGCCGCGCTTCACCTGCCCGGAACGTACCGCGTGGTCCAGCGCCAGCGGGATCGACGCCGCCGAGGTGTTGCCGTGCTGGTCCACGGTGACCACCACCTTTTCCATGGGCAGCTTCAGCTTGCGCGCCGTGCTCTGCATGATGCGGATGTTGGCCTGGTGCGGAATCAGCCAGTCGATGTCGGCGGCTTCCCGGCCGGCCTTGGCCAGCGTTGCACGCGCCGTGTCTTCCAGCACGCCCACGGCGAGCTTGAACACGGCCTGACCGTCCATCTTGAGCAGCGGATCACCCAGGATCGCGCCACCCGACACATGGCCGGGCACGCACAAAATGCCGCTGTGCTTGCCGTCGGCGTGGATGTCGGTGGCGAGAATGCCAGGGATGTCGCTCGCTTCCACGACCACCGCACCCGCACCATCACCAAACAGCACACAGGTGGTGCGGTCGTTGAAATCCAGAATGCGGCTGAACACCTCTGAACCCACCACCAGCGCCTTGCTGGCCGTGCCGGTGGCGATCAGCGAGTGCGCCACCGTGAGCGCGTAGATGAAGCCGCTGCACACCGCCTGCACGTCGAAGACCGGGCAGCCAGCCATGCCGAGCTTGTGCTGCAGGATCGCGGCGGTGGACGGAAACACCATGTCGGGCGTGGAGGTCGCCACGATGATGAGGTCGATGTCTTGTGCCGCCACGCCGGCGGCCGACATGGCATGGCGGCAGGCATCGGCAGCCAGATCGCTGGCATACACGCCTTCGGCCGCGAAGTGCCGGGCCCGGATGCCGGTGCGCTCGACGATCCAGTCGTCGCTGGTTTCCACGCCGCGGCGGGCCAGCATGTCGACCATGTCGGCGTTGCTGAGGCGCCAGGGTGGCAGGCTGCTGCCGGTGCCGGTGATGCGGGCGAAGCGTGTCATGCGGGGACGGTGTGAAGAAACTCAGGGGGCAGAGATGCTGATCAGCTCGCTGGGCGCTGCCGCCGAGACGGGGGCAACGTGCTGGATGCGCTGGCGCACGTTGTCCAGCAAACGGTTGTGGGCCGCATCATAAGCCCGGCACAGCGCCTGCTCAAAAGCGAAGGCGTCGGCCGAGCCGTGGCTCTTGAACACCAGGCCCCGCAGCCCGAGCAGTGCCGCGCCGTTGTAGCGGCGGTGATCCACGCGTTTTTTAAAGGCAGATAGCACCGGATAAGCCACCATTGCGGCCGTTTTCGTGAGCATGTTGCGCGAGAACTCTTCACGAATGAAGCCGGCGATCATGGTAGCCAGCCCCTCGCTGGCTTTCAGCGCCACGTTGCCCACGAAGCCGTCGCACACCACGATATCGGTGGTGCCCTTGAAAATGTCGTCTCCCTCGACATTGCCGAAAAAGTTGATATCACCGCTGTTCGCCGCGTTTCTCAGCAAAATGCCGGCTTTTTTGATGACTTCGCTGCCTTTGATGACCTCCTCGCCCACATTGAGCAGGCCCACCGATGGCTCGTCGCGCCCGGTGGCCGCCGCCACTAGCGCCGAGGCCATCACGGCAAACTGCAGCAGGTGCTCGGCGGTGCAATCCACGTTGGCACCCAGGTCCAGCACGGTGGTGGCACCACCGCGGGCATTGGGCATCTGGGTGGCGATAGCAGGGCGATCGATGCCTTCCAGCGTCTTGAGCACGTAGCGGGCAATCGCCATCAAAGCGCCGGTGTTGCCCGCCGACACCGCGGCCTGGGCACGGCCGTCCTTCACCTGCGCGATGGCCACGCGCATGGACGAGTCCTTTTTGCGGCGCAGCGCCACCTCCACCGGGTCGTCCATCGTCACCACCTCGCTGGCAGGCACCACCGAGCAGCGGGGGTGATTCGCCACATGCGGCCAGGCCACGAAGGCGTCTGGTTTGCCCACCAGCAACAACTGGGCGGTCGGATGACTGGACAGAAACGCGGCACAGGCCGGCAGGGTCGCCGTCGGGCCCACATCTCCACCCATGCAATCCACAGCGACGGTGATCATGTCAACTTCCCCGTGCAGGCACCAACGGTGCCACAAGAACGAAAAAAGCCCGCATGCAGCATGCGGGCCTGTGCCTGCTCAAGCTGACAACCCCCTGCCGCGACACCGCGAAGAGGCTTGCCGTGCGCCGTCAACTCAGGCTTCGGACTTGTTTTTCAGCACTTGGCGGCCACGGTAGAAACCATTGGGGCTGATGTGGTGCCGCAGGTGCACTTCGCCGGTGGTGGGCTCCACGGCGATGCCGGGCACGTTCAAGGCGTTGTGCGAACGGTGCATGCCGCGCTTGGAAGGGGACTTTTTGTTCTGTTGAACAGCCATGGTGAGCTCCTGAAATCGGTTGGGTCAAACGGGGTGGCATCAATGGGAGTGGCACATACGCCAGAACGCCCTATCAACCAACTGTGGAAACATTCAACGCCTGCCCGCAGGCACAAGATGCAAGCAAGACTGGGCGCAAAGCCAAGCATTATAGCCCGAAGCAGAAACACGCCAGCACAACGCTGCAGAAGCTGTGGCTACTTCTTCAGCCTGGCCAGGTCCGCGAAGGGGTTCGGACGCTGCGGCGCGTCGTCAGCCGCGTCAATGCCAGGGTCGGCCGCCTGCATCACCACGGGCACCGGGCAGGTGTCGTGCATGGGCACCAGCGGCATTGCCATCAGCAGCTCGTCTTCCAGCAGATCGTGCAGGCTGGGCTGCGGCTCCAGTGCCAACAGATCTTCTTCGCAGTCGTCATCCAGCGCCGCCGCAGTGGCCTCGTCGGCAACAAAACGGAACCAGCGGTCCACCACCAGCGGCGTCTGCACCGGTCCCAGGCAGCGCTGGCAGGTCACGGGAATGGTGGTTTGCGCCTCCAGATGCAGCCAGGGGGCCGGGGCACCGCCGGTGGCGGCTGGCCGCATCTCACCACGAGCCGACCATTGCACCTGCAAATCGGGTGGCAAACCGTCGTGCGCCACCGCTTCGTTCGCCAGGCGCTCAAAACGCGCCAGCGGCTCGTCGGCCTGCAACGCGCCGTTTGCTTGCGCAAAGGCCCGCATGTCCAGCCGGTCGGCATTCCATGCCGGTTTGGGGTTTGCTTTCATGGCGGGAGTGTAAGGGCGATGCGATTGTTGGGCATCGCGAGCGCCGACACCTGGGTCTTCCGGAAATCCGGGGAAAATAGCCCGATGCCTTCCATGAATCCCCTCTTCGCCGCGCCGTCCGGGCGCACGCTCATCCTGGGCTCCACGTCGGTGTACCGCCGAGAACTGCTCGGCCGCCTGCGCATTGCGTTCGATGTGGCAAGTCCGCAAGTGGACGAAACCCCGCGTGCGAACGAAAAGCCCGCCGACCTTGCCCTTCGCCTGGCCCTGGCCAAGGCCCGCGATGTGGCACAACACCACCCGGCCGCCGTGGTGATCGGCAGCGACCAGGTGGCCGACCTGCACGGCGAACCGCTCGGCAAGCCCGGCACGCATGAACGCGCCGTGGCACAGCTGCAGCGCATGCGTGGGCAAACCGTCGTGTTTCAGACCGCACTGGCGGTGGTCTGCCTGGACAGCGGCTTTGAGCAAAGCGACCTCGCCGCCGTGCGCGTGGTGTTCCGCGACTTGAGCGACGACGAGATAGAGCGCTACCTGCGCGCCGAGCAACCGTACGACTGCGCCGGCAGCGCCAAAAGCGAAGGCCTGGGCATTGCGCTGCTGGAACGCATCGACAACGACGATCCCACCGCACTCGTGGGCCTCCCCCTGATCCGCACCTGCCAGCTCATTCGCGCTGCCGGCGTGGCCGTGCTGTGAGCGCCGCCCCCCTCTCACGCGGCAGGCTGTATCTGGTGCCCACGCCGCTGGACTTTGGCATGGCTCTGGCCGATGCACCCCCCCCCAGCCAGTGGCTGCCGACCGAAACCCTGGCGGTGGCCGCACGCCTCACCCACTGGATCACCGAGAACGCCAAGAGCACGCGCGCCTTTCTCAAGCGAGTGGAAGCCAGCCACGGACTGGCCGCCCTGCTGCAGAGCCAGCACATCGCCGAGCTGCCCCGCGCAGCGCACAAAAAGGGCGACCACGCCCCGCAGGCCGACGTCGATGCACAGGCCAGAGCGCTGCTGGCCCCGGCTCTGCAAGGGAACGACATGGGCCTCGTCAGCGAAGCCGGCATGCCCGCCATCGCCGACCCCGGCAGTTCCATCGTGCGGGCAGCGCACGCGCTGGGCCTGACTGTGATCCCGCTGACGGGCCCCATCTCCCTCATGCTCGCCCTGGCAGCCAGCGGCCTCAACGGCCAGAGCTTTGCGTTCGTCGGCTATGTGCCTCAGGAGGCCACCGAACGAACCCGCCGCCTGCGCGAGCTGGAAACACTGGCGCTCAAAACCGGACAAACACAAATCGTCATCGAGACGCCCTACCGCAACACCGCCCTGCTCCAAGCCCTGCTGCAAGCGCTGCACCCCCACACGCGCCTCGCGGTCTGCTGCGCACTCTCACTGCCCGGGCAGGTGACACGCAGTGCGCTCGTGAGCGACTGGAAACGAAACCGAGGGCTACAGGCGTCGCTACCTCTCGACACGCCGGCGGTCTTCCTGCTGGGGCGCTGAGACATTCGGAGGTCTGAATGTGATGGCCTCAATGGCGATTCCTGCGCTTCGCTCGCCAAGATGGGAATGCGGCCACCACGGACGACGCTTGCACACGCAGACCCACGCACACGTGCTTCCAGGGTAAGCGATCAATAGACCCCACCCCTTGCGCGATCCCGGGTTTCAGGTCTTGAGTTCAGCGCGGCGCCAGGGCAGCAAGGCCTCGTAATCCTCGACGGT
>Ga0208490_100043_pt1 | contig 107253 bp, 96 predicted proteins | sample SubbioAug_CSWold_FD_184818 | JGI IMG/M metagenome (GOLD analysis project Ga0208490, IMG submission 184818) | Serpentinite rock and fluid subsurface biosphere microbial communities from McLaughlin Reserve, California, USA - CR11Aug_CSWold (SPAdes) | ecosystem: Environmental > Terrestrial > Deep...
GTTGTGCTCGATCACCACGATGGTGTTGCCGGCGTCGCGCAGCTGGTGCAGCACCTTGAGCAGCAGCTCGATGTCGGCAAAGTGCAGGCCGGTGGTGGGCTCGTCCAGGATGTAGAGCGTGCGCCCGGTGTCGCGCTTGCTCAGTTCCAGCGCCAGCTTCACGCGCTGCGCCTCGCCACCGCTGAGCGTGGTGGCGCTCTGGCCGAGCTGGATGTAGGTCAGGCCCACGTCCATCAGCGTCTGCAGCTTGCGGTGCAGCGTGGGCACCGCGCTGAAGAAGGCGTGGGCCTGCTCCACCGTCATGTCCAGGATCTGCGCGATGTTCCTGCCCTTGTACTGCACGTCCAGGGTTTCGCGGTTGTAGCGCTGGCCGGCACAGACCTCGCAGGGCACGTACACGTCGGGCAGGAAGTGCATTTCCACCTTCACCACGCCGTCGCCCTGGCAGGCCTCGCAGCGCCCGCCCGCCACGTTGAAGCTGAAGCGCCCCGGGCCGTAGCCGCGCTCGCGCGCCGTGGGCACCTCGGCCATCAGTTCGCGGATGCCGGTGAACAGGCCGGTGTAGGTGGCCGGGTTGCTGCGCGGTGTGCGGCCGATGGGGCTCTGGTCGACGTTGATGACCTTGTCGAAATGCTCGATGCCTTCGATGGCGTCGTGCTCGGCCGGTTCTTCGTGCGAGCGGTAGAGCGTGCGCGAGACCGCGGCGTACAGCGTGTCGTTCACCAGCGTGGACTTGCCCGAGCCGGACACGCCGGTCACGCAGGTGAGCAGGCCGACCGGAAAGGCCACGCTCACGCCCTGAAGGTTGTGGCCAGTGGCGTTGATGACGCGGATTTCCTGCAGCTCGCCCAGCGTGGCGATGTGCTGTGCCTCGCGCGCGCTGCGGCGCTCGGCCGCCGGGCTCATGGGAAAGCGCGACTTGACGGGTGCGGGCGCCGCCTTGTTTTTCACCACCGGCAGCCAGGGCGTGCGCTGGAGCGGCACGGCAATGGCGCGCGCGCCGCTGAGGTACTGGCCGGTGAGCGAGCCGGGCGTGGCCATCACCTCCTCACACGTGCCTTGCGCCATGACGCGCCCGCCGTGCACGCCGGCACCGGGGCCCATGTCGATCACATGGTCGGCCGCGTGCATCATGTCCTCGTCGTGCTCCACCACCAGCACCGTGTTGCCCAGGTCGCGCAGGTGCTGCAGGGTGGCGATGAGGCGGTCGTTGTCGCGCTGGTGCAGGCCGATGCTGGGCTCGTCGAGCACGTACATCACGCCGGTCAGGCCGCTGCCGATCTGGCTGGCGAGGCGGATGCGCTGGGCCTCGCCGCCCGACAGGGTTTCGGCGCTGCGGTCCAGGCTCAGGTAGTTCAGGCCCACGTCGTTGAGGAACTTCAGGCGCTGGCGGATTTCGTTGATCACCCGCGCCGCGATGTCGCCCTTGGCGCCCTTCAGTTCCAGCCGCTGGAAGTAGGCCAGCGCCTCGCCCAGCGTGACGTGGCTGATCTTGTAGATGGGCTGCTTCTGCTCGCCTTCGCCCACGAACACGTGGCGCGCTTCCTTGCGCAGGCGCGAGCCTTCGCATTCGGGGCAGGGCTGGGTGGCGCGGTAGCGGGCCAGTTCCTCGCGCACGTTGGCGCTGTCGGTCTCGCGGTAGCGGCGCTCGAAGTTGCGGATGATGCCTTCGAACGGGTGCTTCTTGTGGATCTTCTTGCCGGCGTTCTCACCCGACTCCAGCGCGTAGCTGAACTTGATCTCGTCCGTGCCGGAGCCGTAGAGCAGCACCTGCTGCACGGCTTCGGGGAGGCTGTCCCAGGGCGCCTCGGCGTTGAAGCCGTAGTGCGCCGCCAGGCTCTCGATCATGGCGAAGTAGTAGCCGTTGCGCCGGTCCCAGCCCTTGATGGCGCCGCTGGACAGGCTCAGGGTGGGGAAGGCCACCACGCGAGCCGGGTCGAACACCTCGGTGTGGCCCAGGCCGTCGCAGCTCGGGCAGGCGCCCATGGGCGAGTTGAACGAGAACAGGCGCGGCTCCAGTTCGCCCACGGTGTAGCTGCACATCGGGCAGGCGAAGCGGGCAGAGAAGCGCAGTTCGGGCCGGGCCGGGGGCTCGTCCATGTCGATGGCCAGGGCCTTGCCGTCGGCCAGGCGCAGCGCGGCCTCAAAGCTCTCGGCCAGGCGCTGGCGCAATGGGTTCGGTTCACCGGCCTCATCGGTCGCCCGCACCTTGATGCGGTCGATCACCACGTCGATGTTGTGCTTCTCGGTCTTCTTCAGCGCCGGCAGGGCGTCGAAGTCAAGCACCGCGCCGTCCACCCGGAAGCGCACATAGCCCTGTGCCTGCATGTCGGCAAACAGCTCGGTGAACTCGCCTTTTTTCTCGCGCGCCACGGGGGCCAGGATCATCAGCCGCGTGCCCTCGGGCAGGGCCAGCACCGTGTCCACCATCTGCGCCACGCTTTGCGCCGCCAGCGGCAGCTCGTGTTCCGGGCAGTGGGGCGTGCCGGCGCGGGCAAACAGCAGGCGCAGGTAGTCGTGGATCTCGGTCACCGTGCCCACGGTGGAGCGCGGGTTGTGGCTGGTGGCCTTCTGCTCGATGGCAATCGCCGGCGACAGGCCTTCGATCAGGTCCACATCCGGCTTGTCCATCAGCTGCAGGAACTGCCGCGCGTAGGCCGACAGGCTTTCCACGTAGCGGCGCTGGCCTTCGGCGTACAGCGTGTCGAACGCCAGGCTGCTCTTGCCCGAGCCCGAGAGGCCGGTGATCACCACCAGCGCGTGCTTGGGGATGTCGAGGTCGATGTTCTTCAGGTTGTGCGTGCGCGCGCCGCGCACCGAAAGCAGCGTCGAGGTGTGCAGCGCGGCGCGCTTGGCTGCGCTCGGTTCGCGCGCAGGCACGGGAGTCGGTACAAGCGCAGACGCAGACGCAGACGCAGACGCGCCTGGCGCGTGGGGCCGGTCGGCGAGGAAGGGTGCATCCGATGGCGAGTGCTCGCCCATCGGGACCGGAGGCAGGTTCTGGTTCAAGGCGGCAGTGCCCGGGAGGCGTGCCGGGCGGGGTGTGGGCAACCTGCCATGATAAGGCGGCAGGCGTTTGGGCGTGTGCCTGCAGCCCCTGAGCGAACCCGGGGTCATGGCGCACAATATTGCTCTTCGCCTGTCTGGTGCCGTGCCGGCTTCGCCCGCTCATCCTCGTTCCCCGTTCCGTGTCGCTCTCGTCCACCCGCACCCCCGCTGCACCACCCGCCACCGCCGCCGACGGGCCCGATGCCTATCGCATGACGTCGTCCGAGCGGCGCGCCAGCGCCTCGCTGGCGGCCATCTTCGCGCTGCGCATGCTCGGCCTGTTCCTGGTGCTGCCGGTGTTCGCGCTGGAAGCGGCGCGCCTGCCCGACGGTGACGACGCCGCCCGCGTCGGGCTGGCCATGGGTCTCTACGGCCTGACGCAGGCGTTCCTGCAGATTCCCTTCGGCCTGGCGTCCGACCGCTTCGGGCGCAAGCCCACCATCGTGGCCGGACTGCTGCTGTTCGCGCTGGGCAGCGGCATCGCCGCCTGGGCGCCCGATCTCACCTGGCTGAGCATTGGGCGCGCGGTGCAGGGTGCTGGTGCCATCTCGGCCGCGGTCACGGCATTCCTGGCCGACGTCACGCGCGACAGCGTGCGCACCAAGGCGATGGCCATGGTCGGCGCCAGCATCGCGCTGATGTTTGCGCTCTCGCTGGTGCTCGCCCCGCTGCTGGCGGCCAGCATCGGCCTGGGCGGCATCTTTGCGCTCACCTGTGCGCTGGCGCTGGCCGGCATCGTGGTGGTGATCTGGGTGGCCCCGCCCGAGCCGGTGCTGCACCGTCCCTCCGATATGGCGCAGCTGCGCGACGGCCTGGCCGAGGTGCTGCGCCACGCCGGTTTGCTGCGCCTGAACCTGGGCGTGTTCGTGTTGCACGCGGTGCAACTGGCCATGTGGATGGCCGTGCCCGCTTTGCTGGTGCAGGCCGGCCTGGCCACGGTGGATCACTGGCAGGTGTACCTGCCGGCGGTCGTGGCCTCGCTGCTGGTGATGGGCGGGGTGCTGTTCCCGCTGGAGCGCCGTGGCATGCTGCGCGGCGTGTTTCTGGTGGCCATCGGGCTGATCGCGCTGGTGCAGGCCGGCCTGTGGTGGGCCGCCGCCGCCCCCATCGCGAACGGTGCCGGGCTGTGGACGCTGGGCGGGCTGATGCTGCTCTTCTTCATTGGTTTCAATACCCTGGAGGCCACGCAGCCGAGCCTGGTGTCGCGGCTGGCGCCGGCCCGCGCGCGCGGCGCCGCGCTGGGCGTCTACAACACCCTGCAGTCGGTGGGCTTCTTTGTGGGCGGCGCTGTGGGCGGCTGGCTGGCGCAGGTCCACGGCGCCACCGGTCTGTTCATCGCGTGTGGCGCGGCCATGCTGGTGTGGCTGGTGGTGGCCTGGCCGATGCAGGCCCCCGGTCGGCCCACGGCGGGCACGCCCCAGCGCTGATCCGGACGGGCTGCGCCGCGCGCACGGCTTCTACGTGATCGCAGAAGCGCGGACGCGGGCTTCCTTCCCCGGTCCCCAGAGCACCCGCTTCGCGAGACCCCCAGGCCTTTTTGGAGCAGCGCAAGTTTTATCCGGAGAGCGGGCATTCGCCCAGGCACCCGTGGAACCGGGTTGGCCGGGCCACCGGGTGCGGCCCCCCCTTGGGGGAAGACGCGCAGCGGCCGGCGCAGGGGGCGGCCCATCACCACCGCCGGGTCATCAACTCGGCCATGGTGCTGTAGAGCGGGCGGCTGATCATGCGCGAGATCAGGCTGGCCAGCAGCGCGCAGGCCATGAGGCTCAGCACCATGCTGTGGCCGTCGGTCATCTCCATCACGATGATCATGGCGGTGATGGGCGTCTGGGTGACAGCCGCCAGGAAACCACACATGCCCAGCGCGATCAGCGCGGCGCCGTGGGGTGAGTTCAGCAGCCAGGCCACATCGGCGCCGAGCCCGGCCCCCAGCGACAGGCTGGGGCCGAAGATGCCGCCAGGCACCCCCGACCAGGCCGACAGCCAGGAGGCGATGAACTTCAGGCCCGTGAAAAACAGGGGTTGGTGGTTGGGCAGCGTGCCCGTGGCCGTGGCCTGGTCGAGCAGGGCCTGGGTGTGCTGGTGGCCCACGCCCACCGCGGCGCCGTCGCTGATCACCGCGATCACCGCCACCACGAAACCGCAGAGCGCGGCAAACGTGACCGGGCGCTTGCGCCGGTAGGCGCAGAAGCGGTCGGGCAGGCCGGTGAAGGAGGCCAGCATCAGCCGCGACAACAGGCCGCCCAGCAGGCCGCAGCCCAGCGCCACCAGGGCGCCCGGGGCGAGCAGGCTCCACCACGACAGCCCGTCCGCCCGCACCCGGCCGAAGTACGAGAGGTTGCCGAACGCCGACACCGACACCAGGCCGGCCACCACGATGGCCGCCAGCATCAGGCCGCTGCTGCGGTCCTGCAGCCGGCGCGACAGCTCTTCGATGGCGAACACGATGCCGCCCAGCGGCGTGTTGAACGCGGCGGCAATGCCGGCCGCGCCGCCGGCCACCAGCAATTCGCGGTCGCTGATGCCCGAGCGCGGCGACAGCCAGCGCCGCGCGTGCAGCATCACGCCCGCCGCGATCTGCACCGACGGCCCCTGGCGCCCGATCGACAGGCCGGCCAGCAGCCCGCCCGCCACGGCGCCGATCTTGGCCAGGCTCAGCCGCAGGGAGACGAAGCGCGAGCGTTGCGCCAGCGGCGTGTTCACGTCCAGCGCCACCAGCACCTGTGGCACGCCCGAACCGGCCGCGCCCGGCGCCCAGCGCCGGATGCTCCAGACCACCAGCGCCGTGAGGGCCGGCGTCCACACCAGAGGCGCCCACCAGGCGGCGCGGCGCATGTCCTGGTAGAGAGAGAAGGCGCCATCGGCCAGCAGGGTGAAGCCCACCACGGCCAGCCCTGCCAGCACGGCGTAGCCGATCACCACCGCGCGGTCCAGCCACTGCCGCCCGCCGCCCATCTCGGTGCGCAGGTTCTGCAGGAAGTCCGGTTCGCCTTTCATCGGCGCACAGTGTAGGGCGCATCTCGTCCGCCTGCCGGGCGGCGCCCGGCGTATCGGCAGGGGCGGGCGTTTGCGGCACAATGGTTGACCGTTTTGCGGCCCCGGCTCTGTCGGCGCCGCCTGCACATTCCCCAGGTCTCAAGGGCACACATATGGCATCCGTCAACAAAGTCATCCTCGTCGGCAACTGCGGCCGCGACCCCGAAATCCGCTACCTGCCCTCGGGGCAGGCGGTCGCCAACGTGAGCGTGGCCACCTCCAGCCGCCGCAAAGACAAGAACAGCGGCGAGATGATCGAGGACACCCAGTGGCACCGCGTCACGTTCTACGACCGTCTGGCCGAGATCGCCGGCGAATACGTGAAAAAAGGCCGCCCGATCTATGTGGAGGGGCGCCTGAAGTACGGCACCTATGTCGACAAGGCCACGGGCGTCGAGAAGAACACGGTCGACATCATCGCCACCGAACTCCAGCTGCTCGGCGCACGCGAAGGCATGGGCGGTGGTGACGAAGGCGGTGGTGGCGGTGGTGGGTATTCGCGCCCGGCCGCTGCGCCGCGCCAGGCCGCCCCCTCGGCCCGCCCGGCTCCTGCACCGGCGCCGGCACAAGCCCGCCAGTCCAGCGGCTTCGACGACATGGACGACGACATTCCGTTCTGAGCTGGAGCACCGTTCCCTGACGCCACGTCGGCCCCCGGGACGTGGCTTTTGACCCGCCCGGCTCCGGCCCGGCGGGTTTTTTGTGGCCCAACACCGCCGTCGCCCTGGCGCTCGGCCCGCGCGGTGCGAGTGCCGGCACAATCGGTCCATGCCCAGCTCTGCCGCCCCCGCCCTTCCTGCCGCCCTGTTGCCCGCCGACGATCCCCAGCGTGCCCTGTTGCACAACGAAGTGCACGCGCGTCCTCCGGCCCGCGTCCGGCTGCCGGCGCTGATCGTGTTCGTGGCGGTCCTCAACGAGGGCGTGAGCCGCGAACAGGAAGGCGAGCATCTGCGCCGTCTCCCCGGTCTGGCCGAGCTGCCGCTGGAGCAGTTGCAAGGCAACTTCCTGCGGCTGCGCTTCGCGTCGCACACGCTCAAGTGGGAGCGGCACACCGAGTTCACCCGTTATTCGTTCGTGCAGGAACTGCCCGAAGGAACCGGCCTGGGCAGCCAGGACCCCGATCTGCTGGTCCATCTGGTGTCGCCCTCCGGCTGGCTGCACGGCATACCGGGCCGCACCGTGGCCGCGATCGAACTGGTGATGCTGAATGCGGACCTGCCCGAGCAGACGCCCGAGGCCCAGGCCGCGCTGATGGCACCGGCCCTGGCGTGGTTCGGTGACCACCATGTGGTGGCTTCCCAACTGGGGGGCGGCCACTCGTGGGCCTTGACCGATTTTCAGCTGCGCCCGTCCGGCTTTGAACGCATGCTGGTGATCGCCCCGCCCGGGACGACCGAGACCCGGGCCGGGCGTATCTCGCAGCGCCTGCTGGAGCTGGAAACCTACCGCCTGATGGCCTTGCGGGGCCTGCCGGTGGCCAAGTCGCTGTCGCCCATGCTGGCCGAGGCGGAAGCCCGGCTCGCCACCATCACCGCACAGCTGGAAAACACATCGGCTTCGGAACAGGCCCTGCTGGACCAGCTCGTGTCGCTGGCCGCTCGGGTGGAGCGCGCCACGGCCGAGAGCAATTACCGCTTTGCGGCCACCCGTGCCTACGACACCTTGGTGGCGCAGCGCATCGGTGAACTGCGTGAAAAGCCGATTCCGGGCACGCAGACCATTGGCGAGTTCATGCAGCGACGGCTCTCGCCGGCGATGGCCACGGTGGCGGCCACGGCGCAGCGCCTGGCCTCGCTGTCCGAACGCGTCTCGCGCGCCAGCGCCTTGCTGCGCACACGGGTGGACATCGTGACCGAAGCACAGAACCAGCAGTTGCTGGAAAAACTCACCAAGGGGCAGGAACTGCAGCTGCGCCTGCAGAGCACGGTGGAAGGCCTGTCGATCGCGGCGATTTCGTATTACGTGGTCAGCCTGATCCTCTACATCGGCAAGGCCGGCAAGGAGGCGGGCCTGCCCATCAAGCCCGAACTGCTGGCCGGCGCCCTGATTCCGGTCGTGCTGTGGGGGGTGTGGCGCACCACCCGGAAGATCCACGACAAGCTGCAGGTGCCCCACTGAGCGGCAGCGCCGCCGCTCAGCTGGCGGTGAACGCGTCGGTGGTGATCACCCCGCCGCCCAGGCACACCTCGCCGTCGTAGACCACCGCGCTCTGGCCTGGCGTCACGGCCCATTGCGACTCGACAAAACGCAGCGCAAAACCGGCATCGCCCTCGGCTTCGAACGCACACGGTGCATCGGCCTGGCGGTAGCGCGTCTTGGCGGCCAGGGCGCTGGCGGCGGGCGCATGGCCGGCGACCCAGCTCGCGTCCTGCGCGCGCAGCGCGGGCGACAGCAGCCAGGGGTGGTCGTGGCCCTGCACCACCCACAGCGTGTTTTTCTCCATGTCCTTGCGGGCCACGAACCAGGGCGCGTGCTCGTTGCCGCCTTTTTGCGCGCCCTTTTCCTTCACGCCGCCAATGCCCAGGCCCTGGCGCTGGCCCAGGGTGTAGAAGCTCAGGCCCACATGCTGGCCGAGCACGCGGCCTTTCTCGTCCTTGATCGGCCCCGGTTCCTTGGCGATGTAGCGGTTCAGGAAATCGCGGAACGGCCGCTCGCCGATGAAGCAGATGCCGGTGCTGTCCTTCTTCTTGGCGTTGGGCAGGCCGATCTCGGCGGCGATGCGGCGCACCTCGGTCTTGGGCAGCTCGCCCACGGGAAACAGCGTCTTGCTCAGCTGCGCCTGGTTCAGGCGGTGCAGAAAGTAGCTCTGGTCCTTCAGCGGGTCCAGGCCCTTGAGCAGTTCGAACGCACCATTGCGCTCGCGCACCCGCGCGTAGTGGCCGGTGGCGATTTTTTCGGCGCCCAGGCGCATGGCGTGGTCCAGGAAGGCCTTGAACTTGATCTCGGCGTTGCACAGGATGTCGGGGTTCGGCGTGCGCCCGGCCTGGTACTCGCGCAGGAACTCGGCGAACACGCGGTCCTTGTACTCGGCGGCGAAGTTGACGTGCTCGATCTCGATGCCGATCACGTCGGCTACGCTGGCGGCGTCCACGAAGTCGATGTTGGACGAGCAGAATTCGCTGTTGTCGTCGTCCTCCCAGTTCTTCATGAAGATGCCGATGACCTCGTACCCCTGCTGCTTGAGCAGGTGCGCACTCACCGCGGAGTCCACGCCACCGCTCAAGCCCACCACCACACGCTGTTTGTTTGCCATCCCCGGATTATCCCTGCGGCCCCCGCAAGCCGTCTGCAGGGAGCCGTCTGCGGCCAGCCGTTGGCATCAAGCCCTTTGCTCATGACCGCCATTTCCGTCGAACGGTTCGGGCCTGTGTCGCCTTTAAAGTGATGAGTCGGCGGGGCGCTTGCCCCGCATGTGAAGGAGATTGCCATGAGCCGCTGGCCCACCCTGTTCATCTCGCACGGATCGCCCACCTTCGCCATCGACCCGGGCATTGCCGGCCCCGCGCTCACCGCGCTGGGCCAGACGCTGCCGCGCCCGACGGCGGTGCTGGTCGTGTCACCGCACTGGACCACCCGTGAGCCGCGTGTGGCCACCACCCCGCGCCCGCCCACCATCCACGACTTCGGCGGTTTCCCGCCAGCGCTGTACCAGCTCCGGTACCCCGCACCAGGCGCACCGGAGGTGGCACGCCGCACGATCGAGGTGCTGCGTGCCGCCGGCTGGCCCGCCGAGGCCGATGCGCAATGGGGCCTGGACCACGGCGCCTGGGTGCCGCTGCGGTACCTGTTGCCGCAGGCCGATGTACCGGTGTTCCAGGTGTCGCTGCCGGCCCGGCTGGACGGCGAGCGGGCCTATGCCTACGGCCAGGCGCTCGCGCCACTGGCCGACGAAGGCGTGCTGGTCATCGGGTCGGGCAGCCTGACCCACAACCTGTACGAGGTGCGGTTCGACGCACCCGACGCGGCGGGCGAGACTTACGCCGCCGAGTTCACCGGCTGGGTCGATCAGACCCTGCAGCGGCACGACCATGCGTCGCTGCAGCAGACCATGGCCCTGGCCCCGCACGCGCAGCGGGCCCACCCCACGGCCGAGCACCTGTGGCCGCTGATGGTGGCCGCCGGTGCGGCGGGCGCCGAGGCGCACGTCACCCGCATCCCGGGTGGCATCACGCACGGCGTGCTGTCGATGGATGCGTACCGGTTCGGCGACGGCGTGGCGCTGGCCTGAGGCTTGGCTGGGAGCTGGCCCTGAAGCGGTGTTTCAAAGCGCTGCTTCAGGCACGCCCCATGCAGGCCCGAATTCAAGGCCATCCTCAAACCCCGGCCCCGATCGAATCCGTCGGTTTGGCCGGGCTTGCGTGGCACACTGCCGTGCATGCCCCGCATCGATCTGTCCGACGTCGAGTTCACCGCCATCCGCGCCCAGGGCGCGGGCGGCCAGAACGTGAACAAGGTGTCCAACGCGGTGCACCTGCGCTTTGCCATCCATGCCTCGTCGCTGCCCGCGGCGATCAAGGAACGGTTGCTGGCCCTGAGCGACCAGCGCATCACCACCGAAGGCGTGGTCGTCATCAAGGCGCAGACCAGCCGCAGCCTGGAGCAGAACAAGGCCGAGGCCGTGGAGCGCCTGCAGGCCCTGGTGGACAGCGTGGCCACGGTGGCCAAGGCACGCAAGGCGACCAAACCCACCTACGGATCGCAGCAGCGGCGTCTGGCCGGCAAGGCCACGCGCTCGCAGGTGAAGCAGCTGCGCGGGCGCGTGTCGGGCGCCGACTGACGCGCGCGGACGCGCCGCGGGAATCAGCCGGTCGCGCCCAGCACGGACGTGTCCGTGATCACGAGGTCCAGCGGAAAGCGCTGCCCCGCCAGGTGGTCTTCGATGCAACGCAGCACCAGCGGACTGCGGTGGCGCGCGGTGCTGGCGCGCAGCTCGTCCGGTGTCATCCACAGGGTGCGCACGATGCCGGTGTCCAGCGTGCGGCCGGGCACCACTTCGCCGAGTTCGCCGCAGTAGGCGAAGCGCAGGTAGGTGATGTCTTCACCGCTGCTCTCGCGCTGGAAGCGCGAGAGGTACACCCCCACCAGTGCGGTGGCGGTGAAACGGTGCGTGGTTTCCTCCAGCGCCTCGCGTTCCACGCCCTGCGCGGGGCTCTCGCCCGGGTCGAGGTGGCCGGCCGGGTTGTTCAGCCGCAGGCCTTCGGGGGTGTGCTCTTCCACCAGCAGGTAGCGGCCATCGCGCTCGATGATGGCGGCCACGGTGACGCTGGGTTTCCATCGTGTTGTCATGCGGGCCGATTATCCCGGCGCTGGCCACCGGTGACGGCGGCACGAAGCGGTACATTCTGCATAAGAATAAGTATTCGATGATATTTGGCCATCTGTTTGAGGCCCGCTGTTGTGCCAACGCGGCAACCCTGACGGCAATTGGTGGCCTTTGGGGTAAGCTGAGCAAGATTTAGTATCAATGTTGAGCGAGGAGACCTTCATGCAGATGGGCGAACACGCCGTTACCCCGGTGGCCGACACCAGCACACCCGCCGCGCAGCGCATTGGCGTACCCCGCGAAATTTTCCCGGGCGAGAAACGGGTGGCCACGGTGCCCGAGGCTGTGGTCAAGCTCGTGAAGCTGGGCTTTTCCGTGGTGGTCGAATCGGGTGCTGGCGACCTCGCCCAGCTCAGCGACGAGGATTACCGCGCGGCGGGTGCCAGCATCGTCCCCACCGCGGCCGCGCTGTGGAGCGGCAGCGATATCGTCTTCAAGGTGCGCGCCCCCACGTCCGACGAAGTGGCCCTGATGCACGCCGGCCAGACGCTGATCGGCTTCCTCTGGCCCGCCCAGAACCCCGAGCTGATGCAGCAGCTGGCCGCGCGCCAGGTGACGGCGCTGTCGATCGACGCGCTCCCTCGCACGCTGAGCCGTGCGCAGAAGATGGACGCGCTCACCTCCATGGCCGGCGTCAGCGGCTACCGCGCCGTGGTCGAGGCGGCCAACGCCTTCGGCCGCTTCTTCAACGGCCAGATCACCGCCGCGGGCAAGGTGCCGCCCGCCAAGGTGTTCATCGCCGGTGCCGGTGTGGCGGGTCTTGCCGCCATCGGTGCGGCCGCCAGCCTGGGCGCGATCGTGCGCGCCAACGACACGCGCGCCGAGGTGGCCGATCAGGTCGTCTCGCTGGGCGGTGAATTCGTGAAGGTGGATTACGAGGAAGAAGGCTCGGGCGGCGGCGGTTATGCCAAGGTCATGAGCGAAGGCTTCCAGGCCGCGCAGCGCGAGATGTACGCCAAGCAGGCGCGCGAGGTGGACATCATCATCACCACCGCGCTGATTCCCGGCAAACCCGCGCCCAAGCTCATCACCGCCGAGATGGTGCAGAGCATGAAGCCCGGCAGCGTGATCGTGGACATGGCGGCCGAGCAGGGCGGCAACTGCGAACTCACCGTGCCGGGCGAGGCGGTGGTGCGCCATGGTGTGACCATCGTCGGCTACACCGACCTGGCCTCGCGCATGGCGCGCCAGTCGTCCACGTTGTACGCGACCAACCTGTTCCGCCTGACGGAAGAGCTGTGCAAGACCAAGGACGGCGTCATCAACGTCAACATGGACGATGACGCCATTCGCGGCCTCACCGTCATCAAGAACGGCGCGATCACCTGGCCAGCGCCCCCGCTGGTGGCCGCGCCCAAGCCGGCGGCCAAGCCCGCCGCCATGCCCGCTGCAAAGAAGGGCCACGGTCACGGGCAGGCGTCCGGCCCCATGCCCGCCGGCAAGCTGGCCATCGTGGCCGGTGTCACGGCGGTGCTGTTCGCGCTGGTGGGCGCCTACGCGCCAGCCGCCTTCCTGTCGCACTTCACGGTGTTCGTGCTGGCCTGCTTCGTGGGCTACATGGTGGTGTGGAACGTCAAGCCCGCGCTGCACACGCCGCTGATGAGCGTGACCAACGCCATCAGCTCCATCATCGCCATCGGTGCGCTGGTGCAGATTTCGCCCATGGCCGACGCGGCCGGGCGGCCCAACACGCTGATCGGCATCCTGGCCGCCGTGGCGCTGGTGCTCACCGCCATCAACATGTTCGGCGGCTTTGCCGTCACCCAGCGCATGCTGGCGATGTTCCGCAAATAAGAAGGAGACCCTGAATGTCTGCAAGTCTGGCCACGGTCTCCTACATCGGCGCGACCATTCTCTTCATCCTCAGCCTGGGCGGCCTGTCCAACCAGGAAACCGCCCGCCGCGGCAACCTCTACGGCATGGTCGGCATGGCGCTGGCCGTGCTGGCCACCGTGTTCGGTCCGCAGGTCACCGCCGCCGGCATTCCCTGGATCATCGGCGCCGTGCTCATCGGTGCGCTGATCGGCCTGTACGCCGCGCGCACCGTGCAGATGACGCAGATGCCCGAACTGGTGGCGCTGATGCACAGCATGGTCGGCATGGCCGCGGTGCTGGTGGGCTATGCCACCTACGTGGACCCGGAAGCCACCAAGGGCTACGAGGGGGCGGCGCACACCATCCACGCGATGGAAATCTACATCGGCATCTTCATTGGCGCGGTCACGTCCTCGGGCTCGGTCATCGCCTTTGGCAAGCTGTCGGCGCGCATTGGCGGCAGCCCCATGCTGCTGCCTGGGCGGCACTGGATGAACCTGGCCGGCCTGATCGCGGTGATCTATTTCGGCCGCCTGTTCCTGCAGGCGGAAACCCTGGAAGCCGGCATGGTGCCGCTCTTCGTCATGACCTTGATCGCGCTGCTGTTCGGCATCCACATGGTGATGGCCATCGGCGGCGCCGACATGCCGGTGGTCGTGTCCATGCTCAACAGCTACTCGGGCTGGGCGGCCGCGGCCACCGGCTTCATGCTGAGCAACGACCTGCTGATCGTCACCGGTGCCCTGGTGGGTTCCAGCGGCGCCATCCTGTCGTACATCATGTGCAACGCCATGAACCGCAGCTTCATCAGCGTGATTGCCGGTGGCTTCGGCACCACCAGTGCCACGCCCAAGCCGGCTGGCGGCACCGCCGAGCCAGCGGGCGAGGTGACCCCGATCCTGGCCGCCGAGACGGCCGAGCTGCTGCGCGACGCCAAGAACGTGATCATCGTGCCGGGCTACGGCATGGCGGTGGCGCAGGCCCAGCACACGGTGTTCGAGATCACCAGGCACCTGCGCGAGAAAGGCGTGAACGTGCGCTTCGGCATCCACCCGGTGGCGGGCCGCATGCCCGGCCACATGAACGTGCTGCTGGCCGAGGCCAAGGTGCCGTACGACATCGTGTTCGAGATGGACGAGCTCAACGACGACTTCCCGGACACCGACGTGGCCATGGTCATCGGCGCCAACGACATCGTGAACCCGGCGGCGCAGGAAGACCCGACCAGCCCCATCGCCGGCATGCCGGTGCTGGAGGTGTGGAAGGCTCGCACCAGCATCGTCATGAAGCGCAGCATGGCCAGTGGTTACGCCGGCGTGGACAACCCGCTGTTCTACAAGGACAACAACCGCATGCTGTTCGGCGATGCCAAGAAAATGCTCGACGAGATCCTGGTCGCGCTGAAGAGCTGAGCCGGGCGCAGCCGGCCCCGGACCGCGGGTGAACCCCGGTCGCGAAGATGACAGAAGAGGGCAGCGGCAACGCGGGCCCTCTTCTTTTTTGTAGCGCCATTACCGCGCATTGTGGGACCATAGCGGGGTCTGTCAGAACCTCGTAAGGGAAAAACACGAGCCCGCGCGCTCGACTTCCCGGACACAATGCCCGGCTGACGTCCTACACAAGCATCTGGAGACCCTGCATGACCGACCACAAGGCTGATCGCCCCTGGCTGAGCGCCTACCCCGCTGGTGTGCCTGCCGACATTGATGTGGCCCAGTACCCCTCGCTGGTGCACCTGATGGAAGAAAGCTTCCAGAAGCACGCCAGCCGGGCCGCCTACAGCTTCATGGGTAAGGACGTGAGCTTCGCGCAGACCGACAGCCTGTCGCAGGCGTTTGCCGCCTACCTGCAGGGCCTGGGCCTGGTCAAGGGTGACCGCGTGGCCATCATGATGCCCAACGTGCCCCAGTACCCGGTGGCGGTGGCGGCCATCCTGCGCGCCGGCTTCGTGGTGGTGAACGTGAACCCGCTCTACACGCCGCGCGAACTGGAGCACCAGCTCAAGGACTCGGGCGCCAAGGCCATCGTGATCGTCGAGAACTTCGCCGCCACGCTGGAGCAGTGCATCGCCAACACGCCGGTGAAGCATGTGGTGCTGGCGGCCATGGGCGACCTGCTCGGCCTGCTCAAGGGCGGCGTGGTGAATTACGTGGTGCGCAACGTCAAGAAGATGGTGCCCGCCTTCAGCCTGCCGCAGGCGGTGCGCTTCAACGAGGCCATTGCGCGCGGCACACGCGGCACTTTCAAGCGCCCTGACATCCGGCCCGACGACGTGGCTGTGCTGCAGTACACCGGCGGCACCACCGGCGTGTCCAAAGGGGCGGTGCTCCTGCACCGCAACGTGATTGCCAACGTGCTGCAGTCCGAGGCGTGGAACGAGCCGGCGATGAAGCAGGTGCCCGCCAGCGAACAGCCCACCAGCGTGTGCGCGCTGCCGCTCTACCACATCTTCGCCTTCACCGTGAACATGATGCTGGCCATGCGCACCGGCGGCAAGACCATCCTGATCCCCAATCCGCGCGACCTGCCGGCGGTGCTCAAAGAGCTGAGCCAGCACACCTTCCACAGCTTCCCGGCCGTCAACACGCTGTTCAACGCACTGGCGAACCACCCGGATTTCAACACCGTCAACTGGGCCAACCTCAAGGTGTCGGTGGGTGGCGGCATGGCGGTCCAGCGGGCGGTGGCCCAGCTCTGGCTGGAGAAAACGGGCTGCCCCGTCTGCGAAGGTTACGGACTGTCGGAGACCAGCCCGTCGGCGAGCTGCAACCCCGTGACCGCCACCGAGTTCAGCGGCACCATCGGCGTGCCCTTGCCCAACACCTGGATGAAATGCCTGGACGACGACGGCATCGAGGTGCCTGTGGGTGAGCCGGGCGAGATCGCCATCAAAGGTCCGCAGGTCATGGCGGGCTACTGGCAGCGGCCGGACGAAACGGCCAAGGCCATGACCGCCGACGGTTTCTTCAAGAGTGGCGACGTGGGCGTGATGGACGCCCGCGGCTACTTCCGCATCGTCGATCGCAAGAAGGACATGGTGCTGGTCAGCGGCTTCAACGTGTACCCCAACGAGGTGGAAGACGTGGTGGCCCAGATGCCGGGTGTCATGGAGTGCGCCGTGGTGGGTGTGCCCGACGAGAAGTCGGGCGAAGCCGTCAAGCTGGTGATCGTGAAAAGGGACCCGGCGCTCAGCGAAGCCCAGGTGCGCGACTTCTGCAAGGCCAATCTCACGGGCTACAAGCAGCCCAAGGTGGTCGAGTTCCGCGCCGAACTGCCCAAGACCCCGGTGGGCAAGATTTTGCGGCGCGAACTGCGGGGGTGAGCCGCCTCCTGGCGCGGCTTGCTGTGCCACTTGCAAGAGGGCTGTGCCGGTTGCCTGGCGGCGTTCCGCGACGCCGCGGCTTGGGCCGCGTTCTCCGGCGCGGGTGGCACGTTTTCGCCGACAGATAGACTTCGTGGGTTAACAGGAGACTTTCATGCCCATCACCAAGGGATTTCGGGCGCTGGTGGACGAAGCCACGGCGCAGATCACCACCTACAGCGTGGCGCAGGTGCGCGAGCGCCTGGCGGCGGGCGACCCGCGGCTGCAGGTGGTGGACATCCGCGACGTGCGCGAACTGGAGCGAGAGGGCACGGTACCGGGCGCCCTGCATGCGCCGCGCGGCATGCTGGAGTTCTGGGTCGATCCCGAGTCGCCGTATTTCAAGCCGGTGTTTGGCGACGAGCGCAAGGAGTTTGTGCTGTTCTGTGGCGCAGGCTGGCGCAGCGCCCTGGCCACCAAGACCCTGAAAGACATGGGCATGGCGAACCTCGCCCACATCGATGGCGGTTTTACCGAATGGGTGAAGCAGGGCGCGCCCACCGAAACACTGGAGGCCCACAAAGCCCGCCACGCCGCGCGCAAGCCGGCATGAGTCCGGTGCCGTCGGCTTGCCCGTGCGGCCGTCTCGATGCACGCGGCAGGGCCGTCGCACTGGATGCCTGCTGTGGCCGCTACCTGGATCATGGCCAGCGGCCGCCCGACGCCGAGCACCTCATGCGTTCGCGTTACAGCGCCTTCGTGCTGGGGCGGGTGGCTTACCTGAACGCCAGCTGGCACCCCAGCACCCGACCGGCGGATCTGTCGCTGGAGCCTGGCGTGAAATGGCTGGGCCTGGACGTGAAACGACACCGCGTCATGGACGCACACCATGCCGAGGTCGAGTTCGTGGCCCGTTCGCGCACCGGCGGGCGCGCCCATCGCCTGCACGAGACGAGCCGATTCGTGCGTGAAGAGGGCCAGTGGTTCTATGTGGACGGAGACCTGAAGTGACCCTGACGTTTGATGCCGTGCTGTTCGACTGCGACGGTGTGCTGGTGGACAGCGAACCCATCACCAACGGCGTGCTGCACCAGGTGCTCAATGAAGCCGGCTGGGCGCTGAGCCCCGCCGAGTGCATGGAGATCTTCATCGGCAAAGCGGTGCGCGACGAACGTGCCCGCATCGAGCGCGAAACCGGCCAGCCATTGACGGAAGACTGGATGCGCGCCTTCTACGCCCGGCGCGACCAGCGCCTGCGCGCCGAACTCAAGGCCATGGACGGGGCACTGCAAGCCGTCATTGCCGCGCACCGCCACACCGCCGGGCGCATCGCCTGCGCGTCCGGCGCCGACAAGGCCAAGGTGGTGATGCAGATCCACATGGCCGGCATGGCACCGTACTTCGAGGACCGCATCTTCAGCGGCCATGACCTGCCGCGCTCCAAACCGCACCCGGATGTGTACCTGGCCGCCGCTGCCCATGTGGGCGTGCACCCCGAGCGCTGCCTGGTGATCGAAGACACCGCCACCGGTGTGCGCGCCGGGCTGGACGCGGGTGCCACCGTGTGGGGCTACTGCCCCGCCGGGCACGGGCGGGCGTTTGAAGGGCTGCCGGTGGCGCGGGTATTCCGGCACATGGATGAGCTGGCGCGGGCTTTGCCGGGTTGAACCGCTGGTGGCGATGGGGCCGCCAGCCGGTCTGCGCCTGCGGCCAGACAACAGAAAGGGCCCCGAGAGGCCCTTTTTGTGGTCTGTCTGGTTTCGGTCAACCACCACCGTACATCTGCTGCGGCAGCCACATGATGATCTGCGGGAACTGGAAGCACAGCGCCACCATGGCCATCTGCAGCAGCACGAAGGGAATCACGCCGATGTAGATGTCGCGGATGGTCACGCCCTTGGGCACGGCGCCCTTGAGGTAGAAGAGCGAGAAGCCCACCGGTGGGGTGAGGAAGGATGTCTGCAGCATCAGCGCCACCAGGATCAGGAACCAGGTCATGTCCAGGCCCGTCATCTTGATCACCGGGGCCAGCAGCGGCAGGATGATCAGCACGATCTCGAACCAGTCCAGGAAGAAGCCGGCGATGAACACCACCAGCAGCACCACCAGCACCAGCCCGGTGGGACCCAGGCCCAGGCCCTTGAAGAACTCGGCGATCAGTTCGTCGCCACCGATCAGGCGCAACACATAGGCGAACACCGTGGCGCCAATGAAAATGGCGAAGATGAAGCAGGTGGTCAGCGTGGTCTCGATGCCCACCTGGCGGATCACCGACCAGTTCAGCTTGCGGTTGGCCGCGGCCAGCAGGATGGCACCAAAGGCACCCAGGCCCGAGGCTTCGGTGGGCGTGGCGATGCCAAAGAAGATGGAGCCCAGCACCACCAGGATCAGGCCGAAGGTGGGCAGCGTGGAGAGAAAGGCGATGCCCACCTGGCGTGCGGTCAGTTTCTCGGCATCGGCCGGGCGCGGCGGCACCAGGTCAGGCCGCACGAAACCGACGATCACCACGAAGAGCATGTAGAGCAGGCCCAGCGTCACGCCGGGAACCAGCGCACCCATGAACAGGTCGCCCACCGACACCGACACCTGGTCGGCCATGAGCACCAGCATGATGGATGGCGGGATCAGAATGCCCAGCGTGCCCGAGGCCGCCACCACGCCCGAGGCCAGCGCCTTGTTGTAGTTGTTCTGCAGCATGATGGGCATGGACAACACGGCCAGCAGCACCACCGAGGCACCCACGATGCCGGTGGAGGCGGCCAGCAAGATGCCGATGACGATCACGGTCAGGCCCAGGCCACCCTTGAGGCCGCCGAACACCTTGACGAAGTTGCGCATCATGGTGTCGGCCACGCCCGAGCGGTCGAGCATGAGGCCCATGTAGACAAACATGGGCAGCGAGACCAGCACCCAGTTCGACATGATGGCGTCGAACCGGTCGACCACCCCCGAGAACTTGGCCCAGCTCGTCATCAGGAAGGTGTCGAAGCCGAACTGGTCACCCAAAAAGATGCCCAGCGCCGCAAAACCCAGCGACAGAATGCCCAGCAGCCAGGCCACCGGGTAACCGGTGAACAGCGCCAGGATGAAGGTCACCATCAGGCCGATGGCGAGAAATTCGTAAAAAGGCAGCACGTGTCTTCTCTTGGTTATGCGTTGTGGGCGGTGAAGAGTGCGGCCCAGACCCGTGTCAACCGGCTGATGGCGGCCAGCGCGAGCAAAACAAACGCAGTGACGAGGAAGGACTTGATGACCCAGCGATAGGGCAGGCCACCGGCGGCGGCAGACACTTCATTGAGCTGGTAGGAAGACCAGAAAAACGGGATGGCGTACCAGGTCACCACACAGCAGAAAACCAGCAGGCCGGTCAGACCGAAGAGCTCGATCCACTGGCGGGTGCGCTGCTGGAAACGCTCGGCCAGCACGTCGATGCGCACATTGCGCTCCTTCACCTCGGTGAACGAAATGCCCAGCATGAAGCCGATGGCGTAGAGGTGCCACTGCAACTCTTCCATCGCGATGGAGCCGACGCCGAAGACGTAGCGGGCGATCACCTGGACCACGATCACCAGCACCAACACCAGCCACAGGGCCGATGCAAACTCGCCGAACCAGGTGATGACCCGGTCGGCGGTGCGTGAAAAAGCCGTGGTGGGCAGGGCAAGACCCGAAGGCCCTGCTTCCAGCGGAGCAGCGTTGTGCTTGATGTTCTTCATTTCAATGTGTTTCTAAGCGATCAACGCTGCCCACCTCATCCGTGCCTTATTTGTAGTCGCGCGGCAGGTAGCCCAGGTTGTGCCAGTTGCGGTTCTTGTTCTGGAAGGCCGACATGCTGTCGTGCACCTTCTTGAACATCGCATCCTTGGCCGACTCTTCGGCGATGACCTCTTTGGATGCCTTGGCGAAGGCATCCAGCATGGTCTTGTTGAACTGATGCAGCTTCACACCCTCTTTCTCAAACTTGACCAGCACGTCGCCCTGCAGGGCTTCGGCCTTGGACATGGCGATGGTCACACCAGCGGTGCACGTGGTTTCGATCTGGGCCTGGGTCTGCGGCTTGAGCTTGTTCCAGGCGGCCATGTTCACGTAGAGGTACTGGTTGGTGGACGGCTGGTGCCAGCCCGGCAGGTAGTAGTTCTTGGCCACTTTGGCAAAGCCGAGCTGGTCGTCCACGGTGGGCAGCGAGAACTCGGTGCCGTCGAGCACGCCTTTTTCCAGCGCCTGGAACAGCTCGCCGCCGGGCAGCATGGTCACCGAGGCGCCGAGCTTCTGGTAGATCTTGCCGCCCAGTGCGGCGGCGCGGAACTTCAGGCCAACCAGATCGGCAGGGGTCTTGATTTCCTTGCGGAACCAGCCGGCCGCTTCGGGGCTGATGGAGCCGCAGAAGATGGGGTAGATGTTGTGGGGCTTGAAGGCTTCTTTCAGCAGGGCATCGCCGCCGCCGAAGTACATCCAGGCCGAGAACTGGGGCGTTTCCATGCCGAAGGGCAGCGCACCGAAGATGGCGGAAACCGGCACCTTGCCCAGCTCGTAGCCCATGAAGCTGTAGCCTGCCTCGACCTTGCCGCTGGAGACGGCGTCAAAAATGCCCAGTGCCGGTACCAGCTTGCCCGGCTCGAACACCTGCAGGTTGACGGTGCCACCCGAGATTTTTTTCAGTTGCTCCGAGACCCAGGGCATGGTGTCGCCCAGCGCGGTCAGGTTGGAGCCGAAGGACATGGGAATGCCCCAGCGCACGTTTTCCTGTGCCGCGGCGGGAAGGGCGGCGACCAGAGCGGCGGCGAGTGCCAGGGCTTTCAGCTTGTGTGTCATGGTGGATGTCTCCGTGGGTTTTCGATGGGCGCAGGAACGGGGGTGGCCAGTGGCTGCCCGGCCAACAGGGAAGGCGTTCCTTCACTGTCGTACCCAAGCCGGATGACGGGTCCCGAGCCGTTGGAACGGTGCGACCTCTCTGTCCTGCCTGAGGTCTTTTAGTAGAACCGCAAGCGTGAAAATTTGAGCGGCATCCGGCTAAGGATTTACCCTGTACAGCCGCTCGGCGCCCTTTTTTTGGCTCTTCAGGGCCCAATCGGCCCACGACGACCGTGCTGTTCACCCCCTCGGATTTGCCGTGCTTTCAACGCCGTTTTCAGAGTGAAAAGCACGTCAGATTGAACGTGTGGGCCGCTCTGACGCAGCGGGTGCCAGCACGTGAAACTTTTAAATTCTTTTGAATAAGTTTCACGATGGGGGCGACGGGTGAGTCATGCAGGTGACACCGGCGGATGGTTTGCGGGGTGGACCGCGCTTCTGGCGGTGCTTGCCAGGCACTCGTGCGTGTTCAATGCCCTGAAAACGGTGTCCATCAGGACCCCGTGCGATTCCGTTAACGAATGCGCTCTTGACCGCGCCACTCCCCCGGTGTCATCCCCGTCCAGCCCTTGAACGCGCGGATGAAACTCTTTTCGTTCTGAAAGCCCGCCGCCTCGGCGACCTGTTTGATGGGTTTGGCGGTGCGCTGCAGCAGCGTGAGTGCGCGCTCGCGTCGCACCTCGTCTTTCAGCGCCTGCAGCGAGGCGCCTTCGTCCTTCAGCTGCCGGTGCAGGGTGCGCGGTGACAGGTTGAGCTGGGCGGCCAGACCCTCGGCGTTGAGGGCGTCCAGGGGCTGGCTGGCCAGCAGCTGGCGCACGCGCTGCACCAGCAGGCGGTCTCGGCGGTAGGGCAGCACGGTCAGGGGCAGGGCGCGCTGCAGCATCTGGTTCATGGCGGCTTCGTCGCGCTTGAGGGGCAGGGCGAGGTAGCGCGCGTCGAAGTGAATGGCGGCGGCGTCGGCGTGGAAGGCGGTGGGGCCGTCGAACAGCACGCGGTAGGCCTCGGCGTGGGCGGGCGGGCCAAACGGGAACTGCGCGCCGAGCAGGGGAATGCGCGAATCCACGAACCAGCAGGCCAGGCCCAGGATGTTGCGCAGCACCGAGACCAGGCAGAACTCGCGCAGCGGGCCATCGGGCGCAATCGGCCCGTCCACGGCACGTTCGGCCAGGCGGATGCTGGCCACACCCTCGCTGGTGAGCAGGTGCAGATCGATGTCGCCGGTGAGCAGGCCGTGGTGGCGGCACCAGCGTTTGAGGGCCACGCCCAGCGTGGGGGCCGAGAGCGAGGCGCGGGCCAGCATGCCGTAGCTGCCCCAGGGCAGGGGCCGGCGGAACCAGCCCAGCGCTTCGTCGTCCAGCTCGCGCATGGCCGCGCCCGAGATGGCTTCCATCTGCGCGGCGGTGATGCGCGCGCTGGCATCGCTCAGCAGCGATGGCGCAATTTGTGCCTGGGCCAGCGCCTGCGCCGGGCTCATCTGCCGACGCGCATAGGCGTGCGCGATGGCCTGCACAAAGGCCATGGGGGTGGCGGCGCGGGCAGGGCGCGGCGTTCGGGGCGGCGCAGCGGGTGCGCCATGCGGGTTTGCCATGGCGCCAGTGTGCCCGCTGTGTGGCACGATTTGCAACCATTCTGGCAAGCCGGAGCGCGGCCGTGCTCCTATGCTTGCGCCTTGGGCCCCGGTGCAAGCCGGGTGCCGGACCCAGAGGAGACGACAACCCATGAGCGAGACCCGTTCCGCCGCTGCCCCGCTGCAGCGCAGCCACGCGCAGGGCGCCACCGATGTGCCCCTGATCGAGCAGACCATTGGCGCCTTCTTCAACGCCATGGCCGAGCGCCAGCCCGCGCACGAGGCGCTGGTCAGCGTGCACCAGGGCCGCCGCTACACCTACCGCGAACTCAACGAGGCCGCGCACCAGCTGGCCAGCGCACTGCTGCGCCAGGGCCTGCAGCCGGGCGACCGCGTGGGCATCTGGTCGCACAACAACGCCGAATGGGTGCTGATGCAGCTGGCCACCGCCCATGTGGGCCTGGTGCTGGTGAACATCAACCCGGCCTACCGCACCTCCGAGGTGGAGTACGCGCTGAACAAGGTGGGCTGCCAGCTGCTGGTGAGCATGGCGCGCTTCAAGACCAGCGACTACCTGGGCATGTTGCGCGAGCTGGCGCCCGAGTGGGCACACGGCCAGCCGGGCGCCCTGGAAGCGCAGCAGCTGCCGCACCTGCGCACCGTGGTGTGGATCGACGAGCCGGGGCAGGGGGCTGAGGAACCGGGCCTGCTGCGCTTCTCGGCGCTGCTGGCGCAGGGCGACGCGGCCGACCCGCGCGTGGCCCAGGTGGCGGCCACGCTCCAGCCCACCGACCCGATCAATATCCAGTTCACCAGCGGCACCACGGGCTTTCCCAAGGGCGCCACGCTGACGCACCGCAACATCCTGAACAACGGCTTCTTCATCGGCGAGTGCATGCGGCTCACGCCGGCCGACCGCCTGTGCGTGCCGGTGCCGCTGTACCACTGCTTCGGCATGGTGCTGGGCAACCTGGCCTGCTTCACGCACGGCGCCACCGTGGTCTACCCGAACGACGGCTTTGATCCGCTCACCGTGCTGCAGACCGTGCAGGATGAAAAGTGCACCGGCCTGCACGGCGTGCCCACCATGTTCATCGCCGAGCTGGACCACCCGCGCTTCCAGGAATTTGACCTGTCCACGCTGCGCACCGGCATCATGGCCGGCTCGCCCTGCCCCACGGCGGTGATGCAGCGCGTGGTGGACGACATGCACCTTTCGCAGATCACGATTGCCTACGGCATGACCGAAACCAGCCCGGTGAGCTGCCAGAGCAGCACCGACACCCCGCTGGACAAGCGCGTCTCCACCGTGGGCATGGTGCAGCCGCACCTGGCCGTGAAGATCGTCCACCCCGACACCGGCGAGGTGGTCGCGCCCGGGCAGTCGGGCGAGCTGTGCACGCGCGGCTATTCGGTGATGCACGGCTACTGGGACGACCCGGCCAAAACCGCCGAGGCGATCGACGCCGAGGGCTGGATGCACACCGGCGACCTCGCCACCATGGATGCCGAGGGTTATGTGAACATCGTCGGCCGCATCAAGGACCTGGTGATCCGCGGCGGCGAAAACATCTACCCGCGCGAGATCGAGGAATTCCTCTACCGCCACCCCGCCATCCAGGATGTGCAGGTGGTCGGCGTGCCCGACCAGAAATACGGCGAAGAGCTGTGCGCCTGGGTCATCGTCAAGCCCGGCCAGACGCTCACCGAAGAGGCGGTGCGCGAGTTCTGCCAAGGCCGCATCGCGCACTACAAGGTGCCGCGCTACATCCGTTTTGTGGACGCGTTCCCGATGACCGTGACCGGCAAGATCCAGAAGTTCAAGATCCGCGACGCCATGAAAGACCAGCTGGGGCTGGTCGAATCCCAAACCGCCTGAACCAGAGCACACCATGCCCGCACTCGACACCAAACTCAACGCCCGCTCCGCCGATTTCCAGGCCAACGCCGCCGCCATGCGCGCGGTGGTGGATGACCTGAAGGCGCAGATCGACAAGGCCACCTTCGGCGGTGGCGAGGCCGCCCGCGCCAAGCACGTGGCGCGCGGCAAGCTGCTGCCGCGCGACCGCGTGCAGATGCTGCTGGACCCGGGCACGCCCTTCCTGGAACTGAGCCCGCTGGCCGCGATGGGCATGTACCCCGACCGCGACGGCAGCGACAGCGCGCCCTGCGCCGGCGTCATCGCCGGCATTGGCCGCGTGAGTGGGGTGGACTGCATGATCGTCTGCAACGACGCCACCGTGAAGGGCGGCACCTACTACCCGCTCACCGTGAAGAAGCACCTGCGCGCGCAGGAAGTGGCGCAGCAGAACTGCCTGCCCTGCATCTACCTGGTGGACTCGGGCGGCGCCAACCTGCCGAACCAGGACGAGGTGTTCCCCGACCGCGACCACTTCGGCCGCATCTTCTTCAACCAGGCCAACATGAGCGCGCAGGGCATCGCGCAGATCGCGGTGGTCATGGGCTCGTGCACGGCCGGCGGCGCCTACGTGCCGGCCATGAGCGACGAGACCATCATCGTGAAGAACCAGGGCACCATCTTCCTGGGCGGCCCGCCGCTGGTGAAGGCCGCCACGGGCGAGGTGGTCACGGCCGAAGACCTGGGCGGTGGCGACGTGCACACGCGCCTCTCGGGCGTGGCCGACCACCTGGCGCAGAACGACCTGCACGCCATCGCGCTGGCGCGCCAGGCGGTGAAGAATCTCAACGCCCGCAAGGTGCCCCCGATCACGACCATAGACCCGGTGGCCCCGCTGTACCCGGCTGAGGAGCTGTACGGCGTGATCCCGACCGACACGCGCAAGCCCTTCGACGTGCGCGAGATCATCGCCCGCATCGTGGACGGCTCCGATTTCGACGAGTTCAAGTCGCGCTTCGGCACCACGCTGGTCTGCGGCTTTGCGCGCATCGAGGGCATGCCGGTGGGCATCATCGCCAACAACGGCATCCTGTTTTCCGAATCGGCGCTCAAGGGCGCGCACTTCATCGAGCTGTGCTGCCAGCGGAAGACGCCGCTGGTCTTTCTGCAGAACATCACCGGCTTCATGGTCGGCCGCAAGTACGAAAACGAAGGCATTGCCCGCAACGGTGCCAAGATGGTCACGGCCGTGGCCACCGCCGCCGTGCCGAAGTTCACCGTCATCATCGGTGGCAGTTTCGGCGCCGGCAACTACGGCATGTGCGGCCGCGCTTACTCACCCCGCTTCCTGTGGATGTGGCCGAATGCGCGCATTTCCGTGATGGGCGGCGAGCAGGCCGCCAGCGTGCTGGCCACCGTCAAGCGCGACGGCATCGAAGGCAAGGGCGGTAGCTGGAGCGCCGAGGAAGAGGCCGCCTTCAAGGCGCCCATCAAGGAACAGTACGAGGTGCAGGGCCACCCGTACTACGCCACCGCCCGCCTGTGGGACGACGGCGTGATCGACCCGGCCGACACGCGCCGCGTGCTGGCGCTGGGGCTGAGTGCATCGCTGAACGCGCCGATCCCGGAAACGAAGTTCGGCCTGTTCCGCATGTGAGCACCGGCATGGACCCGATTGCCCACTTCACCCGCCAGGCGCGTTACCACGTCTGGGCCACGCACCGCCTGCTCGACGCGGTGTCGCGCGTGTCGGACGACGACTACAAGCGCGATGTGGGCCTGTTCTTCAAGAGCATCCACGGCACGTTGAACCACCTGCTGGTGGGCGAGCACCTGCTCTGGTACGCACGCTTTTCCAAAGGCGCTTCGCCGCTACTGGCGCTGGATGCGGAAATCGAGCCCGACCGCGAACGGCTGGCGCAGGCGCTCAAGGGCGGTGCGGCCAACTGGGAACACCTCATCAGCAGCTGGCCCGTTGAGCGTTTTGACGGCCAGCTGGACTACAAGACCATGAAGGGCGTGCCGCAGTCGCTGCCGTTTGCGGCCACGCTGGCGCACGTGTTCAACCACGCCACCCACCACCGCGGCCAGATCACCGCCGCGCTCACCGCGCTGGGTCAGCCCGCGCCCGAGCTGGACTGGGTCTACCACCTGCAACTGGAAGCCGCCGAGGAAAAGACATGACCGAAGCCCTCACCATCACGCGCGAAGGCGCGGTGGCGCGCATCACGCTCAGCCGCCCCGCCGTGCGCAACGCCTTCAACGACGAAGTCATTGCCGAGCTGAGCGCCGCCTTCCAGGCCGTGGGCCAGCACCACGACGTGCGCGCGGTTGTGCTCGCCGCCGAGGGCCCGGCCTTCTGCGCCGGGGCCGACCTGAACTGGATGCGCCGCATGGCCGACTACACGCGGGAAGAAAACCTCGCCGACGCCGGCAAGCTCGCGGCCATGCTGCGCCTGATCTACGAGTGCCCCAAGCCCACCATCGCCGCCGTGCAGGGCGACGTGTTCGCCGGCGGCATGGGCCTCGTGGCCGCGTGCGACATGGCGGTGAGCATCGACACCGCCACCTACTGCCTGAGCGAGGTGAAGCTGGGCCTGATTCCCGCCACCATCAGCCCCTATGTGATCCGCGCCATGGGCGCGCGCGCCGCGCACCGCTACTTCCTCACGGCCGAGCGCTTCAGCGCGCAGGAGGCCCACCGCATCGGCTTCGTGCACGAACTCGTCAGCAGCCCGGAGGCGCTCACCGCCAAGGTGGACGAACTGGCCCAGGCCCTGTGCAACGCCAGCCCGGCGGCCGTGCGCGCCTGCAAGCGCCTGGTGCTGGACGTGGCCGAACGCGAGGTGAATGCCAGCCTGATCGCCGCCACGGTGGAGGGCATTGCCGACATCCGCGCCAGCGAGGAAGGCCGCGAAGGCGTGCAGTCCTTCCTGCAGAAGCGCAAGCCTTCATGGCTGACGGCTGATCCGACCTGATCGATCTGCCAGACCTACTCTTCCCTGGCCCGATTTCATCGATCCTCCACGACCGCACCCCGCATGGACTCGCTCTGGACCTCCATCGTCAACTGGCTGCACGGCGTGGGCATCCACGTCGGCACCGGTGCGGTGAATGCCGTGGGCGAGCAGGTGGGCGCCAGCGTGACCGAGACCGCCAGCCACCTGGACATGCCCGGTCTGCTGGCCCTGGCCGGCGCGCTGGGCTGGGCCAGCGGCTTCCGGCTCTACGCGGTGGTGTTCCTGGTGGGTGTGGCCGGTCTGCTGGGCTGGATGCCGCTGCCCGACGGCCTGCAGGTGCTGCAGCACCCCGCGCTGCTCATCACCAGCGGCACGCTGCTGGTGGCGGAGTTCCTGGCCGACAAGGTGCCGGTGGTGGATTCGCTGTGGGACATGGCCAACAGCGTCATCCGCATCCCCGCCGGTGCCGCGCTGGCCGCTGGCGCGCTCGGTGCCGACAGCGGCACCATGGCCCTGGTGGGGGCCCTCATGGGCGGCACGCTCGCCGCCACCAGCCAGGCCGCCAAGACCAGCACCCGCGCGGCCATCAACACCTCACCCGAACCCTTTTCCAACCTGGGCATGAGCCTGCTGGAAGACGGTCTGGTTGTGGGCGCGCTCTGGCTTGCCACGAACCACCCGCTGGTGTTCGGTGTGCTGCTGTGCATCACCGTGCTGCTGATGTGGGTGCTGACCCTGATGCTGTTCAAGTTCCTGCGCGCGGCGGTCCGCCGGGCGCAATCGTTGTTTTCTTCTGCTACCGCTTGAGGCCCTGCATGTTCAACAAAATCCTGATTGCGAATAGAGGCGAGATCGCCTGCCGCGTCGCCGCCACCGCCCGCCGCATGGGCGTGCGCACCGTGGCCGTGTACTCCGATGCCGACGCCAGCGCCAAGCACGTGGCCGCGTGCGACGAGGCGGTGCACATAGGAGGAAGCGCCCCGAAAGACAGCTACCTGCAGTGGCAGCGCATCCTGGAGGCCGCCAAGGCCACCGGCGCGCAGGCGGTGCACCCTGGCTACGGTTTCCTCAGCGAGAACGAGGCCTTTGCCAACGCCTGCGCCGAAGCGGGCCTGGTGTTCATCGGCCCGCCCTCGTCGGCCATCCAGGCCATGGGCCTCAAGGCCGAGTCCAAACGCCTGATGGAGCACGCCGGCGTGCCGCTGGTGCCCGGCTACCACGGTGCGGATCAGGATCCCGAGCTGCTGCAGCGCGAGGCCGACCGCATCGGCTACCCGGTGCTCATCAAGGCCAGCGCCGGCGGCGGTGGCAAGGGCATGCGCGCGGTGGACAAGGCCGAAGACTTTGCCGCCGCGCTGGCCTCGTGCAAGCGCGAGGCCATCAACAGCTTCGGCAGCGACGCCGTGCTGGTCGAGAAATACGTGCAGCGCCCGCGCCACATCGAGATCCAGGTGTTCGGCGACACGCAGGGCAACTGCGTCTACCTGTTCGAGCGCGATTGCTCGGTGCAGCGCCGCCACCAGAAGGTGCTGGAAGAGGCACCGGCCCCGGGCATGACGCCCGAGCTGCGCGCGCAGATGGGCCAGGCCGCCGTGGCCGCTGCAAAGGCGGTGAACTACGTGGGCGCGGGCACGGTGGAATTCATCGTGGAGCAGCCCGGCGGCTACGAGCGGCCTGAGGAGATGCGCTTCTACTTCATGGAAATGAACACGCGCCTGCAGGTGGAGCACCCGGTGACGGAAGCCATCACCGGCCTGGACCTGGTGGAGTGGCAGCTGCGCGTGGCCAGCGGTGAGCCGCTGCCCCTGCGCCAGGACGAGCTGCGCATGCAGGGCCACGCCATCGAGGCGCGCATCTGCGCTGAAAACCCCGACAACAACTTCCTGCCCGCCACCGGCCAGCTCGCGGTCTACCGCAAGCCGGCGCATGTGGCCTTCGAACGCGGGGGTGTGCGCTTCGATGACGGCGTGCGCGAGGGCGACGCCATCAGCCCCTTCTACGACTCCATGGTCGCCAAGCTCATCGTGCACGGCGCCACCCGCGCCGAGGCGCTGGCCAAACTGGACGCCGCGCTGGCCGCCACCCGCATCGTCGGCCTGGCCACCAACGTGCAGTTCCTGCGCCACGCGGCCCGCAGCCCTTCGTTTGCCGAAGCCCGGCTGGACACCGCGCTGATCCCGCGCGAAGCCGCGGTGCTGTTCCAGCAAGACCCGGTGGGCCGCGACCTGGCGGTGGCCGCGGCCATTGCCCAGACGCTGGTGCACGAGAAAGCCGGCGAGGGCGCCGACCCGTTCTCGCGCACCGATGGCTGGCGCCCCTACGGACTCACGCAGCGCCGCTTCGACTTTGAATACCAGGGCGAGTCGCTCACGGCGCAGCTTGTCTACGCGCACGACGGCGCGCTGCGCCTCACGGTGGGCGACACCACCGCGCCGCTGGCGTTTGCTGCGCTGCCCGCCGAGAGCGGCGCACGGGTCGACCTGCAGTTCAACGGCCAACGCCAGACCGTGCAGAGCTGGCAGTTCGGCGAAGACGTGCACCTCTTCTGCGACCTGGGTGCCACCGTCATCACCGAGCTGGACGCGCTGGCGCACGCCGGTGAGGTGGCGGCCGAAGGCGGGCGCCTGACCGCGCCCATGCCGGGCAAGGTGGTCAGCTTCGCCGTGAAGGCGGGCGACGCCGTGAAGAAAGGCCAGCCCCTGGCGGTGATGGAAGCCATGAAGATGGAGCACACCATTGCCGCACCTGCCGATGGCACCGTGGCCGAGCTTCTGTACGCGCCGGGTGACCAGGTGGCGGAGGGTGCGGAGTTGCTGAAGATCCAGACGGCTTGAGAAGCAACCCCTCGTTCGGCCACCCCCCGTTCGAGCCAAGCCACCCCCGTTCGGGCTGAGCCAATCCACCGTTCGGGCTGAGCTTGTCGAAGCCCTCGTACATACGCCGGTTTGCCGCCGCCATGTTTTAAGCTTTGCGCATGAACATCACCTTCTGTTGCACCGATACCAAGGCCGAGCCCTGGCTGGAGGGCCTGCGCGCCGCGTTTCCACAGGCGCAGGTGGACGTCTGGCAGCCCGGCGCGCCGCAGGCCGACCATGCCGTGGTCTGGGCGCCGCCCCAACAGTTCCTGGACGAACAGCCCGGCCTCAAGGCCCTGTTCAACATCGGCGCGGGCGTGGATGCGCTGCTCAAGCTGCGCCTGCCGCCCGGCGTGAAAGTGGTCCGGCTCGACGACGCCGGCATGTCGGTGCAGATGGCCGAGTACGTGTGCCACGCGGTGATCCGGCATTTCCGTGAGTTCGACGGCTACGAGGCTGACGTGCAGCAGGGCCGCTGGAGCTACCGCCGCCCGCGCAACCGCGCCGACTTCAGTGTCGGCGTCATGGGTCTGGGCGTGCTGGGCGAGCGGGCGGCGCGTTCGCTCAGCCTGTTCGATTACCCGGTGCACGGCTGGAGCCGCAGTGCCCGGCAGGTGCCCAGTGTGGTCTGCCACCACGGCGAAGCCGGTTTCAGCGAATTCCTCTCGGCGAGCCGCGTGCTGGTCAACCTGCTGCCGCTCACCCCCGAAACGCGCGACATCCTCAACCGCGAGACGCTGGGCCGCCTGCTGCCCGGCGGCTACCTCATCAACGTGGCGCGCGGCGCGCACCTGGTCGAGCAAGACCTGCTGGACCTGCTGGACAGCGGCCACCTCGCGGGTGCCACGCTCGACGTGTTCCGCGTCGAGCCGCTGCCGCCCGGCCACGCCTTCTGGACCCACCCGAAGATCACCGTCACGCCCCACACCTCGGCCCGCACGCTGCGCACCGAGAGCATCGCCCAGATCGTGGGCAAGATCCGCGCGCTGGAGCGCGGCGAGCCGGTGGCGGGCGTGGTGGACCCGGTGCGGGGCTATTGACCGAAGGACCAATATGAACATCCCCTCCAGCGTCCGCCTCATCGACGTCGGCCCGCGCGACGGCTTGCAGAACGAGAAGCAACCGGTGCCCGCCGCCGTGAAGATCGAGCTGGTGCACCGCCTGCAGGCCGCCGGCCTGAAAGAGATCGAGGTCACCAGCTACGTCAGTCCCAAGTGGGTGCCGCAGATGGCCGACAACCATGAGGTGATGCAGGGCATCACGCGCCTGCCCGGCGTGCGCTACTCGGTGCTCACGCCCAACCTCAAGGGTTTCGAGGCGGCGTTGCTCGACAAGCCCGACGAAATCGTGGTGTTCGGCGCGGCCAGCGAGGCCTTCAGCCAGAAGAACATCAACTGCTCCATTGCCGAGAGCATCGAACGCTTTGCGCCCGTGGTGGACGCGGCCCGGGCCGCCGGCATTGCGGTGCGCGGCGCCATGAGCTGCACCGTGGGCTGCCCGTACGAAGGCGACATTGCGCCCGAGCGTGTGAGCTACCTCGCCGGGCTCATGAAGGGCATCGGCGTGCAGCGCGTGGACATTGCCGACACCATCGGCGTGGGCACGCCGCGGCGCGTGCAGGCGGCCATCGGGGCCACGCTGCAGCACTACGGCACCGACGAAGTCAGCGGCCATTTCCACGACACCTACGGCCAGGCATTGGCCAACACGCTGGCGGCGCTGGAGCTGGGCGTGTGGAATTTCCAGTCGTCCGTGGCCGGCCTGGGCGGTTGCCCGTACGCCAAGGGCGCCACCGGCAACGTGGCCACCGAAGACCTGGTGTTCATGCTGCACGGCATGGGCATCGAGACCGGCATCGACCTGGACGCGCTGGTGGACGCCGGTGCCTTCATCAGCGAACACCTGGGCCGCCCGAGCGGCTCGCGCGTGGCGCGGGCATTGCTGGCGAAGCGAACGTAAGCCGGCGCGTGCTGCGGGCGCGGCGGGTGATCGCCGCCCCGATGCAGGGCGCACGCCGTGCAGGCATGATCTCGTCCTCATGAAACCCTTTCTCTGGAGTGCGCGGTGGATCTGAACGTGTGGCTGGCATTTTTCTTTGCCTGCTGGGTGATCGCCATTTCGCCGGGCTCGGGTGCGGTGCTGTCGATGACGCATGGCCTGGCCTACGGCGTGCGCGGCGCCAGCGCCACCATCGCCGGGCTGCAGGCCGGGGTCGCCACCATCCTGCTCGTGGCCGGTGCGGGCGTCGGTGCCCTGCTGCTCGCCTCGGCCACGGCCTTCACGGTGGTGAAGATCGCCGGGGCCGGCTACCTCATCTGGCTTGGCTGGCGCCAGTGGGTCGCACCGGTGGGGGCCGACGCCGGCGGACTCGCGCCCGGCGGCCCGGCCAACCCCGCGGTGCCGGTGGCACTGCCTTCCTGGCGCGAACGCTTCCTGCTGGGCTTCTTCACCAACGTGACCAACCCCAAGGGCATCGTGTTCATGGTGGCGGTACTGCCGCAGTTCATCGACCCGCAGCGCTCACTGTGGCTGCAGTTGCCGGTGCTGCTGGTCACGGCCGTGGGCGTGGACGTGATCGTGATGCACGGCTACGCGTTCCTGGCCTCGCGCGCGCAGCGCTGGCTCGCCACCGCCCGCGCGCGCCGCGCGCAGAACCGCGTGTTCGGCGGCGTGCTGATGGCCATGGGCGCCAGCCTGTTCATGGTCAAGCGAGCCGCAGGCTGACCCCACGCGCACCCTGGTGTGGGGGCGGCGCTACCATTCGTCCCCATGTCCGAGCTTGATACCCCGACCCTGACGACCGCATTGCCGCCCGGCGTGCAGCGCGTGACCGAATTGCTGGCCGCGCGCGGCCATCCGCACAGCCCCATGATGCTCGACGACGCCGCGCGCACCGCGCAGCAGGCCGCCGATGTGCTGGGCGTGGCGCTGGGCCAGATCGCCAAGAGCATCATCTTCCGCCGCAAAAACCACCCCAGCGGTGACGACGCGGCCGTGCTGGTCGTCACCTCCGGCGATCTGCGTGTGGACGAAAAGAAGGTGCAGGCCATCGTGTGCGCCGAAGGCGGCAAGCTGGGACGTGCCGACGCCGAATTCGTGAAGGCAAAAACAGGCTTTTCCATCGGCGGCGTGTCGCCGCTGGGGCACACCACCGAGCCGGTGACGCTGATCGATGCGCAGCTGTTCCGTTTTTCTGAAATCTGGGCGGCGGCGGGTCATCCGCATGGCGTGTTCCGGCTCACGCCGGCCGAGCTGCAGGCGCTTACCGGTGCGCCGGTCCACGACGTGACGGCTGCCGCCACGCCTGCGGCCACCGCCGACGCAACATCCTCCGCCTGAACTGGTGCACTCGAATCCACCACCGACATCCATGACCGACGCCCTGATCAACCTGCGCGACGCGCGCGAACGCCACCCCGGCCCCGGCGTGCCCTCGCCCTGCGTGTCCATCTGCGAACTCAACGAGCGCGACAGCAGCTGCAAGGGCTGCTACCGCACGCTGGCGGAAATCGCGGCATGGGGCCAGATGGACGACGCTGCCAAGCTCGCCACCTGGGCGCGCATCGAAGCACGCCAGCAGCCGGCCACGCCGCAACGGAGCCATCCATGAACACCGAGCGCCTGCACGAGATCAGCTTCTGGTACGACCCGATTTCGCCTTATGCGCAGCTCGCCTTCGAGCGCCTGCCCGAGGCGCTGATGGGCCTGAATGTGCAGGTGCGTTACCGGCCGCTGCTGTTCGCCGCGCTGCTCAAGGCGCACGGCCAGCTGGGCCCGGCCGAGATTCCGGCCAAGCGCGACTGGACCTACCGCCAGGTCAGCTGGCTAGCGCACGCCCAGGGCGTGCCCCTGCAGCTGCCGGCCGCGCACCCCTTCAACCCGCTGCCGCTGTTGCGCCTGGGCCTGGCCTGCGCCACCGAGGACGCGCCCGGCGACACCAGCCGCTACGTCACCGGCCTGCTGCTGCAGCATGTGTGGCAGGGCGGGCACAGCGCCACCGATCCCGAGCGCCTGGCCGCCCTGCAGGCCACGCTGCAGGACCACATGGCCCAGCGCGAAAAGCCCTGGCCCGACGCGGCATGGCCGGACAGCGAAACCGTGAAGCAGCGGCTGCGCCACAACACCGAGGAAGCGCTGGCGCTGGGCCTGTTTGGCGTGCCCAGTCTGGTGGCGGACGGCCGCGCCTTCTGGGGCCAGGACGCGCTGCCCATGCTGCGCGCCTACCTGGAGGGCGATGCGTGGTTCACGTCCGGCGCCTGGGAAGCCGCGGCGCAGCTGCCGGTGGGTGTGCGCCGGGCTTGAGCGATCAAGGACCGCTCGTCACGAGCCTGTCGGAGGGCTCAGGGACAGAGCAACCTGCAGGATGCGCTCAGGCCCCGCGCGGGTTTCGGCAGGCTCAGCCCGAGCGGAGATCAAGGCACTCGTGGCGGGGCATCTGTTTCCATCCGTCCGCTTTGGTTTGGTCGAAAGGCTCACCAACGACATCCCTCTACCCGTTCGCCTGAGCGTGTCAAAGGTCCACCAACGACACCCATTCATCCGTTCGCCCTGAGCCTGTCGAAGGGCTCGCCAGCGCCGGCCGTATGCCATCAAGGCCTGTCTTCTCAATCCCCGAACGCCTCGTCCAGCGTCATCACCCGCCCCGTGCCCGCCGCCTCGTAACCTTTGAGTGCCGCCACGCGCGAGCGAAAGGCCGGCGACTGCAGCACGGCCAGCACCGGTTTCAGTTCGGCCCGGTCCATCGCGTCAAAGGGCAGGGCGAAGAAATAGCGTTCCTTCAGCAGCGGAATGAAGTGCAGGCCGAAGCGGTGGGCCGCGGTCTGCACGCCCAGCCCCACGTCGGCCATGCCGCTGGCCACGAAGGCCGCCACGGCGGCGTGCGTGAACTCGGTGTTGTCGAAGCCGCTCACTTGGCGCGGGGCGATGCCCTGGCGCTGCAGCAGCAGTTCGGTCAGCACCCGCGTGCCCGAGCCTTCGGGCCGGTTCACGTAGCGCAGGCCGGGGCGCTTCAGATCGTCCAGCCCCTGGATGCCCAGCGGGTTGCCGGCCGCCACGAACAGCCCCTGCGTGCGCACCGCCAGCAGCACCAGCCGGTGCGCCTCGGGCCGCAGCCAGTGCAGGTAGCGCTGCGCGGCCGCCGGCTGGAATTCGCCCAGCGGCACATGAAAGCCGGCCAGCTCGCACTCGCCCTGCGCCAGCGCGGCCACCGCTTCCAGGCTGTTGCGGTAGCGCAGTTCCACCGCCACGCGCCGCGCCGTCAGCTGCTCGTGCAGCGCGGCCACCGCAAAGCCGTGGCTGGCGTGCAGGCGCGCCACCCGCTGTTCGCGGCGCTGCACGCGGCCCAGCGCGCCTTCGAGTTCGGACGCGAGCGAGGCCAGCAGCGGCTGCAGGCGCGCACCGATGCGGGCGTCGGCCCAGATGAGCTGCTGGCCCAGTTCGGTCAGCGCCGAGCCGCGCCCCCGCCCGCGCGTGAGCAGGGGCTCGCCGAACAGCGCCTCGGCCGCGCGCAGCAGCCCCCAGGCGTGGCGGTACGACAGGCCCAGTTCGCGCCCGGCCTGCGAGATGCTGCCCGAGGCGTGCACCGCGGCCAGCAGCTGCAGCAGGGTGCTGGCGTCGAGCCGTTCGCCGTCTTCCGGGCCGATCTGCCACTGGGGCTGGAGGTGGATGCGCAACATGTGGCAGCGGGGTGAAGGCTGGGTGATAGAAGTGAAGGTGGCGGGGCAGCGGTGGGCCGTGTATGGGCTGTAGCGTCGCAGCGGGTTGCAGGTTGACGCGACTGGGAGGCCTTCTTTATGAAAACCTGTGCATATTAAAACGCCGGCCCGGTGCTACGCTGAACACCATGTCCAGCCCATCCGCCACGGCCACTGCCGCCCGCCCCGTCACCATCATCCCCATCCGCCCCGTGGACGCCGCGCGTGCGCGACCACGGCACACGCCCAAGGGGCGCCAGGTGGCGCCCGAGGCCCGGGGGCGGGTGGACGCGCTCTGCCAGGGGTTGGAGGCGCGCGCCGACCTGCTCATTGAGCACCTGCACCGCCTGCAGGACGCCGAGGGCGGGCTGCGACACGGCCACTTGGCGGCACTGGCCGAGCGCCTGCGCCTGAGCCAGGTGGAGGTGTTCGAGGTGGCGAGCTTCTACCACCACTTCCACATCGTGGACGACGCGGCCGCGCTGCCCGCCACCGTGGTGCGCGTGTGCACCAGCCTCTCCTGCGCCATGGCCGGCGGCGACGCGCTGCTGGCCGACCTGCAGGCCCATCTGTCCGGCAACAGCGCGGTGCGCGTGGAGCCGGTGCCCTGCATCGGCAACTGCCACCACGCCCCCGCCGCCTGCGTGGGCCAGCGGCAGTTGCCCAGCGCCAGCGTCGAGGGCGTGCAGGCGCTGCTGGCCAGCGGCGACACCGCGCCGCGGAATCTGCCGCTGCCCGAGGCCTCGCCCCTGCCGCAGCTGCGGCGCCTGCTGGGCGGCGAGATCACCGCCGACGCCGTGCTGGCCGAGCTGAAAGCCTCGAACCTGCGCGGCCTGGGCGGCGCGGGCTTTCCGGCCTGGCGCAAGTGGGACACGGTGCGCGCCCAGCCTGGGCCGCGCGCCATGGTGGTCAACATCGACGAAGGCGAGGTCGGCACCTTCAAGGACGGCCACCTGCTCACCCAGGGCGGCGCGCCGCAGATGCTGGAAGGCATGCTCATCGCCGCCGCCGTGGTGGGCGCGGAACACATCTGGCTCTACCTTCGCGACGAATACCACGACGCGCGCGTGCTGCTGCAACGCGAGCTGGACCGCCTGGTTGGCACGCTGCGCGAACTCGCCGCGCGCTTTCCCGGCTACACGCCGCCCGCCATCGAGCTGCGGCGCGGAGCAGGCGCTTACATCTGCGGCGAGGAATCGGCGCTGATCGAGTCCGTGGAAGGCAAGCGCGGCATGCCGCGCCTGCGCCCGCCCATCGTGGCCACGCGCGGCGTGTTCGGCCGGCCCACACTGGCGCACAACCCGGAGTCGCTCTGGTGGGTGCCCGAGATCCTGGCGCGCGGCGCCGACTGGCTGGCGGCACAGGGCCGGCGCGGGCGCAGCGGTCTGCGGCGCTTTTCCGTCTCGGGCCGGGTGCAACGGCCCGGTGTGTACCTGGCACCGGCCGGCATCAGCCTGCGCGAACTCGTCGATGAACACGCCGGCGGCATGCTGCCGGGCCACACGCTCTACGCCTACCTGCCCGGTGGCGCGTCGGGCGGCATTCTGCCGGCGCATCTGGCCGATCTGCCGCTGGACTTCGACACCCTGGCCGAGCACGGCTGCTTCGTGGGCTCCATGGCTGTCGTGGTGCTGGGCCAGCACGATTCGGCGCGCGGTGCCGCGCTCAACCTGATGCAGTTCTTTGAACACGAGTCCTGCGGCCAGTGCACGCCCTGCCGCAGCGGCACGGTGCAGGCCGTGCGGCTGATGCAGGCCCCGGTGTGGGACACCGACCGCATGGGCGAGCTCTCGCAGGTGATGCGCGACGCGTCCATCTGCGGCCTGGGCCAGGCTGCGCCCAACCCGATGGACAGCGTGCTGCGCTTCTTTCCCCACGAAGTCAACGGCCCGAGCACGGCCGAGGTGAACCCATGAACCCGCGCGATCTTCCGGCCGACCAAGCCCCCGTGTCCTTCACCCTCAACGGCCAGCCCGTGCAGGCCGTGCCGGGCGAAAGCCTGCTCGACGTGGCACGCCGCGTCGGCGTGTCGATCCCCCACCTGTGCCACAGCGACGGGCTGCGCAGCGTGGGCAACTGCCGCGCGTGCGTGGTCGAGGTGGCGGGCGAGCGCGTGCTCGCGCCCTCGTGCTGCCGCGCACCGCAGCCTGGCATGGTGGTCAGCAGCAACAGCCCGCGTGCCAGCGCCGCCCAGAAGACGGTGCTGGAACTGCTGCTGGCCGACGCGCCCGACACGCAGGCTTTGAAGCACGACAGCGAGCTGGCGCAGTGGGCAGCGGGTGTGGGCGCAAGACCCGGCCATTTTGCGGGCCGTCATCCGAACACATCCGTTCGCCCTGAGCCCTCCGACAGGCTCAGGACAGGCCCTGTCGAAGGGCTCTCACACACCTCGCCAGGGCTTCCTTCGACAGGCTCAGGACGATCGGAAATACAAGCTCAGCCCGAACAGGGAGATGGGGACGCCATCGGCATGGATGCACACAGGTCCGTTCGCCCTGAGCCTGTCGAAGGGCTCGCACACAGCGTCCGCCTCGACACCTCCCACCCCGCCATGACCGTGAACCTGGACGCCTGCATCCAGTGCACGCGCTGCATCCGCGCCTGCCGCGAGACGCAGGGCAACGACGTGCTGGGGCTGGCGTTTCGCGGCGGCCATGCGCAGATCGTGTTCGACCAGGCCGACCCCATGGGCGCCAGCACCTGCGTGGCCTGCGGCGAGTGCGTGCAGGCCTGCCCCACGGGCGCTATCGCGCCGGCCAACGGCGCGTTCGAGCAACCGCCTGAGCAAACGGTGGACTCGGTCTGCCCCTTCTGTGGCGTGGGCTGCCAGCTCAGCTACGGCGTGACCGACGGCAAGATCACCCAGGTGACGGGCATCGAAGGCCCGGCCAACGAGGGCCGCCTGTGCGTGAAGGGCCGCTTCGGCTTCGACTACGCGCACAGCCCCGAGCGCCTCACCCGCCCACTGATCCGCCGCGCCGGCGCATCCAAGGACCCGGCCGACGTGGTGCACCGCCTGAACCCGGCGCGCATCCGCGAGCTGTTCCGCGAAGCCACCTGGGAAGAGGCGCTGGACCTGGCCGCGGCTGGCTTCCAGACAGCCATGGCCAGCACCACCCAGCGCGGGCGCCTGGCCCCGGTGGCCGGCTTCGGATCGGCCAAGGGCACGAACGAAGAGGCCTACCTGTTCCAGAAGCTGATCCGCAGCGCCTTCGCCACCCACAACGTGGACCACTGCACCCGTCTGTGCCACGCCTCCAGCGTGGCCGCGCTCATGGAGGGCCTGGGCTCGGCCGTGGTCACCAACCCGCTGCGCGACGTGCAGTACGCCGACTTCGTGCTCGTCATCGGCGCCAACCCGGCGCAGAACCACCCGGTGGGCGCCACCTGGATCAAGAACGCGGTGAAGCGCGGCACGAAACTGGTGATGGCCGACCCGCGCCGCACCGAACTGGCCCGCCATGCGTGGAAGCACCTGGGCTTCACGGCCGGCACCGACGTGGCGCTGCTCAACGCCCTGCTGCACACCATCATCGACGAGGGCCTGACCGACGCCGCCTACATCGAGCAGCACACGCTCGACTTCGCGCTCATCAAAACCCATGTGGCCGACTTCAGCCCGGAGGCCATGGCGCCGGTGTGCGGCATCGCGGCCGAGGAGATCCGCGCCGTGGCGCGTGCCTACGCCACCGCGGGCAACAGCATGATCCTCTGGGGCATGGGCGTGAGCCAGCACACCCACGGCACCGACAACGCGCGCTGCCTCATTGCCCTGTCCCTCATCACCGGGCAGATCGGCCGTCCGGGCACCGGCCTGCACCCGCTGCGGGGCCAGAACAACGTGCAGGGCGCGAGCGACGCCGGCCTGATTCCCATGGTGCTGCCCGACTACCACCGGGTGGGCGACGCGGGTGCCCGCGGCCAGGCGGAAGCGGCCTGGGGCCTGGCGCCCGGCACGCTGGGCAGCGAGCCCGGCCTGACCGTGGTGGAGATCGTCGATGCCGCCTACGACCGGCAGATCCGCGCCATGCTGATCCAGGGCGAGAACCCGGCCATGAGCGACCCCGACGCCACCCACGCCCGCGAGGCCTTTGCCCGGCTCGACCACCTGGTGGTGCAGGACATCTTCCTGACCGAGACCGCGATCCTGGCCGACGTGGTGCTGCCCGCGACCGCCTGGCCCGAGAAGACCGGCAGCGTCACCAACACCGACCGCATCGTGCAACTCGGCCGCAAGGCCGTGCCCGCACCGGGCGAGGCGCGGGCCGACGCCTGGATCACCGAGCAGCTGGCGCGCCGCCTGGGCCTGCCCTGGGCCTACGACGTGGCGGCCGACGGCAGCGCCGTGGCCGACAGCAGCCAGGGCATTGGCGCCGTGTTCGAGGAAATGCGCGGCCTCATGCCTTCGATTGCCGGCCTCTCGTGGGCACGGCTGCAGCGCGAGGGCGCGGTCACCTACCCCGTGGCCAGCGACGACGACCCCGGCCAGCCGGTGGTCTTCACCGATCGCTTCCCCACCGCCTCCGGCCGCGCCACGCTGGTGCCCGCCGCGCTCACGGCGCCGGCCGAGGTGCCCGATGCCGACTACCCGCTGGTGCTCATCACCGGGCGCCAGCTGGAGCACTGGCATACCGGCAGCATGACGCGGCGCAGCAGCGTGCTCGACGCGCTGGAACCCGCACCCGTGGTCAGCCTGCACCCCGGCACCGCCGCGCGCCTGGGCCTGCAGGCGGGCGACACGGCGCAGGTGCGTTCGCGCCGGGGCGCTGTGCAGCTGCCGGTGCGTCTGGACAGCGGCATGCCGGCCAACACCGCCTTCATTCCCTTCGCCTACGCCGAAGCCGCCGCCAACCTGCTCACCAACCCGGCGCTCGACCCGCTGGGCAAGATCGCCGAACTGAAGTACTGCGCGGTGGACGTGCGCGCGGTGGCGGCCTGAGCCTAGCCTGTGCCTGTGCCTGTGCCTGTGCCTGTGCCTGTGCCTGTGCCTGAGGTTGAGGTTGAGGTTGAGCGTCTGGCGCTGATGTCTGCTCACCCTGCCCCAGCACCCCCGCTCAGTCCTGGATGCGACCCGGAAGCTTGATTCGGCGCAAGGCCGCGGCGCCCACCGTCGGTAAGATGGGCGTTCGTGGAGACCGCGGCCACGCGCCGCACTCTGTTCCGTTTGCGCCATCCTCTGCAGGAGACAACAGCATGTTCAAGAAAATCCTCGTTCCCACCGACGGCTCGTCACAGGCGGCCCACGCCTCCATCACCGCGGCCGAACTGGCCAAGAGCCAGGGTGCGCAGATCGTCGGCGTGTACGTGATCGACCCGTTTCCGTACATTGGCATCGGCGACGCGTCGGCCGCCGGCCTGCAGTCCTACATGACCGAAGCGCGCGCCGCCTCCGGCCAGGCGCTGGACGCGCTGGCCAAGGTCTGCGGCGACGCGGGCGTGCCCTTCGCGGGCGACACCATCGAGCGCAACGTGGTGTACGAGGGCATCCTGGAAACCGCCGAGGCCGAGGGCTGCGACCTGGTGGTGATGGGTTCGCACGGCCGCCAGGGCATCAAGGCGCTGATCCTGGGCAGCGTGGCGCAGAAGGTGCTCACGCACGCCAAGGTGCCAGTGCTGATCGTCAAGTCCTGACACCACGGGGCGGCTGCGCGCCGCCCCCGCTGCCTCAGCGCATGAAGCGGCCCGCCCCGTCCACGATGGACAGGTCGGCAAAGTCCAGGCCCGTGTGGTTGCCCGGGCCGTAGCCGATCATGAGGCCGCCGATGTCGAACTGCCGGATGCCTTCCAGCGCATCGCGCAGACCAGCCGGCGTGGGGTTGGGGCCGGCGCGACGCAGGCCCTCCACCAGCACCTTGGCCGCCGCAAATCCCTCCAGCATCGCGGGTGACACGCCCGTCAGGCCCTTCGCCTTGGCCAGGTCCATGGCCTCTTTCGTCAGCGGGTAGGCCACCGAGCGTTCGTTCGGGAACACCTGCGTCACGATCACGCCGCGCGCGTGCTCACCCAGCAGCTTGATGAAACCTTCCGACGCGTTGTTCGACAGCGTCACCACCTGGGCACGCGAGCCGGCGGCGCGCAGCGCGTGCACCGCGTTGGCCGTGTTGCCGGCCGATCCGATCACCATCACCGCCTGCGCGTTGGACTGGACCACTTGGCCCGCCAGCCCCGTGAAGTCGGGCTTGTCGCGCGGAAACTTCGCCTGCAGCGCCGGCTTCAGCTGCACCTTGTCAAAGCCGTTGAGCGCGCCCTGCGCCGAATCGGCGCCGAACGAGTCGTCCGTTTCCAGTACCGCGATGCGGGTGACGCCGATGCGGGCCAGGTGCTCGATCGCCCGGGCCGCTTCGCGCTGGTAGGTGGCGCGCACGTTGAACACCCAGGGGTTGACCGGTTCGTGCAACGCCATGGCGCCGGTGCTTGGCCCCACCAGCGGCACGCGGTGCTCGGCCAGTAGCGGTAGCAGCGCCTGCGCATGCGGCGTGCCCCGGTTCAGAAACAGCGCCAGCACGCCGCGCTGGGTGATGAGTTCGCGCGCCACTTCCACCGTCACCTTGGGGTCAAAGCGGTCGTCCACCGAGATCAGTTCGATCTTCTGGCCGTTCACGCCGCCGCGCGCGTTCACCGCGTTCAGGTAGAGCAGGGCGCCCTCGGTGTTTTCCTTCACGCCCGCCGCCACCGAGCCGGTGAAGCCCGAGGGCTGGCCGATGCGCAGTTGCGCCTGCGCGGCCGGTGCCACGGCCCACAGCGCGAAGGCGGTGAGGGCACTGGCCACCAGCGGACGGGGCAGCCAGCGGCTGCGAAAAATGGTTGCTTGCATCTGTTGCTCCTGGTTGCTGCTCAGTCTAGGCAGCGCGCGGGCGAACGAAATTGTGGATATGACGTAGCGCACCACTTGTGAAGAGGGGCCTCCGTAGAATGTTTCGCTCCCCCCTTGGAGCCCCTGCATGTCCGACGCTTATCTGCCCGCTGGCCCTCTGGATTCCGTCGATGCCGGCGGCCCGGATGCCGACGCCGCGCCCACCCGCACCGCCGAAAGCGGCACCGGGCTGATCCGCATCCGCGGCGCACGCCAGCACAACCTGAAGAACATCGACCTCGACATCCGTACCGGCGAACTGACCGTGGTGACCGGGCCGAGCGGCTCGGGCAAATCGTCGCTGGTGTTCGACACGCTGTTCGCCGAAGGCCAGCGCCGCTACGTGGAAACCTTCAGCGCCTACGCGCGCCAGTTCCTCGATCGCATGGACAAGCCCGCGGTGGACCGCGTGGAGGGCGTCCCCCCGGCCATCGCCATCGACCAGACCAACCCGGTGCGCAGTTCGCGCTCCACGGTGGGCACGATGACCGAGCTGAACGACCATCTGAAGCTGCTGTTCGCGCGCGGCGCCGAGCTGTTCGACCGCGAGACCGCGCTGCCGGTGCGGCACGACTCGCCGGAATCCATCTACGCCGAATTGCAGCGGCGGGCAGCGGAGCAGGGTGATCCACGCTTGGTTGTCACCTTTCCGGTGGAGCTCCCGGCCAGCACCACGCCCGAGGAAGTGGAGCAGTGGCTGTCGGCCAGCGGCTACACCCGGGTGCAGGCCGAGCGGGTGGTGCAGCGCAGCGCCGTCGCGCCCGACCCTAAGGCGGTCAAAGGCAAGAAGGCCAAGCCGGCGATCGAGGCGGTGAAGCTGCTCGACGTGGTGGCCGACCGCTTCCGCATCGGCACCGCCGAGCCGGCGCGCGTGATGGAAGCCATCGAGTCGGGCCTCAAGCGCGGCGGCGGCAAGCTCATGGTGTACGTGCTGCCGGATGCGACAGGTGCGAAATCGGAATCTGACCCCGATTTAGAGGTCGCACCCGTGATCTGGCGCTTCAGCACCGGCCTGCACTGCCCCGAGAGCGACATCCGCTACAGCGAGCCCACGCCCTCGATGTTCTCGTTCAACTCGGCCGTGGGCGCCTGCGAGATGTGCCGGGGCTTTGGCCGCGTCATCGGGGTGGACTACGGGCTGGTGATCCCGAACGACAAGCTCACGCTGCGCTCGGGTGCGGTGAAGGTGTTCCAGACGCCCGCGTGGAAAGAGGCCCAGGACGACCTGATGCGCCACGCCGAGGCGGCTGGCATTCCACGCGACACGCCCTGGAACAAGCTCACGCCCGAGCAGCAGCACTGGGTGAAGGCCGGTTCGCCGAGCTGGAACGGCCAGTGGAGTCAGCATTGGTTCGGCATTGCGCGCTTCTTCGAGTACCTGGAGAGCAAGGCCTACAAGATGCACATCCGGGTGCTGCTGTCCAAGTACCGCAGCTACACCGAGTGCCCGGCCTGCGGCGGCGCGCGGCTGAAAACCGACAGCCTGCTCTGGCGCATCGGCACGAAGCAGCAGGCCGACGCGGTGCTGCCACCGGCCCGGCGCCACCTGCCCGTGGGCGTGAAGTGGACACGCGCGCAGCTGGAGGCCTTGCCGGGTTTGAGCCTGCACGACCTGATGCTGCTGCCGCTGGACCGGCTGAAACAGTTCTTTGGGTCTCTGGCTCCTGCTCTCGCTGGGGGCGGCGTGGCTGGCGCTGAGCGGGTCGAAGGGGGAAGGGGGTTTGCAGGCGATGGTGCGTCTGGCGCGGGTGCCCCCATCCCAGCCTTCCCCCAGAGGGAGAAGGAGCCAGTCGGGGACGCAGGCGAGAAGGGGTCGGTCGGGGACACGGCGAGCCGCGCCAGCGGTGTTGCTCCCTCCCCCACTGGGGGAGGGTTGGGGTGGGGGCCCGCGAGCGAGGGGATATCCGGCGCAGGTACCCCCATCCCAAGCTTCCCCCAGAGGGGGAAGGAACCCAACGCCGGCCAGGCGCAAGCCCTCAAGCTGCTCTTTGAGGAAATCAACACCCGCCTGCGCTACCTCTGCGAAGTCGGCATCGGCTACCTCACCCTCGACCGCCAGAGCCGCACCCTGTCGGGCGGCGAGGTGCAGCGCATCAACCTCACCACCGCGCTCGGTACCTCGCTGGTGAACACGCTGTTCGTGCTGGACGAGCCCAGCATCGGTCTGCACCCGCGCGACATGGCGCGCATCAACGACGCCATGCTGCGCCTGCGCGACGCCGGCAACACGCTGGTGGTGGTGGAGCACGACCCGGCCGTGATGCTGGCGGCCGATCGCCTGATCGACATGGGCCCCGGCCCGGGCGAGCGCGGCGGGCAGATCGTGTTCGACGGCACGCCCGAGGCCATCCGCAGCGCTGATACGCTCACCGGCGCCTACCTGGGCGCGCGCAAGACCGTGGGCATGGGCTTCAAGCGCATGGTCACCGACAGCACGCCGCGCCTCATTCTGGAAGGGGCGCGCGAGCACAACCTGCAGAACGTGTCGGTCGAGTTCCCGCTGCAGCGCCTGGTGGTGGTGACTGGCGTGTCGGGCTCGGGCAAGTCCAGCCTGATTCAGGACGTGCTGGCGCCCGCGCTGTTGCGCCATTTCGGCAAGTCCACCGACAGCCCGGGCGCCCACGACCGCCTGCTGGGCGCCGAGCAACTGAGCGAGGTGGTGTTCGTCGACCAGACCCCCATCGGCAAAACCGCGCGTTCCAACCCGGTGAGCTACGTGGGCGCCTGGGACGCCATCCGCGCCCTGTTCGCCGACGCGCCGCTGGCCCGCGAGCGCAGCTACACGCCCGCCAAGTTCAGCTTCAACAGCGGCGACGGGCGCTGCCCCACCTGCGGCGGCTCGGGCTTCGAGCATGTGGAAATGCAGTTCCTCAGCGACGTGTACCTGCGCTGCCCGGACTGCGACGGCAAGCGCTACCGGCCGGAGATTCTGGAGGTGCGGATCGAGCGGGCCTTCCCGGTTCGGGTTGAGACCCCCACCTCCGTTCGGGTTGATCTTGTCAAAGCCCTCGCGAACCCTTCGACCAGCTCAGCGCGAACGGGCATGGAAGGCTCAGGAAAACCGGGGTCAGATTCCGATTTGAGGAAATTGGAATCTGACCCCGGTTTGGCGCCGGTGACTTTCCGGTCCTTCAACGTCGCCGACGTGCTCGACCTCACCGTGAGCGAAGCCGCCGAACTGTTCAAGCACGACCGCGAAGTCATCCGCGCGCTGCAGCCCATCGTGGACGTGGGCCTGGAGTACGTGAAGCTCGGCCAGCCCGTGCCCACGCTCTCGGGCGGTGAGGCGCAGCGCCTCAAGCTCGCCGGCTTCCTGGCCGAGGCCGCCAAAACCGCCAGCGCCAGCCGCCAGCCGCTTTCGCGCAAGGGCACGCTGTTCCTGTTCGACGAGCCCACCACCGGCCTGCATTTCGACGACATCGCCAAGCTCATGCGCAGCCTGCGCAAACTGCTGGACGCCGGGCACTCGCTGATCGTGATCGAGCACAACCTCGACGTGATCCGCGCCGCCGACTGGCTGATCGACCTCGGCCCCGAAGGCGGCACGGCGGGCGGCCTGGTCGTGGCCGAGGGGCCACCCGAAGAGGTGCGCCTGCACCCGAGCAGCCACACGGCCAAGGCCTTGCGCGACTACGCCGAGTCCATGGGCGAGGTGCACGCGGTGTCTGACTCCCTTCCCCGCTGGGGGAGGGCTGGGGTGGGGGCACGCGTGAAGAAACGGTCCGCACCGGGGAGCCCCCATCCCAAGCTTCCCCCAGCGGGGGAAGGAGCGAATTGCATCCGCATCGTCAACGCCAAAGAACACAACCTGAAGAACCTGAGCGTGAACATTCCGCGTGGGCAGTTCAATGTGATCTCGGGCGTGAGCGGTTCGGGCAAGTCCACGCTGGCGTTTGACATCCTGTTCAACGAAGGCCAGCGGCGTTACCTCGAATCGCTCAACGCCTACGCGCGCAGCATCGTGCAGCCGGCCGGGCGACCCGAGGTGGACGCGGTATACGGCATCCCGCCCACGGTGGCGATCGAGCAGCGCCTCTCGCGCGGTGGCCGCAAATCCACCGTGGGTACCACCACCGAGGTGTGGCACTTCCTGCGCCTGCTGTACGTGAAGCTGGGCACGCAGCACTGCGTGCACGACGGCGCGGCCGTGATGCCGCAAAGCGCCGACAGCATTGCCGCCGCCATCCTCCAACGCTACAAGGGCCAGCACATCGGCCTGCTGGCGCCGCTGGTGATCAACCGCAAGGGCGTCTACACCGAGCTGGCCGACTGGGCGCGCCCACGCGGCTACACCCACCTGCGGGTGGACGGCGAGTTCCTGCCCACCACCGGTTTCCCGCGCATCGACCGCTTCAAGGAGCACACCATCGAACTGCCGGTCGCCGACGGCGTGGTGAGCGCCACCGGCGAGGCCTGGCTGCGCGCGCAGCTGAGCAAGGCGCTGGAGATCGGCAAGGGCCAGGTGCACATCCTCACGCCGCTGGACGGGCTGGCGCAGGCGCTGGAAGCGGGCAGCACCACCGTGGGCCTGGGCCGGCTGGAGGTGTTTTCCACCAACCGCGCCTGCCCGGTGTGCGCCACCAGCTACCCCGAGCTGGACCCGCGCCTGTTCTCGTACAACAGCAAGCACGGCTGGTGCCCCGACTGCGTGGGCACGGGCCTGGCGCTCTCGCGCGAGCAGCGCAAGGCGCTGGACGACTCGGTGCGCGACGACAGCGAACGCGGCCGCGAGCAGAGCTTTGCCGAGCCCGAGGTGGACGACCTGGCCGATCACGCTTGCCCCACCTGCGAAGGCACACGCCTGAACGCGCAGGCCCGCGCCGTGCGCTTTGGCGGCGTGGGCATCACGGATGTGGCACGCCTCTCGGTGCGCGAGGTGCGACAGTGGGTGCGGGGCTTGATGGACCCTTCCACCGAACGCAGCGGTGTGGGCTCTGCCGCTACGAACGCCCACAACGCCGTTGGCCCTGAGCTTGTCGAAGGGCTCGCACACAAGACGGCGGGGCTCAGCCAGCGCGAAGCCGACATCGCCCGCGACCTGCTGCCCGAGATCGAAGGCCGCCTCGCCTTCCTGGAAGAGGTGGGCCTGAACTACCTCACGCTCGACCGCGGCGCGCCCACGCTCAGCGGCGGCGAGTCGCAGCGCATCCGTCTGGCGGCGCAGCTGGGCAGCAACCTGCAGGGCGTGTGCTACGTGCTCGACGAGCCCACCATCGGCCTGCACGCGCGCGACAACGCGATCCTGCTCAACGCCCTGCACAAGCTCGGCGCCATGGGCAACACGCTGGTGGTGGTGGAGCACGACGAGGACACCATCCGCCGCGCCGACCACATCATCGACATCGGCCCCAGCGCCGGCAAGCGCGGTGGGCGCGTGGTGGCGCAGGGCACGGTGGCCGACCTGTCGGCGAACGCCGATTCGGTGACGGGCCGCTACCTGCTGCACGCGATGAAGCACCCGCTGCAGCCCCGGCGTGCCGTGTCCCCGAATGGCGCCTTCCCCCTCTGGGGGAAGGCTGGGATGGGGGCAGGCGCATCGGATGCAGCTTTGGAGGTGGCGACAGCTGAAAAGGGGTCAGATCCCGATTCAGGGCAGCAGACTCAACGGAGCGCGAAGCCTCGAACGAAATCGGGCTCTGACCCCTTTTCAGCGGCTTCAACGCCAACGCCCGTCGCACCCACCCCCCTCGGCAACCACTGGATCGAAGTCCGCGGCGCCCGCCTGCACAATTTGCAGAACCTCACCGTGGCCGTGCCCCTGCAGCGCCTGGTGGTGGTCACCGGCGTCAGCGGCTCGGGCAAGTCCACCTTCGCGCGCGACGTGCTGCTCACCAACGTGGCCACCGCCGTGGCCCAGCGCAGCACCTTCGCCGGCCGTACCGCCTGGGACGAGAAAGGCGAGCGCCCGGTCTGGGTGGGCTGCGACAAGGTGCTGGGCACCGAGCCCATCGACCGCGTGCTCGAAGTCGACCAGACCCCCATCGGCAAGACGCCGCGATCCTGCCCGGCCACCTACATCGGCTTCTGGGACACGGTGCGCAAGCTCTTCGCCGACACGCTCGAAGCCAAGGCCCGCGGCTACGGCCCGGCCCGCTTCAGCTTCAACACCGGCGAAGGCCGTTGCCCCGGCTGCGAAGGGCAGGGCATGCGCACCATCGAAATGAGCTTCCTGCCCGACGTGAAGGTGCCCTGCGAGGTCTGCCACGGCGCGCGCTTCAACCCCGAGACGCTGGCCGTCACCTGGAAGGGCAAGAACATCGGCGACGTGCTGCAGATGGAGGTGGACGAAGCAGTGGAATTCTTCGCCACCATGCCCAGCATCAGCCACCCGCTGCAGCTGCTGAAAGACGTGGGCCTGGGCTACCTCACGCTGGGCCAGCCCAGCCCCACGCTCAGCGGCGGCGAGGCGCAGCGCATCAAGCTGGTGACCGAACTCAGCAAGGTGCGCGACGAGGTGGGCCGCCGGGGCCAGAAGGCGCCGCACACGCTTTATGTGCTGGACGAGCCCACCGTCGGCCTGCACATGGCCGACGTGGAAAAGCTCATCCGCGTGCTGCACCGCCTGGTGGACGGCGGGCACAGCGTGGTGGTGATCGAGCACGACCTGGACGTGATGGCGGAAGCCGACTGGATCATCGACCTGGGGCCGGAAGGCGGCGGCGAGGGCGGCCGCATCGTGGCCGCGGCCACGCCCGACGAGGTGGTGCGGCTGGACACGCACACCGGGCGCGTGCTGGGGCCGGTGCTGGCGCGGGGATGAGCCTTCAGGTCATCCACATCCACCCATCCGCGCCGGTCAAGCCCGCGCTGGGCGCACCCTGCAACGGTTGCGGCGTGTGCTGCCTGGCCGAGCCCTGTCCGCTGGGGCAGGTGCTGTCGCGCAGGCGCCGGGGCGCGTGTGACGCCCTGCGCTGGGACAACGCGGGCGGCCTGTACCGCTGCGGCGCGCTGGTGGATGCGGCTGGGCTGCTCGGCCCGCGCGGGGCATGGGCGGCGCCGTTGCTCAGGCGACTGGCCCGGCGCTGGATCGCGGCCGGGTTGGGCTGTGACGCGAGCCTTCAGGTCGATCCGGGTTCGGGCCCGGTGCGCCCGACCGAATGACGGCCTGACCCGCAGACTGACCCGCCGCGCTCAGCGCGCCAGCAGCCAGGCGATGGCCAGCGCCATCAGCACGGCACCCCAGAGCAGCAACCGGGTGCGCACCCGCAGCACCTCCACGGCGCTGACCAGCCGGGCGTTCTGTTCTGCCAGCTCGGCCACGGTCTGGGTGAGCTGTTCCTGTGCCTGGGCCTGCTGCTCGATCTGCTGCTGCGCCACGATCAGGCGGTTCACGATCTCGCCCATGCTGGGGGTGTCCCGCCCGCTCGGGTCGAGGGGCATGGGCGGCGGGGCGTCGATCGCCTTGTCGCGCTGACGATCCATCAGTTTGCGCGCGGCGCCCAGCACCTTGGGCGCGTGTTCGATCACGTCGCCCCAGGGAATCACCTTGAGCGCAATCAGCCAGGGGATGGCCATCGGGGGTCCTTTCTCTGGGATGCAGGGTGCAAGACCAAACAGCTTAACGCGCCCGAGCCGCCTGCGCCGACCTTGCCCAGGATCAAGGTTTCTGCCTGCATCAAGCGTAATATGCGCAATTGCGAATACTCAAATGGTTTGCCAATCGGGAGCAGGGCATGGACTGGACGGGCTGGGTGGAGGCATGGGGGGAGCCGGCGGTGCTGGCGGCGTGTGGCCTGCTGATCGGGCTGGGCTTTGGCTTCTTTGCGCAGCGCTCGCGCTTCTGCCTGCGCGCCGCGGTGATCGAGTTCTGGCACGGCCGTTTTGGCGACAAACTGGCCGTGTGGTTGCTGGCCTTCGCCACCGCGGTGGTGGGTGTGCAGCTGTTCGTGGTGGCGGGCGGGCTGGACGTGAGCACGGCCCGGCAGCTGTCAGCGCGCGGCAGCCTGTCGGGTGCGCTGCTGGGTGGGCTGATCTTCGGTGTGGGCATGGTGATGACGCGGGGCTGTGCCAGCCGGCTGCTGGTGTTGTCGGCCAACGGCAATCTGCGTGCCCTGCTGTCGGGGCTGGTGTTCGCCGTGGTGGCGCAGGCCTCGCTGGGCGGCGTGCTGGCGCCCTTGCGCGAAACCATGGCCAGCTGGTGGGTGGTGGAGGGCGGTGCCACGCGCAGCCTGCTCTCGCTGGTGGGGGCCGGCCCCTGGGACGGCCTGGTGTTCGGTGCCATCTGGCTCATCACCGGCATCTTCTTCGCACACCACAGCGGCTGGGGTTTCTGGAAATGGGCGGGCGGCATCGGCACCGGCCTCATGGTGGCGCTGGCCTGGCTGGCCACCTACCAGGTGATGGCCCATTCGTTTGAGCCGGTGCAGATCCAGGGCCTGACCTTCAGCGGCCCGTCGGCCGAGTGGCTGATGCGGGTGCTCAGCGAGAGCGACAAGCCCTGGACCTTCGGCCTTGGCCTGATGCCGGGTGTGTTCCTGGGCTCCCTGGCGGGCGCGCTGGTGGGCGGCGACTGGAAGCTGGAGGGCTTCGGCGGCGCGTACACCATGCCGCGCTACATCGTTGGCGCGGTGCTGATGGGTTTCGGCTCCATGCTGGCCGGCGGCTGTGCGGTGGGCGCGGGCATGACCGGTGGCGCCATCTTCGCCGTGACCGCCTGGCTCACCCTGCTGGGCATGTGGGTGGGCGGTGGGTTGGCCGACCGGCTGCTGGACCGGCCGGCACCCGCCACGGCTGGCGCCCCCGGCCTGGTGGCAGCGGCAAGCGCCGCGCCCTGAGTTGCGCAACGCGGCCTCGCAGCGCACGGGCCGAAGTTGAACCCGGTTTTTCGTTAGCCTGTTCAGCGTCTGGCCGGTCCCCGCAACAGCCACCAGCCACCACCTGCCACGGCAATCAGCAGGGCTGGAAAGCCCAGCACCGGCGCCCATTGCAGCGCCGCGGCACCCAGCGCCGGCGCCAGCACGCCACCCAGCGTGTAGGCCAGCACCAGCACCGCGGTGCTGTTCACCAGCGTGATGCCTTCCTCGCGCGAGCCGATGTCGATCATGGCCAGCGTGTACAGGCAGCCGCCCGCGCCACCCCACACGAAGGCCACCGGTGCGGCCAGCCAGGGCGTGCCCGCCACGAACGGAATCACGAGCGTGGCGAGCAGGGTGACGAGCGCACAGCCGCGCATGAGCAGCAGCCGGGTGGCCCGGCCGTCGCCCCAGCGTTGCTGCGGGTGGTGCGCCAGCCGGTCGGCCAGCACGCCGGCGGGCAGCATCATCAGCGCGCTGCCCAGGCCGCTGGCCGACACCAGCAGGGCCGATGCCGTGACACCCAGCCCCAGCGCCAGCCCGTACAGCGGCAGGATCGACGTGAGGCCGCTCTCGAAGAAGCCGCCCACGAAACCGATGGCCATCACCAGCGGGTGCGCCAGCAGCGCGTGCCACACGCCCGAGAGGCCCACCTTGGCGCTGTGCGCGTCGGCGGCGGCCGGCAGGCGCGGAATCAGCAGGCTCCACAGCAGGCCGATGAACATGAAGCCCAGGGCGATCCACAGCGCCGCGTCGCTCTGCGCGCCCACCCAGGCGAGCATGAGCGGGCCGATCACAAACGTGGTGCCCACCATGGTCTCGAAAATGCCCACGTAGCGCCCGCGCTGCCCGGGGGGTGAAAACTCGGCTACCACCGCCTCGGCCAGCACCCAGCGCAGGCCAGAGGCCATGCCGGCCACCAGCTTCAGCGCAAACCACAGTCCGAGCACCGAGGTGAAGGCAAAACCCGCCGTGGCGATCACCGGCAGCAGGGCCGCCAGCCACAGCGTGGGCCGCCGGCCCAGCCGCTGCGTGATGGCCGAGGCAAACGGCGTCATGAGGAACACGCCGAGCCAGCCGCTGGCGGCAAACAGCCCGGCCAGCGCGGTGGACACGCCGTCGCCCTTCAAGCGCAGGATCAGCAGCGGCGTGAGCATGAAATAGCCCACCAGTTCGAAGAAGGTGGAGCCGAAGATGGCGAGCAGCCCCAGGCGTGCCTGTGGTTGCGCCACACGGGGCGGCGTCGCAGCGCCGGCGTGGCGCGGAGGCAGTGGGTGTTCGCTCATGTGCCGCTGGCCTGCATTGCGTGTATCGGATGCGCGGCGTGCGCCGGGTGCACCGGGTCTGCCGCGCGTGCCGACAGGATGGCCGAAGCCACCTCTGCAAACCCCTGTCCGCGATCGCCCAGCGTCACATAGCGCGGCCGATGGCTCAGCGCCGCCCAGAAGCGCGCCACGTTCGCCACGCCCACGCTGTGCGGGAAGTGCGCAAACATGCCCGCGTCATTCGTCGAGTCGCCCACGTAGACCCACTGCGCCAGTTCGTCGTCGAGCGCCCGGCCCAGGCGTTCGCGCACGATCCAGCGCGCACCGGCCAGCTTGTCGTGGCTGCCAATCCAGCCGTTGATGTGGATGCTGCTCACCGTGGCCGTCAGGCCGTGCTGCTGCATCAGCCGCACCACACGCTCGATGTCGGCCGCCGGCAGCTGCGCGAATTCGCTGTGGTCGATGGCGATGTCGGTTTCGCGCCCGGCGCTGTCAAGGGCCAGCCGGGCGTGTGGCAGCTGGGCCAGCACGTCATCTGCGGCGGCGCGCAGGCGCAAGGCGTTGGCCTGGCGGGTGGCGGCGTCCTGCAGGTAGGCCTTGTGCAGCGCGCCCTCGGGCGTGCGCCAGAGTGCCACCGCCCCGTTCTCCGCCACGATCCCGTCCACCGGCCAGGCCAGCGCAAACGGTTCGCTCCAGCCCGCGGGCCGCCCGGTGATGGCGAACACCGGCAGGCCGGCGTCGCGCAGGGCCTGCAGGGCTTCCAGCGCATCGGGCGTGATCGCGCCGTCGGTGGTCAGGGTGTCGTCGATGTCGGTGAGCACGCCGCGGATGCCGGCGCGCTCGGCCCAGGGCCAATCGGAAAGGGAAAGATGGGTCATGGAAGGCCGCCAGTTTCGCAGATGCAGAAAAGGGGCGCCTGCGATAGAATGGCAGGCTTCCGAGGAGCGTTGCAGCGCACCCCTGGCCCCTGGTCAGCGCGGGGCGTGAGGCTCGGACATCCATGCAACGACGCTCATCCACCATCAGGTGCGATGGGCTTTTTTTTGCCTTTTCGTCGCGCCGGTGGTGGTTCCACAACTTTTCTGGAGCGAACCATGAACGCACGCATTCCCGCCCCCCTCAACGCCGACTGCGTCATTGCCGACATCGGCCTGGCCGACTGGGGCCGCAAAGAAATCAAGATCGCCGAGACCGAGATGCCCGGCCTGATGGCCATCCGCCAGGAGTTCGCGGCCGAGCAGCCCCTGAAGGGCGCGCGCATCACCGGCTCGCTGCACATGACCATCCAGACGGCCGTGCTGATCGAGACCCTGCAGGCGCTGGGCGCGCAGGTGCGCTGGGCCTCGTGCAACATCTTCTCGACGCAAGACCACGCCGCCGCAGCCATTGCCGCCGCCGGCACGCCGGTGTTCGCCATCAAGGGCGAAACCCTGGCCGACTACTGGGACTACACCCACCGCATCTTCGACTTCGGCGCTGCCGGTACCGAAGGCGAAGGCCCGAACATGATCCTGGACGACGGCGGTGATGCCACGCTCCTGATGCACCTGGGCAAGCGTGCCGAGCAAGACGCCTCGCTGATCGCCAACCCCACCAGTGAAGAAGAGACCTGCCTGTTCAACGCCATCAAGGCCAAGCTGGCGGTGGACCCGACCTGGTACAGCCGCAAGAGCGCGCAGATCATCGGCGTGACCGAAGAGACCACCACCGGCGTGCTGCGCCTGAACGAAATGGCCGCCAAGGGCAGCCTGATGTTCCGCGCCATCAACGTGAACGACTCGGTGACCAAGAGCAAGTTCGACAACCTGTACGGCTGCCGGGAATCGCTGGTCGATTCCATCAAGCGCGCCACCGACGTGATGATCGCCGGCAAGGTCGCCTGCGTGGCCGGTTACGGCGACGTGGGCAAGGGCTCGGCCCAGGCCCTGCGCGCCCTGAGCGCCCAGGTCTGGGTGACCGAGATCGACCCCATCAACGCCCTGCAAGCCGCGATGGAAGGCTACAAGGTCGTGACCATGGAATACGCCGCCGACAAGTGCGACATCTTCGTGTCCGCCACCGGCAACAAGAACGTGATCCGCTACGAGCACATGGCCGCCATGAAGGACGAGGCCATCGTCTGCAACATCGGCCACTTCGACAACGAGATCGACGTCGCCTCGCTCGAAAAGCTGGAATGGGACGAGATCAAGCCCCAGGTCGACCACGTCATCTTCCCCGACGGCAAGAAGATCACCCTGCTGGCCAAAGGCCGCCTGGTGAACCTGGGCTGCGCCACCGGCCACCCCAGCTTCGTGATGTCGTCTTCGTTCGCCAACCAGACCATCGCCCAGATCGAGCTGTTCACCAAGCAGGACCAGTACGAAGCCGGCAAGGTCTACGTGCTGCCCAAGCACCTGGACGAGAAAGTGGCGCGTCTGCACCTGAAGAAGGTCGGCGCCATGCTGACGGAGTTGACCGACGAGCAGGCCGCCTACATCGGCGTGTCCAAGCAGGGGCCTTACAAGGCCAATACGTACCGGTACTGACCCACCCCCGCGCCGCAGTACCGATGCCCCCTGCGCCGCCTGCGGTGTGCCTTGCAGGTCGCGCCACCGTCAGAGCCGGTGTCTCTTCGGGTGGTCCCAGTCTGCGCAGGCAGACGGGGCGCCGCAGCCCTCAGCCCCCCAGGGGGCGGCGCTGGCGACCCGGCGGAGCCGGTTCCGCGGCACCCTGGGTTGAGGCACGTCCTTGGCGGGTCGGTTTGTGCTGTCGCCTGCCCGGTCAGTACGACGGACCTCCCATTCGCGCACCCCGGGCATCCGTTCGGGCTGAGCCTGTCGAAGCCCTCACCGTGCCTCACAAACGTTTCCCATGACCCAGACCCCTCACCATGCGCGCTGACCAACTCCTCGTCGAACGCGGCCTCGCCGCTTCGCGCTCCCAGGCCCAGCGCCTGATCGCCTCCGGCGTGCGCTGGCGCCTGCCGCCGGGCGACTGGAAAGCCGTGGCCAAGAACGGCGACGAGTTGCGCGACGGGGTGGAGCTGGAGCTGCTGGACACGGCCGAGTCGCGCTTTGTGTCGCGCGGCGGCCTGAAGCTGGACGGCGCACTGGTCCACACCGGGTTCGACGTGACGGGCCTGCGCTGCCTGGACGTGGGCCAGAGCAGCGGCGGTTTCACCGACTGCCTGCTGCAGCGCGGTGCGAAGCAGGTGGTGGGCGTGGACGTGGGTCAGGGCCAGCTGCACCCGCGCCTGCGCGGTGATGCGCGCGTGGTGTGCATCGAGAAATGCAACGCGCGTGATCTGGACGCGCACGCGCTGGCCGAGGCCGGTGGCGGCGGCGAGCCCTTCGACCTGATCGTCGGCGACCTGTCCTTCATCTCGCAGACGCTGGTGTGGCCGGCGCTGGTGCCGCTGCTCAAACCCGGCGGGCACCTGCTGATGCTGGTGAAGCCGCAGTTCGAGCTGCAGCCCGAGCACATCGGCAAAGGCGGTCTGGTGAAGGAGGCGGCCAGCTACGCCACGGTGCGCCAGCGCATCGAACAGGCCTGTACCGAGCACGGCCTGCAATGCCTGGCCTATTTCGACAGCCCGATCACCGGCGGTGACGGCAACCGCGAGTTTTTCGTGTCGGCGCTGCGCCCGGCCTGAGCCGCCACGCAGAACCGATCCACCAACGCATCACAAGGAGCCCCGCCATGGGCCTGCCGCTGAGTTTTGAATTCTTTCCCCCCAAGACGCCTGAAGGCGCCGAAAAGCTGCGCGCCGTGCGCGAGCAGCTGTATGCCCTCCAGCCCGAGTTCTGCTCGGTCACCTACGGCGCCGGCGGTTCCACACAGGAAGGCACCTACGACACGGTGCGCGCCATCCTGTCCGAAGGGGTCGACGCGGCCTCGCACTTCTCGTGCATCGGCGCCACCAAAAGCAGCGTGCGCGAGCAGCTGGCTGCTCTCAAGGCCATGGGTGTGAAGCGCCTGGTGGCCCTGCGCGGCGACCTGCCCAGCGGCTACGGCATGGGTGGCGAGTTCCACTACGCCAGCGATCTCGTGGCCTTCATCCGGGCCGAAACGGGGCGCGACTTCCACATCGAGGTGGCCGCCTACCCCGAGGTGCACCCGCAGGCCAAATCGGCCGACGCCGATCTGCAGGCCTACGCCACCAAGGTGCGCGCCGGGGCCGATTCGGCTATCACCCAGTACTTCTTCAACACGGACGCCTATTTCCGCTTCGTTGACGACGCGTACAAACTTGGCGCCGACGTGCCGGTGGTGCCGGGCATCATGCCCATTGCCAGTTCGACCCAGCTCATGCGCTTCTCCGATGCCTGCGGTGCCGAGATCCCGCGCTGGATCCGCCTGCGCCTGCAGGGTTTCGGCGACGACACCGCCTCCATCAAGGCTTTCGGCCTGGACGTGGTGACCGACCTGTGTGACCAGTTGCGCACCGCCGGTGTGCCGGCGCTGCACTTCTACACCATGAACCAGAGCGCGGCCACGCTGGAGATCGTTCGGCGTTTGCAGCTCAGGTAAGGTGTGGGGCCGGATCACCCACTGGATCGGCCCGCCCATGTCTGTCACTGCTTTCAACCCTTTGCGGGCTGCTCTGCGGCCTGTTGCATCAGCAGCCACCCGCGGGCTGGTGGTCATCAGCCTGCTCGGGCTGGGTGCTTGCGCCACCGCGCCGCCGGTGTCCGCGGTTCCGCCTGAACCCGTGTGGGCGGCGCAGGTCGCCGCCAGCGAGCCCGCCGAGCGGGCCGCGTCACCGGTCACGGACCAGACCTCGCGGACAGCGCGAGGGGACAGCCCACCCGATGGGTCCGCATCGGCCGCCGCCGTGGCTGCGTCAGAATCCGAACCCGTGCTGGAGCCGGTGCACGCCACCCCGGCCGACCGCTCGCCCCGCGCGGGCCGCGTGTTCGCGCGCGGCACCGCCTCGTGGTACGGCAAGCGCTTCCACGGCAAGCGCACCGCCAGCGGCGAGCGCTTCGACATGAACGCCCTCACCGCGGCGCACCGCACGCTGCCCTTCGGCACGCGGGTGCGCGTGCGCCACGTGGCCACCGGGCGCGAGGTGGTGGTGCGCATCAACGACCGCGGACCCCGAAGTCGCCAGCGCGTCATCGACCTGAGCCTGGGCGCGGCACGCGAACTCGGCATCCACCGCGGAGGCACGGCCGAGGTCCAGCTGCTGCGAGAATGACGCCACGCCGACGCCGGGTCGGCGCCATTCCTCGGAGACACGCATGAAGATCGAGACCCTTGCCGTCCATGGCGGTTACACGCCCGACCCCACCACCAAAGCGGTGGCGGTGCCGATTTACCAGACGGTGGCCTACGCGTTCGACAACACGCAGCACGGCGCCGACCTGTTCGACCTGAAGGTGGCCGGCAACATTTACAGCCGCATCATGAACCCCACCAACGGCGTGCTCGAAGCGCGCCTGGCGGCACTCGAAGGCGGCGTGGGCGCGCTGGCCATGGCCTCCGGCATGGCCGCCATCACGGCCGCCATCCAGACCATTGCGGAAGCGGGCGACAACATCGTGTCGGCCAGCACGCTCTACGGCGGCACCTACAACCTGTTCGCCCACACCTTCCCGCAGCAGGGCATCACGGTGCGTTTTGCCGACCCGCGCGACCCGGCCGCGTTCGCTGCGCTGATCGACGAGCGCACCAAGGCGATCTACTGCGAGTCCATCGGCAACCCGCTGGGCAACGTGACCGACATCGCCGCCCTGGCCGCGGTGGCGCACGCCGCGGGCGTGCCGCTGATCGTGGACAACACGGTGACCAGCCCCTACCTGTGCCGCCCCTTCGAGCACGGCGCCGACATCGTGGTGCACTCGCTCACCAAGTACCTGGGCGGCCACGGCACCACCATCGGCGGCGCCATCGTGGACAGCGGCAAATTCCCCTGGGCCGAGCACAAGGCCCGCTTCAAGCGCCTGAACGAGCCCGACGTGAGCTACCACGGCGTGGTCTACACCGAGGCGCTGGGCGCGGCCGCTTACATCGGGCGGGCCCGCGTGGTGCCGCTGCGCAACATGGGCGCGGCGCTCTCGCCCATGAACGCGTTCCAGATCCTGCAAGGCATTGAGACGCTGGCGCTGCGCATGGACCGCATCTGCGACAACGCGCAGGCCATTGCCACCCACCTGCAGAATCACCCCAAGGTGGGCTGGGTGCGCTACGCCGGCCTGCCGGAGCACCCGGACCACGCACTGGTGCAGCGCACCATGGGCGGGCGCGCCTCCGGCATCATCAGCTTCGGCCTGAAGTCGGATGACGCGATTGCCGCCGGCGCGCGTTTCCAGGACGCGCTGCAACTCTTCACCCGCCTGGTGAACATCGGCGACGCCAAGTCGCTGGCCTGCCACCCCGCTACCACCACGCACCGCCAGCTGAATGCCGAGGAAATGCAGAAGGCCGGCGTCAGCCCGGACATGGTGCGCCTGTCGATCGGCATCGAGCACATCGACGACCTGTTGGCCGATCTGGAGCAGGCGCTGGCGCAGGTGTGAGGAGCCCGGGCCGGTGCGCGCGCTGACGACGTTGTTGCTCTGGCTGCTGTCGGCGCTGGTGCTGGCTTACCTGGCGGGTTGCGGGCTGGCGTACACGTGGCAGCGCGCCTTGCTGTACTACCCGCAACCGGCGCGCCTGGTCCAGGAATCGATTCGCTTGACCTCGGGCGACGCCACGCTGCAGATCAGCGTGCGGCCCTTGGCCGGGGCGCCCGCGATCCTCTATTTCGGCGGCAACGCCGAGGACGTGTCGGGCACCCTGCCATCGCTGGCGCGCCTGTTTCCCGACCACGCACTGTTCCTGATGCATTACCGGGGGTACGGCCAGAGCACCGGCACACCCACCGAACCGGCGCTGCACGTCGATGCCCGCGCACTGTACGAACACGTGCGACGCGAACACACCGATATCAAGGTGATCGGGCGCAGCCTGGGCAGTGGTGTGGCTGTTCGCCTGGCGAGCGAACAGGCGGTGAGCCGGCTGGCGCTGGTCACGCCCTATGACAGCATTGAAAATGTGGCGGTCGAGCATTACCCCTGGTTGCCGGTGCGCCGGCTGATCCACGATCGGTTTGATTCCGCCGCCATCGCCAGCCGCATCATCGCCCCCACGACGCTGATCGCGGCCGAACACGACACGCTGATCCGTCCCGAGCGCACGGCGCAACTCGCCGCCGCGTTCAAGCCGGGTGTGGCGCGGTTGGTGCTGATCGAGGGCGCAGGCCACAACGACATCGGCGCACGGCTGGCTTACGAACGCGCGCTGGCAGAGGCGCTGCGCTGAACCGGGGGCCGCGGCGGACCCTGGACCCAAAGGCGGCGCAGCTGGTGGACTCACAGCGGGTGCCGTGGTGCCGGTGCAGTCCGGCATGGCCCCTGGGTGGCGTCACCGACACGCTCAGGTGGCGGATCGACAGGACGGGCAAGCCCGCTCAGCGCTCGTCGTAACTCACCACCAGTTTGTCGGTGGTGGGTTTGGCCTGGCAGCTCAGCACGAAGCCCTTGTCGGTTTCCCAGGGTTCCAGCGTGAAGTTCTTCTCCATCTGCACGGCGCCTTCCATCACCTTGGCGCGGCAGGTGCAGCACACGCCGCCTTTGCACGACCAGGGCAGGTCCAGGCCGGCGTTCAGGGCCACGTCGAGCACGCGCTCGTCCTTGTTCATCCACAGCTGGTGCGGCTTGCCGTCGACCACGACCGTCAGCGCCACTTCACCCGTCTCGCGCACGGCCGGGTGGCCGAGCACGGCGGCCTGGCGTTCGCTGACGGGCAGGGCCTCCAGCGTGGGCGAGGTGAAGCGCTCGGTGTGGATGCGGTCGGGGCGCACGCCCGCGTCGAGCAGGGCCTTTTCCGTGCTCTCGATCATCGCCTCGGGCCCGCAGATGAACACCTCGTCCATGCTCGGCACCGGCAGCAGCGCCTCGATGATCTGGCGCACCTTGGCGCTGTCGATGCGGCCTTCCAGCAGCGGCACTTCCAGCGCCTGGCGCGAGAGCACGTGGATCAGCGTCAGGCGGCCCGGGTAGCGGTCTTTCAGGTCCTGCAGGGCTTCGTTGAACATCACGCTGGCCATGCGGCGGTTGCCGTAGACCAGGGTGAACTTGGCGTCGGGCGACTCTTCCAGCGTGGAGCACATGATGGACAGGATGGGCGTGATGCCCGAGCCCGCCGCAAAGCCCACGCGGTGCAGCGCGCGGGGCTTGTGGATGGTGAAGCGGCCGTCGGGCGGCATCACGCGCAGCGTGTCGCCGGCCTTGAGCTCGGTGGCCGCCCAGTTGGAAAACACGCCGCCTTCCACCGGGCGGATGCCCAGCGTCACTTCACCCAGCCGCACCAGCCGGCTGCGCGGGCTGCTGATGGAATAGCTGCGGCGCACGTCCTGCCCGCCGATGTCGGCCCGCACGGTCAGGAACTGGCCGGGCTCAAAGGAGAAGGTATCGCGCAGGCTCTCGGGAACGGCCAGCGACACGGCCACCGCGCCAGCGGCTTCGGGGTCGATGCGCGTCACGGTGAGGTCGTGGAAACGGGGGGCGGCAGTGCTCATGGTTCAGTACGGCTTGAAGTAGTCGAAGGGTTCCAGGCAGTCCAGGCAGCGGTACAGCGCCTTGCATGCCGTGGAACCGAAGGGCGCGGTCTGCGTGGTGTTGTGCGAGCCGCATTGCGGGCAGGGCACATCGACCGGTCGTGCGGCGTGGCGGCTGAACTGCATCACCCCGGCGGGCGCTGCACTCTGGCTGCCGCATTGCGGGGGTGCGATGCCGTAGGCGCGCAGCTTCTCTTTGGCCACGTCGCTCATCCAGTCGGTGGTCCAGGCGGGCGAGAGCTGGGTGACGACGCGCCCGGGCAGGCCGGCCTCGCGCAGCGCGGCGACGATGTCGTCCTCGATCTGGCCCATGGCCGGGCAGCCGCTGTAGGTGGGCGTGATCACCACCTCGGGCACGCCGTCGGCGCCCGCGCGGACCTCGCGCAGGATGCCCAGCTCGTCCAGGCTGATGACCGGGATTTCCGGGTCGGCCAGGTGGGCCACGGCCTGTGCCACGGCCTGCAGCGGGGCCTCGGTCTGGGCGCTCATGGGGCTCACCAGACGGCCGTGGGGTGCGCGCGCGCCAGGCTCTGCATCTCGGCCAGCAGGAAGCCCAGGTGCTCGGAGTGCACGCCCACATGGCCTTGCGCCACATAGCCTTGGTGCGGCTGGTCGTGACGGCTCAACGTGGCCTCGGTCAGGGTCTCGTTCACGAGCGCATTCCAGTGCTCGCGCAGGCTGACGATGTCCACGCCGGTGCTGTCCGCGGCCGCGGCACGCTCGGCGGGGCCGGGTTGCCAGAAGGCTTCGCAGTAGGGCAGCAGGTGGTCGACCGCGGCCTGGGCCCGGCGGTGCGATTCCTCGGTGCCGTCGCCGAAGCGCACCAGCCAGTCGCTGGCGTGCTGCAGGTGGTAGCGCACTTCCTTGAGCGACTTGGCGGCAATGGCGGCCAGCTGCGCGTCCTTGGAGGACTGCAGCCGGTCCCACACCAGCACCATGAGCGCGCTCACCAGGAAGTTGCGTGCGATGGTGGTGGCGTAGTCGCGCTCGGCCACCGCGTAGCCCACCAGGGCGCCGTGGTGCGGCAGCTCCATGACGGTGTGGTTGCGGAACTCGGCGGTGTCGCGGAAGTAGGCCAGCGTGTCTTCGGTCACGCGGCCGTCCTGCCGGGCGCCCTGCAGGTGGGCAAAGCGCTGCGCCAGGGCACCGTCGCTGTTGATCTGGGCAGCGGCGTGCTGGTAGAGCATGCGCGCCTGCCCGATCAGGTCCAGGCTGTTGTTCGCCAGGGCCAGGTCTTCTTCGAGGATGGGGCCGTGCCCGCACCACTCGGCGTTGCGCTGGCCCAGCACCAGGGCGTTGTCGGCCAGGTGGAGGAGGTAGTCGACGGACGCCTGCATCACATGTGCCCCACTTTTTCCGGGATCTCGTAGAAGGTCGGGTGGCGGTAGACCTTGTCGGCGGCCGGGTCGAAGAAGCTGTCCTTGCTGTCGGGCTCGCTGGCGGTGATGGCGGTGGACGGTGCGACCCAGATGCTCACGCCTTCCTGGCGGCGGGTGTACACGTCACGTGCCATCTGCAGCGCGTGCCGCGCATCGCTGGCGTGCAGGCTGCCGCAGTGCTTGTGCTCCAGGCCCTGCTTGCTGCGGACAAAAACCTCCCACAGGGGCCATTCTTTCAAGGCGGGTGCGTCGGCGCTCATGCGGCCTCCTTCTGTTGACGTTGCTGTTGTTTGCGGGCATGGGCGAGTGCGGCGTCGCGCACCCAGGCGCCTTGTTCGTGTGCCTTGACGCGGGTCGCCAGGCGCTCCTTGTTCATCGGTCCGTTGCCGTTCACGGTGGCCCAGAACTCGTCCCAGTCGATCTGGCCGTAGTCGTAATGGCCGCGCGCTTCGTTCCACTTCAGGTCCGGGTCGGGCAGGGTCACGCCCAGCACCTCGGCCTGCGGCACGGTGGCGTCGACGAACTTCTGGCGCAGGTCGTCGTTGCTGATGCGCTTGATGCCCCAGCGCATGCCCTGCACGCTGTTGGGGCTGTCGGCGTCCGGCGGGCCGAACATGGCCAGGCATTTCCACCAGTAGCGGTTCACCGCGTCCTGCACCATGGCCTTCTGCTCGGCCGTGCCCTGCATCATCACCAGCAGGGCCTCGTAGCCCTGGCGCTGGTGGAAGCTTTCTTCCTTGCAGACGCGGATCATGGCGCGGGCGTACGGGCCGTACGAGCAGCGGCACAGGGGAATCTGGTTCATGATCGCCGCGCCATCCACCAGCCAGCCGATCACGCCCACGTCGGCCCAGTTCAGGGTGGGGTAGTTGAAAATGGAGCTGTACTTCGCCTTGCCGCTGTGCAGGCCGTCCAGCATCTGGTCGCGGCTGGTGCCCAGGGTTTCGGCGGCGGAATAGAGGTAGAGGCCGTGGCCGCCCTCGTCCTGCACCTTGGCGATCAGGATCGCCTTGCGTTTCAGGCTGGGCGCGCGGCTGATCCAGTTGCCCTCGGGCAGCATGCCGACGATTTCGCTGTGGGCGTGCTGGCTGATCTGGCGTACCAGCGTCTTGCGGTAGGCCTCTGGCATCCAGTCGCGCGGCTCGACCTTGTGGTCGGCGTCGATGACCGTGTCGAAATGGGCCTGAAGCGCCGCTTCAGCGGCGTCCACCGGGCCGGGCACGGCCTTGAGGCGGGCCGTTTTCGCGTCGCCGGCATCGTCCGGCACGTTGAATGATTGCGTGTACATGGGGCAGCTCCTGCGCCGTGACGGGGCGCGTGACCGCCAGTATATTCAATTAACCGACCGAGCGGTCGGTTAATTCCATCCCCGGTTGTCGGGGTTTTCACTGATTCCGTTCGCCGTCACAAGTCCTTACGCTTGGCGCGTGACCCGCTCGCTACAGTGGCGGCATGGAAAACGGACCCCACGCACGTCGATGGATCGCCGCCTCTGCTGTGATGCTGCTCGTCGGTTGTGGTGGTGGTGATGCGTCGGATGAGCCCACCCACCACGCTGGTGCCTTGCCTGCAACGGGGCTGGTGGCATTGGAAGACAAGACCAGTTGCGCACTGCCCGACTTCAAGGACGCCCTGCTGCAGCAGATCAACGCCGCACGGGCCAGCGCCCGCACCTGTGGCACCGTGAACATGCCGGCGGTGGGTGGCCTGGCCTGGAATGACCGGCTTTTTTCCGCAGCTGCCCGTCATTCGGACGACATGGCGCGCCACAACTATTTTTCCCACACGGGGCGTGACGGGCGCAGCCCGGGTCAGCGGGTGAGCGCCGAGGGCTACAGCTGGCGCATCGCTGGCGAGAACATCGCCGCCGGTCAAACGTCGGTGCATGCGGTGATGACCGCGTGGCTGGCCAGCCCGGGGCACTGCGAAAACCTCATGCGCAGCGCGTATACCGAGGTGGGCGTGGCCTGCGTGGTGGCGCCCAGCGGCAGCACCTACAGCCGCTACTGGACGATGAAGCTCGCGCAGCCGGGCAATTGATTGCTCAGCCGCCCGATTCGAGAGTCTGGCCCTTGCCCCGGCCGCGACCGAGCAGGTCCAGCAGCTGCGGCAGTGCGGCCTGCAGCACGGCCTTCAGCGTGTGCGGCGGGTTGACCACGAACATGCCGCTGGCGGTGAGGCCCGGGCGGTCCTCCGGACCGTGTGTCGGGTCCTGACCGATGGCCAGCGTGGCATTGAGCCAGGGCCGCTTGTTCTGGTTCGACACGGTCTTCAGCCGGCGCGGCAGGTCGTGCGCCTCGGGGCGCGGGATGATGGGGTACCACACCAGAAACGTACCGGTCGGGAAGCGCTTGAGCTGCTCCTGCACGCAGGCGCTGACCTTGGCGTAGTCGGTCTTGATCTCGTAACTCGGGTCGATCAGCACGGCGGCGCGCTTGGAGCCGGTGGCCGAGGGCGGTGGCGGCAGAAACGCCTTGATGCCTTCGAAGCCATCCTGTCGCGCCACGGCGATCTGGCGGCCCGCATCCAGCTGGGCGATGTTGCCCGCCAGCAGCTTGCTGTCGGTGGGGTGCAGCTCGAACAGCTTGAGCTTGTCGCGTGACTCGGCACGCAGCAAGTGGTGCATCACAAAAGGCGAGCCGGGATAGACGCGCAGCGCCCCCGACGGGTTGTAGCTGGTCACCAGGTCCAGGTAGTCGTCAATCGCCGGCGCGCCGGCAATGGCCGGTTTGCCGGCCGGGCGCAGGGCGCCCAGCAGCTTGACCACGCCGTCCTTGGCTTCGCCACCGGTTTCGGTGTAATCCCCGTCCAGCCGGTACAGGCCGGCACCCGCGTGGGTGTCGATCAGGGTCAGGCCGGCCTCCTTCTGCATCAGGTGGCGCAGTGTGGCAATGAGCGTGATGTGCTTGAGCACATCGGCGTGGTTGCCCGCGTGGAAGGCGTGTCGATAACTGAACATGCTGGGATGGTAGCGCCTTGGTCACGCCAAGCCATGCGGCGGTGCACAAAACTTGCGCACGCATCCGCTTATTTCGTACAATCGTGGGCTTCGCAGCGATATGCAGGGCTCCGCGACGAAGATGGCAACCCGCCCGCGGGGCGCCGACCTCCCACCTAAGAGTGTTCCGTCAGAGAACAACCGACCGTGGAAAAGAGCCGCCAAACCACTTCTTGAATAGAGAAACTCATGACCAAAACGTTCAGCGCCAAACCCGCTGACGTGACGCACGAGTGGTTTGTGATTGACGCGACCGACAAGGTCCTCGGACGAGTTGCCAGTGAAGTGGCTCTCCGTTTGCGCGGCAAACACAAGGCCATTTACACGCCTCACGTCGATACCGGTGACTACATCGTCATCATCAACGCAGCCAAGATCCGCGTCACGGGCACCAAAGCCCTCGACAAGGTGTACTACCGCCACTCGGGCTATCCCGGCGGTATCTACGGCACCAACTTCCGCGACATGCAGGCCAAGCACCCCGGCCGCGCACTCGAGAAGGCTGTCAAGGGCATGCTGCCCAAAGGCCCCCTCGGCTACGCCATGATCAAGAAGCTCAAGGTGTACGGCGGCGCCGAGCACCCGCACACCGCCCAACAGCCGCAAGTGCTGGACATCTAAGGAGCCTTGAGATGATTGGTGAATGGAACAATGGCACCGGCCGTCGCAAATCCAGCGTCGCCCGCGTGTTTCTGAAAAAAGGCTCCGGCCAGATCGTCGTGAACGGCAAGGACATCCAGTCCTACTTCGGCCGTGAGACCTCGATCATGATCGCCAAGCAGCCGCTGATGCTGACCAACCACGCCGACACCTTCGACGTGATGGTCAACGTGCACGGTGGTGGCGAATCCGGCCAGGCCGGCGCCGTGCGCCACGGCATCACCCGCGCCCTGATCGACTACGACGCCACGCTGAAGTCCGAACTGTCGCAAGCCGGTTTCGTGACCCGCGATGCGCGTGAAGTCGAGCGCAAGAAGGTCGGTCTGCGTTCCGCACGCCGCCGCAAGCAGTTCAGCAAGCGCTAAAGCGCCCTGGATCTGCCGCAAAAACCGCCTGCAAGTTCGTCTTGGGGCGGTTTTTGCATTTCTGCCATGCGGGTATGGGCCCGCTGTGCGAAGGGATCTGAATGAGGCTGCGGCTCTTGCGAAGAAGGCTCACGGTGAGCGCACCGCGCGTGTCGGTGCGCAGTGCACTGCCATGGCCCTTGCGCTGGCTGCTGGGCGCGGTCGTGCTGGGCTTTTCCGGCGCGCTGGCGCTGTGGGCCTTCGAATTCGGCAAAGACATTGCGGGTCTGGACCGCAACGCCAAGCAGGAACTGGCGCAACTGCGCCAAGAGGTGCAGCAGCTGCGCGAGGATCTCACGAAGGCCCAGTCGGTGGCCAACACGGCCGAAAGCCTGCTGACCGCCGAGAAAGTGGCGCAGGAGCAGCTGGTGGGGCAAATGCGCCAGCTGCAGGCCGACAACCAGGCACTGCGCAACGACCTCGGCTTCTTCGAGCGCCTGATTCCCGGCAGCGGCACCGACGCCCCCACCATCCGTGCTCTGCAGGCGGAACGGCTGAGTCCGGTGCAGGTCCGATGGCAAGCCCTCATGATCCAGGCCATGAAGAACGCGCCCGATTTCCGGGGGGTGCTGGAGATCACCTTTGCCGGCACGCTGGACGGCAAATCCTGGACCCTGGCACAGGCACCACAGGCGGTCGTCATCAAAGGCTACTTGCGGCAGGAGGGCGTCGTGTCCGTGCCGCCGGGGGCCGTGGTAAAAACCGTCACCGCCAAGCTGCTGCAAGGCAGCTCGGTCAAGTCGGTACAGACCATTCCACTCTAATCAACACCGTCTGGACGCAACATGTTTGGCAAGAAAAAACAACCGCCCATCAAAAGCCTGATTGCCCAGGGCACCCGCATCGACGGCAACCTCACGTTTCATGACGGTCTGCGCGTGGACGGCGAGGTGGTCGGCAACATCCGGGCCAGCGATGCGCAACCCAGCATCCTGGTGGTGAGCGAATCGGCCACCGTGACCGGCCAGATCCACGCCGATCACGTCATCATCAACGGCACGGTGCGCGGGCCGGTGCTGGCAGTCGAACTCCTGGAGCTGCAGCCCAAAGCGCGCATTGAGGGCGATGTGTCGTACCGGGCGCTGGAGATGCACCAGGGCGCCACGATCACGGGCCAGCTCAGGCCCCTCACCGGCGAAGTCGAGGATAAACCCACACTGAAACTGGCGGCAAATAACGCCTGAGCGCAATCCCGAGCGTTTTGCTATAGCATTTCCTGTCCTGCGGGTGGTGGTCATCCGCACAGCAACATTCACGTGCAACGGGTGACGCCCGACACGACCACGACACGAGGTGATCCATGAACGCAATGCCAGACAACATCCAGACCGACATGCCAGCACCGCTGGTTTTCACGGACAGCGCCGCGGCCAAGGTGGCCGACCTGGTGGCGGAAGAGGGCAACCCCGACCTGAAACTGCGCGTCTTCGTGCAAGGCGGCGGTTGCTCGGGCTTTCAATATGGTTTCACGTTTGACGAAGTCGTCAACGAAGACGACACGACCATGACCAAGAACGGTGTGTCGCTCCTCATCGATGCCATGAGTTACCAATACCTGGTAGGCGCCGAGATCGACTACAAGGAAGACTTGGAAGGCGCGCAGTTCGTCATCAAGAACCCGAACGCCAACAGCACCTGCGGCTGCGGGTCCAGTTTCAGCGTCTGACGCCAGCCGGCCTGCGGGCAAGCAAAAGGGGAGCCCGGAGCTCCCCTTTTTCGTGTGCAGGGGCCTTCTTGCCCCCCCCGCTCACATCACTGAGCGCTGGCCTGCTGCACGCTGGCCGCGGCGTCGAGTTTGAGGCGCTGCATCTGGGCCACGGTGTCGAAGCGGGCGCGCAGCGCGGGGCTGATGGGAATGTTCTCGCTCTTGCGCGCCACTTCCAGCGGATCCTGGTGCACGCCGTTGTCGCGGAACTCAAAGTGCAGGTGCGGGCCGGTGGACGCTCCCGTGCTGCCGACGGCGCCCACGCGATCCCCCTGCGACACCTTCTGGCCTTTTCTCACGTCGATGCGGCTCAGGTGCGCATAGAGCGTGCTCTGGCGGTCCTTGTGCTGGATGATGATGACATTGCCGTACCCGCCCTGCCAGCCGGCGAATGACACCACGCCGTCGCCGATGGTGCGCACCGGCGTGCCGGTCGGCGCCGCGTAATCCACGCCCAGGTGGGCCTTGTGCACGCCCGAAATGGGGTGGAAGCGCATGCCGTAACCGCTGCTCACGCGCGAAAACTCCAGGGGCGAGGACAGGTAGGACTTGCGCGAACTCTGACCGTCGAAGCCGTAGTAAGCGCCTTTCTGGCCGGGTTCCTGGAACCACACCGCTTCGTGCGCACGTCCGTTGTTGAAGAACTCGGCACTCAGCACACGCCCGAAGCCCATGGTTTCGCCGTCCGCTTCCAGGGTTTCGTAGACGAGGCTGAAGCGGTCGCCCTGGCGCAGGTCGCGGCGGAAATCGATCTCGGACGAAAAAATCTCGGCCAGCTGCACCGCGATGCCATCGGGCAGGTTCGCTGCATCGGTGGCCGCGAACAGCGAACTGCGGATCACGCCGCCCGCCAGACGGGCCGACGTGGTCAGTTCGCCTGTCTCGACGCGGGCGGTGAGCGCGGCACCTTGCGGCTCGACCACGAGGCGCGAAAACTGCCGCCCGTCGTCGGGCAGCCAGCGGGCCGTGAGGCGCAGCAGCTGACCGCGTTCATTCGCCTCTGCCGATACCAGCTTGCCGGCGCGCCCCGAAAACAGCGCGCGGGCGGTGGGGTCGGCGCGCAGGAAGGCCTCGGCTGCCGAGTCGCTCACGCCCAGCCGACGCAGCAGGCTTTGGGCGGTGTCGTCGCGGCGCGTGGTGTCACTGCGGAACAGGGTGAACGGCATCGCTTCCTGGAGGCTGCCGACCGCCAGAGCGGCGGTGGCGGACTCGATGCTCAGGGCTTCGACCACCTGGTGCACCGGCAGGTCGGCGGCGTCCGGGGCCAGGGGGGCGATGCCGAAGGCGGTGACGCCGGTGCCCAGGAGCAGCACGCCGACACCGGCCATGATGCGGCGGGGGTGGTGGGAGAGGGTGCGGGCGACGGCTTCGAAAAGCGGGCCCAGCTGGGTGAAGGCGGGATGGGTCAAGGTAGGTTCCGGCGGGCCTGCCGACCAGTCGGCAGTGCAAATACGGGGGTGGAGAAACACACGCGGACACGGGTTCCCGCTGAGCGCGGCCAGCTGACCAAAGGTTGGTGCGACGCTGCGCTGCACGCCCACTAAAATCCACGACGAATCAACCCAAAAGTATAGCCAGCAACAGCGCTTCTGCACCCGGAATACCCCGTATGAACCTCAGTCAAAATGAACGCCAAAGTTTTATTAAAAATGGCGCCGGTGATCTCGATCTGACGGACGGCGTACGCGAGGCGATGGCTGTCACACTGCGCGGATGCGATGAACTCATTCCCCAGGACGACTGGGCGCGCAAGTTGCTGAAATCCGAGCGCACCGGCACGCCGCTGCGCATCAAGCTGGGTCTGGACCCGACGGCACCCGACATCCACATCGGGCACACGGTGGTGCTCAACAAGATGCGCCAGCTGCAGGACCTCGGGCACCAGGTGATCTTTCTGATCGGCGATTTCACCAGCCTGATCGGTGACCCGTCAGGCCGCAACAACACACGCCCACCGCTCACGCCCGAGCAGATCCAGGCCAATGCCGAGACCTATTACAAACAGGCCAGCCTGGTGCTGGACCCGGCCAGGACCGAGATCCGCTACAACAGCGAGTGGAGCCTGCCGCTGGGTTCGATGGGCATGATCCAGCTGGCGGCCAAGTACACCGTGGCGCGGATGATGGAGCGCAACGACTTTCACCAGCGCTTCACCGCCGGCACGCCGATCAGCGTGCACGAATTCCTGTACCCGCTGATGCAGGGGTACGACTCGGTGGCGCTCAAGAGCGACCTGGAGCTGGGCGGCACCGACCAGAAGTTCAACCTGCTGATGGGGCGCCACCTGCAGCAGGAATACGGGCAGGAGCCGCAGTGCATCCTGACCATGCCGCTGCTCGAAGGCCTGGACGGCGTCGAGAAGATGTCCAAGAGCAAGAACAACTACATCGGCATCACGGAAGAGCCGAACACCATGTTCGCCAAGGTGCTGAGCATCAGCGACACGCTCATGTGGCGCTGGTACACGCTGCTGTCGTTCAAGTCGCTGGCCGAGATCGAGGCGCTGAAGCAGGCCGTGGAGCAGGGCGCGAACCCGAAAGATGCCAAGGTCGCGCTCGCCAAGGAACTCACGGCGCGCTTTCACAGCGCAGCGGCGGCCGACGCGGCCGAGCAGGACTTCATCAACCGCAGCAAGGGCGGCATTCCGGACGAGATCCCCGAACTGTCACTGTCGTTGGGGGAGGGCGGGGCGCCGCTGGGCGTGGCGGCCTTGCTCAATGCCGCGGGACTGGTCGCCTCCAACGGCGAGGGCAACCGGCTCATCGACGGTGGCGGTGTACGCATCGATTCCAGCGTGGTCGGCGACAAGGGCCTGAAGCTGGGCGCCGGCGTGTACGTGGTGCAGGTGGGCAAGCGCAAGTTTGCGCGTGTCACCTTGTCCTGAGTTTTCGCGCTTGCCTGTGCACGGGATCGGGGCGCCATGACCCCTGAAACCACTCGTCTGCTGACGCCCCGTCGTCTGCTCATGGCCTCCGTGGTGGTGGCGATCGTCACCATCGCGCTCAAGACCACGGCCTGGCTCATCACGGACTCGGTGGGGCTGCTGTCCGACGCCATGGAGTCGCTGGTGAACCTGGCCAGCGCGGTGTTTGGCCTGGTGATGGTGACGATCGCTGCGCGCCCGGCCGACGACGACCACCCCTACGGCCATCACAAGGCCGAGTATTTCTCGTCGGGCTTCGAGGGCATCCTCATCATTGCCGCGGCCCTGGGCATCTTCTGGGCCGCCGGCCATCGCCTGCTGGACCCGCAGCCGATCCAGCAGGTGGGTTGGGGGCTGGCACTGTCGGTGCTGAGTTCCGCGCTCAACGGCCTGCTGGCCTGGGTGATGTTCCGGGCGGCGCGCGAGCACCGCTCGATCGCGCTGGAGGCCGACGCGAAGCACCTGGTGACCGATGTGTGGACATCGGCCGGGGTGGTGCTGGGGCTCGGGCTGGTGCATGTGAGCGGCTGGCTGTGGCTCGACCCGGTGGTGGCCATGGCGGTGGCGGCGAACATCCTCAAGGAAGGTTTTCACCTGATCTGGCGCTCGTCGCAGGGCCTGATGGACGAAGCGCTGGAGCCCGATGTGCTGGCCACCATCCAGGCCACGCTGGCCGCATTCGAAAGCCAGCCCGGCGAGGCCGCGATCATCCGTTTTGATCACCTCAGCAGCCGCAAGGCCGGCCAGCGCCGCTTTGTCGACCTGCACATGCACATGCCCGCCGCGTGGTCGCTCGGGCGGGCGGCTGCCGTGCGCGCCAGCGTGGAGCAGGCCCTCATGAGCGCGGTGCCGGGCCTGCGGACCACCATCCAGTTGCTGCCCAGTGATGTGGAAGCGTATGTTGACGAACCGGGAGATGCGACATGATGGCACTGCTACAACGCGTGAGCGAGGCCCGCGTGGACATCGCGGGCGACACGGTGGGGCGCATCGGCCCGGGGCTGCTGGTGCTGGTGTGCGCCGAGCTGGACGACACCGAAGCCGTGGGTCAGAAGCTGCTGGCCAAGATCCTGAAGCTGCGCATTTTTTCCGACGAGCAGGGCAAGATGAACCGCAGCGTGCAGGACGTGGACGGCGGCCTGCTCATCGTCAGCCAGTTCACCCTGGCGGCTGACACACGCAGCGGCAACCGGCCCGGGTTCACGGGCGCCGCGCCGCCAGCGCTGGGCGAGGCGTTGTACGACCGCTTCGTGCAGGCGGCGCGCGAACAGCATCCGCGGGTGGAAACCGGGCGCTTCGGCGCCGACATGCAGGTGCACCTGGTCAACGACGGGCCGGTGACGATTCCGCTGCGAATGGCGATCTGATGGGGTGGATGCCCACACGGTGAGACCGTCGGCCGGCCCAGGTCGAAGGGGCTGTTGCGGCAACGGCGCCGGCGGGGCCCGCTTCAGGCGTAGGGATTGGGCAGGCCCAGCCCCGCCAGTACCGTGGTTTCCCGGGCTTCCATTTCCTCCGCGTCGGTCTCGCTGGTTTCGTGGTCCCAGCCCTGCGCGTGCAGGGTGCCGTGCACCAGCAGGTGCGCGTAGTGCTCGGCCAGTGGCTTGCCCAGCTCGGCCGCTTCGCGCGCCACCACGGGGGCGCACAGCACCAGGTCGGCCATCACCACCGGCTCGGTGGCGTAGTCGAAGGTGAGCACGTTGGTGGCGTAGTCTTTCTGGCGGTAGTCGCGGTTGAGGCTCTGGCCTTCTTCGGCGTCGACGATGCGCACGGTGATCTCGGCGTCCGCGTCCAGCGCGTGGCGGATCCAGCGGGCCACCTTGTGGCGGGGCAGGGCGGCGCGGTGGGGGGCGGCGTCGGTCAATTCACCGAATTGAAGGGACAGGGAGAGCGTGGGCAGGGGCATGGAACAGCGATGTCAGTCGGCCTTGCGGCGGGTGCGCTTGGCGGCAGGCGGTGCGTCATCGAGACCCGGGCTGCGGGCCTCGTAGGCGTCGACGATGCGCGCCACCAGCGGGTGGCGCACCACGTCGGCGCTGGTGAGGCGGTTGAAGGCGATGCCATTGACGCGTTTGAGCACGCGCTCGGCGTCGATCAGGCCGCTGAGCTGCGTGCGTGGCAGATCGATCTGGCTCACATCGCCCGTCACCACCGCCTTGCTGCCGAAACCGATGCGGGTGAGGAACATCTTCATCTGTTCCACCGTGGTGTTCTGCGCCTCGTCGAGGATGACGAAGGCGTGGTTGAGCGTGCGCCCGCGCATGAAGGCCAGCGGCGCGATCTCGATCTGCTGGCGCTCGAAGGCCTTCTGCACCTTGTCGAATCCCATCAGGTCGTGCAGCGCGTCGTAGAGCGGGCGCAGGTACGGGTCCACCTTCTGGCCCAGGTCGCCGGGCAGGAAACCGAGCTTTTCGCCGGCTTCCACGGCCGGGCGGGTGAGCACGATGCGCTGCACCGCGCTGCGCTCCAGCGCGTCCACCGCGCAGGCCACTGCCAGGTAGGTCTTGCCGGTGCCGGCCGGGCCGATGCCGAAGGTGATGTCGTGCGTGGCCATGTTCTCCAGGTAGCGCGCCTGGTTGGGCGTGCGCCCGCGCACCTCGCCACGGCGCGTCTGCATCGCCACCGTTTCGTCCCCAACGGGCAGGGCGGTGTCGCCGCTGAGCATGAGTTGCACCTGCTCGGCGGGAATGGGCTTCTTCGCCATTTCGTACAGCGCCTGCAGGGTTTCCAGCGCCTGGTTGGCCTTCGCCTTCGGCCCCTCGATGCGGAACTGCTCGAAGCGGTGCGCCACCTTCACCTGCAGCGCCGCCTCGATGCTGCGGATGTGGCTGTCCATGGGGCCGCAGAGGTGACCCATGCGCACGTTGTCGGGCGGGGAGAAGGTGTGTCTGAGAATCAAACCGATAATCCTGTGAACAACGGAGTGAGCCAATGATAGGCAAGTTGACCGGCACCCTGCTGGAAAAAAATCCCCCGCAGATCCTGCTCGACTGCCACGGCGTGGGCTACGAGGTGGACGTGCCCATGAGCACCTTCTACAACCTGCCCGCCGTGGGCGAGAAAGTGGCGCTGCTCACGCACTTCATCGTGCGCGAGGATGCCCAGATTTTGTACGGCTTTGGCAGCGCGCCCGAACGCGAGGCCTTTCGCCAGCTCATCAAGATCACCGGCGTGGGGCCGCGCATGGCCTTGAGCGTGCTCAGCGGCATGAGCGTGGCCGACCTCTCGCAGGCCATCACCTCGCAGGACAGCGGACGCATCGTCAAGGTGCCCGGCATCGGCAAGAAGACGGCCGAGCGCTTGCTGCTGGAACTCAAGGGCAAGCTCGGTGCCGACCTGAACCTGCCGGGCGCCGGCCCGGCGTGCAGCGAGGCGCAGAGCGACATCCAGCAGGCGCTGATGGCGCTGGGCTACAACGAGAAAGACGCTGCTGCGGCGCTGAAGGCACTGCCGGCGGAGGTGGGCGTGAGCGAGGGCATCAAGCTGGCGTTGAAGGCATTGGCGAAGTGAGTACAAGTTTGGCGACGCTTGAAAGCCGCTGAATCGCAATTGATGAGGAACCCGAGATGTTGATCACCCGGCTAAGGCTCAAGAACTGGCGAAACTTTCGCGATGTGGATGTCACGCTTGGATCAAGGGGCTACGTGATTGGGGCCAATGCATCAGGCAAGTCAAATCTGCTCGATGTCTTCCGGTTTTTGAGAACGATCGCCCAAAGCGAAGGAGGCGGTCTGCAGAAGGCCCTGAAGGACCGGGGGGGCTTGAGCAAACTGCGCAGCTTGCACGCCCGGAAAGACTCCGAAGTCCGAATCGAAGTGGAGGTGTCCGGATCTCCAGCAGATGCCGTGCCGAAGTGGCGTTACATCTTGGCGTTTCAGTCCGGGGGGCGAAAGACTTCAGGTGTTTTGATCCAGCAAGAAGCTGTATTCCGGGATGGTGTAGAGCTTTTCAGTCGGCCTCTGGACATCGACAGAACCGATGAAGTTCGACTGACCCAAACCTATTTGGAGCAGATCAACAGCAATGCAGAATTTCGTGAGCTGGCTGACTTCCTGGCTGCCACCACTTATATGCATCTGGTGCCGCAACTGCTCAAGCATAGCGATGAAATCAGTGGTCGGATCATCGAAAACGATCCCTTTGGACAGGGCCTGTTGCACAGAATCGCCAAGACCAACGAGAAGACTCAGAAGGCGCGACTGAGCCGAATCCAGAAGGCTCTGGAAGTGGCTGTGCCCCAGTTTTCAGAGTTACATTTCGAGCAGGACGCCGTGACTGGCGTGCCCCACTTGAAGGCCAACTTCAAGCATTGGCGGGTGCATGGCTCCTGGCAGCGAGAAGATCAGTTTTCGGATGGAACGCTCCGATTGATTGGTTTTTTGTGGGCACTGCAAGAGGGCGATGGCCTGTTGCTTTTGGAAGAGCCAGAGCTATCTCTCAACGACGCGATAACCCAGCACATTCCCCTGATGATTGACCGAGTGCTCAGGCTTCGGAAAAAAGGCGGACCGCTGAGACAGGTGCTCAGCACCACACACAGTGAAACCTTGATTTCGTCGGTAGCAGACCCGCAGTCCATATTGTTGTTGGAGCCGGGTGAGAACGGTACGACCGTGCGCACCGCAGATTCCGAGGAACTTCAGGAAATGGAGCATGGATTGAATCCAGCGGAGGTATTGCTGCCAAAGACTCGGCCTTCCAACATCGAGCAGATGGGTCTGTTCTCGTGAAACAGTTGCTGGTGGTAGGAGAAGACGAGCTGAGTTGTTCCCTGGGTCAGCAACTCGTGGCGCAGGTCTTGCCAGCGTGGAAGCTTTCTAGGGACCCGATCAACAAGAGGGGTGTCACAAAGCTCATACCTGAGCTACACAGGTTTGTGGAGCAGTCCCGCTTTCAACCTGTGCTGTGCATCGCCGACACCGATCGCATGTGTCCTGTCCAATGGCTGAAGGATTGGTCGCCCAACGTCATGCATCACCAGTTTTTCCTCAGGCTGGCGGTTCCCGAGGCTGAGAGCTGGGTACTTGCAGATCGAAAGGCAATGTCCGAATTTTTCAAAATTTCAGCGGCGCAGATCAAAGCCGACCCCGAGCAACTCAATGATCCCAAACGAGAAGTACTCCGTCTTGCGCTGAAGTCCAAGGTGCGCCGATTACGCGATGAGATGGTGTCGACTACGGACATCACGAAAACGGGTTCTGGGTACAACGTTCACTTGAGTGCGTTGGTTCGCGAGAACTGGCAAGCCAGTCGGGCTTCAGAGCGATCATCTAGTTTGGAACGCGCCATTCGACGCCTGACGGAGTTTGGTAACGCGCACCGATGAGCGCCTACGGAAATGCTCCAAAATTGACAACCAGACCTTGATATGACCATCCAGACCGACGACTTCGCCCCCGCGCCGCGCATGGTGTCGGCGGCGCCGGCTTCGCCCAAGGAAGAGGCCATCGAGCGCGCCTTACGGCCCAAGCTGCTGGACGAGTACGTGGGCCAGCAGAAGGTGCGCGAGCAGCTGGAGATCTTCATCGGCGCGGCCAGGAAGCGCAACGAGGCGCTGGACCATGTGCTGCTGTTCGGCCCGCCCGGCCTGGGCAAGACCACGCTGTCCCACATCATTGCGCAGGAACTCGGCGTGAGCCTGCGCCAGACCAGCGGCCCGGTGCTGGAGAAGCCCAAGGACCTGGCCGCGCTGCTGACCAACCTGGAGCCCAATGACGTGCTCTTCATCGACGAGATCCACCGGCTCAGCCCGGTCGTCGAGGAGATCCTGTACCCCGCGCTGGAGGACTACCAGATCGACATCATGATCGGTGAGGGCCCGGCGGCGCGTTCCATCAAGCTCGACCTGCAGCCCTTCACGCTGGTGGGCGCCACCACGCGCGCGGGCATGCTCACCAACCCGCTGCGCGACCGCTTCGGCATCGTGGCGCGGCTGGAGTTCTACACCGCTGACGAGCTGGCGCGCATCGTGCGGCGCAGCGCCGGTCTGCTGAACGCGCCGATGGACGAGGGCGGCGGCATGGAGATCGCCCGCCGATCACGCGGCACACCGCGCATTGCCAACCGGTTGCTGCGCCGCGTGCGCGACTACGCCGAGGTGAAGGGCAACGGCACCATCACGCTGGACATCGCCAACCGCGCGCTGGCCATGCTCGACGTGGACCCGCAGGGCTTCGACCTGATGGACCGCAAGCTGCTGGAGGCCGTGATCCACCGCTTCGACGGCGGCCCAGTGGGACTGGACAACATCGCGGCCAGCATCGGCGAAGAACGCGACACCATCGAGGATGTGATCGAGCCTTACCTGATCCAGCAGGGCTACCTGCAGCGCACGCCGCGCGGGCGCATCGCCACGCTGGCCGCGTACCGCCACCTGGGTGTGGCGCCACCGGCGAGCGAGGGCGGCCTGTTCGGCGCCTGATCTGCCCGCTGCCCGCTGCCAGCCAGCCAGCCGCCCTCAGCCCAGCGAACCGCGCGCGTCCACGGCGATCAGCCGTTCCACCCGGCCGTGTTGCAGGCCGCCGCGCACGCCCACGTAGAAGTCGTGCAGGTTCACCGTGGGGTCGCAGTGCCCCGGTACCAGCCACACCGTGTCGCCCAGTGCGGGCAGCGGGCCACCGGCTGAGGCGGCGCTCAGGATGCCGTGTTCGTCGCCGCCGTTGGCGAACACCAGTCCCGGTGGCCACGCCACGGTGGGCAGGCCGCTGTCGATGGCATGGCTCTTGTGGCCGGCGTCGCACACCGCGTGGTGGGCGCTGCGGCTCATCACCTGGGCCTTGACGAACAGCGCGTGCTCGAAGGCCGGCGCGTCCGGGTGCGCCTGGTTGGCCGCGTAATCGGCGTCCATGAACAGGTACGAGCCCGCTTGCAGCTCGCCCCACAGGCCGCTGGCGGTTTCCAGGGCGAACGTGCCCGTGCCGGCGCCCGTGACCAGGGGCACGTCCAGCCCGTGGGCCCGGAGCAGGCCGAGCGTGTCGCGCACGGACTGGGAGGCGTGCATGAGCGAGGCCGAGCGCTCGCCCACGCTGCGCTGGTGCTGGGCACTGCCGTGGTAGGCCTGCAGGCCGGCGAAGCGCAGCGTGTCGTGGGTGCTCACCCGGCGCGCCAGCGCCAGTGCATCGGTGCCCGGCGCCACCCCGCAACGGCCGTGGCCCACGTCAATTTCCACGAACACGTCGATGGCGCCGGTGCGGCGCACGCCAGCTTCTGCCAGGGCGTCGGCCAGGTGTTCCACGCCGGTGGGGCTGTCCACCGCGATGGCGAAGCGGGTGGGCAGGTCGCGCACCGCCTGCGCCAGGCGCTGCAGCTTGGCCGGGGCGATCACCTCGTTGCTGATGTACACGTCGCGCACCCCGGCGCGGGCCAGCGCCAGCGCCTCGTCGGTCTTCTGCACGCACACACCGACGGCGCCGGCCGCCATCTGCAGGCGTGCCAGCTCGGCGCTCTTGTGGGTCTTGGCGTGCGGGCGCAGGCGCAGGCCACGGCTCGCGGCAAAACCGGCCATGCGCGCGAGGTTGCGCTCCATGGCGTCGAGGTCGATCACCAGTGCGGGTGTGTCGAGGTCGGCCACACCCCGGCCCACCGTGCCGAACGCACGTTGCCAGCGTTGCGCCTGCGCCGCGCCAGGGGCGCTGCCGGGTTCAGGTGCTGCGCTCATCCAGCGCTCCATCGGCTTGCAGGTGACCGGTGTCGGCCCAGCCCACCAGGCTCAGGCCTTCGGGCGACCACAGCAGGCGGTTGATGGCGGTGTTGGTCAGTGTCCAGCTGCGCGGTGCCTGCAGCTCCAGCCGTGTGGCGGCCCGGTACAGGATGTCGAGCACGCCGCCGTGCGCCACCACCAGCACCTGTTCGCCGGGGTGTCGCGCGGCCAGCTCGGTCACGGTGTCCACCACGCGGGCCTGCAGTTGCAGCAGCGACTCGCCGCCGGCCGGGGCGAAGTCGGGCACGCGCTGGCGCCAGGCCTGGGCTTCGGCGGGCCAGTCGGTCTCCAGTTCGGCCCAGGTCCGCCCCTCAAAGCGGCCGAAGTGGCGCTCGCGCAGGCCGGGGTTGCGCTGCACCGGTTGCCCGTGCAGCCGCGCCACGGCCTGCGCGGTGTCGAACGCGCGGCTCAGGTCGCTGGCGTAGATGGCGTGGATCGGTTCTTCGCGCAGCGCCTGCGCCAGCCGGGCGGCCTGCCAGCGGCCGTGCTCGTTCAGGGCAATGTCGGTGTGGCCCTGGATGCGGGTGTCGCGGTTCCAGGCGGTCTCGCCGTGGCGCACGGCGAGGATGCGGGTGACTTGCAAGCCAGCTCCTTCGGGCAAAACCTGCACTGTACCGGCTGGCGGCGCTGGGCTGGCGTCGCCCGGGCGATCGCGTGGGCTTGGTCAGCCGGTTCGCACACGGTGCCAGCGGTCTGTGCAGGTAGAAAAAAGACCTGTTTTCTGTCCCTGCCGCGCCCCATGCGACACAATCCGCGCATGTTGCCCCCCACCACAGCGCTGGCGCACGATTTCTCCACGCTGTTCAATTTCCTGCCCATCGGCGCCTACCGCAGCAGTGCCTCGGGCGAGATGCTGCGCGCCAACCCCTCCCTGGTGCGCATGAACGGGTACCCCTCCGAAGCCGAGATGCTGGCGCATGTGAACCGCCTCGGTGACAACGCCTATGTGCAACCCGAGCGTCGGGCCCTGTTCCAGACCTTGCTCGCGCGCGACGGTCAGGTGCGCGGCTTCGTGAGCGAGGTGGTCCGCCGCCAGGGCGGCGAGCACCGGTGGATCAGCGAGAACGCGCATTCCGTCTGCGATGCCGACGGGCAGGTGCTGTACTACGAAGGCACGGTGGAGGACATCACCGACGACGTGCGGGCGAGCCAGGCGCTGCGGCGCAGCGAGGAGCAGTTGCGCCTGATCACCAGCCAGATCCCGGGCATGGTGTTCGTGATGGAGGTGCAGCCCGACGGCCAGCGCTCGTACCATTTCGTGAGCCCGGGCGTGCGGGACATTTACGGCATCGAACCCGACGACCTGATGCGCGACGCCTCGCTGGTCATCCGGCCGCTGCACCCCGACGATGTGGACCGCGTGATGGCCGAGCTGGCCGCCATGACGGGCCGCCCCGACCCGTTGAGCAGCGAATTCCGCATCGTGTGCGCCGATGGCTCGGTGAAATGGCTCTACCGGCGCTCCAGCGGCATGTCGTCCGACACCAGCGGGCGGCTGCGCCTGGGCGTGGTGCTCGACATCACCGAGCGCAAACAGGCCGAGCTGGCGCTGCGCGAGAGCGAGGCGCTGTGGCGCCTGGCGCTGGAGAGCGCGGGCGACGGCGTGTGGGACTGGAACCTGCAGAACGGCGAGGAATTCCTGTCGCCCAGCATCAAGGCCATGTTCGGCTATGCCGACGACGACCTGGACACCACGGTCGACGAACTGGACCGGCGCACCCACCCCGACGATGTGCCGGCCATGCAGGCCGACCGCCAGGCGCACTTCGAGGGACGGGCGCCGATGTACCGCAACGAGCACCGGGTGCGCTGCAAGGACGGGCGCTGGAAATGGGTGCTCTCGCGCGGCATGGTGATCGCGCGAGACGCGCAGGGGCGGCCCTTGCGCATGGTCGGCACCCACACCGACGTGACCGAGCACAAACAGGCCGAAGCGCAGCAGCGCGCGCTGGAGGCGCAGCTGCGCGAATCCCAGAAGATGGAGGCCATCGGCACCCTGGCCGGTGGCGTGGCGCACGATTTCAACAACCTGCTGGCCGCCATCCTGGGCAACCTGTCGCTGGCCCGTGAAGACGCGGGGCCGGGTCACCCGGCCCAGGAAAGCCTGCAGGAAATACACCGGGCCGCCATCCGCGCCCGCCAGCTGGTGCAGCAGATCCTGACCTTCAGCCGGCGCCAGACCCAGGTATTCCAGCCCCAGCCGCTCACGCCCCTGGTGGAAGAAGCGCTGGGGCTGATGCGCTCGCTGCTGCCGGCTGGCGTGCGGCTCACCACCCGCCTGCAGAGCGCCGCACGCCCGGTGCTGTGCGACGCCACCCAGGTGCAGCAGGTGCTGATGAACCTGTGCACCAATGCCTGGCAGGCCTACCAGGGCCAGGGCGGCGAGGTGCGCGTGTCGCTGGACGAGTGTGTGCTGGACCCGGCACAGGCCGAGGCGCTGGGTCTGCCCGAGGCGGGCCTGCACGCCTGCCTGAGCGTGGTCGACAACGGGCCGGGCATGGACGACGACACCCAGCGCCGCATCTTTGAGCCCTTTTTCACCACCAAGGCGCCGGGCACCGGGACCGGCCTGGGGCTGGCGGTGGTGCACGGCATCGTGAAAGCGCACCGCGGCGCCATCGCCCTGCGCAGCCGGCCGGGTGAAGGCGCACGCTTCGACATCTACTTGCCGCTGGCCTGCGCGCAGGGGGCCGGGCTGCCGTCCTCAGCGCCTGTTCCGGTCGAGGCGCCGGCCGCTGCACCCGGATGTCACGTCGTCTACATCGACGACTACGAGGCCATGGTGTTTCTGGTCGGTCGCCTGCTGCGCAAGCGGGGCTACCGCGCCAGCACGTTCGAGTCGGGCGAGGCGGCGCTGGCCTGGCTGCGGGCCCATCCCCTGGAGCCGGTCGACCTGCTGGTCACCGACCAGAACATGCCTGGGTTGTCGGGGGTGGCGGTGGCCACCGCCCTGCGGACCCTGCGCCCGGACCTGCCGGTGGCCATCGTCTCGGGCCATGTGAACGAACAGCTGTTGCAGGATGCGGCCGCAGTCGGGGTGCGCGAGGTGCTGGGCAAGCAGGACAGCATGGACGCCCTGGGCGATGCCATTCAAGCCCTGCTGGAGCGCGTGGCCTTGGCCCGCCTCTGAACGGCGGTCCGGGCGCCGGGGTGGGGTGCGGGGTGGCTCAACGCGGCAGTTCGATGTTCACCTGGCGCACGCCTGCCGGCGGCACTGGGAAGCCCTGCAGCGCGGCGTCGAGCATGGCGCCCCACAGTGGCGGTGAACCCTGCCAGCGGCCGTCGTGCGCCGCCCGCGTTTCGTACACCACACGGCCGGTGCCGGCGTGGCGGATCAGCACCGACACCTGGCGCTGGAAATACGGAATGTCCATGCGCATGAACATGGGCGACCAGATCACCTGCCCGGTGCCGGTGACCACGTAGTCGCGCCCTGGCAGGCCGAAGGCGCCAAACGATCCACCAAACGGGCCACCCAACGCGCCGCCCCAGGGGCCGTACCACGGGTCTTCCCAGGGCGCGCGCGGCAGGCGCAGCGTGCTGGCGCTCACCTCCACGCGCCAGGGCGTGGCCACGCCGACGTCCGCCAGCGTCCAGCCCACGCGTTCCAGCGCCGGGCGGGCCAGGGCTTCGAGCTGGTCTTGCGCGGCAGCGGCGCGGGCGTCGCCCTGCGAGGGCAGGCGTTCGAAGCGGTAGACCTGTGGGGGCTGCGGGATGGCGCTCGCTTCTTGTGGGGCGGTTGCCGGATCGGTCCAGCGGGCGTAGCTCTGCACCTGGTTGTCCACCAGGTACACGCTGGCGCAACCACTGAGCATCACGAGGGCGAGCGCTGCCAGGGCGCAGCGCCAGCCGGTGGCGACCGAGGCGCTGGGTCGGGGAGCCGCGAAATGGATCGGGTACATGCTGCCTCCTGTCGGGTCTGCGCCGCCTGCGCCCCTCGGTTCGGGACGCTCAGTGCGCCATGCTGATCGGTATGACCGTGCGGGCCTTGCCGGTGTTCCCCGCCTCGGCCTTCCCTGCTTCGGCGTGCCCTTCGGTCGCCTCCGCTGGCCCGTCTGCCAGCGCCGGGTCCACGGCCGGCGCGGCCACGGGCTCGTCGTCAAAGGCCTTGTCGCCGTCTTCACAGGGCAATCCGGTGGCCTGCAGGGTGGTGAACGGGTGCAGTTTCGTGTCCATCAGGTGGCTGGGCACCACGTTCTGCAGCGCCGAGAACATGTTCTCGATGCGGCCAGGGAACTGCTTCTCCCAGTCTTTCAGCATGCGCCCGACCTGCTTGCGCTGCAGGTTTTCCTGGCTGCCGCACAGCGTGCAGGGAATGATGGGGAACTGCCGCACCTCGGCCCAGCGGGTCAGGTCCTTCTCGGCCACGTAGGCCATGGGGCGGATCACCACATGCTTGCCGTCGTCGCTCACCAGCTTGGCCGGCATGCCCTTGAGCTTGGCGCCGAAGAACATGTTGAGCAGCAGCGTCTGCAGGATGTCGTCGCGGTGGTGGCCCAGGGCGATCTTGGTCGCGCCCAGTTCATCCGCCACGCGGTAGAGGATGCCGCGGCGCAGGCGGCTGCACAGGCTGCACAGCGTCTTGCCCTCGGGAATGACGCGCTTGACGATGGAGTACGTGTCCTGGTTCTCGATGTGGAACTTCACACCCAGCTTCGTCAGGTAGGCCGGCAGCACATCCTCGGGGAAACCGGGCTGCTTCTGGTCGAGGTTGACCACGATCAGCTCGAAGCTGATGGGCGCGCGGGCCTGCAGTTTCTGCAGGATGTCGAGCATGCCGTAGCTGTCCTTGCCGCCCGAGAGGCAGACCATCACGCGGTCGCCTTCCTCGATCATGTTGTAGTCCACGATGGCGCGGCCCACTTCGCGGCAGAGGCGCTTTTCCAGTTTGTGGTTTTCGTGTTCGATGGTCACAGGAAAGTCTTTCGGGTGGATCGCGTTCAGCGCCAGGCGTTGCCGGGCACGATGCGTTGCATAAAGGCGGCAAACATGGGCACAGTGAAGGCCGTGTCGCCGTGCGTGGGGCTCCAGACCATGCCCTTGGTGATCAGCGAGCTGCGGGTAGGGGCCAGCGACGACACTTTTTCATCCAGACAGGCGGCAATGTCGCCCGAGCGGTGAGGGCCTTCGCCCAGTTCGGCCATCGCGCGCAGGTACTTTTTTTCCTTCGGCGTGCAACGGTCAAAACGCACGCGGAAAAATCCCTCGTCCAGCGCAGCAATGGCGGTGATGCTGGCCTTTTGCACCGCTTCAATGCCGATGGGACTGGTGTCGGCCGCCAGCCAGGTGTGACTGCCCCAGGTCTGCAGGAAATAGGCGTAGCCCTGGCTCACCCGCAGAATCTCATGCAGCGCGGGCGGGGTGATCTCGATCCCCTCGTCCCGCAGCGGCTTTTCGATCGCCTGGGCCGCCGCATCCGGGGGCAGGGCGCCGATCATGGGAAAGTCGAACAGGCGCTCGGCGTAGGACTTGGCGTTACCCAGCTGGCCGCGCAGTTGAGGCAGGCCGGCGCCCACCAGTATCACGGGCAGTTGCCGCTGTGCGGTGCGGTGCAGCGCGGTGATGAGAGCCGCCAACTGGGCCTCCTCGACGTACTGCAATTCGTCAATGAAGAGGGCCAGGGCGGTACCGGCGGCTTTCGCCGCCAGGCCGACTTGCTCCACGAGGGCCTGCAGGTCGTGTTCCAGGTCGCCGTTGTCGGCCAGGCCGGGCTCGGCGTCGTAGTCGATTCCCACTTCGATGTCGTGGTAGATCAGCTTCAGGCGCCCGGCAAAGCCAGCCAGGGCGCGCAGTCCCCGGATGGCGAAAGCCTTGGCCGCCTCCGTCTGGCTCAGCCGCAGCAGGGCCTGTCTCAGCTGTGGCGCGAGCAGTGCGGGCAGCGATCGGCCCTCTGGCGCTTCCAGCCGCACCGTGTGGATACCGGCCATTTCCGCGTCGTCGCGAACCCGGTCCAGCAACACGGTCTTGCCGACTCCCCGCAGGCCGACCAGCATGGCGCTCTTGGCCGGGCGGCCAATGCGCGCGCGCTCCAGGGCGATGCGCAGGGACTCGCGCAAGGTCTCCCGGCCCGCCAGTTCAGGGGGCGGGGTACCGGCGCCGGGCGCAAAGGGGTTTTGAACGGGGTTCATGGCCTTGATTCTACTGAAGTTAGGAATGTTATTGAATTCCAGTAACTTCTCTAATTTCGCTTGATATCACCATTGCCCGCTTTCCATGCGGATCGCGACTTCGCAGTCCTCAAAAATTTCCAGCTTGGCAATCTTCACGCGCACGCCGATCACGCCCGGCAGCTGCATCAGGCGTCGCGTGAGCTTGCCGATCAGGCTCTCCAGCAGGTTCACGTGCTCGGCGGTGCACTCGTCGATGATGATCTGGCGCACCTTGCGGTAGTCCAGCACGTGGTTGATGTCGTCGTCGTGCGGCAGCAGGGGCTGGGTGCCCTGGTTCAGCTCGGCGTCCACCTGGATCGGCTGCGGCGCGGTCTTCTCATGGTCGAGGATGCCCAGGTTGGCGTCGAAACGCAGCCCGGTGAGGGCGAGGATCTGGGTGCCGGCCTGCGGCGCGTAGGGTGTGGTCATGGCGGGGAACGGGGTGCGGGGATTGCATCGGCGGATGATGACCTCAGCGAACGGCATCGGCGAATGCCATCAACGGGTGCCATCGGCAAGCTACATCAACGAGAAATCGCGCTCGAAACGCATCAGGTGCTGGCCGCCGTCCACCAGCAGCGTGGTGCCGGTGATGGAGCGGTTGTCCAGCGCAAAGGCCACCGTGGCGGCCACGTCCTGCGGGGTGGACGAGCGGCCCAGCGGCGACTGGCGGTGCAGCTCGGCGAATTTGTCGTCGCTCAGCAGGTGGCTGGTGAGCGTGAGGCCCGGCGCCACCCCCACCACGCGCACCTGCGGCGCCAGGGCCAGGGCCAGCATGGTGTTGGCGGCTTCCAGCGCGGCCTTCGACAGCGTGTAGCTGAAGAAGTCCGGGTTCATGTTCCAGAGCTTCTGGTCGAGCAGGTTCACCACCGCGCCGTTGCGCCCGGGACCGGCTGCGATGTGCGCATGCAGCGCCTGCGCCAGCAGCACCGCAGCACCGGTGTTGGCCCGCAGGTGGGTGTCCATGGCGGCAAAGCCAAAGCTGGCCGCGCTGTCGTGCTCGAAGGTGGAGGCGCTGTTGACAACGGCATCCACCTGGCCAAACGCGTCCACCACGGCGGGCAGCAGGTTGCGCACACTGGCTTCAATGCCCAGGTCGGCAAAGAAGGTGCGAGCGCTGCCGGGGCGGCCGGTGAGGGCGTCGCAGTCAGCGGCGGTCTGGCGGGCGTCGTCCTGCGAATGGCGGTGGTGCACGGCCACGTTCCAGCCGGCACGCGCGAGCGTGAGCGCGATCTCGCGGCCCAGGCGCTTGCCCGCGCCCGTCACGAGCACGGTGCGGGCGCCGCGGGCGGCAGGGGGTGTGGCGGAGGACATTGGGTGACAATCCGGGGGTGAGCACCCCCCTGATAAAAGAACCGTCTAGTTTAACGAGCGCCCTGCTGGAGCGCGTGCGCGAGGCCATCGACGCGGCCGGGGGCTGGCTCCCGTTCGACCGCTTCATGGCCCTGGCCCTGTACGAGCCCGGCCTGGGCTACTACGCCAACGACACGCCGAAATTCGGCCAGATGCCGCCCGGGGTGAACGGGCAGGGCAGCGACTTCGTGACCGCGCCCGAACTCACGCCGCTGTTCGGCCGCACGCTGGCGCGCCAGGTGGCGCAGGCCCTGGATGCCACCGGCACCGACGCGGTGTGGGAGTTCGGTGCCGGCACCGGCGCGCTGGCGCTGCAGGTGCTCGACGCCCTGGTCGCCGCTGGCCGGCGCCCCAGCCGCTACACCATCGTCGACCTGTCGGGCAGCCTGCGCGAGCGCCAGCGCGCCACCCTGGCCGCACACGCCGACGTGGTGCACTGGGCCGACGCGCTGCCCGAGCACATGAGCGGCGTCGTGCTGGGCAACGAGGTGCTGGACGCCATGCCGGTGCAGCTGTTGGCCCGCCTGGGCGGCGCCTGGCACGAGCGCGGCGTGGCGCTGGACGCCAGCGGCGCCCTGGCCTGGGCCGACCGGCCCACCGCGCTGCGCCCGCCGCTGCCGGTGGACGGCGAGCACGACTATGTGACCGAAATCCATGGGCAGGGCGAGGCCTTCGTGCGCACCCTGGCCGACCGGCTGGTGCGCGGCGCGGCCTTCCTGATCGACTACGGCTTCCCCGAGGCCGAGTACTACCACCCGCAGCGCCACATGGGCACGCTGATCTGCCACCACGCCCACCGCAGCGACGACAACCCGCTGGCCGACCTGGGCCTGAAGGACATCACCGCACACGTCAATTTCACCGGCATCGCGCTGGCCGCGCAGGAGGCGGGCATGGACGTGCTGGGCTACACCAGCCAGGGCCGTTTTCTGCTCAACTGCGGCCTGCTCGACGTGGCCGCGCAGGCCGGCGTGCGCGAGAACGCGATGATGCAGAAGCTGGTGAACGAGCACGAAATGGGCGAGCTGTTCAAGGTGCTGGCGCTTGGCCCGGGCGGTTCGGGCGATAGCTGGCTGCCGATGGGTTTCGCCCACGGCGACCGCACCCACAGGTTATGAATATGAGGCACCCCCGCCGCTGCGTCGCACGCGACCGGGTCGCTCCGTCGGCACGGTGCCGTGCGTGCCGGCCGGGTGGACCAGCGGCCCGGCGGCGCCTTGGTTCGGGCGTTACGCGATCTCCGGTCGGTCTTGTCGTCTTGAGGAGCTGCCCATGATCCGCTGGATGATCGTCATCTTCCTGGCGCTGATGCTCATCAGCTGGTTCACACCCTTTCTGCACAAGCTGGGCCTGGGCAAGCTGCCGGGCGACGTGCGCTTCCGTTTCCTGGGCCGGGACTGGTATTTGCCCTTCACCACCACCCTGCTGCTGAGCTGGGGCGCCAGCCTGATCGTCCAGTTCTGGTAGGTGCCCCATACCCGCCGGGGTGTCTTGAAATCGGGCCGGGTGCCGCCAGTTGCAGCGCATTGCCGAACCGGAGCGCTCCCATGTCCATCGAATCCTCCACCGAATCCCTGCACATCGTCTGCCCCCACTGCCACACCACCAACCGTGTGCCCCAGGCCAGCCTGGCGAGCGCGCCCGATTGCGGCAAATGCCACCGGCCCCTGTTCACCGGCCACCCGGTTGCGCTCGACGAAGCGGCATTTGACAAGCACATCGCCCGCTCGCAAGTGCCCGTGCTGGTGGACTTCTGGGCGCCCTGGTGCGGCCCCTGCCGCATGATGGCGCCCGCCTTCGAGCAGGCCGCCGCCCAGCTGGAGCCGCGCATGCGGCTGGCCAAGGTGGACACGCAGGCCGAGCAAAACCTGGGCGCGCGCCTGAACATCCGCAGCATTCCCACGCTGGCGCTGTTCGTGGGCGGGCGCGAGGTGGCGCGCCAGCCCGGCGCCATGGGGGCGGCCGACATCGTGCGCTGGGCGCGGTCGCACGGCGTGTGACCGCCCGCTCGGGACCGGGCTGCCCGGCCGCGTGCCCGGTCGAGATCCGCTGCTGTCGCTGGCCATAATGCGGCTTTGCGCTGGCACGCCCCACCAAGGACTCCCCGATGTCTGATTCAACCGGCCGCCCCCCCACCGCCCGCCTGCTCGCCGACATTGGCGGCACCAACGCCCGCTTCGCCTGGCAGGAGCAGGCCGGCGCGCCCATCACCGACATCCGCGTGCTGCCCGGCGCCGACTTCCCCACGCTGCAGCACGCCATCCGCCGTTACCTGGACAGCCTGGGGCGCCCCGCGCCCGCCGCAGCCGCCATTGCCATTGCCAACCCGATCACCGGCGACCAGATCCGCATGACCAACCACCACTGGACGTTCTCGCAGGCGGCGGTGAAGGCGGAATTCGGCTTCCACACCCTGCGCCTGCTCAACGACTTCACCGCCCTGGCGCTGGCGCTGCCCGCTCTGCCCGCGCACGAGCGACGCCAGGTGGGCGGCGGTACAGCCGAGGCCGACGCGGCCATGGGCCTGGTGGGCGCTGGCACCGGGCTGGGCGTGTCGGGCCTGGTGCCCGACGGTTTCGGTGGCTGGCGGCCCCTGGAAGGCGAGGGCGGCCATGTCACCTTGCCAGCCCATACGGCCCGCGAGCGCCTGGTGATGGACGGGCTGGTGCGCCGCTACGGCCATGCCTCGGCCGAGCGCGTGTGCAGCGGGCAGGGCATCGTGGACACCTGCCAGCTGTTGTGCGAGGCCGACGGGGTGGACGCCAGTGCCTTCACCCGGGCGGCGCTGGTCAGCGACGCGGCTTTGCAGGCCGGGCATCCGCAGGCGCTCGAAGCGCTGTCGCTCTTCTGCGCCATGCTGGGCTCGGTGGCCGGTAACCTGGCGCTGACGCTGGGCGCGCGAGGCGGCGTGTACGTGGGCGGCGGCATCGTGCCGCGCCTGGGCCCCTGGTTCGACGCGTCCCCCTTTCGCGAGCGCTTTGAAACCAAGGGCCGTTTCCAGCCGTACCTGGCGGCCATACCGGTCTGGGTCATCACCTCGCCGCAGTCACCGGCCCTCATCGGTGCCGCGCGCGCGCTCAACGCTCGGTGAACACCGCGCAGAAGACGCCCGGCGCGCTCACAGCATCAGCAGCAGCGCCGTGTAGCCCACCACGCCCAGCAGAAAGGCGCCGAAGCTGCTCTCGCGTGCCGCCGGCAGTTCTTCCTTGAGCACATTGAGCACCACGCCGCCGGCCAGCACCGCCACCAGCAGCGACACCACCAGCGGCGGCACCGTGCCCACCAGGCCCAGACCGGTGCCCAGCAGCACGGCGGCCGAGAGCACCCAGCGGCCGGTGCGGCGGTAGCGTGCCTGGTGGTGTTCGCGCAGCGCGTAGTCGTTCACCAGGAAATGCAGGGCCATGGCCAGTGTCAGCAGGAGCAGCTGGCCCCAACCCCGCGCCGCTTCTTCAACGAGCAGGTAGCCGATCAGCGCGTTGTACATGGTGAAGCCCGACATGCTGAGCCAGAACGTGGCGGCGCCCGTCTGCTGGTCCGACCCGTCCCCGGTCTGCGCGCCAGAGCCAGTGTCGGTGTCGGTGTCGGTGTTGGTGGATGAGCCGGCCGCCTGTGGGCGCCCCCGGCGTTCGCGCAGCGCCAGCCGCTCCAGACCGTAAAACACGGTGAGCCCCACCAGCGCGAGCAGGTAAACGTGCCGGTCCAGCCAGCCCAGCACCGCGTCGGCCGCGTCTTCCACGTCACCCTGGTGGTGCTGCAGTTCGGGCAGCAAGTGCAAAAACACATAGGCCACCGCCGTGCCACCCCCCATCGACAACCAGAAGCGGCGCGACCGCTGCCCCAGCCGGTGCAGGCCCGAAACGCCCAGGTGCACCAGTGCCAGCAGCGCAGAGGCGGCGAGGCTGGTGAAGAGGTCGGCGGGCATGGGAGGCCAAGCGTGAAAGAGGGGCAGCGGCAGGAACGGCAGGGCAGCGAAGAGGTGGGCTGTGCGGGGCAATCCCCGGACCAGCTCGACAGCCCATCGCCACCAGAGTGTGAGCAAATGTCGGGCCGCGGGCACGCAGATCGCCCGCGGTCCGGCAGCAACCTGCACCGGCGGGTTGCGCCAGCAGGAGCCGCGCATGACCACACCCCATCCCAACCCCCCAGACAACAGGCCCGAGCCGGCAGTCGACCCCGTCATCGACGAGCAGGTGACGCAAGAGCGCTACGCCGTGCTCGAGCAGCTGGAGGACTGGCTCGAAGCGCCAATGCTGGTGCTCGGTTTCGTGTGGCTGGTGTTGCTGGTGGTGGAACTGCTCTGGACGCTCAGCCCCGGTCTGCAGCTGTTGGGCAGCGTGATCTGGGTGCTGTTCATCGTGGACTTTGTCATCAAGCTCGTGCTCGCGCCGCAGCGCGGGCGCTACATCGCGAAGAACTGGCTCACCGTGATCGCGCTGCTGGTGCCGGCGCTGCGGGTGTTTCGCATCGTGCGCTTCGTGCGCGTGCTGGGCATGGCGCGCGCCACGCGGGGCCTGAGCCTGCTGCGCGTGGTCAGCTCGCTCAACCGCGGCATGAAGGGGCTGGGGCGCACCATGTCGCGGCGCGGGTTTGGTTACGTGGTGATGCTCACGCTGATCGTGGCCGTGGTGGGGGCGGCGGGCATGTACTTCTTTGAGCGCAACCAGCCCGAGGGGCCGGGGTTCGGCAGCTACGGCAACGCGCTGTGGTGGACCGCCATGCTCATGACCACCCTGGGGTCGGGCTACTGGCCCGAGTCGCCCGAGGGGCGCATCCTGTGCTTTTTACTGTCGCTTTACGCCTTCGCCGTGTTCGGCTACGTGACCGCCACCCTGGCCACTTTTTTCATCGGGCAAGACGCCGAAGACGAAGAAGCCGAACTGGCCAGCGCCAAGGCGGTGGCACAGCTGCAGCGCGATGTGAACCGCCTGCTGACCGCGCTGGCGGTGCCCGAGCCACCCGGGACTGGCTCGCCCGGGCCGGATCGGGAACGCGCTTCCTGACTGCGCGGATCGCGCCGTTTCAACTGCGCGGGGTGCCCTGGCGGGCCTTGCGTTCCCAGTCCTTCAGCGTCTGCTGCAGCCGGTTGCGGGCGTCGGTGTGGGCGTTGCGAAAGGTGTGCTGCAGCGCTTTGGTCAGCGCTTCTTCGGGCACCGGTGCCCCGGCGGCCTTGAGCTGTTCGATCAGCAGCATCACGGTCTGGAAGCTGCCCGATGCCATGCCGAGTGCCAGCAGCGCGTGCCCCTCGGCCGCTGTGGCGGGCACGCGGGCGCCGTGCTCGACCATGTGTTTGAGCAGGCTGGTCTTGCCCTCGCGGCAGGCCCAGTGCAGCGGCACCAGACCGCCGTCCAGCACGGCGTGGAAGTCCGCGCCGGCTGCGAGCGCTTCGGGGGCCAGTGGCCAGCCCGAGGCCTTGATCATTTGCTGTGTTTTCCAGTCGCTCATGTCGGAAGGTGCAGGTGTGCGGTTCAGGGGCACCGCCGGCGTGGCGGGCGCGAAGGGCTGACTGTCGCACACTCGCGCGACCCGTCGCCCTTCGACAGGCGCAGGGCGAACGGGGGGGGGGCGCGGGAGGCAGACTCAACCCGCCGCATCCAGCTGGCGGATGCCAAACGCCGGTGCCTTGCCCTGGCGGTCCTGGCCGGCGTACACCGTGAGGTGCGGGTAAGGAATTTCGATGCCCGCGGCGTCGAAGGCGGCCTTCAGCCGCTTGAGGTACTCGCGCTTCACGCCCCACTGCTCCAGCGGCAGCGTGCGGAAGCGGCAGCGGATCACCACGGCCGAGTTGCCCCAGCTGTCCACGCCGGCAATCTCCAGGTCGGCGCTGATGCGCGGGCCGAACACCTCGTCCTGGCGCATCACCTCGGCCACGGTGCGCATGACCATCATCACGTCGTCCACGTTTTCGCGGTAGGCCACCCCCACGTCGATCACGGCGTTGCTGAAACCACGCGTCATGTTGACCACCGAGCTGATGGTGCCGTTGGGCACGTAGTGCACGTTGCCGTCGTAGTCGCGCAGCTGCACGTAGCGCAGCGTCACCACCTCCACCATGCCCGCGTGGTCGCCGAGCTTGACCACGTCGCCCTGGCGGATCTGGTTCTCCAGCAGGATGAAGAAGCCGGTGAAGAAATCCTTCACCAGGCTCTGCGCGCCAAAGCCCACCGCCAGCCCCACCACACCGGCCGCGCCCAGAATCGGCGCCACCGACACGCCCATTTCCGACAGCACCAGCATGCCGGCGATCAGGCTCACCACCACCGCGATCAGGTAGCGGAACACGCGGCCCAGGGTCTCGGCGCGTTTGGTGGCCTCGCGGTCGTCCAGCCGGCCCTCGATGCGCAGGCGCAGCGTGTTCACCGCCCGCTGCAGGATCGACACCAGCAGCCACGCGAACACCAGGATCAGCGTGATGCGCAGCAGGCTGACGGCTGCGCCGCCGAAGCCGATCCACCAGCGGGTGGCGGTGTCGATGAGTTGGTCATTCATGGGTGGGGACTCCTGTGCAACAGAAAAAGAGCGAAAAAAAGGGCAGGGACCCGGTGCCCGGCCACCGGATCGGATGGCCGGCGGGGCGGCCTGCTGTCCGGCCGCGGGGCCGGAGAGGGCGGGCTATGAACCCGGGGCGCCGGAGGCGGGCGCGCGCGCCAGCGCCTGCAGGTAGCTTTCCCGCCACCAGTGCACGTCGCGCTCTTTGATGCGCGCCAGCAGGGCCTGGTGGCGCCCCTGCCGCTCTTCCAGCGGCATGTGCAGCGCGCGCTGGATGGTCTCGGCCGTGCGCGAGGTGTCGTAGGGGTTCACCAGCAGGGCCTCGCGCAGCTGCTCGGCCGCACCGGCAAAGCGCGAGAGCACCAGCACGCCGGGGTCGTCCGGGTCCTGCGCGGCGATGAATTCCTTGGCCACCAGGTTCATGCCGTCGCGCAGCGGCGTCACCAGCGCCACCGCCGCGGCGCGGTACAGGCCGGGCAGGCGCTTGCGCATCACGGTGCGGTGGATGTAGCGCACCGGCATCCAGTCGAGCTGCCCGAAGTCGCCGTTGATGGCGCCGCTCAGGCTCTCCAGCTCCTGGCGCAGCGTGGCATACGCGTCCACCGATTCGCGGCTGGGCGAGGCGATCTGGATCAGCGTGGCGCTGCCCACGTTCTCGGGGTAGTGCTGCAGCAGCTGGCGAAAGGCTTTCAGGCGCTGCGGCAGGCCCTTGGAGTAGTCCAGCCGCTCCACACCCAGCAGCAGGCGCCGGCGCGAATACTCGCTGCGCATCTGGTCGAACATCTCTTGCGCATCGCGTCCCCGGCCCAGGGCGGTGAACTCGTCCACGTCGATGCCGATGGGGAAAGCCTGCACCTGCAGCGTGTTGCCGAAGGCGCGGAATTCGTGTTCACCCAGGATGTCGGCCGGGGTCTCGGTGCCCACGTAGCGCGAAAAGTGGGCCACGTCGGCCTCGCTCTGCAGGCCCAGCAGGTCGTAGGAAAACAGCGAGCGCATCAGCCACTCGTGCTCGGGCACGGCGGCCAGCAGCAGCGGCGGCGGCAACGGAATGTGCAGGAAGAAGCCCATGCGCTGCTGGCAGCCCATGGCGCGCAGCTCGGCCGCCAGCGGGATCAGGTGGTAATCGTGCACCCAGATGGTGTCGTCCGGGCGCAGCAGGCCGGCCAGCTTGCGCGCGAACAGCTGGTTCACCCGCCGGTAGCCGCCGATGAAGCCGGCGTCGAAATCCGCCAGGTCGAGCCGGTAATGGAACACCGGCCAGAGCACGCCGTTGCTGTAGCCCAGGTAGTAGCTGTCGTGGTCTTCGCGGCTGAGGTCCACCGTGGCCAGCTGCACGCGCCCGGCCTGGCTCAGGTGCAGCTCGCCTTCACCGGGCGTGCCGTCCTGCACCACATGCCCGCTCCAGCCGAACCACAGCCCGCCCGATGCCTCCAGCGCCTGCCCCAGCGCCACCGCCAGCCCGCCCGAGGCGGTCTTGCGCGGGTCGGCCAGGCGGTTGGAGACGACAACGAGGCGCCCCATCAGATCACCGTGTCCCAGGTGGCCGACAGGCGCACGGCCGCGTTGATGATGCCCACCATCGAATAGGTCTGCGGGTAGTTGCCCCACATCTCGCCGGTTTCGGCGTGCGTGTCTTCCGACAGCATGCCCAGCGGGTTGCGCGCGGCCAGCATGGTCTCGAAGATGGCCCGTGCCTCGTCGATGCGGCCGATGCGCGCCAGCGCGTCGATGCGCCAGAAGGTGCAGATGTTGAACGCGGTCTCGGGCTTGCCGAAGTCGTCGGCCCCCTCGTAACGCCGCATGTAGGGGCCGTCGCTCAGGTGCTCTTCCAGTGCCGCCAGGGTCGAGATGAAACGCGGGTCCATCGGGTCGATGAAGTTCACCTCGGCCATCAGCAGCACGCTGGCGTCCAGCAGGTGGCCGCCGAAGCTCTCGGCAAAGGCCTGGCGCTCCTCGTTCCAGCTTTCCTTGAGGATGCGCTCCTGCATGGTGGCCGCGTGCTGCGCCCAGCGGGCCGAGCGCCCGGGCAGGTCCAGCGTGTGGGCGATCTTGGCCAGGCGGTCGCAGGCGGCCCAGCACATCAGCGCCGACGAGGTGTGCACGCGAGCCCGGGTGCGCAGCTCCCACATGCCGGCGTCGGGCAGGTCGAAGATGCGCACCGCCTGGTCGCCCACGGCTTCAAGCCGCTCGAACTCGGCCAGGCCCGCCGGGTGCAGCAGGCGCTTGTCGTGAAAGGCCTGGGCCGAGGCCAGCACGATGTTGCCGTACACGTCGTGCTGGAAATGCTCGAACGCCTGGTTGCCCACGCGCACCGGGCCCATGCCGCGGTAGCCGGGCAGGCGCTCGCAGATGCTTTCGGTCAGTTCCTGCTCCAGGCCCACGCCAAACAGCGGCTGCACATGCCCGCCGCCCGAGCCCACCACCGCGTTGGACAGCCAGCGCAGGTAGTCCTCCATGGTGCCCACCTCGGCCAGGCTGTTGAGCGCGCGCACCACGAAGAACGCGTCGCGCAGCCAGCAGTAGCGGTAGTCCCAGTTGCGCTCGGAGCCAGGCGCTTCGGGGATGCTGGTGGTCATGGCCGCCACGATGGCGCCGGTGTCCTCGAACATCGAGAGCTTGAGCGTGATGGCGGCGCGGATCACCGCGTCCTGCCACTCCAGCGGCAGGGCCAGGCGCTGCGCCCAGCCGCGCCAGTAGGCCAGGGTTTCCTGCTCGAAATGGCGCGCCGTGTCGGCAATGCCGCCTTCCAGCGTTTCGTCCGGCCCGAACAGGAAGTTCGTTTCCTGCAGCAGCAGAAACGGCCGCTGGTGCAGCACATGCGAGACCGACGCATCGGTGTGCAGGCGCAGCGTCTGCTGCTCACCCACGTAGCGGATGTGGTTGCTGCCCGAGGTGATGGCCGGCGTGTGCTCGCCCCAGTGGAAGCGCGGCGACAGGTTCACCCGCACGCGCGGCGTGCCCTTGAGGGGGCGCACCCGGCGCACCAGCATGGTCGGGCGAAAGAAGCGCCCGCGCGAGGGAAAGCGCGGTGCAAAGTCGGTGATCAGCAGGCCTTGCCCGCGCGAGTCCCACAGCTCGGTCTGCAGCACCGCGGTGTTGGGCACATAGGTCTGGCGCGCTTCGGCCAGGTCTTCGATCTCGATGCTGAACGCGCCGGCGCCGCCCTCATCGCCGCCCAGCAGGGCATGGAACACCGGGTCGCCGTCGAAACGGGGCAGGCAGCTCCACACCACGCGGCCGTGGGGGTCGATCAGCGCACTGAAGGCGCAGTTGCCCACCACCCCCAGCGACAGGGACGGTGGTGCAGGCGGCAGGAAGCCGTGGCGTTCGGGGCCGTGAAGTTCGGTATCTGGTTTCATGCGGGGGTCTCCGGACGCAGGGGCAAACGGGCTGCCTGCAGCAGCCAGGCACGCAGCGCAACGGGATCGGGCACGCGCAGCACCGCGCAGCTTGGGCCTTCGCCCACCTTCACGCCGGTACCACCGAGCCGCTGCACCACCTCGAAACCGGCCTCGTCCGTGACGTCGTCGCCGGCAAAAATGGGCTCGCGTCCGGCAAAAGGCGCCTCCGCCATGAAGGCGGCAATGGCCAGGCCCTTGCTCACATGGGCCGATTTCACCTCCACCACGGCCTTGCCGCGCAGCAACTGCAGGCCAGGATCGTGCGCGATGGCCGCGGCCATGGCGGCGGTGCACGTCGACTCCAGCTCCGGCGCCAGGCGAAAGTGCAAGGCCATGGCGGTCTGCTTGTGTTCCAGCAGCAGGCCGGGGTACTGGGCCACCAGGGTGCGAGCCGCGGCCAGCGGTGCGTCGAGATCGGGTGTCGGTGCCCGCACCGGCGCACCATGGGCCGGGTGGCGCACGGCGCCGTGCTCATAAGCGGCCGGCAAGCGCAGCGGTGCCAGGAAGGGTTCGATGTCGGCCTGGGCACGGCCGGTGATCACGGCCACGGCGCCGTCCAGCTGGGTCTGCAGCTGGTCGAGCACCGCGATCAGCTCGCGCGGCACCACCACAGCGTCGGGTCGGGGGGCCAGTTCGGCCAGCGTTCCGTCGAAGTCCAGAAACAGCGCTGATCGGGGTGTCAGCAGTCTTGGTAACGTCCTCATCTCTTTTTACCGTACCAGACTGAGGGCCTGCTGTCACACCCCGGGCCTTTTCCGACCCGGAGGGTGCGACTCTTCCATGGCGGCTTGACAGGGCCGCCAAAGGGTCAAAACCGTGGTGCGGCGCGCTCGTCTGGTGGCGTCTTGTGCGGGGGTACGGCCGAATAATGGTTGCGCTTCGAGCGCTGCCGTGTGACGCTGCCGCATCAAACGGTGCGGCAACCTGGGCTGGCAGGCTGCGCCTCAGGCTGGCGTCACCCGCACTTCGAGGCTGCGCCCCAGCACGCGGGCGGCGCTCTCGATCTGGTCAAATTTGCTGGCATGTTGCAGGTCAAACAATCGGTCTACCTGCGGCACATGCCAGCCCAGGCGGCGGGCCAGTTCCGCCTTGCGAATGCCTTGTTCGGTCATGGCCTGATACAGGCCCAGCTTGGCACCCTCCAGTGCGCCGGGGCGCACCGTTTTCTGGCCACGCCGGGGTTTGCTGGGCAGCGGCAGGGGCTGGCGAGCCTCCACGTAAAACGACAGGCCACTCTCCAGCGCATCCACCGCTTGCAGCAAGGCCTCTTCCTCATCAGCGCCAAAGGTGATGGCCTGCGGCACATCGGCAAAGGTCACCAGCACGGTGTCGCCGTCCTGGGTCAGGGTCACGGGGTAGTCAAACATCGGGATGGCTCCTTACTTCAGTCCAAGCTGGCGCTTGATCGCGGCCTCCAGGCCCTTGCCCAGTTCGGCTGTGCCGTGCATGGGCAGCGTGCTCTGCCTGCCGTTCAAAAGAACCTTCAAATGTGAACCTTTGCCCGGCGTGAAGGTGGCGCCTTGTTGTTCCAGCCACTTCTTCATCTGCTTCGAGTTCATGGCTGCAATAATAAACAAAAATGTTGTTTTTTGTGGGCGAGTCCGCATCACTGGGGCTCTCGGAATCTCTGTTGCGTAGGGAGCCAGACAAGTGCCCGCAGTGCCCAAAAATTTCATTTGGAGCTGCCGTCCGCCCCGTCCACTCCCACCTCCGCCACCGCCACCGCCACCACCCGCGCCTGGTGAATCAGCGCGCCCACCTTCGGCCCGCTCAGGCCCGCCGCCTGCGCCTGGGCGGCAATGTCGGCCGTCACCACCGATTGCGCAGCGGCCAGCGCCTGCAGCAGGCGGGGGCGTTGAGGGTAAGCGTTTTCTTCAAAACCCAGCCGCCCGCGCGCGTCGCATTCGCAGGCCAGCAGCACCTCGGCGAAGCGGGCCGGCTTGCGCAGGGCGTCGCAGCGTTCCAGCAGGCGCAGCAGCGCGGCGGCGTTGAAGTCGCTGCTGCGGTGGATGTTGCCGTGCTCGCGCGCCACCACGTCGGCCAGTTCGCGGCAGTCCACCGGCACGCGCAGGCGTTCGCACACTTTGCGCAGCAGCCGCGCGCTGCGCTCTTCGTGGCCGATGTGGCGCGGCAGCACGTCCGCGGGCGTGCTGCCCTTGCCCAGGTCGTGGCACAGGCAGGCAAAGCGCACCGGCAGGCTGGCGCCCAGGCGGGCGGACATGTCGAGCACCATCATCAGGTGCACGCCGGTGTCCACCTCGGGGTGGTACTCGGCGCGCTGCGGCACGCCCCACAGGCGCTGCACCTCGGGCAGCAGCCGTTCCAGTGCGCCGCAGTTGCGCAGCACGGCGAACATACGGCTGGGCTGTTGCTCCATGAGGCCGCGCGCCAGCTCCTGCCACACGCGCTCGGGCACGAGGTGGTCCACCTCGCCGTGCTCGACCATGTCGCGCATCAGGGCTTCGGTTTCAGCCGCCACGGTGAAATCGGGGAAGCGGGCGGCGAAGCGGGCGAGCCGCAGGATGCGCACCGGATCTTCGGTGAACGAGGCCGTGACGTGGCGCAGCACGCGCGCGTCCAGGTCGGCGCGGCCGCCGTAAGGGTCGATGACGTGGGCGCTGGCCGGGTCGTCGGCCTCGTGTTCGGCCACGGCCATGGCGTTGATGGTGAGGTCGCGCCGCGCCAGGTCTTCCTCCAGCGTCACGCCGGGGTCGGTGTGGATGGCGAAGCCCCGGTAGCCGCGCGCGGTCTTGCGCTCGGTGCGCGCCAGCGCGTATTCCTCACGGGTCTGCGGGTGCAGGAACACAGGGAAATCACGCCCCACGGGCAGGAAGCCTTGCGCCTGCAGTGCCTCGGGCGTGGCGCCCACCACCACCCAGTCGCGGTCCACATGCGCCGGGATGGCGGCCGAGGTGTCGCGGTTCATCAACGCGTCGCGCACCGCGCCGCCCACGAGGTAGGTTTTCATGCGCAGAGTTTAGGCGCGCGGACGGATCGTGTTTGGGGGTGGGCCAGCATGGGCAGGCGGCGTTTCGACAGGCTCAACGCGAACGGAGGGTGGTTCACGCGAAATGGGGACTCAGCGTGCCCCTACCTATCCGTTCGGGCTGAGCTTGTCGAAGCCCTCGCGGGGAATGGGCGGGTACGCGTCGTTTCGACAGGCTCAACGCGAACGGAGGGTGGCGCAACGCGAAATGGGGACTCAGCGTGCCCCTACCTATCCGTTCGGGCTGAGCTTGTCGAAGCCCTCGCGGGGAATGGGCGGGTACGCGGCGTTTCGACAGGCTCAACGCGAACGGAGGGTGGCTCAACGCGAACGGAGGGTGGCTCAACGCGAACGGATGAGGGGTGCAATGCAAACGGAGGATGGACTCAACGCAAACGGGCCGTGGCTCAGCGCCCCAGCCGGTAGGGTTCTTCAAAGTCTAGGAAGTCGTGCTCGGCCAGCGCGCCCTGCACCCAGGCCTGCACGCCGGGCAGGGCGCACACGCGGTCCACGTAGGCGGCCAGATCGGCCGCCAGGGGCAGGGCGAAGGTTTTCAGGCGCATGCACACCGGGGCGAAGTAGGCGTCGGCGATGCTGAAGTTGCCGAAGAGCAGCGGGGCACTGCCGTCGGGCATGCGCTCGGGTTGCGCCGCCAGCAGTTCGCCCCACAGTCCGCACAGGCGGGCCATGTCGGCGCGCACGGCGGGCTGGTCGCGCCAGATCAGGCGGCCCACCTCGGGCAGCGAGGCTTCGATGTTCATGGGGCAGTGGCTGCGCAGGGCCGAAAAGCCGCTGTGCATTTCGGCGCAGACACTGCGGGCGCGGGCGCGCTGCTTCGCATCGGCCGGCCACAAGTGCTTTTCGGGAAAGCGCTCGGCCAGGTACTCCGCAATCGCCAGCGTGTCCCACACGGCAAAGCCGTCGTCCACCAGCACCGGCACCTTGCCCACCGGGTTCACGCCGCGCAGGCGCTTCTTGAAGGCGGAGCCGGTGTCGAACGAGTCGAAGCGCACCATCACCTCCTCGAAAGGGATGCCGGCTTGCGTCAGCAGCACCCAGGGGCGCATGGACCACGACGAATAATTCTTGTTGCCGATGTAGAGCTGCAAGGCCATGGGTTCTCCTGAAAAGTGGGTCCATGGTAGCGCCGCGCACCGCGGGGCTTTGATGCCCCGATGTCGGCGCGATGGATCCACCCTCAGGCGTATTTTTCGAGAATCTTGGTCGAGCGCTCGACCTCGCGCACCGTTTCCTCTTCGGACTGCGAGACCGACACCGCCTCCATCACCGAGCAGGCCATCATGCGGTAGAACGCCTTGTCCATGGCCTTGCGGGCGGCCGACATCTGCTGCGCCACATCTTCGCAGGGGCGGCCGCTCTCCACCATGTCGATCAGGCCGCGCACCTGGCCCTCGATGCGCTTGAGGCGGTTGACCACGTCGCGCTGGTGCTCGGCGCGGTAGACGCCGGCGCCGGTGGGGGCCGCCGCCGGCGCGTCGGGCTTGGGTTTTGCAGTGCTCGCTGGCATGGGAATTCCTTGAATGGTCGAATGGGTCCAGAGTGTGCCAAAAAACACCCGACGCGTTGGTGCCAGGGGTGACGCGGTCACGGGCTGCGGATCAGCGCCGCCCGGCGCCCCGCCGCAACGCCAGCAGGCGGCTGCGCCCGCCCTGGTCGCCCAGGTAAGTGGTGGCCACCGGCTCCAGCGCCGCGGGACGGATGCCCAGCGCCTCCAGGCCCGGCAGCTGCCCGCTGGCCACGTTGTCGGTGCGCATGGCGTCCAGGTTGTCGCGGCTCATCAGGGGCTCGCCGGGCATCAGCTCCATCACACCCGCCTGCAGCCGGCCCAGCGCCATGGGCAGCGGCAGCACGGTGCGCTGGCGGCTGCCCAGGCGCCCGGCGATGCGCACCAGTTCGGCCAGCGTGAACACCTGCGGCCCGGTGCATTCGATGGTCTGGCCGATGCTGCTGCGCGAGAACCGCGGGTCGTCCAGGCAGGCCACCACGGCGCGGGCCACGTCGTTCACCCACACCGGCTGGAAGCGGGCGCCCGCGCCGGCCAGTGGCATCACGGGCAGTTTGGCCTGCAGCTTCGCGAACAGGTTCAGGAAGCGGTCGCCGGCGCCGAAGATCACGCTGGGCCGCAGCACGGTGAGTTCCAGGCCGTGGCGCGCGCCGTCCTGCAGCACCGCCTCGCCGCGCGCCTTGCTGCGCTGGTAGCGCGAAGGGCCGTCGGCGCTGACGCCCAGCGCGCTCACATGCACCACCCGGCGCACGCCGGCCGCGGCACAGGCGCGCACCAGCTTCTGCGGCAGCTCGACATGGGTGCGTTCGAACGCGGCCTCGCTGCCATGCAGGATGGCAATGAGGTTGATCACCGCGTCGTGCCCGCGCAGCAGGGCGGTGAGCTGGGCCTCGTCGTGCACGTCGGCCTCTCGCACGAAGACGCGCGGCAGGTGCTGCACCAGGGCCGCGTTCGCCGCGCGGCGGGTCGGCACGGTGACGCGCCAGCCCAGGCGGTGCAGCTGTTCACAGACGTGGCGACCGACAAAGCCGGTGCCGCCCAGGACGAGGACGTGTTTCATGTGGTGGAGTGGCGCAAAAGGTTGAACAAGAGGCAAGAGCGGAGCCACCCGCATGATGCCTCAGCCCCCGCAGGCCCCGGTGGCCGCTTGGGTTCAGAAAGCTGGCGAGGCCACCCAGCCCCGGCCTGACCCCGCTCAGCGATCAAGGCTCAGCGATCAAGGCTCAGCGATCAAAGCTCAGGAATCAAGGCTCAGCACATCGGCCCCAGCGTTCAGGGCAGTTCGCGGTTGATCGTGGTCGGGTTGCCGCGCGGCCCCACCGTGCCCAGCCGCGCGCGCAGGGACTGCGGCTGGCCGGTGAGGATGGCGGCGTAGTTGGTGGTGTTGGCCAGCACCAGCTTCACATAGTCGCGCGTTTCCTCGAACGGGATGTTCTCGGCCCAGATCTCGGCCGGCAGCACCGGCCCGTTGCGCCAGGCGCGCGGGCGGCTGGGGCCGGCGTTGTAGGCCGCAGCGGCCAGCGGCATGGAGCCTTCAAAGTCGTCCAGCGCGAGCTTCAGGTAGGCCGTGCCGATGGCGATGTTGGTGTCGCGCTCGTTGATGTGGTGCGGCTGGAACCCCGTCAGGCCGATCTTGCGGGCGGTCCAGCTGGCGGTGGCCGGCATCACCTGCATCAGGCCCGAGGCGCCCACATGCGAGCGCGCGTCGGTGATGAAGCGGCTTTCCTGGCGGATCAGGCCGTACACATAGGCCGGGTCCAGCCCGATCTCGGTGGCACGCCGCACCACCGCGCCCTGGTGCGGCATGGGGAAGCGCTGCGCGTGGTCCTGCGCCTGCGGGGTGCGCACGCTGGTGTTGATGCAGCGGTCCCACAGTTCGTTCTGGCAGGCCAGGCGCGCGGCGGCCAGCAGCTCGCGCTCGCCCAGGCCGCCGGGCGTGTGCAGGTTGGTGGTGTAGTTCCACTCGCGCACGCCTTCAGAGCGCAGGCCCAGCCGAATGGCAGCCAGCGCGCGCTGCAGGCCCGGGTTGCGCTCGGCGGCCTCCACTTCCTGTGCGGTGAGCGGTGGCGGGGCCGGCGGCACGGTGATGAGCCGGCCCAGGTCTTCCAGCGCCAGCTGCTCATAAAAACCGCGCGGCGAGGCAATGGATTCCAGCAGTTCGCGCGCCTGGGCCTGCGCGGCGATGGCGTCGGGCTCCTTCAGCACCTGCAGCGAACGGGCGCGCCAGTACACCCACACCGGCTCGCGCTGCTGGTGTTCGGGCATGGCGGCAATGGCGTCGCGCACGGCTGTCCAGTTGCCTGCGCGCAGGCCGGCGCGGGTCTTCCAGGCCAGGTGGTCGGTGTGCATGAAGCGGGGCTGCCCGTTGCCGAAGTGGCTCAGCGCGTCGGGCTGCAGCTTCTGTGCCGAGCGCTTGCCGATCACGCCCCAGAGCCAGCTGCGCTCTTCCTGTGTGAGCTGGGCGCGCCAGCGCGTGCGCTCCATTTCCTGCGCGGCGGCGGCCGGGTCCTTTTCGGCCAGCTTGATGATGGCCAGCGTCACCAGCTCCTTGGTGCGCGGGCGGATGGCGGTGATTTTTTCGTCCAGGTACTTGGCCGGGTCGGCCGCAATCGCGTTCACCGTGCCCACCCAGTCGGGGTCGAGCAGCGCCACGGCCTGGGCCGCGGCGCGCGGGCGGTTGGTCTCCATGGCCAGGCGGGCGCGCTGCCAGGCCGCCGAGGGCTTCAGGTGCCCGCTGTCCAGCAGGGCGCGGGCGGCGGTGGAGCAGCCGTCGTCGGCGTCGCGCTGGCCCAGCCACAGGCGCTGCACCTGCTCGGCCACCTGCTCGGGCGGGCTGCGTCGCTCCACCGCGTCGAGCATCAGCCCGTAGCACTGCACCTGCCGGTCATCGTTCATGCGGAATTTCGGCAGCTCGGCCGAAAAGGTGGCCCAGTCGCGCTGGCGGCCCAGGTGCAGCAGCCAGTCGTTGCGCAGCCGGTCTTCCCAATAGGTGCCCGCCATGCGGTCGAGCGATCGGCGCACGTCGGACGGCGTGGCCGTCTCCAGCCGGGCACGGGCGTCCCAGTACTGGGCCAGTGGTTCGAGCGCATGCCCCCGCACGCGCGGCATCAGGGCGGTGAGCTGCGTGGTGTTGTTGCGCCGATAGGCGTCGCGCATCTCCAGCACGGCCGCGTCGGCGTTGTTCTGGGCCCAGGCCCCCTGAGCTGTCAGCACAGCCATAATGGTTACAAGGCGCCGCATCCGTTTCCCCGTTTCACACTTGCCGTTTTACGTGCTGATTATGGACAACAAAGACTCCCAGAGTTCCCCACTGCCGGCTTCGCCCGCGCCCGCCGGATCAACGGCAGCGGCCCAGAAAAAAGCGTGGCGCCAGGCGCTGGTCGAGAAGCGCCAGAACCTGGCCGACCGGGCCTGGCGCAACGACCTGCTGCAGCGGGTCATGCGGGTCTGGCTGATCGAGCGGCCCGACGCCATCATCGGCGCCTACTGGCCCATCAAGGGCGAGTTCGACCCGCTGCCGGCGCTGTTCCGCTGGCAGGAAGCCGGGCTGGAGGAAGACGCGCAGGGTGCCCAGAAGCACCGCCGCATCGGCCTGCCGGTGGTCAACAAGGTCGACAAAACGCTCACCTTCTACACCTGGTACCCCGGCTGCCCGATGGAAGAAGACGCGTTCGGCATCCCCAAGCCGAAGGACACGGAAATCATCGTTCCCACCCTCATCTTCGTGCCCTGCGTCGGGTACGGGCCGGGCGGTTTCCGGCTCGGCTACGGCGGCGGCTTCTACGACCGCACGCTGGCGAGCCTGAGCCCCAAGCCCTTCACCGTGGGCCTGGGCTACGACTTCGGCTACCTGCCCGATCTGCAGCCCGAAGCGCACGACGTGCCGCTGGACGCCATCCTGTCCGACACGGGCGTGATGTGGCCTGATCGCTGAGGGCCGTTGCCCGGCGGTTGCCGGTGCATTGCCGCTACGTTGCCGATGTATGACCGGCGCATGACCGGCGCATGACCGGCGCGTTGCCGTGGTGGGGCCGGCGGGGCGAATGGGGGGTCCACGCCTCGGCCGCCCTGCCCAACATGCTCCTCAAGCGCAGCCCCCAACCTTCCCTCATGGCGGGGCCGTGTCACGCCCGTGACCCTTGGCCGGGCCTTGCGCGCCAACCCTCATCCGTTCGGCATGACGGTTGCCGCCGCCCCCTCCGCGAGGCGGACACTGGCGTTCACCTCGTTGTTCCCCCACAACCAGGAGACACCGCCATGACCACCATGAACTGGACCCCCGCAAAATCCTTCTCGGCGCTGTGCATCGGCGCCTTGCTCGCTGCCTGCGGCGGCAGTTCCGACGACGACCCGCCGGTCCTGCCCGAAGAAACGCGGGCGCAGGACGCGCGCCAGTTCACGGCCGATGCCACCGCCACCACCTTCGCCGCCATGGCCGCGGCGCCCGGCGACGCGGTGGACATGGCGGCCACCAGCCGCTGGGCCGGCGTGCTCAACGGCGCGGGCTACCGGGTCGAGGTGCCGCCCAACTGGAACGGCCGCCTGGTGATGTACGCCCACGGCTACGCCGGCATGGGCGCCAACCTGGTGGTGCAGAACCCGTCGATCCGGCGCTACCTGATCCAGAACGGTTACGCCTGGGCCGCCTCCAGTTACAGCAAGAATTACTACGACGTGCGGGCCGGCGTGGAAGACACCAACGCCCTGGCGCTGGCCTTCAACCGCATCGCCGAGCAGAACGGCCGCCCGCTGCCCGCGCCGGCGAAGACCTACATCACCGGCCACTCCATGGGCGGACACGTCACCGCCGCCGCCATCGAGGCCGAAACCCTGCTCACCGCCAACCACAAGAAGCGCTACGACGGCGCCGTGCCCATGTGCGGTGTCATGGGTGACACCGTGCTGTTCGACACCTTTGCCGCCATGCAGCTCGCGGCGCAAGCGGTGGCGGGCGTGCCTAACCACCCGTTCACCGGCTGGAGCGAAATCGAAGGGCAGGTCCGCCAGACGCTGTTCGCCACCTTCCCCTCGCAGGCCACGCCTGGCGCGCAGATCACGCCCACCCCCGGCGCTGGCGAGCGTTACCTCTCGGTGCTGGAGAACCTCACCGGCGGTGAGCGGCCCATGTTCGACCAGGCGGTGCAGTTCGGCGGCAGCTTTCCGTCGGCCTACGGCACGTTCGGTGGCGACGGCACCATCAACGGCATCCTGAACAAGAACGTGCTGGACACACGCGGCGTCACCTACACCGTGAGCGGCGACCTGGCCGCCACCACCGCGCTCAACGCCAGCGTGCAGACCCTCACGCCGCAGGACAACGCCAACCGCCTGCGCACCGACGGCCTGCGCTGGGTCCCCAAGGCCCATGGGGATATCGGCGTGCCGGTGGTGTCCATCCACACACTGGGCGACCTTTTCGTGCCCTTCAACATGCAGCAGGTCTACCAGCGCCGCGTGGCCGAAAAAGGCAACACCCAGTGGCTGGTGCAGCGAGCCATTCGCGGTGCCAGCCATTGCGACTTCACCATTGCCGAACAGGTGGAGGCCTTCAGCGACATGGTGGCCTGGGAAACGGGTGGTGCAAAGCCAGCGGGCGACGAAGTGATCACCCCCGCCGTGGTGGCCGATCCAGCCTACGGCTGCACCTTCACCCGCAACGAGCGCGGCACGGATGAGAGCAACGCCACCAACAACCTGCGGCCCGTGCTGGCGGCGCAAGCGCCTTGCACGGTGCTGAACTGAAGGCGCTGGTCAGTACGCCGCAGAGCCCCCACCCCAGCCCTC